>WNFX01000839.1_pt1 | contig 33818 bp, 40 predicted proteins | sample 5400111 | NCBI WGS metagenome assembly WNFX01 (sample SAMN13153363, study PRJNA577476) | soil metagenome | isolation source: 40 cm soil or saprolite under grassland replicate 1 | place: USA:California | collected 2016-06-15 | reverse complement strand
GATCCCTTGCATACTTATTAACTATTTAAGCTATACCTTTGCTCATGAGTAAATCCAACTTGACAGAAATAGAGCAAGGGATTGGAAGTGAAGTAGACCACTTCGTCTACCGAGTACCAAAAAAGAACCACGACGCGATGGTACAGCTCAATAAACAATTCGCTGAAATAATGAGGAAATACGGGGCTCCTCATTTAATTTTCCAGCTAAACAATGCCGAGGCACCCATGGACGGCATCACCAACATAACCAAAACTGTCTCGGCCAACCAAGACGATGAGGTTTGGATGGAGCTAATATTCTACAGCGATCGTAAGCACCGAGATGAAGTCTCTGCAAATATGCAAAATGATGAAAGTATGGGTAGACTTTTCCAACAGTCATTGGATCTGGTCACTGCGGGAACCGGATTCATCATGGGGGAGTTCAGTCGAATCAGGGTCTAGATGTTATGCCAACAATTGTTCATTTTGAAATACCTGCAAATGATATTGGAAGGGCAAAGAAATTTTATAATGATCTCTTTGGATGGAAAATAGAAAAATGGCCTGGTACAGAAGATAATAGTAGTCAGCTTACATCCCCAGTAACAGGTCAGTCAATTGAATATTGGATGGTGATAACAACAGATGATAAAGGAAACAAAGCATTAGGTGGCGGGATGATGAAAAGACAAATGCCTGAACATCAAGTAACTAATTACATCGGCGTAGAGTCGATAGATGAATACTCATCTAAAGTGAAGGAGCTGGGAGGTAAAGTAGTTGCTCCTAAACATGCAGTACCAGGAATGGGTTATTTTGCACTTTGCATCGATACAGAAAACAATAGTTTCGCAATATGAAAGCAAATCCAAAACATCAGAACTATTTACCACATCTCAAAGAATCACTCTCCTGAAATAATCCAAAGAAAAGTAATAGCACTACTGAACTGGAGCACTACTGAACTGGAGCACTACAGATACGTTTAACACTATTTCAAATATTACTCAACAGTACCGCAAACCTCTGACTTTGGTTCAGGCCCTTATCATTCTAGGTTTGCGCCTGTCATGATATATGTATTGCGAGGTTGTCCATAATTTTTCGTAACTCCAATATATACATCCTCTACATATATGTAAGTCCCATGTTGGATGATTTAGTTAAAGAAAGAATAGATTCTAAAAAACCACGAAAAGAAGGCCTAACTTATATTATAGATAAGTTGCAAGGGTTAGATAAAGACAACTTTGAGATCATTTCTCCAATGATAGATGTCGTAAAGATTTATGGCGTATTTCCTTTATTGGTACCTGATAGTATACTAGGAAAGAAAATAAAATTCTATCATGATTTAGATATTCTTGTATCCACGGGAAGTACTATTACAGAATATGCTATTATGGAGAACTCTTTTGAGAGTTTTGTTGTTGAGGCTGCGAAAGTTGGGTTTGATATCATAGAAATAGGAGAAAATAATATCGATTTAAACTTTGAACAAAAAGAAAAGATCATAGATTTTATTAAATCAAGAAATCTTAAATATCACTGGAAAATTGGCAAAAAGGATCCTAGACATCAGATAGGTATTGATAAAACGTTATCAAAAGTTGAAGAAGCAATGAAAATTGGAGGTGCTGATAAGGTGGTAGTCGAGGCCAATGAAGGAATAGGTGTTGGTATTTATGACGAAAGAGGCGCCGTAAAGTGGGGTTTTGTTGGAGCGTTAACTTCAAAATATCCACCCACAAATTTCATCTTTGAAGCACCTCTTGAATCCCAGCAATCTGCTTTAATCGCAGAATTTGGTCAACGAGTAAATTTAGCTGAAATTCATTCAGACGATCTGGTATCAGTTGAGTTACAGAGGAGAGGATTTTTATCAAAAGCAACCTATGGTGTATCCTATCTTAGGAAAGCACCTGAGGGAGGACCCGCTTCCAAATTCATCTACTACATAATAAAAACAAAACATCCTATAGAACAAAGTGAGCTGATGAGTCTTACTCATTTGCCTAGAAGAACCATTCAGAATGCAGTTGAAGAATTAAAACAACAAGGATTAGTAATGGAAAAAAATAGCCTAGAGGATACAAGAAGGAAGACGTATTATCCAGTTCAGTCTGAATGGCTTTGATCAATCTAGTATCGACTGGTGATAGCGTCTATAATAATACACATTTTATTTAACTGATTTAATGTATAATATGCGTTTACCAGCTAAAAAACAAAAATAATTTCTATCAAATCATGAATATTGAAAGATTTTTATATAAATGGTGTTGGTAGGTAGTTAACCTAAATGAAGGGTAGTAATAATAATAATAAGCAAGTAAAATTCACAGAAAAGGAAGTGTCATTTCTTTTAGAAAATGAAGTGTGTAGAGTAGCTACTTCACATAATGATATTCCACACATTGTACCCGTTAATTATATACATGAAAATAATTTCCTTTACTTTGCTACTGACTATAATACAAAAAAAAATCAGAATCTTGAAAAGAATAAAAGGATCGCCGTTGTAGTTGATATTTATAATTCATCAGTTGAGAATAAAGCCGTGATAATCCAAGGCACAGCAGAGCTAATTGAAAGAGGTGAAGAATTCAAAAAGCTTTATAAAATATTTGAAAAGAGATTTGAATGGGTAAGAAATGATCCATGGAAAGAAGGTGAAGCCCCATTTGTAAAGGTAAAACCGGGAATCAAGGTTAGCTGGGGTTTAGAATAGAGTAGAAAAGCAAACAAAATGGAATGATAACAATGCGGTAGAGAAGCTACAATTATGACCAGTAATAATTTGATAATTCACCGCGAGAGAAAGTAGTCGCTCCGGATGGGCCAAAGCCAGCGCCTAGGCGACCACGCTGCCCAACAAAGCAATTAGATTATGTACACAAATCCTCTCTATCGGTTTTCAAAAAGTCTTCTGGGAAGATTTCTGACGTCGAAGAAATCTCCGACGGATCGGCCTTATTATACTGTTGTAGCTAGAATTCTAGGGGATTTCCAACGCTGAGCCCATCCCCCTAACTCTTTGAGTATCACCCCTAGTTCCCTTGCCCTAGTAGTCAACCGGTATTCTACTTTGGGTGGTATTTCTGGAAAGATCTTCTTGGAAATAAGACTTCTTTTTGTTCCACGTTGGTTTCATTTTATGACTAAGTACTATTTAAGTACTATTAACCCTGATCGGATTTATTAGATCAAGTATACATTGGTCTTTTGTTTTTATTTTTTACTGGATCATGATACATACGCAGAACCAATTCATGCACAAGATATGGATCTACGTTAGGAAATATCCCGCAATAAGAGGCCTCCATTTTTTCCTTCTGATTTATTAGCCCTTGGAGTTCATAAAATGTTTTCGAGTTACTATCTTCCCTCCATTCTTGTTCACTTATTTCGATCAAGCGGATTGTCATCCTCTAGTCTGTTACCAACATGAGGAATGATCTAGCCCCTTTTGATACCAGACATTAGTTACCACTTTCTAACCGCTACCCGTACACGATCTGCATGTTAGACCCATAAAGGGAAGTAAGCTAATAAGTCCTACACCTAACAGCATTCCAGCGACACAAATTTTGTATTTTGTTATCTTGAACATATCTATCTATTGTTTCGCCTGGCAGGTATTACTATTATTCTCAGCATTCTTTTTTAGAAATTAATAAACAGTTTAATCTATCAGCAGTGATAGTGAGTGACTGACTGAACAGTCTTTATCTAATGCTACATTAGCATCTAAATATGGCGTGGAAATAAAACCACCCTCTTGAATTCCACCCTTCGCAAGTGCCTTAAAAACATCGTATCTATTAAAACACCTATCTACAATACCTTGTGCCATGTGCAACTACTTTCAGATAGAGCAATAAGTCCAACCAACCCGTCACAGCTGGAAGAGCTGCCGCCAGTATAGCCGTTCTCAAACATTATCCTTTAGGCATAAACATTCTGATCAATAACATCAAGGCTTGTACATGACTGGTTGGATGTGGTGGCTCGTCGAAAAATACTCACAGAGCATTTCAAAGCAACCAGACATACAATTAAAAGATCTTTCAAACCAGTGAAACATGGAAATCTATTATTGACAAATTATTTATGAAATATCAGTTAATGATAGGATATGGTTAAATGCGATTATTGATTAAGAAGTGGAGAGATAATCATAAGTGGAGACAAACAAGGTAGAACAACAACAAGACAAACTAAAGGAAAAGCCAAAGATCTTGACACTTCCTAATGGGCCCTATTACCTCATAAATGAAATGGAACCAAAGGTTGTTGAAAACCTTCGGAACTCAAATGGGGAGTCTCTTTCGACTATACGTGGAATCGCATTATGTAGGTGCGGAGCATCAAAGAATAAACCTTTCTGTGATGGTACACACGGAATAATCCGGTTCTCAAATAATGATACGGAGGTTACTGAAACTGGTCATATAGTCAAAGATAAGAGGAAAACTTATGCTGGCAAAAAAATAATAATCCATGATAATAGAAAAATTTGTTCTCATGCTGCGGAATGTGTAAATAATTTACCATCAGTCTTCAAATTCGATGCAAGACCATGGATTGACCCTGAGGCCGCAACATTAGAAGAATCAATCAATACCATCAGAAAATGTCCTTCTGGTGCACTTAGTTATTCAATTGATGGTGTCGAGTATAAAGACCAAAACGAAAGAAAGCCAATGGTTACGGTTTCTAAAGAGGGACCTTACATTATTACCGGTGGTGTAGAACTTATAGGAGATAACTTACAATTTGGAGATGGAGCCTCGAAAGAACATTATACTCTTTGTAGATGTGGTGCTTCACGGAATAAACCATTTTGTGATGGGATGCATAGAGTAATTAAATTCAAAGATGATAAAAACTAATCGCTAGTTTGTGTATCTTATAAAATTAGCCTAGTATATGGTATATACCTACATGTATACAGGAAGTACACTATCTATAACTAACATGTGTATCAAGCAAGAAGGGAAGAGTATGATAGATAAGATATATCAGTTCGCCTGACCTTGGTAGTAAGTCATGGCTGCGTTTTACCATAATCCCATGTAGAAAAGAACTTTGGGCTAATTTCAACAACTACAACTTCTCCCTTCTTTGAACGATCTGATATCATTTTTGCTATTGGGTGATCGAGTGTACCAAGGTACTTCATACTAATTCTATCTGCTTGTGGAGCAGTTCTAGTTGGATCTTCTAGTATAGTAGCAATACCTTTACCTTTGACTCCCTTATAGGGAAGATTCTCGTCATCTATGGAAAAATAAACAATAGGTTTATTTCGGAGGTTTTGAGTTTTCTTGGCTAATTTAGATGTGGTTATAGAGAGTTTTTCTCCGGTTTTATCATAGTAAAACCAGACCGGTTGGATATTGGGCTCACCTTGTTCATCGTTGGTAGCCAACTGCAAATTCAATTTACTTTCAAGGAATCTCTCGACTTCTTCTCTAGTCATGCCTGGAATCTCGGAAGTAGCATTAACGATTTTCATAATCCTTCATTGGCTTACCAACAGAAAAGAGTTTCTTCCTGCCTCGGTTCTATTTTTTTTATCAAGCGATTGACTTAGTATCAATAACAAACCGGTACCGAACATCACTATTCAGGACCGTCAGTAAGCCTCATTCGCCGTTTTGATCGGAATAAGTTCTATATCGCAGGCGATGCAATGTTTACTACAGAAATCAAGCATCTCCCGGGTCTCTCGTATTCCACCGATCGTAGAGCCTGAAAGACTGCGACGAGCATTGATAAGCGAGGACGAGCCAAGTGGCGTTTCGTTCTCCGGAAGCCCGACAAGGACCATAGTCCCATCAAGAGCCAGCAGATTCAGGTAACGGTTCCAATCAATCTCTACAGAAAGTGTGTTGATGATTAGATCAAAATACCCTTTGAGGCTCTTGAAAGTCTCCTGATCCGATGTATCATAGAACTTATCTGCTCCCATCTTTTTGCTTTCGTCTTGTTTTTTAGGCGAGTGGCTTAAGACGCTGACTTCTGCACCTAGTGCGTGCGCTATTTTTACTCCCATGTGACCCAAGCCACCGAGACTGACTATGCCGACTTTCTTTCCAGGACCGGCTTTCCAATGCATAAGAGGAGAATACATCGTGATACCGGCGCAGAGAAGCGGTGCTGCGCGTTCCAGAGTAAGGTTGTCAGGAATCCGAAGGACGTAGTTTTCATCTACTACGATTTTGTTCGAATAGCCTCCTTGAGTTCGAGTTTGTCCATCTCTTTCTACTGCATTGTAAGTCAAAGTCGGCCCCTCTTTACAATACTGCTCAAGTCCTTCAAGGCAAGGGTCGCACTTGCGGCAAGAATCGACGAAGCAACCGACGCCCACTCTATCGCCCACTTTATAGCGAGTCACCTTTGCACCAACTCCCTTCACTACGCCTGCGATCTCGTGTACCGGAACCATAGGGAATGTGGATCCTCCCCACTCGTCATTCACCTGATGTATGTCTGAATGGCAAATCCCGCAATACTGAATGTCAATCACGACATCATAATCGCCAGGCTCCCTTCTTTCAAAAGAGTATCGACTAAGAGGTGCTTTTGCCTGCTGAGCTGCATATCCAAGAACTTGGATCATATTTTTGTCTAAATCCTGTAAGCCCAGTTAAAAACGTAATCTGCGTTTCTCAGAAAGCAATTCGAATATGCTATACTTGTCAAGGAAGAGGCTAGGTTATTGTTGTCGTTGGTTCCCGGTTTCATACCTATTGAAGAACTGTATGATAAAGAATGTTGTAGGAATAATAGTAATTTGACCTTGTTCGGAGTCATGTGAAAAAGATTTTTAACAAATGTCTACTTATTTTTCAGCCTAAGTTACACCTGAAATAATACATATTCTATCTTTAGATGCTCCAAGAGTTTGCTTTGTTCCCAAAGAAGGATCGTGAAAACATTCAGATTAAAGCTAATCAGTCTTCGATTGGCCAGTTGTACTTAGTAACAAATTCCACAAGATTACCTGCAGGATCTCGAAAATATATTGACTTACTGGATTCTTCTTTTTGCTTTGCCCAACTCACTTCCTTTTCTATATAGATTCCATTTTGTTTTAACATGTTTTTTGAATCCTCATAATCTTCTTTTTCAATTTCAAATGCAAAATGAATAATAGCGGGCGGAGTCATTGTACCATGAACAGGAAATATACTATTATCATTTTTAATTATCGTCTTTTCAGGATTAAAAATCAAAAGCATACTTTTTCCTGCCTTAAGGAAAACATGTCTACCTTTCTCTTCTGAAATGAACTCAAGTCCTATGCTTTTAGTGTAAAAATCCTTCATAGCTTCTAAGTTAGAAGAGTAGATGCAGGTTTCTACTATCTTTCTGAGCTTCATTTTAATCTGGAATCCATAATTACGCATTTATGATTTACTGATAATATAGCTTTAGTTTCTTTTTCATAATATATCTGCTCTATAATTATCATTGTGTAGTGAAGATCAATAAATCCATTTCTATAATACAGTCTCCATGCAGCAATCAAGCTGTGTAGGGCTAGACGTAGAGTTTATCAAATTCTACAATATGAGAGCGTCATCGCGTTATGTCTTTATGGTCATGCCATTTGGCGCAAATCAATTATCTAACTTTTTTATTTTTTCTAGTGATTGTTCACACGATCTCTTTGTTTGGTTCTTCGACTCTTTCCGCTTTTTCTGCTGGTGGATAATAACAGCAGCAAGATCATGATCATTGATTCCTCTTGATTTCATTATTTGCAGCAGGTCATTTTTTAGCACATAGCACACAATAATATATGTACACAATAATATAACGTTCGTGCTAAGTTGTTTGTCATAGTCGACTCCTATATCTATTATGGTATTAAGCTAAATACTGAAAATTACCTGTTTTTGATATAATCTCTGAACGGAAGTATTGGTAGCAGAAGTGGATGAGGATGGAAGGATAATGTGTGTCCATAGATTACTAACCCTTTCTTACAAACGAGAATCAACAAAGCCAAAATTTTTATCCTTTTTCAAGAGAATCAGTATTCAGAGCAAGTAATGTTAACGGCAAAACATTGAAGAAGGGACTATGTTATTTAGTAAGGGTTGTTAAATATACAGAGGAGATAAGGTAAAAAAAGAAATGAGAACACTAAAAAATAAAATTATTGTTATTGCATTATCGATAACTGCATTGATAGTATTAGGATGCCAGAGTGTAAAGGCAGTAACAAATGAAGAAATACTGCAACAACAAAAACAGTCAAATTCAGATAATGTGAGATTTCCTCAATTTCAAGAAAAGTGTAAAGCCGAGCTAGGTATTCCACCAGATCAGCTGCTAGGAGTCCTTGATCCATTGAAATGTACAAAGACACGTGCAGAGTTAACTAATGAAACACAAAATAAGTGACAGTTTATAATAATAAATTAACCAAAGTGTTCTAATTAAATCTGCTACAGTTATCCCTTCAAGATTGTGAGTACCTTAGTTAGAAGCGTCAGGTTCTCTTTAGAGACATGATAAAACTAATGATGCTGACGTTTTGAGAATTTGATTTGATTTGATATGATATGATATGATATGATATGGGGATAAAATGGTCTCACTATTTTGGAAAGTTTGTTCAATGTATGTCTGTGCATTTTCATATGAAATGTTCAGTCGAAGTATAAGGAAGAAACAATCAATGTATGTTTATGTCATCATCTCAATATTACTTACTAACTTCAATCAGTCAGCGCCGTAGCCAAGAGAACTCTTCTATTTCAAGATGGGTACGATCTTGGCTGCCATGATGCAAAATGGGTTTACGTGAAAGCGTACCCTCTGGACACCAATACCAAAAACGGCTTATCATGTCGGATATGGGAGACCATATATGCATTAACTACACTACCATCATTAGTACATTAGTAAATTCCACGATTCACATTAATTCCAAGCGGCTATATTTTTCCCTGCAATGATTTTTGTGGGTTTTACTCTAACAAGCACTTCTCCTTTAGTACTATTTCTTCTACCATAGGCTTCTGCATTCCCTTTTCCCATATATCGTTCTGCTATCTTAGTTGCCCACTTGAAAAGCTCCTTCTGTTTACAATGTTTTATCTCTGCAACGCCAAAGGCTGTTACAAAAGAGAATGATGGAGTTTGATCATCAACACAGATACTTACTCTATTGTCGCGATTAATGTTTTTTGATTTGATTGAATTATGGTGAGTGGTAAAAATAATATCTTCAATATTATTGTCCCCATAGTCCAATACAAACCAAATTGGGACAACATGCGGACTTCCATCTTTTTTAACTGTTGCAAGCTTTCCTGTTAATGTGCCTTGCATAAGGAAATTCCGTATTTCATTTTTGGACATTTCTGTCATTATTATTACTATTTTGAAGCTCTTTTTGAGTTATAAAGTTCTTTGAATTATTGTAATATACGTATTTCGTGATCAAATGTTTAAATCTAATTTCGAATTGGATGCAAGAAGATTTTACAATTTCAGCTGTAAGTATGGCAATATTTTTCAATGCTTTCTTAGTACAACATTTTAACAGCAATTTCTATTAACTCCTTTTCAGTATAAGGATCGAGATGAATATTTGTAAATCTTGTTAATAGTGACGACGTTATTTCCTCAGTACAGATACTGGAAAGACGTCTGGTCCAATGCTAAAATCGTCAGCTAGTGTAACGATTCTTAGTGGTGATGGAGGATGAGGACGATAAACCTCAAGTTAGAAGTCTTTTTGTCTTATTTGTAGACAAAAGTACTATTTTTGAGTTAAGGCCTGTACTGTAGGTTCAACCCTCTCAGCCTCAGCCATACTAAAGCAATGGGTCGACATGAACTGCTCCGCTCCTCCAATCCTGTTTCCCCATTTTGGTAACATATCCTTCAGGCAGTTTTCGTTGATTGCATCAATGTATTTAGAGAAGAGCAACCAAGGACTATCGAAACGTCCTACTTGTTGAGCAACCTTGCTAAAAAGGATTTCTTGATTCGCTTTGCTCGCTGCCTTTTCTAGGTCCGAGACAAATTCCTTCTGTATTATTACATCATTTCTTGTTCCCAATCTGGTAAGATGCCCAGCAACGATTGTGTTAAAGTCATAGTTGTTTAGTGCTATATCGTGAGCTTTGATAAAGCCTGCTACATCTTTAGCTATTGCCAAATATGGAAACGGAACCCAGCCAGGAAATACGATATCGACTAACATGAGAACCTTTTGCTTTGGAGCATAGATAAATATGTTTCCGGGTAGATGGTTATTACCATAGTAGTCCAAATCTAGCGTTTGGTTTCCGATCTGCAATGTATAATTCTTGGAAAAACTTACTGTGGGTATTGGCGGTACCATAGAAGCATTTTTGGCTACGCTTTTCGCCCTTTGTAATTCCCCGGCTGTTTCTTGCTGAGCTATATATGTAGCATTCTTTGGAAATATCCCTGCAGCGCCAATATGATCTAGATGAGCGTGGCTATAAATCACATAGGCAATGGGCTTGTTAGTCACTTCTGCTATGGCTTTGAGATAGTTTTTGCCAATGGAAGGAGGGGCATCTACTGCTACTACGCCTTTTTCTGTTACTAGAAATATGGTATTATAAGAACCGTCTGTAACCCAATACAAATGGTCACGTATTTCCTGAACCAAATAACCCTTTGGAGGTATTGCGGGTCCTTTTGCTGCTTCAGGTATTTGCTGCGTCGTGACATTATTACTATTGGACTCTTTTATTGTTGAGGATACAAACTTAAGATATGCTGTCTCTTCATCTTCCACATATGCTAAAGCAGGATTATGAATTGGCAGAGGAAGTATTGAATCGCTACTAGACGAAAAGAGTAAAACTGATAGAATTGCTCCCGATATAACAGAGTCTATTTGCCTTCATCATTTTGATAATGCATTGCAAGACAAAATTATTTAAGTTTGATGGTAAGTAGTCCGCTTTAGAGTGCTTTTCAGACTGGTATAGTTGCTTAGCGCTTTGTCAGCAGCAAGCTTTTAATGAAAGAAATACGATATGGAGAAAGTAAAAATCTGCTTACTATAGATTGGGATATTATTATTAGTCTAACTCGTTATAACGTGTGAACTTGGTTTAGTCGAATATTTCAGCATGGTTGAGGCACTTGGATTAATTGCTATAATGCTTATAGTCATATTTCGCAAGGAAACAAAGGCAGACCCTATCAATTGATATCGAAACAAACATTCTCAAACATTCTCAATGATTCGGACTACAAAATACATGGGATGGCCAGAGCTAATTAAGGTAATAAGCAATATTCAATCAAAGCTGGTACCTGAGGTGGCCTATACTTATCATATTTTATACACTTTTGCACACGCATCATGTGTGACAAAGGGTATTAAGCTACAACAATTGGGCTGGATACGGTGGATGAAAAGTGTTTTTGAACAAGGCACAATAAGTGAAATATCGAAAATATGGAAGTAGAGAAATGGCTTGATCCCGCCTTCCAGGAATTCATTAACAAGGAATTATCTACTCTGGCTAAACTATTAGGAAATAAAGTTCAAGATTTAAGCAGGTAAGGACACAGGGCCAAAGAGAAATCTCAAACAGGCTAAATAATAATGGAAGATACTGATAATGGAAGATATAATGACGAACTGTAGACTTTTTCAATAAGTCTTAATACTCTAACATAGAGATAAGATATAGAATGGTTGAAGTTTTATGTTATTCTTTGGAAAGATATTTCATGCCAGTCTTACAACTGCCTGACTTAACATTATAGCAAATGCAACCATCCTCGATTCTGGCATTCTGGAATGAAATTGGGTATTGTATATCTGATCCTTCACTATTTGGTACTAATGTATTATATGGTCTGTAAACTATAGATTCAGAATCTGAAGGATTATCTGATACACCATACGTAAGCTGCGATATTTCTGTATGATATCTTATAGGATAAGGAAAATTAGCTATCTTATTCCACCATTCTATTCCGGTAAAATGATTTGATCCTTCAAAAGCAAATTGCGTATTCAAGTATAGGTCAAAGCTTTCAGTTTGGCTAGTATTTCGATCCTTCATAATATAACTAATAGATTGTTTCTGAGAATTCATAACAATTTGACGAAGGTATGAATGGCCGACAACAGGTGTGATCTGTTTAAATTGGTATTGGTTTACACCATTAAATATAGCATCAAATTTTCCATCGTTATTAAATGAACATATGAGATTAAGCTCAGCTGGAATATTCTGCCTATTGAAGATTTCAAGAAGATAAAGCATCCATGATTTCTCTGGTATTAGGTTGCCCAGATCATCAATTAGTGTTATAATGTCAGATACACTAATAACTCCTCTAGGAAAAACAGGCTTGTAATAATCATGAATACAACAGAGGGAACCAACCCAGAAATGCAATACAATAAAATTATGTATCCTCTTGATAAACCTGACTTTTTTGGTCATAGCAATGTGTAAGCATATAAATATGCCATTATGAACTAAGATTTGAACTAAGTAATGACTAAAAATGGTAACTTGGAGGCGTCCGTTTCCGAAGCAGGGCAAATTAGAAAGAGAAACGAAAACCCAAAGGAAAGAGAAACGATATTCATTTTATGTGATACTTGTTTTTGGTGTGCAACATACTTCGGTAATTTAATGGTGCCTGCTGAGGATCGATGTCCTAATTGTTTAGACACAGAACTTTCGAGCTTTCCGATATTATCCAATGAATCATTTACCTTTGATTATAATGAAAAGCGTGGCGTCGAATTAAATTTTGATTCTAGAAAGAAAAAAATAGTTCTAGAATTTATGTAAAAGTGTGAAAATAGCTGCGCCATCACTACCTGGCTATCGGCGCTCAGATTGAGGGAGCACTAGTTGTTATCATTGTGGCTTTTGCCATAACAGTTTTTTCTTTACAAAACCTCTTAGCTTCTGTAAACATAATTTTTGCCACATAAGGATCAATTCGTAAAACTGTAGCAATTTCAGAAACCCTCGAACTAACGATAGAATCGACTGTACTAAATCTACCATTAATAAGCAAATCCTTGAGTCCAGACGCTAATTCTAATAGCTGAACGCTAGATCACATGTTATATTAAGTGTTTTATGCTATTTAATGATATATGAATATCAAGGTATTGCGTTTTTGGTCAGCTTGAATCTTCTTCTATTTTGATCTTCCTAAATTGTAGATTGCTAATTCAGTAAATGGGACAGAGTAACAATTTATGTAAATATATAGAGGTTCATTTTATATTTTAAGTGCCAATTTTCCATGTGTGAATAAAATAGATTGGATTGATTTGATAGAATCAAGAAAAAGCGTCAAGGACAGCGATAGGCGAGGTTGTGGAAACCTGATGGCAGAATATAATCATAAGATAATAATAATAGAAGGCTCTACTATAAATCGCATGAATATATAATCCCAAATTAAAAGTAGATCACTATGATGAATATGAAAACAATCTTTATCTCAATATTTCTCGTCACGATATGATTTTAAATTTTGATTTCTGATCTATAAATGCAATAATCAAACAAACTTAGCGACCCATAGTTATTTCATTATTGGCTGCCTCTATCCTTTAGGTCTAGGCTTATTTTTTTCTACGTATTATATCATACTGTTTATCTTCATAACTATGTCTTGATACGAAGTTGCAGATGATTCAAAATACACACAGAGGTATTTGTCTTTGCCCTCTGTTAGTGGAGTAATAACTATCTTCACACTGTTATTGTTTCTGTTTAATTCTAACACATCAAAAAGAATTTCTCGTCGTCTACTCCTTGTGTTATTATCCTTAATGTCTTCATGATTATGGCAAGTCGATTGCATTTTCTTTAATACTGGTAACAGACTGTCTTTATAGAATCGATGGCTTGGCTGGTATCTACAATATGCTTCAGCATTAGTGTTAGAATTTACCTTTAGACATGTTTGGATTGGCTTCCTTCTAGATCGAGCAACAATCAATTTCCCCACCTTGTCAACTACTGCTGCAAAATTTACATGTTTATTAGCAGATAATGCAGTTAAGCATATCTGATTTAGGAAGTCATATTCTTCCAATTTTGGCAAGTTAAATAAGATTTCATAATATTAACACTTGTGGAACTTATAAAAATAAGATTCAAAAGTAATTATCTCTTAGTAAAAAGATTAAGTCAATATCCTCTATTCCCATAGCATATTTTTTCTTGTCACCTATTATTTTAGTTTGTCTCACTAGTAAGAATTTAACATACTCTGACACCAAATAGAGCTAATTGTCAGTTTCAACCCGAGGGTTCATTGTATCAGACAGATAGTAGTCTGACTAAAGATGATAAGTCGAACATTTTTAAAATCCAAGTTGGTATTGGATTGTGAAGAGTATGCCATGTTGTGACACAGGTATGTGGATGTTCAGAATCTATACGACGTATATCGATACAGATAAGATAACGAGCTATCCTAACAATAATGATTAGAAGAATTTGATAATAAGTAAAAAGTTAGCCTTACTAATATGTCTGATAATTGTAGTTGTTTCAGGTATTTTGATGTTAAATACACTTTGGAATTTGGGAAAATAAAAGAACTTGTCTTATTTCGTCTAGCAGAATATAATACTTAATTGTAAAGCTCCCTGGTTTGTATTACCTTTTCTCTTTGTTGGACTGCTTTTTCTAGGGCTTCAAAGATTCTTACTATTAACTTGTGATTGTCTTTCTATAGCTATAAGGCTTCTAAGACTTACAGATTGTTTATAAACAAATAGTAAGAGTTTGATATCTGAAAGTATGATAAAATGCGCAGAATTTCAATGCGATCCCTCAACCTGCACAGATAGAGCTATAGAAATATGTACTAATTGTACGAGGGATATTTGTTGTTGCAGAGATGTCCACGAGCATAATAACCAAAAAGAATAATTGAGGTTGTAGCAACGACAATGAGTGAAGTCTGGAATAAAGTCTACAAATCGGATAACACTTTCTTTGGAGAAGAACCTAGCAATTTCGCCCTTCTTTGTTTTAACCATATGAAAACAAATAATGTAAAGAAAGTATTGGAGCTGGGCTCAGGTCATGGCAGAGATACTATGTTGTTTGCATCAAACGGTATTGAAGTAGAAGCATTAGACTATTCTGTTACTGCGATTGAGATACTAGATAAGATAGCAAAGGAAAAAAGGCTACCAATCAAATCGCGAATCTTTGATGTCAAGAAGCCGCTTCCATTTCGAGATAGACAATTTGATGCTGTATATTCACACATGCTTCTTAACATGAGGTTTTCACTAAATGAGCTTCATTTTATATTTTCAGAAATAAGAAGGGTACTAAAACCACTAGGCTTGAACTTCTTTTCTGTCAGAAACCATAATGACAAATTCTACGGCAAAGGCAGAGAGATAGATAAGGGAATCTACGATATAAGCGGCTTTCAAATTCGATTCTTTACAGAAAAGGAGATAAAAGATTTGATAACAGAAGGAGATTTCGAATTAGTCTGGATAAAAGAAAAGCATGAAGAACCAGTTACGCTTTATCTTGTGTCTAGCAGGAAAGTGTGAATGAATTTTCTGATATACTAGTTCAATGCTTTGTCCTACATCAACTACAATTGTTATGATGACTGCTTGGATGACTATTGGTTGCGCTATCGCGAAAAAGGCCTGATACGGACCAGATAAGTATAGGACAATAAAAGCAAGGCCGAAAGAGCCCATGTTTCTCTAGATGACTGAGGCTTGGGATTATCAGTCCAAACAAAAATGTGTGACAACGAAGGATATATTTACAATATTCCTAATGTCATCAGGTATGCTTCATTATATGTTCGATTAAGTCAATAATCTTTATGATGAAAGGTGACGATGCAACATTAAATACCCATCTATTACGCATTATCCACATTTTCAATTTGCTAAATATGGATGTGGCATCAGAATAAGATTTGATTGTAAGAATGTATTCTATTCTTTGGAGCAAAGATAATGTTTTTTCTTTCTCTTCATTATCTATAGAACTTTTTTCGACTTCATATCTTAAGGATCTAGCCTTATTAATGATGTCCTCTTTTTGAGAAAGGCTTCCAGTAAAAGTGTAGTCGTCTTCTGCACGGACATTGATGATACTATCGTTTATAACAACATTAATCTTTTCAGCAGAAAATTGCAATGACAGTTTTCCATTGATAACTTTTTCTTCTACCAAGACTCTTTGGGATTGTTTAAATTTTGTTACTGTTGTCGAAATCTTATCTGATATCTGTATTGGAGGTTCAATAATATTTCTTACATATTTGTTGGATCTGTGGCCGCAACTCAGTATTCTTTCTTCATGGTCAGCGTGTTGTCTTGTTTCTATTATATCTACATCCTTGTTACAAATTTCGCAATGGAACACATTTTCCATACATATAGATTACTGCGAGTATAAAAAGAAATAAAAATGCTCTATCTGTCTTTATGCAGCTGTTGTAGCTGATACGGCTTCTACCTCTTTCTCTTCTCGCATTGTTTTCTTCTTTCCCTGCCTCCTCTCCTGGATCTGTTTGGCCATTAGTCTTTTTGCTATCTTTGGATTATTCTTCTCTAACCAGTCTCCAAATGCTTCTTCTTCTTTCAAATTCTTCTCTAGTACTTTAATAGTCTTCTTATCTGCTTTGAGCAGCTCTAGTGCTTGAATCCCACCTTTATACATAATGGACTCCGCCCTTTCTATTATCAAATCGTTTAGTGATTCCCAAACTTCTCTTTCTTTATCTGAACTGCTACTTTCAATCATAATCTTTAGCTTTTGTGGTGGTCGAGGTATGGGTAATTGACCCTTTTCAGATATGGGTTCCATTCCTACTCCTCCTCCTAGCGCCTTAATTCTTTCCCTCAGCCTTTCTTGTTGCTGCTTAGTCTCCTCAAGATGGCCTTTTATCTTCTGTTTAACTTCTGGCACAATGCTTTCAGACAACCTTTTCTCCAGCCTATCGACAGCTGCATTTTCATAAGATAAGGCAAGATTCAATCCTGCGATTGCTATGGCATTTGCTGCTGTAAGACTATTATTATTAACTTTTGATTGATGTGACATTTTCGTTGTTGTATATTATAATAAATAATTAATAACTATTACCTGTGAAGGCGTATGCGATTGTTCGATGATAAGTGCTTTTATGACCCGTGTTGTTCATTATTAAACACACGTCCTCCTATAAGAAAGATTAACATAATTTATTAATCTAAGGATACTAAGGCACTCAGTTAAATTAGCCAGTTAAATATCCATGTTAACTGACTCCAGATAAAAGAGCAAGTAGTAGAAGATAGCAGTAGTATCCAAAGCATACTAAATGAGATGAAGAAAGTGTGAAAGTAGTGTGCCCAATTTGTGGAAAGGAATATCAAGCCAGAAGGAAAGTAGATCACATAAAGTGAAGCCATAGAAGTTATGGTTGAGAAGAAAATGTCTGTCTACAAATAATACATGATCTCATAGCTGCTGCCTTCCATTCATTGTGCCATCTGGATTAGCATGATCTATTTCATAGAATTTGAAAGACAAAAAGGAACAAGGCCAATGGCAATATGGGAATCCTAAATGTCGTGGTCACTAAACGTTTAGTTACCATTCACTTTAAACAGGAAGTTGTATCATAAAATCATATAGGTCAATGGAATGTATTATAGCTTATTTTTAGGTTTGCTATTATATGTATTCCTTGAGCCAGACAAATCCCCGTTAACAAATATTTGATTATAGCAGTTATCAACTTCTTCTCTACTTGGCTCTCCTTTGAGTCCTCCAGTATGACCAGTCTTCTTTATACATTTAAAGAATAGATTAATCTGTTGGTCAAGTTTCGGATTTCCTGAATTCAAAGGGATCAAGGGAACAGCTCCTCCTACTTTACCACTACTGCTATTACCTTTCGCCTTTACTACAAGTGCAGAAGAAGATATAATCAAATTACTATGAGCGCCAGTAGTAATTACCATTACTAAAGAAGCCGTGATAAAAGTGATGAGCAATGTTTTTTTTGATTCCTTTGCCTTGCCACTACAATTCATTGTCCCTCAAATATCCAACTACGCTATTTAAGATTATACCATATAAATTGGCGTGGGGGGGTAAAAAAACTATCCCTGGCGCAAATAAAGCAACACTTTCCTAGAGGGAATTTTAATTTATCAGTAAACTAGATCAGAGTATGATAAAGAACAAACTGAAATTTGCATATCATCCCTTATATTATATTATAAATAAATTCATGCAGTAAATATGTCCTACTACTTTTCTAACAAAACCGTAATGCTCTCAATCATTGGTGCGATTGTGGCCACATCCCTCATAATAGCGTCAAGTATTGCCTATCCTGCATTTGCACTAACTAGATATTTCAATTGTGTAATAAGAGAAGCCAATAAGAATGGACAATTCACCTTAGACGATGCCAACGTATGTTATGATAAAAAATTTCCGCATAGTGGCAGCAATAGTGGCCACGGTAGTAGCATACAGTAAAACGTAGTTCATGGGAAAATAAATTAAAATCTGTCCAATAATTCTTACAATCGGTATCAATTCACACAGAGCATCAGAATGTACCTTGACTATATGAAGCGCTACTTTTTTCTCATCCATGAATGATGTTAGTGAGGCTCGGATCTGCTGGTGTATGTTGATAGTGAATTCCTGATAACATACAACCCTTACTAATATTATATTCAAAATGAAGTTAAAGAAAAAAAGGGGCATATGCAAAGTGCATAATATCTCTTATCCTGGTGGCCCCGGCGGCCCAAATAGTCCAATACAGTTTATTATCTCAACAACTCTATCGAAGTCTCCTGTCACTGTGTTTAAGATGCGCGTAAACTCTGTTGCGCTTATTCCATGCGTTTCAAGTAGATTGCATAGCTGTTCAAGCGTATCTGTCTTCGTTAGAGTCAGAAGATTGGCTATCTGGTCTTGTGAAAGCAGCTTCTGGAAGCATCCTACACAAGGTGGACCACGTTCTTTACAGTACAGGTAAGGTGTTGACCTGCTGCTATCGTACCAGATCCATTTGCATTGCAATCGCCTTCAAAGAAGGGTCCAGTAAAGGTGTCCGTGGGTTTGGTTTCTATTACCGTAAATCCTCCCGTGCCTAAACTAACATCAACTCCTGTTTCTGAGCCTGCGAAATTAGCTGGGTTCAGATTGGTGCCTGCAACATGCATTGTAAACTGAGATGCTGATGCAGTGCTATTTGTCACGTTCTTTATAACTGTCAATGTAGTTGTTTCAGGCATTGGTATCGGTGTTGGAGTTGGCGTAGGAGTAGGAGTTGTGCTATTACCTCCTGTCTGATTACCAGTTGTCTGGTTACCTGTTGTCGGAGTTGTTGGTGCAGCTGCAGATTCTTGAAGGTTGTCACTCATCAGTAAATCCAGTCACTGAGTTATCATTACCCAATGTGTTTTGTCCTGTGTTCGACTGTCTGCAAGTGTTTGTTCTATAACAGAGGTTTTCTTGAGCCATATGTTGGTCTCTGTGATCTAGATTCACGCTAATACTGTCACGAATGGCATGCTTCAGACTTGTTGTGTCTGTAAAATTGCCACTACGTGCGTATGATTGTAGTTGTATTGGCGCCAGAATTGTTCCTGCAAGCAGCAATGTTGTTATTATTGCCTAGGCCAAAACTAATCCTATTGACTGTGTTTTGTAATTTGCATTTCTTCATTACTGTCAACTATTTCGAAAAATACATGGTGAGTGAATATATCTGAGATTTGCAGCTTACTTTACATTAATTTTGATTTAAGTAACAGCTAATGTTGCTATATTGAGTAACAAAGAAAAATATATTATTCAATGTCAAGTCGCGCAACAATATCTTATGAAATCTAGCATTAGCAATCATTGGTAGTTTCTGTCCAATGTCTAGAGTGTTTGTTATCATGTTACAAGGTAGGTACTATTGAACTCAATATTGAAGGAGCAGTTAAAGATGGCAATATAACAAAGCTATTTGTTTCATTTGAATGAATGTCAAATATGTTACTGGTTCGGTTGAACAACATAGAGACATCAAAATTTCGAGTGTTCCTCTCTTTGTAATTATTTCCCTTAGTTCAGATGTTTCTTTCATCAAGCTTTCAATATTGTATCCATAGAAATTGCAACTAGAACAGGAAATTAATCTGCTAAGCGCAAAGAGAGACAACTATGACGAAATATCTCCTCCATTATAAAAAAACCGACTTTCTCTTAACAAGCAAAATTATAAGAATATTGCATAAGAATTAAAATTATGGATGGATAATAAAATTTGCGGTAATCTCACACTTATTGATTGAGCAAACTCCATATCAAAGATGATAGATTATCCCTCTGACTGAAACTTATACTTGTAATATTAATATTCTCAAGATCGGTACTGCACAGTATAATGACACCCCTCTCCGTAATAGGATTAAAGGCCATATAGGCATTGTAACCACCAACAGTAGCCCCATTATGCCATATGATTCCGTGACCAAAGTTTGTAGTTATAAACCATCCTAAACCAACATAAACCCCGATGTTATTGTTATTACCTGATGCTTGTAAATTATTAGGTAATAACTGGCCTGTACTATGTCTTATTAAATGTGATTCTTGCATGGCATCATCTAACTTTGTTTTAATTAATCCCATATTAGCTGATAAGAATTTTAGCATATCACTGACAGTTGAATGAAGGGCACCCCCTGGTGCAATAGGACTTGACATCTTCAATGTAGGGAGTTCCTGACCGTTAAAGTGCCCCATTGCTAATCGAGATTTTTGTGAGTCTGAAAGACCAAAGCTTGTGTCATTCATTCCCAACACATCCGGAATATCATGTTCTAATAGTTTATCAAAAGATGTCATATTTGATTTTAAGGTTAAAATGTGACCAAGTAAACCGATACCAAAGGTATGACCTATCTATCTATAAGTTATGAAAAGCAGCACCTCCTTTTTACTTAAATAAGTTAGTATTCTCAGCTCTATTATCTCTAAGGAGTTTTCTCAAACTTAGTGCAGCCCATTTAATGGTCTATTATGATCAGGTAAAGTTTGGATCTTTTTAGGCCGATCTTAAATGGCTAATCTGAACACCTATAATTTACACTAGAAAATGGGACAGAACTAAAAATTCATTTCTTTATTTTTATAAACTCATTAATTTTTAATTATAGCTGTCTTAACCATCATTAACCATTACAGTCTTTAAATAGGTTATCATGCCATAGAATTCATGTCATCAGGAAAAGAGCAGAAAGATAGCTCCACAACAGAGAAAGAAGAAGCGAAAAAACAAGTTGAGAGAATAGCCACTTTGGCAGATGATAAAGATGTAAGAAAAGAAGCTGCAAAAGTTGCAGACAAATTAGAAAATGTAATAGAAGAGGAAGAGCGAAAAACAAGAATACCAACGTCGACATCTGTTCTGCAGCAACAACAGGACGCAGTCATCAAATCTTTAGATCGGACTAAAGATATTATCAAAACGCTAGCTAAGGACAGTAGAAGGGAGGTTACCCGTTATACGCAAATCGTTAATGATTACCAAGAACAAAGTATCGAAGCTGCCAGAGCAATAGCAGAGAATCAAATAGAATCTCAAAAAGAGATTATCAACTTATGTCAATCACCATGGCTATCAAATGTAGAGAATACTAATGGGCTGTTTTGGAATAATTGGATGATTCTAGGGAGGATAACAGAGACATATGCAAATATGGTCAGTGGCTTTGCAAACATTACGATAGCTGCAACAAGGCTAGTAAATAGCATGATATTTGCTAATATGGATGCTTTCAAAGCAGCGGTGGAACAAACAAAAGATAACTCAAAGGAATTATTAAGAACGGGTGCTAATAATACTGCAAGAATGTTTGATCAGACAGCAAGAGATACAAAGACATTTTGACGAAACTGACCCTTGTATAAACCAAAATTTTAAATGTCAAAACCTTCTTGACCCGGTACACGGACACGATACAGCAGGACAGTTCAAGGCAATTAACCAGCTAGATGAGACAAATGATTTGATGTGGAGTTCTCCCGCCGCTAGCGCTTCATCTTTTTTCCTTTAGACTTATCGTGAAGAATAACATAAAATAAATATGTTGGACTATAGTTTGTCTTCCTGTTTTCTGCTAGCTCCAATAGTAATTTAATAATAAAAATCTATAGGGAAGATCATCCTATCTTCATACTTTCCCTTCTTACTACTACTACTATTCATAGTCCAATTAGCTGCAAGCTTCAAGATATCTGAGATTTCCTTTGAGCTTATCTCTATAACTGTTCTGATCTACAAAGTATTAATCACTTGTATTACACGAGTCTTTAGAGAAGTTACATATCTATTATTATAATACTTCAAACTAATATTTAGGATAGTTAAAAATAACAAATTCAAAAAAGATCCCCAGTTCAGCATAAAGGGTGGGAATTTATTCATCTTCTACTATTCTTATAAACAATTATCTCCACATTACATAACATGTCAACAGGTAGCAAAGCTAAGCTTGAACAAAAGATAGGCGAAGCTCTTGGTTTAGAGATGGCTGCTCAAAAAGCAGTTCAAGAACTAGACTCAAAAGGATTATTGGATGGAGCAGGAATGAAGGCTAAATTAGATAAAATGAGAAAAGAAGCAAGCAATCATTAGACAAAGCTTGAAGAATTGGCTCAGAAGCTGTCACAGTCACAAGGATTGAATTCTGAAAGTATCCAAAAATCAGCAGATTTGAACAAAAGGCTTCCCAAATGATGAATACATATCTTGGCGAGGACCCAGATTCTTCTGAACCAATAGAATTTCTATGCCTTGCTGAAGGCGGGGAAGTAACGCACTATGAAGTTTTAAGTACAATGGCAGCAAAGAAGGTTAAAAATAAACAATTCTCCACTGCAGTCAATTCGATTCTAAGAGAAGAACGGAGACATCTCCAATTGTGTACACGATTACCTAAACAGCTTGCAGCAACTTCTGAATAAATCTCCTTTTATTTTTTGTTTAAGACACTGAAAAATCCTTTTCAATTTGCCTGCTACTGCTTGTTTGCATTCTTCTTATGATTATTGAGAAAAAGATATATTTTCATAGCTTCTAACTGTCAATATGCCAGTAAAACTAGGTAAGAAATCTTACAAGAGTTTTGATAATGCAAAAAAGGCCATCAAGAAAAAGAAAGGACTATCAAATAAACGAGCATCAGCATACGTTGCGGCAGTTGAGAGAGCCCAAGGCAAAGATCCAAGGACAGGTAGAAGCATCAAAAAAAGGAAGACCAGTACTCAGATAAAGGGTAAAAAGAAAAAAGCTGTTAACAAAGGAAAAAAGAAAATCTAAATCTACAATAATACCTCCAAACCAATTTTTTTCACTCAAATTCAGACTATTCAGACTATCTCAGGTTTCCTCAGGTCATTGATATTTTGAAATATTATAGTGTATACCAAGGGTATATGCAACAAGAAACGATTGAAAGGAAATAGAATGTATCTGAAAAAGATATTTCCAAGACTTATTATGAATACAAGGAGTTTGAAGGGAAACAATATAATGGCATGAAAGTGGGAAGAAGCCACAAAATGGTATTATGACAAAGGCGAATGGAAAGAGAAAAAGATAACGCCAGATAAATGGAAATTCACTTATGATGTCACTAAAAGAAGAGCAGGACATGTTCCAGAAGGCTCGGGTGTTCCGGTCGGAACAGAATATCACTGGTATATTCTTGCCCATCAAAATGTCAAAAAACCAGATGCAAATAATTATACAACCTCCATGACTGGCCTCAAATACAAATTAGGGCAGAAGCGCGATGAAAAAGATAAATGGAGCACGACGGACAATGCTCAAAGAGTGCGATTAATACAGATATTACAGGAATTAATTGCTCAGTTGAAAAATGAGATGATTGGGGCGGCTAAGAATTAAAGAAGGATAGTATGATATGATAGATCGTCAGCATTAATCTTTTCTAGTCTGGTTTTCAATTGTTTCTATTTGAAAGCTAGATTCGTCACGAACTTTAGTTAATGTACTAACTACTATGTCACATATTTCACGACATATACATATATCCTTATATTATGTGTGGAATATACTACTTATATATGTCATTCTTAGAGGTTAAAGATTTGCATGCTGCTATCGATGGAAAAGAAATTCTAACTGGCCTCGATCTAAAAATAGATAAAGATGAAGTTCACGTAATTATGGGTCCAAACGGTTCAGGTAAGAGCACTTTTGCAAACGTATTGTTAGGACATCCAAAATATACAATTACATCTGGAGATATTCTCGTCAAGGGCAACAGTATTATTAATTTATCAACCGACGAAAGAGCAAAGAAAGGATTGTTCCTAGGCTTCCAGTATCCAACAGAAATTTCAGGTGTAGGATATAGTCACTTTTTAAGAAATGCCTATAATACTTTAAACAAATCATTAGGAGAAGATCAGAAAAATAGAGAGGTTTTCCTCACGGTTAGGGAATTTCATGAGTATGTAAAGAAGAACTTAGACGCCGTTGGACTTGATCCAACATTTCTTGGAAGATATCTCAATGAAGGATTTTCTGGTGGAGAGAAAAAGCGATCTGAGGTAATGCAAATGCTAGTTCTGAAACCTAATATTGCTATTCTTGACGAACCAGATTCTGGTTTGGATATCGATGCAGTAAAGTCTGTTGCAGAAGCAATTAACCAATTAATCGAAACAGGCGCAGGTGTTATTGTAATAACTCATTATGCTCGAATACTTAGGTATCTTAAAAAGCTCGATCGGGTTCACGTTATGGCAAAGGGAAAGATCATCAAAACAGCTGACAAAGCGTTATCGGAAGAACTTGAATCCAAAGGCTATGGTTGGCTTGGATTAGAAGACAAATAAATGAATCATAGAATACAGATCCTTTTTCAATTTAACATTAACTAACGTTATACACCAGAATTTTTTCCAATTTTTCATAAAAGGATAGAATATCTTGAGTATATTAATTTAGTTTCTCTCCTTAGTTATTTCTGATACGAACCTGGTAGCATCATCCACAATGGTAGTCTTTGTCAACAAGTCTAGCTTCATCGTTATCACATTTTTAGATCAACTTGTGACTTGTGACTATGACAGCTAGATTGCAGAAAGTTGACAGAAGATAAGAAATATGATGTGCCATTATTAACTAAGACTTCCACTCTACTATCTACTGAATAATCATAAGATGTAATTTAGCATGTTATTTTTCCGTATTTAATATATTTCTGTAAAGACTATACACAATTGTAGTGACAATGGCTGCTCTACTTGGTGGAAATACAATTATGGGTATTCTTATACGTATTCACTCTTCAGTATGGATATTATTTACAGCTAGAGGAATTTTTCTATCTCAAAACGCCAATTCAAAGGGGATTGACATATGAGACAAGACAATCGCTCTCAACTGCAGCACCAATATCTACGAGATACATTTGATTCTAAGTATAAAGAATGCTTTGGCTGTAATAATAGGAGCCAATTTACCTGTATAAAATGTAGCTTTTGTTATAGCTGCCATTGGAAGAGAGAAGAGTTGGACAAGATTCCACCATATCTAATACTTGATGACAGGATTCTTTTCCTAAAATAAAAGATGATGCTTTAGGCTGAGGAGCAAGCCTAAATATACACACATATGAATTCAGATCTAGTAGAATATAATATACTGAGTGTCGTCTATGAGTTTAATTTACTTATTCTCGGGTTTTGTTTTATCTTCTACTAACTTATATTTAGATAATTGTTTGTATGCTAGAAATACTATAAATGCAATAATTAAAAAGTCAATTATGTTGGAAATTAAATCACCGAATTTAAATTCAGTTATGGAACCTGATAGATTTGTTACTTTGACTGACATGTTTTCTAAGCTTCCTGCTGGTAAAAAAAAGCCAACAATAGGATCAATTATATCGGTTACTAACGCAGTAACAAGTTTAGATGCTGCCGCACCTATTACAAATGCGATTGCTAATCCAATTATTCCAAATACTTTGAGAAAGTCAAAGAATTCTTGAGATAATGATTTCTTTACTACTGCTGGCTGCGGTGTTCCTTCAGTAGGAGGAGAAGAGTCACTATTCACTGCAATTACGGTATAATTTGAAATAAATAGGCAATTCTACACTATAACCTAGAACATTTTATGGTATGAAGAAAATTAATCATTATCATCATCAAAGGATAACAAGGACTGTCCGAATTTGAAACTGATCTGCAATCATTAAGAGTCAGGCAGGGCTACGATTGATGTAGAAGGAGATACCATATAGAAGCTTGCAGCTAATGACTATGAGTAGTAGTGGTGGAAGATAAAGCAATCACCAGCTTACCAATCTTTTCTCAACACCAGCGAGATTCAGCTGAAACAAAATTTTTATTCTTTTTACTTTTGAACCTTTTCATAAGTTCAGGCAGACCATTGTAATGATGAAAGACAATATACACAAAGATTGGTTGTAGCCTTACATATCTAACAGAATAAGAACAAGCTGAATTGTATAAATGCGAATAGTAAACATTCTATACTTTGACATATGTCTATATACTTGCAACCACAATGAAAGTTCTTTCACATGTTATGAGAAATATTAATGAATTCAATATACCAGCTGGGAATTCTAATGGTTACGAGATACTGTATTTTGGTGTAAATTTAATTCTTATGTTTGATTATAGGCTATCTTTTGATATAGAAGTAAAGAATGGAAATAATGAAATAGAGGTTTTGATAATTAGCAGAAAACAGATTCCAGCTTGGAAAAGTAACGCCAGCAGTAACGAAGATATGAAGCCGTATTATAGTAATCGTGGAATAAGAGTTAACGATGTTTTTAAACCATTAATAAGCGATGCTTATGCATTTATTTTAAGCAATAGATCTGCTTCTATAGCGGACTACTCTAAAACAAAATCAGTAGAAGTTACCCTTATTCATACCTGGCAGCAAGAAATAAAAGAATCCCAACTGAAAGACAGGGAAAATGACCTCAAAAGATAAAGACTGAAAACTAGCAACTCTTTTTCTCTTTCTTTTTGAAACTCTTCATATATCTGCATTTAAACTATTAACACAAGAGATTTTATATATGACAATTTATTATCCTGTCCTAGATAAATATCCGTAACATTATCCTTATTTCTTTTAAGGAAAAAGCGATGCAAATAAGTAGGTATTCTTAGTAATCTAATTCCCTATGGAGATGTTTCATGGTTGCTATTGAGATTGGTAACGTAGTTCAGGATTTTACTGTAATTATGGTTGTAGCCTCGGTCATGGCTTTGGCTTCCTACAAATTAAAGCAACCTATGGTTATTGGCTACATTATTGCAGGTATGATTATTGGTCCTTATACACCCCCATTTAGCTTAGTTCTTAATATAGATGTCCTAAATTTGTTTGCTGAAATTGGTATCATCTTATTGTTGTTTGTTGTTGGAATGGAATTTCCTATAGAAAAACTCCGAAACATTGGTAAGAAAGCGTTTCTAATTGCATTAACTGAAGCATTAGGAACTTTGTCCATTGGTGTTATAGTAGGACTTCAAGGACTGCATTATTCCCTTTCAAATAGCCTCTTTTTAGGATTAGCAATATCGGTTACAAGCACCGTCATAGTCATGAGGATACTCGAAGAATTGGACATTGTAAAAGAAGAAGCATCTACGCTGATTTTAGGCGTTGCTGTAATTGAAGATATTATTATTATATCTATGTTAGCAATTTTGCAGTCTGTTACATCTACTGCAGGAGGTCAATTATCCATTTCAGAGTTAGCAACTTCTATTGGAACAGTATTGGCGTTTATTGCTGGTGTAATAATAATAGGCTCCAGAACAATACCAAAGTTTGTCAACTACGTTGGCGGCACAAATCAACATGATTTACTTATAGTGGCAGTTCTTGGTGTAGCTTTTGGTTTGTCATTTATTGCATTTGAGATTGGTATCTCTGTTGCTACTGGAGCGTTTTTTGCTGGTGTGCTAATAGCAGAATCAAAAGTGCATTCAGTTACAAAAGTTCTGGCACTACCTATTAGAGATATGTTTGCTGCTATATTTTTTGTTTCTGTCGGTGCTTTGATGGATATTAGACAACTTCCGATCTTTATAATACCTGCCATCGTATTAGTGGTAGTATCAATAGCAGCAAAATTCTTTACAGTATTTCTATCTGCAAGGTTGCAAGGTTTCAGTACATTGACTGCGCTCAGAACAGGGTTCGGATTATCGTCTTCAGGAGGAGAGTTAGCCTTAGTTGTTGCTAAAGGTGGAGCTGATAGTGGTGTCACTAGTTCATTTTTATTACCAATGGTTGGAACTATGACCGTAATTACAACCTTTATTACACCATATATGATAAAGGCAGGATGGAGATTTGCAGATATAATAATATCAAAGCATTTATCTTGGTCTCCTTATTCCGATATCATCAAGAAGAAGATACGTCTGTCTTATTTTGATACTGTCAAGAAGATACGTCGGTTCAGATTTTTCAAGAAATGAGCAACACTACACCTGCTAAAATTCAACAATATACCTAAGATCAATGCAAGGAATGGATCAGCCTGCTGTTGAAACAACCAATAAAATTTCCTATGATGTCCTCTACCGTTTCCACTCTGCAGCTGCTTCGTCTATATCCATATAGCTGTTCAACACATATAGCAAATCCCACATGAGCACAATCATCTATTTTGCAATATTTACGATATGGAACATAACGACAAACCGCAGAACCTTACTAACGTTTTTGTATACATTTGTTCAATCTTATGTAGTTGAAGTCAATCATAGTTACCGGAGCTTCCAGTGGAATCGGAAAGGCCGCAGTTATTAGACTTGTCCAATCGGGTTACCAAGTTTTTGGCTTGTCACGAAGATATGACCAACTACTTGCCTTGTCTTCTGAACTATCTTCATACAATCTGAAGGATGATCAATATTTTCCAGCTATATTCGATATTACCAGGTATGACAAGTTTGAAGAGGTTCTTAATAATATACTTTCTAATTCTAGCGAAAAAACAATCTTTGGTCTAGTAAATAATGCCGGGTACGTAGAACCAGGAGCAATTGAGGATATAACTATAGAGAATCTCAGAGCTCAATTCGAAACAAATTTCTTCGGTCTTGTAGAATTCACAAAAGAAGTGTTGCCTTTAATGATGCAAAGAAAAGAAGGTAGAATTATAAATGTTAGTTCTCTGTCAGGATTAATATCGCTTCCATTGATTGGGGCTTATTCAGCTACAAAACATGCATTAGAAGCAATATCAGATGCACTTAGAATGGAACTATGGAATACAAATATCAAAGTCATAAATATTAATCCTGGTGTAGTCGAAACAGATATTTATAGAGTAATAAGATTAAAGCTTGCAATTATAGAAAAGGAGAAGAAATCAAGGTTCTCTAATGCTTATAATAAATATCTAAATAATATTCCTTCTGGTTTGTCAGCAAAGATTGTAGCAAATGTAATTGATCAAGCTATTCGTTCGTCAACTCCAAAACATAGGTATATTATCGGCTCTAGCAAAGAAAAGCTAGCATTAAGATTGAGACCATTTATACCAAACAAGTTATTTTATTCACAGGTTGCAAAAAGAATATTGTCCTAGTCTTATATAAGACTAACAGAATCGGATAAGAATGATTGGATCTAAACTTCAAAAGGAAATAGGAAGTAGATGTGATTTCTCTTACTTTTCGATATATATGGGATCAGATGGATATAAAGGCGACGATGCTAATTAGTACATGCTATGAATAATAATTTTAAAACATTCTTTAGAAAGAACAGCAACAATGGTACTAATAGCAATATTCCATCCACAATGCAGCTAATGCTGCTGCATATTAATAAAAAGATCAGAAGCCCTATTACGGATTTTATGTTAGTAAGCCTTGGTGTTTTATTAGCTGCAAGCTCCGGCAGTTGGGATATCACAAATCATCTTTTGAATAAACCTGAAACATTCTCTTCTCCTCCTCATGCCGGCTTATACACAGGAGTGGCTATAGTTTTACTTGGATCAATAATGACGCTACGCTATTTTCGCAGTAATTCCAATAATACTAAGCATAAAGATGATAATTACAATCCTATTCCGTTAGCTGTTAAATTAGTAACCATAGGAGCCATTATGTTAGTTGCAGCAGGGCCCTTTGATTATGCTTGGCATTTGGCTTTTGGCTTGGACGGCTTGCTAAGTCCATCTCATGCTGTACTTACAATAGGTATGGTACTAAGCAGTATCGGAGCTTTATTGGGAATGCTATCATTAAGCAATACTCCAGATATTTATAGAGGCAGCGGATTAGATTCCACTGCCGCATCTAGTTCTTCTATAGTGGATTCAAAAAATAATAAAAGACATACAATATCAAATATTCTGGTAGTCATCGGAATTGTTCCGGTCTGGATTACCATATCTGGACTAACTCATATGCTGTCTTTACCATTTTCAGATACAGAATATTTCAAATTTAATCCTGATCCGATACTAGCCGCAATAATTGCAACACTAGCCTTTCCATTTATCGTATCTTTTATCTTGTGTTCTTCGTTTGGACTGACAAAAAGATTTGGTATACTTTCTATTACTGGTACGATCTTTATTGTTGTCAACTTAACTACAGCATTGCTTCCAAACAAATATTTGGTTCCAACGATTCCATTTTACATCCTAAATTTTATTCCAATTCTAGCAATGGATGCATTACTATCTAGTTTATCAGCAAAGACAAAGATAGTAAATTACATAGCAGGTGCTGTCCTTGGTGTAACATTCTTTACGCTCTATTATCCTTTGATAACTCATACATACAACGAAGTTTTATCAAATCCGCAATCGGTTTGGCCAAGCCTCACTAGTTCCATATATTTTGGAATGATCGGTAAAATATATCCTTTGATTATTATACCAGCTATGACAACAGGAATCCTGGGTAGTATCATTAGCACTAAGCTAACTCAATTGCGAAGCAGGACTAAAATATAAAATATATTAATGTTTGTTTTGTGTTTTTATCTTAACGAATTAGTAACGAATTAGTAAAAAAGCAAATTGAAAGAATAAAAGGTCACATGTAGAATTATGAGCTTTAGAGAGAAAAGAGTATGACGGTGTATTGTTGCAAGGAAAGACGGTTTTGGTGGATAATGGCATTGCAACTGGAGCAACAATTTTATCTGCTGCACAATGGTTAAAGGTAAAACAAAATTGTAAAGAATGTTATAGCTGTGCGGGTGGCACCAAGAGAGACAACTACTAACATAAATCAAGTGGCAGACAAGGTAGTAGTCATGCACTCCCCATATCCATTTAGCGCAGTTGTACATTTCTATCAGGATTTTAGTCAAGCCAGTTATAGCGAAGTTAAAGAAACAATGAGTAAACATGGGTACATAACATTTTAGTTAACAAGAAAATCAACAAATTATGTTATGATATTACTAGTTTAGACCATGTATGAGTAATGTCTATTGGGCTAAAAAAAGGACTGCATAAAAGAAAAGAGGAGTACTAACATCATAAGGGTCAATCAATCAATCAATCAATCATGCTCCTGATTTCATGAAAATCTCAAACAATTAACAGGAATTAATGAAGATTTACAACATATTAGCAAATACACGGTAACAGCTCCTTACAAAGTAGAGTCAGCGTTGACCAGACTTATGAACTACATCGTCCTTTCAGAGCGTAACAACCTGGTTAAATATCAATGTTAACTAGAGGATTAATGATAAAAAGACGTGTGCATATTGGGAATTAAAAGAAGAAAGCAAATCCACAAGAATTGATCAGTCAATGGGTACAAGACAAAATCTGTCATTATATAGAATAAAAAAGCTCAAAGTTGTCCTTTTACTTACTTCTGCCTATCTAGCAGTACAACTCATTGCTAGCCTATTCACAGGTAGCTTAGCTTTAATTGCTGATGCAGGACATATGCTTACAGATGTTGGCGGCCTTGCGTTAGCTCTATTTGCGATTAATTATACTCGTAAACCACCTACTCCTCAAAGAACGTATGGGTTCTACAGGATCGAGATTCTATCATCACTTGCGAATAGTGTTGTATTGATATTGATTTCTATATACATACTCTATGAAGCGTACCAGCGTATTTTAGAACCACCAGTGATACAGAGCTTTCCAATGTTGATTGTAGCCACTCTCGGCTTAGCTGTGAATTTGATAGGAATGTTACTTCTCAAAGGACATTCCCATGATTCACATCATAACGAAAGAGAAGAAGAAAGTCTGAATATCAAGGGTGCATATTTAGAAGTTTTTAGCGACGCATTAGGTTCTGCTGGAGTTGTTGCTGCTGCTGTAATAATGCTTGCCACTAGATTTTATATGGTTGATCCATTAATCAGTATCGGACTGGCATTGTTTATACTTCCAAGAACATGGTCTTTGATGAAAAAGTCAATTCACATTTTGATGGAAGGTGTTCCAGCTAATATTTCTCATGAAGAAGTGAAAAACGCGATACTCCAGATAAAAGGTGTAACTGGAGTCTTTGAGTTGCATATATGGACTATAACATCTGGTATGAACGCCTTATCTGCTCATGTAGTTGTAATTGATCCAAACAAATCTCAGGCAATTCTAAAGGACATAAATTCTTCTCTTGAAAAGAAATTCAGGATTTCGCATGCTACAATCCAAATCGAAAATTATCACTCTGAATCAGGCGCATTCTAAACAACAGATATTCTGTATAGTGTAGATAATAGCGATTTGATAAGTTGTCGTTTTGTCTACAATATCCCTACAAAAGGCATAAAGCTCTCCTTATCGAAGTAATCATCAACTCTTGAAACTAAAGCAAATAATGCCAACACAGCTACCATGGCTAAAATTTATAGCACTATATGACAATTTTAGTATCCATCTTTTTGTTGTAAGAGATAGGCGATTGTGATGGTAGGAGAAGAGACAGATGAAAGGGCAAATAGAAGAGGGAATAACCAGAACTGATAAACAAATTGATGATATTGTATACAGGCTTTACGATATCGATGAGGCTGAACGAAGAATCATTGAAGGCTCACAGGAGAATGGACATTAGTTCTTTCGTGGTGTATCCCAAGAAGGACTTGTTATTGGTACTTGGACCTTATTTGTTGTTGATTTAAGTCTGTCGACATACAATTCGGATATGCAATAGTAGATGCCATTTGATCTCATTCAAATACCCATTTGCTGGATATTGAATGGTAAAGCCGTATTCCTTATCTCCATAAGAAATTTGTCTGTAGTAGAACTTTTCTTATTTGCTTGTGTCTTTAATTCTTGTGCGCTAGTTGATCCGATTACTATTATTACTACTACTACTTTCGTGTCAACAGTCTAAATACAAGAACTTGGTGCCAATCATACAGAATTCAAATATGCACTTTCTGTCTAGCTTTACAAAAAATATTATATTTACTTGATTTGAAATCAATCATATGGTTTATTTCTAGAAACTTATTATGAATACAGGTTTTTTCATTGCTACACATTCTTTTTTGGATGTTTTTAACCCCATTCTGTTAAATAACAAAGCAGGGCTGGCCTGACAAAAAGATTAATTATTCTAAAAAATTGACCTGACTCATTTCCTTAGTTCTACTTGAAAATGATGGTATATTTCCCAACTTTCTATAGCAATGCTTCTAATAGTAACTCTAATATTTTTGCATTGACTGTTCTCCTTTTAAGATGAAATGCAGGTATTGTACCAGTGT
>WNFX01002861.1_pt1 | contig 33946 bp, 35 predicted proteins | sample 5400111 | NCBI WGS metagenome assembly WNFX01 (sample SAMN13153363, study PRJNA577476) | soil metagenome | isolation source: 40 cm soil or saprolite under grassland replicate 1 | place: USA:California | collected 2016-06-15 | reverse complement strand
CAACAACCATCTCGAGCAAGCGCGCGAACAGCTGACCCGCGATTGTCGATCTTTGCCGCGGATGAAATTGAATCGCGCGGTGAAAAACATCTACGATTTCAAATTCGAAGATTTCGAGCTGATCGATTATAAGCCGCATCCATCGATCAAAGCGCCCATCGCCGTCTGAGACTTTTCCGCGCGGCGCGGGTTCAAGTAGATGTGAGGGCTCTCAGGGGAATTGCCTGCCGCGCCATAGCCTTTGGCGTAGGCGGGTCGGTCTTGTTTGTTTCGGTCGCGTCGGTATGCGCGCAAGACGAGAATCCATTTCGAGTTGAGATCGATTTACAGCAGCAAAGCGCTTACTTAATCCGCGGACGGCAGGTGGTGATGGAATCGCCGATCTCAAGCGGCCGTTACGGACATCTGACTGAGACCGGCTCGTTCAAAGTGATCGAGAAAGAACTGAATCATCATTCGAGTATCTACGGCAAAATCGTCGACGGTTACGGCCGCACGATCGTGGCCGATGCTGACGTCGATATGCACGTGCCGCGCGGCTGTAGGTTTGTTCCGGCGCCGATGCCTTATTTTATGCGGTTCCACGGCTCGGATGGAATGCACGCGGGTTATTTGCCTGGCTATCCGGCGTCGCACGGTTGCGTGCGAATGCCGGAACAGTTAGCGGTTGCATTCTTCAATGCAGTGGAAGTCGGTACTCCGGTGCGCGTGTTTGGCCGCACAGCGCGGACGAATCAATTTTATCGCTACGGTCCCCAACCGCAGCCCGGAACATTGCCTTGGTTCAGGCGGCCGATCGGCCCGCAATTCGAGCGCACATATCCGTCGCGTCCCGTTTATCCCTGAGGCTGTGGAGGTAGGCGTCTCACCTGCAAAATCTACGCAGAGCAGCCGAGGACGGCTGCCACCACAAAAGAAATCTTACGGCCGCTGCTCGGCCGATTTCTTGACGTTGGTGCTGGCAGTCTTCGGTCCGCGGGAAAGATCAACAAGGTCGGCAAGAATATTGAGTGTCTCGTCGCGCTCGGGATCGATCACCGGCTCCTTGGTGTCGTCGGCGGCGCCGATCGTGTCGGTGTCATCATCCGGCGCTGCTTCGGGTGAAACTTTTGTCGCGCCGGCTTTGGCTTTGGCTTCGGCCAGTTTTCCCGGATACATGATCAACTGCAGATTGGGTTTATCGACGGTGTCCAGTGTTAGCCGATAGATATTCGGTTCTTCTTCATGGCGAGCGAGACGCTCTTTCGAGCGCACGTCTTTTCGGAGCTTGTCGTCTTGAATCTCTTTCCGGCGGGCATCTTCGTTCAGGGTGATGCGGTTCTCATCCAGCTTGTGGCGGAGCCGCTCCATGTCCTCCATCACATAATGAAATTCAGAATCGTGCTGGGCGCGTTCGGACGACCGACGCTTCAGTTCCTCGACAAATAATGGATGACCATCGGACCATTTGGTGAAGCGCGCCTTCGGCACCTCGTCGTAGGGCAGACAATTTTTCAGCGCGCCTTCACCGAACTCGGGCAGATCAGTCAGCGTCGGCAACACAATATCCGAAGCCACTCCGTGAAGCTGAGTGGAACCACCGGCCACACGATAAAATTTCTGAATCGTTAACTTCAGCTCGCCGTCGTCATCCGAGCGACTACCAAGCAACGAAGTGAATCGGCCAATCGGCAAAATTGTCTGCACCGTTCCTTTGCCGAAGGTATTTTTGTCACCCACGATGACCGCGCGTCCGTAATCCTGGAGTGCGGCGGCGAAGATTTCACTGGCCGACGCGCTTTGCCGGCTGGTCAAAACAATCAGCGGACCGGAATAGGAGATGCCCGGATCCGGATCACTCGAGATAACAATGTTTCCGTTGGACCCTTTCGTTTGCACGATCGGTCCCGATTTCAAAAATAAACCAGTCAGCGAGATGGCTTCTTCCAGCGAACCGCCGCCGTTCCGACGAAGATCGACAACCAATCCGGCAACGTTTTCCTTTTTCAGACGTTTCAGCAACGCGAGCACATCGCGGGTCGTGCTCTTGGAATGCCGATCCATGTCGGCATAGAACGAGGGAAGCGTCAGCCAGCCGAGCTTCACCGGGTTGCCGTTCTCGTCCTTCTTAATAATAATGTCCGCGCGCGCTTCCTGGTCTTTCAATTTAATTTCATCGCGCACGAGCTCGACGTTCTTGCGCTGCGACGGATCAGGGGCGTTGGCGGGAATCGCGAGCAGACGAACCTTTGTGCCCTTCTTGCCCCGGATCATTTCGACGACTTTGTCCAGGCGCATGTCGCGCACATCAACAAACTCTCCCTGACCTTGACCAACGGCGGTGATCCGGTCGCCAACTTTTAATCGGCCGTCCACTTGAGCTGGTCCACCGGGAACCAAGCTTTCGATTTTGGCGTAGCCGTCTTCAGTGCGCAGCATTGCGCCGATGCCGACGAGCGAGAGTCCCATCTGAATGTTGAAATTCTTGAAGTCAGCCTTGCTCAGGTATTCCGAATGCGGGTCGTACGATTGGGCGAGCGCATCGAGATAGAGTTTCACCTGTTCTTCTCGATCTTCTTCGTGGACGTTCCGCGCGATGCGATCGTAGCGACGGCCAACCAATTGCGGGCCGGGTTCGATCGGATGCTCACTCAGTTTCTCCTGAAGCAGTTCGCTCGCGATCCGACCGCGCCAGAGCTGATCGGCCTCGGCTTCGTCCTTTGGCCAGGGCGCTTTTTCGCGACGTAGTTCTACCGTCGCCTCGGTTTTGAAATCCATCGGCTCCTTCAGCAGCTCTTTAATCTTGGCAACCCGCTCATCAACGCGCTTCTGGTAGAGATCGTAGATTTCGTAGGCCGGCTTGAGATTTCCAAGCAAGACATCGTCAGCCAGGGCGGTTCCATATTTGGCTGTTAGAGCGTCGACATCTTTCTGAGTGAAGAAGAGATGGCTGAAATCGAGCAACTCAAGATAATTGCGCAGGAATTTCTGCGACATCTCGGCATTCAGTTGTTGATGGGTATAATGGCCTTCTTCCAGAAGACGACCCACTGAGACGCAGATTTGCCCGGCGTCCGATTTTGCCTGCAGCGCCTGTGGCGTGGCGCTGATCAAAGCGACCGCTGTGATCGCTGAGAGGACGGGGAAACGTAGTTTCATCGGAAAAGCGCGGTCTTCAGGTTCGCAGACTTTGTGACCAAACGCAACCAACCAGCTAAAATCGACCCGCTCTGCGCCTGTGGCAGCCGTTCGCAAGAAATCAGCTGGGTCGCCCGGCTACTTCGGTTCGTGGCCTTGTGCAAAATCATATTTTTACTGGAAGTAGCTGCCCGCAGGAAGCGGGCGCGGCGACATGTAAGAGGATGAGACAACTTGCCTGCGGAAACATTCAAAATCTGCTCTGGGCGGCAACCTGAGCACCGCGTCAGTCAATTCCTCACTTGGCAAGGTGGCTGGGATCGAGTGCTTCATTTACAGTCAAGGTGCAGATGAATTACGAGGCGTTTTGCGGCGGCGTTTTCGAGACGAACTGCTATCTCCTCTCGGCGCTCGAAGGCTGGATTCTCTTTGACGCGCCTCAAGGGGCTTGCGACTGGGTCAATTCCCACGGTATTGATCTAAAATTTCTGTTACTCACTCACGGCCACATCGATCACATCCAGGATGTCGCCAAAATCAAACGTCGGTTCAATTGCCAGATCGGCTGCCACCCGATGACCGCGCCGATGATTTCCGATCGCGAATTTTTTCGGAACTTCGGCTTCGAATTGGAAGTCGAGCCAGCCAAACCGGACTTTTTTATCGAGGAAACGCCGACTCGAAATTTTCTCGGAGCGGAATTTCAAGTCCTGGAAGTGCCGGGGCATTGTCCGGGCAGTCTTTGTTTCTTCTCGCGCAAGGACGATTTGCTCATCGGTGGCGATGTGCTCTTTGCCGGCGGCGTTGGTCGCTGGGATTTGCCCGGTGGAGATGTCGATCTCTTGCTTAACGGAATTCGGGAGAAACTTTTTCCGCTCGGCGACAACGTGACGGTTCTGCCTGGTCACGGACCGCCGACAAAAATCGGCACTGAGCGCCTAACCAATCCGTTCGTGAGTTAATGGAAACAGTTAGCCGTTTGCTCCGATTAATCCCAGCGATAGTAATCGCCGCCGCGGACACGCAATCGCACTTCGATTTGATGCAATTCGTAACGCAAGCTGTCGATCTCGCGGCGCAAACGCCGGCTATCAAACCCGTGGCGATAACGCCAGTTCACACGATTCACCTGAACTGAGATGCGATCGAGTTCGCGGCGAAGGCGCCAGTCGCCCCGGTAGCGGCTCAGCTCCCAGCGGACATGCGCGAGCATCCGATTGAGGCGATCGATGCGCCAATCCAGCCCGCTGCGTCCCGGTGAAACATAGGCTGCGCGATTGTCATAGCGATAATCGTAAGCAAATGCCGAAGCGCCTCCCAGGCTCAGTCCCAACGCAATAACTAAAATCAGTTTCTTCATGGCGAACTCCTTTTGTTTGCAGAATTCGACGTAACCGGCCGGCGGGCATTCGAGCCCGGCGTGAAAAATTAGCCGAGCTTGGCCAAAAGATTTTCGAATAATTCGAGGCCGGCGATTTTTCCAACGATTTGGTGGAGTGAGCTAACCGCCTTCGGGATGTGCTGGAGAAAATGCTTGTGATCTTTGACCAGGCCAAGAAAACCGTAGGCGCCCAAGGCTTGCATTAAACGCTGCATGGCACAGAGGCGCAGCGTCTCCAGAAAATCGGCGCCGGGTTTTTCGCGACAGTAATGTTCGAGCAATTCGTCCTGCTCAGCATCACTTAGATCGACATATGGATCGTAAAGCAACGAAGCCAGGTCGTAGTGCGCGAGACCAGGACGCATTCCCTGAAAATCGATTAAGTAAGCCTGGCCGTTGCGGAGGAGAATATTTTGCGACTGAAAATCGCGATGCACTAGGACCCGAGGCAACTGCGCCAGCTTTTCAGCGATCTTTTGCAAGACGGAAAGTCCCGCCAAGGTTTCGATCTCACCTTTTTCAACTTCGAAATAACGGCCAAGACAGTTTTCGAAGAAATAATCCTGCTCCCAGCGGTAGAGGGCGGTGTTGAATTCGGCCGGCAAATGCTGATGCATTTCGACACAAACCGATTCAGGCAGTTCGTGCAGCTTTCTGACTTCGTCTAATGCCGATTCGTAAAAGGCGCGGCGCACCAGCCATGGCTCGCCCCGATAAGCGAATAGATCGCGCTCCCCAAGATCTTCCAACCAAATCAGACCTTCGTCAGCGTCGTGATAATAAATTCTCGGAGCATGAACGCCATGCATTTCAAGAAATTGCGCGATCTCGACATAGTGACGGTTCTCTTCCCGCTCGAGATTGTACTTCACCAAAATCAACGATTGATCGGACGAACAACGAACGCGGTAAAATTTCCGGTCCGAACCACCTTTCTCGATCGGCGAAATCTTTACTTCATCGACATTGAATCGCGGAAAGTGTCGTCGCGTCTGGCGGAGAAGGACCTCGGTTCTCATTAATTAGATGTCGATGTTGCGATGCGTTCCGGTGGCGGTTTTTCGGGCGCGGACAATACAACCAACCAGCTCACTTTTGGAAGCAATTTGTGCACCTAGCCATAAGATTGTGTCGTCAAGCACAACGCCTGCGCCGACATTGCAGTCTTTCCCCACGACTGAGCAGCCACGAATGTCCGCGCTTGGGTCGACCACCGCGCTCGGATGCACCGGCGCCCACCATTCCGGCGTTTTCACATGCGCCGGCCGCCAACGTTCGTTCGAAACCACGCGATGCACTTCGAAATATTCCGCGCGCGAGCCAAGATTGAACCACTTTCCCTCCTCCAACACGACCCCTCCGATTTTTCCGCCTTGAGAGATCCAATCCCCAAGAACCGGAATGAAGGAGATTTTTTGCTTGGGCGGAATGCGCGCGAAGACCGAGGAGCTCCACACTGCAATATTGGCAAAATCGTATTCGCCTGGGATACCGTAGCGGTTGGAAATATCGACGACGCGGTTTTCGCGAAAGGCGATTGCAGAGCCTAAACCCGTGTGACGCAAGGCCAGCGTGACGTCATTAGCTCGATTGAAATGCTCATCGATCAAAGGCAGCAAACGAATGTCCGTCAAAACGTCGCCGCTGTAGGTGATGAATGGCTCGCGGCTCAAAAGAGTTTCAATGTTTTTAATGCCGCCGCCGGTCTCAAGAAGCACTGGTTCATGGACAAGCGTGAGTGACGTTCCGAAGTAGCTGTTGTCCGGAAACGCTTTGGCGAAAGCCTCCGGCAACCGGTGGGTATTGATCACGAATGCCTGGATCCCGATGTCGATCAAATGATCGAGTGCGAAAGTAATCAGCGGCTTCTGAAAAATCGGCACGAGCGGTTTCGGCAGCTCGTCCGTGAGGGGGCGAAGCCGCCTCCCAAGGCCGGCACCGAGGACGAATGCTTGTTTGATCACGGCCATGGCGTTACAAATTCCGAATGGCCGAGGAAACAGTCTGGCGCGGTAGCGTCTCGCAATGGAAAAACTTTGGATTCTTCGTTCTCAACATTTTGTTCGCGGCGGCAATTGTCATTATCTTCATCATCACCCGGCGGCAGTTGTCACCAGAGATTAGGAACTTTAGTTCATACATTTTGATTCTTCTTGCGGTGCCAATCTTTATCGCTGGCAAGCGTTATCTCCAAACGAAATGCAGGGGTTACGAGCTGACGACCGAACGATTGAAAACCACGGAAGGCGTTTTTAGCAAAGTGGCCGAGACGCTCGAATTGTATCGCGTCAAAGACATTGAGACGCGGCAACCATTTCTCTATCGCCTGTGCGGCATCGAAAACGTCCAACTCAACACTTCGGATACTTCTTCGCCGTTCGTTTTCATCAAAGCGATTCCGCACCACGTCGGCCTAGCGGACAAGATTCGAAATCAGGTCGAGACGATTCGTCAGCAAAAAGGCGTTCGCGAAATCGACGTCGAGTAAGCGCCGCCCAATTCACTTCTCCTGCGGCGTCAGCTCGGCCAAGCCCTTAGTCAGATCGTTCAAGGCGCGGAGGCAGGCGGTTTTGTGTTTGTCGATCCAACGCTCGGAAATTTGCTTCAGCGGAGCCGGGTTGAGGTAATGTAACTTTTCGCGGCCGCGCCAAAGGGGAACAACGAGATCGGCTTTGATTAGCAAACCCAAGTGTTTAGTAATGCCCTGGCGCGTCATGCGGAGATGTCGACAGAGCTGATTCAAGGTCTGGCCATTGTTTAAATGGAGCTGATCGAGGAGGGCGCGCCGGTTTGGGTCGGCCAGGGCTTTAAAGACGTCGTTCATACTGGGACGAAATATGCAACCAAATGGTTGCATATTAGTCCCAGTGTTGCAAACCCCCAAAGCAAGCCTCATTACCACGGTATTCCCGGCGAACCAGCCCCTCAAGAGCTGATCACTTCTTCAGGTAAAGCGTGCGTGTCCCAAAGTCGATGATCCCGTGATGACTTCGCAGAATCTCTGCGCCAAGCAGGCCCGCCACCGGCTGGGAACCTCGGAGGAGATCGCTATGAATCAGGCCTTCGAGGTCGACCACGCGAACGTCTTTGCCAACAATATCAACCGAGCCGACGGAGAGTCGGCTAATCCGGGCGATTTCCACGCCGCGCTGCTTCAAGTTTACGGCAGTTGAAGTAAAAGGCGTTTCATGAAGAGGAATATGCAACCGGCGGACGAACGCGCGATGCAACAAGGTTGCGAACGCGCCCGTATCCACCATTAACCGGGCGGGTTCTCCATTGATGGCTCCGTCAACGTACAGATTATAAGTTTCACTCACCCGAATCGGCACGCTGCGGAAGCCGCGATATTGTGTGCCAGGCGTTTTGCCCGGAAATGCGGGATCCATTTTGAGGATCAACACCTGTTTCTGGCAGTCCAACACGGCGCCAGTCGGAAACAGAATATCAGCACCGAGAATCCCATCGATTTCTTGTTCGTGAAGCATGCGGGACGCGCGTCCGGAGCCGGAAAGATCGACAACAACCACGGGCTCATCGACGAGATTGAGTGCGCCAATGCGGAAGTTGCGCGCGATGGCGACGTTGTTAAACGCGCCATTAATTTGCAGCCGAGCCGGCAGAGTCGAACTTCCTGGAAGGCCAGTCAGTCCAAAATGCGCGCGGCGTCTTAGTGCGATTGCACTTACCGGCGCGCCACTGTCCACCCCAAGCAAGGCGGGCTTGCCGTTGATGAATGCGCGGACGAGGAGGTGGTTTTGCTGGGAACGTGTCAGTGGAAGGGCTTCAAAGCGCGGAGAAGAAGAATCCGAAACGCGTTGGCCCTCCGGAGCCGCCACGCAGATTTCCGCCGTCGCGAAGAAAGCCGCGAGCAAGATCGACAATATTTTGGGAGAGAAGCACCGGGCCAGGATTTTCACGCGGCGGAGGATAGCATGGTTCGTTTTAGGCGAAAGCGGTTTCACGTTTTCAGACTCATTTTTAAAAGCGCAACTGTTTTGACGTTGCGCAATCCGGTCGGAAGATGATTAACTCTCGCGTAATGACTTCGCCGCCGGCCGCCGACGAAAAATTTGTCCGTGGTCTCGGCTTGCTCGATTCCACCATGCTCGTCGCGGGGTCGATGATCGGCTCCGGCATTTTCATCGTCTCCTCTGATATTTCGCGGCAAGTAGGCTCGCCCGGATGGTTGTTGATTGTCTGGCTCATCACTGGCTTGCTGACTCTGACCGCGGCGCTCTCCTACGGCGAGTTGGCGGCGATGATGCCTAAGGCCGGCGGGCAATATATTTATTTGCGCGAAGCCTTCTCGCCGCTCTGGGGTTTCCTGTATGGCTGGACGCTTTTCCTCGTGATTCAGACAGGAACGATCGCGGCGGTCGCCGTCGGGTTCGCAAAATTTCTCGGTGTCATTTGGCCGAAGATTTCCATCGATAACTACATTATTGCACCGATGCGGATCACCTCGGGTTATGCGATTTCTCTGTCGACCGCGCAGTTCGTAGGCGTGCTGCTGATCGCATTGCTCACATTCATGAACACGCGCGGACTAAACCTCGGCAAGATCGTTCAGAACGTCTTCACGATCACGAAGACGGGTAGCCTGATCGCGTTAATCCTCCTAGGCGTTTTGATCGGTTGGAACGCCGATGCCGTTCACATCAACTTCGGAAACTTCTGGCATGTCGGCGGCAAATTGCAGGATGTCGGCCAAGGCTTAACAGCCGCGACCGCCTTCGGGCTCTTGATCGGCATCTGCGTGGCGCAGACGAATTCGCTTTTCGCTGCCGACGCGTGGAACAACATCACCTTCACTGCCGGAGAAGTGAAGGACCCGCGGCGGAACATTCCGCTGTCGCTCGCATTCGGAACATTTTTAGTTATTGCTCTCTACCTGCTCGCGAACGCCGCGTATCTCGTAACGCTGCCAATCGAAGTGATCAAGACTGTGCCAGCGGATCGTGTTGCATCGGCGACGGCCGATGTAGTCTTCCCCGGACGCGGCGCTGTGATTATGGCCGTTGCGATCATGATCTCGACCTTCGGCTGCAACAACGGATTGATTCTCGCCGGCGCGCGCGCTTACTATGCGATGGCGCGTGACGGTCTGTTCTTCCGTCGCGTCGGCGAGTTGAACAAACAGCACGTGCCCGCTTGGGGGCTCATCATTCAGGGTATTTGGGCCGCGCTGCTCGTCCTGCCGCGCACGATTAATAAAGATGGAAGCTTTGGTTCGCTCTACAACGATTTGCTCACATACGTCATTTCGGCCGCGCTCATCTTCTACATTCTGACGATCATCGGCATCTTCGTGCTCCGCCGAAAACAACCTGACGTCGAGCGGCCGTATAAAGCATTCGGTTACCCAATCGTGCCCGCACTCTACATCGTCGGCGCAGCCGTGATTCTCTTCGTGCTGTTCGTTTATCAAACGGCGACGACCTGGCCCGGTCTGATCATCGTCCTGACCGGTGTGCCTATCTATTTTCTCTGGCGAAAATCACGGCCGACTTAGCTTGTCGGGCTTGCTGAATGCTGCATTCAAAGAAATCAGAACCGTTTCGCACACATACCAATTACCCGAAGAAGGAAACCTAACGTATGGGAAATCTATTCGCGAGAAAACCTCTCGATAGGCTGATGCACGAAGCCCAGGAGGTGGGCGAACACAGTCTGAAACGCTCACTCGGTTGGATAAACCTGGTCGCGCTCGGAATCGGCGGAATCATTGGCGCCGGTTTGTTTATTCGCACTGCGGCGGCAATTGCTGATCGCGCAGGTCCGTCCGTTGTGCTTGCCTTTATTGTCGCCGGCATCGGCTGCGCGTTTGCCGGTCTCTGTTACGCGGAATTTGCGTCGATGATTCCGGTTGCAGGCAGTGCCTACACCTATTCCTACGCGACGATGGGCGAGTTTGTCGCGTGGATCATTGGCTGGGATCTCATTCTCGAATATGCCGTCGCCGCAGCCACGGTTTCCACAGCATGGAGTGAGTACGCCAATCGCGTTCTTAGCTGGTTCGATATGCGAATCCCGTATCAATGGTCGCATTCACCTTTCGAACATGACCCGGGAGGCGTTTACGGCATCATGAACATCCCGGCAGTGTTCATCCTGCTCATACTTACGCTCCTGCTTATCCGGGGCACGAAAGAATCGGCGTTGGTCAATGGGTTCATCGTTATTTTAAAAGTGAGCATCGTGCTGCTCTTTATTGGGATCGGCTGGCAATTCATTAATTCGGCAAATCACACGCCGATGATTCCGGCGCCGACGACTTACACGACACCCCAAGGCATCACGCACCACTATGGCGGAATTCTTGGAATTCTCGGCGCGGCCGGTGTCGTATTTTTTGCCTTCATTGGCTTCGATGCGGTTTCGACCGCCGCCCAAGAAGCAAGAAATCCGAAGCGCGACATGCCGATTGGAATTCTTGGATCACTCGTCTTCTGCACAATTCTTTACGTTCTGTTCTCTTATGTGCTGAGCGGCGTCGCGACGGTCGGGGACTTTCGCGCGGCCGGCCGTGAAGCCTCCGTCGCGTTCGCGATCACGAAATACATGACTGGCTACGAATGGCTTTCCAAATCAGTCACCGTCGCGATATTGGCTGGCTTTTCATCGGTCATTCTCGTGATGTTGCTCGGCCAGTCCCGAGTGTTTTTTTCGATGAGTCGGGACGGCTTGGTGCCAAAGATTTTTTCCAATGTGCATCCGCGTTACAGAACGCCGTATAAATCCAATATGTTATTCTTTGTTTTCACCGGCGTGCTTGCGGCATTTGTTCCAGCCGACGTCACGGGTGAAATGACCAGCATCGGAACGTTGTTCGCTTTTATTCTGGTGTGCGCCGGCGTCTGGATCATGCGAGTGCGTAACCCTGAGCTGGAACGCGGATTCCGCGTGCCGGCGGCGCCCCTTGTTTGCACACTGGGCATCATTGTCTGCGGCGCGATGATCTACGGCCTCGGATGGACGAATTGGATGCGGCTGATCGTCTGGTTACTGATTGGCTTCATCTTTTACTTTGGCTACGGGAAGAGCCACAGCCGTATCAACGCGCCACCGCCGGAAATGCCGGAAGGGATAAAGTTCACCCAGTAGACCGCGGCGGCTAACTCCAACTGCTGCCACCGAAACCGCGCGAACTACTGCTCGCGCCAAATCCAAGCAACGCTTCAGCGCGCCGGCGCAACGATCGTGGCAACATCGACATCTACGTTTTCAGCCGGGCGCTCGGGCGGCATTTTGACGTCATCGGATGTTGCGACTGAATTCCAAACCGCTGCCGGATGATAATATCCGATCTCGACGCGGTAACTTTCTCGCGATTCGGCAACGGTGAGGTAGGAATTACCCACCATCGGCTCGACGGCCGCCACCGTTTCTTCGCTGCCATCGCTGCGATAAACGCGTAAGTGAACTTGGCGATCCACCGGCGCGGTGTTCTCAAAAATTGAGGACCAATCGACATTCCAATAGGCAAACAAGGTCCGTGGATCACGCGCGATGGCGAACAAAAGTGGCGCGCCATAAACCCGCGGCAATTCGACAACTTCGGGCAGATCGTTGGGGAGCTTGGGGTCACTTCGAACGAAACGCACCACCGGCCCATTTGAAATTCGGTATCCGGTATGCGCGTTGGATGTTGTGGTCTCGGTCTCGTTATCAGTTTGTTCCGCCATGACGCTTGTGCCCCAAATCTGCCGAGAATTACGGGAACGAAAAGCGGAATGTTGCGCGGTGCATCCGAAGATCGACAGTCGATCTGCAGATTCGCTGTCAAAGAGTGAAGCCGTATATCATTTTCAATCCCCGTGCCGGGTCCGTTACCAATCGGGAAAAGGTTCTTTCACAACTGACGCAACTAAATCCCGTAGCATTGCGGATCACGCGAAAGGCCGGCGACGCCGAAAAATGGGCGCGAAACGCTATCAGGACAAAATGTGATTACATCGTGGTTGCGGGCGGTGATGGAACATTAAACGGAGTGGTGAATGGATTAGCCACCGACGCAAAGGGCGTCCGCATCGGAATCGTACCGCTTGGAACGGGGAATGATTTTGCGCGCACACTCGGACTGCCGTTTACGATCGAGCACAACATCGACATTCTTCGTTCGGCCCAGACAAAGCGAATCGATCTCGTTCGGGTTAAGAGTAAGCGCGCGCGATATTTCGTGAACGTGTCAGCCGGCGGTTTTAGCGGCATGGTGGACGAAAAAATGACACCAAAGATTAAGCGGGCATGGGGACCTCTCGCTTACGTCCGCGGGGCGGCCTCTGCGTTGCCGAAACTACACGCGTATCACACGCAGATTTTATTAGACGACGGCGAGCAATTGTCTGCCGAGCTTTATAATGTGGTCGTTGCAAATGGCCGCTTCGTCGCAGGCGGACTGCCAATCGCGCCTGCTGCCGATCCGAGCGACGGTTTGCTTGAAGTCGTTTTGATTCCAAGGCTCGGCGCCCCTGAAATTGCATTGCTCGCAGCCGAAATCGTTTTAGGTAAACATCTGTCGAGCAATGCGACGGTACTTCGACGGGCCAAAAAAATTTCTGTCCGGTCGCGGCCAGGAATGTGGTTCAACGTGGACGGCGAACTGGTTGGCAATGCACCAGCAGTATTTCAAATCCTGCCGCGCGCGCTAAACTTCATTGTAAAGCGATGATCAGCGACAAAGTCGTTCCATTGGAGAAGCTTCGGCGGCATGCAAGAAATCTACGCGCTGCCGGAAAAAAACTCGTCGCAACAAATGGTTGTTTCGATTTGCTTCACGTCGGACATGTTCGCTACCTGAATGCGGCTCGCGCGCTTGGCGACGCACTGATCGTTGGAATCAATGGCGACGAATCCGTTCGCGAGCTCAAGGGACCGGGTCGCCCAGTTAACAATCAAAATGATCGGGCGGAGATCATAGCGGCGTTGAAATGCGTTGATCTGGTCGCGATCTTTCCAGAACTGCGCGCAACAAAATTCCTCGAACTCGCTGCGCCCGACATTTATGTGAAAGGCGGCGATTACAACGCTGACACCTTGAATGCCGAAGAACGCGAAGTTCTTCGAAAAATCGGCGCTAAGATCGACATCGTGCCGTTGGAGCACGGCTATTCGACATCTGATTTACTGAAACGTTTGAGCAAACTCGCAAAATGAAGGGCCTAGGCCTTGGAATCCTTGGGTCAGGAAAAGGATCGAATTGCCGCGCGATTCTTGAAAGCATTCGGGCGGGAACATTGTCCGCTGAAGCGCGAGTAGTGATTTCCGATGTTCTCGATGCGCCGATTTTGGAAATCGCGTGCGAATTCTCCGTTCCGAATGCTTACCTTCCGCCGGGTCAATTTCGCACGCGGCTGGAGCCAAACGCTGAGGCAGAGCTGGTGCAAATGTTGCGGGAGGCAGAAGTGGAGTTGGTGGTGCTGGCCGGGTTCATGCGCGTTTTGAAATCGCCGATGTTGGAAGCATTCCGGCGGCGAATCATCAACATTCATCCATCCTTGTTGCCAAAATTCCCAGGGTTGGAAGCGTGGAAACAAGCGCTCGATGCGGGTGAGACCGTTACCGGTTGCACCGTTCATTACGTCGACGAAAAAATAGATCACGGCGATATAATAGCGCAGCGCGAAGTGCCGATTTTGCCTAACGACAACTCTGAAAGCCTGCACGCGCGAATTCAGGACGCCGAACACGAACTATATCCGGCCATGATCGAAAAACTTTGTCGCGAAAGGGATCGCGTCCTCTAAGTCGTCTCAGCTTTTTGGTCACGCCGCAGTAATTCTTCCATCGCCTGCGCTGGTGCTTTTTGCTGGTAAAGCAGCGAGTAGACCTGATCGATAATCGGCGTATCGACCTGAAATTTACGCGCGCATTCATAGGCACTCTTAGCGGTGGGGATTCCTTCCGCAACCGTGCCCAGCGACGAAGCAATTTCGTTTAACGAGCGACCCTGGGCTAATTGTTCGCCGGCGCGCCGATTACGGCTGTGCCGACTAAAGCAAGTCGCGATAAGATCTCCGACACCACTCAATCCGTAAAACGTTCGTAGTTCTCCTCCCATCTTTGTTCCGAGGCGGACCATTTCGGCTAGCGCTCGGGTGACGAGAGCCGCTTTGGAATTGTCACCCAAACCGAGGCCATCGCCGGCTCCAGCTGCGATCGCGAACACGTTCTTGAGTGCGCCGCCCAGCTCGATCCCGGCCAGCTCCTCACCCGTGTAAATTCTGAACCGCGGCGTGCCGAGATAGTTCTGAAGGTTGGCTGCAAATTCTGGTCTTGTACACGCCAAAACAGTAGCCGTCGGCAATTCATGCGAAACTTCGGCGGCTAAATTTGGCCCTGACAAAACCGCGATAGGATGTTTGGGAAACATTTCGGCAACTATTTCACTCATGCGCTTGCCAGTTCCATACTCAATGCCTTTGATGCAGCTCAGCAGCACGGCGTCGGGATTGATCGTAACTTCTCTGAGTTGAGCGGCCGTTTCACGCAGCGCAGTTGAGGGCGTAACAAAAATAATTAAATCAGCGTCGGCACACGCTCGAAGCTCACTTGTTAGGCCGACACTTGTCGGCAGATTTACACCAGGAAGATAAGCTCTGTTCTCCCGCGATCTTTGCAGCTGCTCAATTCGTGACCGATTTCTTCCCCAAAGCAAAATCGAGTGACCTTGCCGTGCCCAAATTACCGACAACGCTGTTCCCCAGCCGCCGGCTCCAATCATTGCAATTTTTTCCGGTTTCACTTTCGAGCGAAGCGCGGTTCAGTGCCTTTCCGCAGGCGCGACAAGTTAGAGCGATGCCGCACGACTACAATCGTTGCCAGACAGAACGCAAAATAGAGGGGGATCGGTGTATCCATTTCTTTCAAAAACAGCATGATTGCAACCGTAATAGGAAGCGCGATTGCCGCTGCCATCGAAGCGAGAGACACATACCGCGTGGCTTGAAACACCACAATCCAAACCACGCACACGATCACTGCCGTTATCCAGCTTATGCCAAAAAGAGCGCCGATCGAGGTAGCGACCCCTTTTCCACCTCTAAATCCAAGCCATATCGAATAGCTGTGTCCGATCACAGAAAAAATGGCGCCCGTCGCGGCACAAAGATCGACAAATTGCGCGCTCGATCGAGCGGCTTTGGCCATAATCAGAGCCAGTGCGACGGCAGCCAAGCCTTTAGCCAAGTCCACAACGAAGACCAGATATCCGAACCGCTTACCTAGGATGCGGGTGACGTTTGTCGCACCGATATTCCCGCTACCAACCTTGCGAATGTCGACGCCCACGAGTCTGCCGGCAATGTAACCCGTCGGAAAAGACCCGAGGAGATAAGCAAGCGACGCGACGCTAGCAAGAGTGGCCACGACAGATTTAATTCGAGTCTGCTTCGGCAACCGAAGCGGCCATGTTTCGATGTAAGTCACTCTTAACAAGCCATATAGACAGAATAGATATATCTGCCGGGGTCACGCCGCTGATCCTCGCAGCTTGTCCTAAAGTGGTCGGGCGTACTTTGGAAAGTTTTTGGCGTGTTTCGGAGCTAAGACCTACAACCCTTGCGAAGTTGAAATCATCAGAAATCTTTTGAGAATTCCTCTTGGATAGTTCTTTGTTGTGTTGGGCCTGCCGCACTGCATAGCCTTTGTATTTGATATCGGCCTCGATCAACTCCCAAATCTCTGCAGGAGCCACTGAGCGGATTTCAGGTTCTAGGTTCAAGTAAGTGAACGTCGGCCGTTTCAGAAACTGAGAGACAGAAACCCCTCCACATTTCGAATTATCTGCCACAGCGCGACATTCCCGCAGTAGCGACATTTTGGCCTGAAAAGCGGCCCAGCGCATTGGACCAACCAACCCTACGCTGTGCCCTTTCGTTGTTAGACGTTGATCGGCATTATCATGCCGAAGCTCCAAGCGGTTCTCTGCGCGACTTGTAAACATGCGGTACGGCTCCTCCGTTCCTTTACTAACGAGATCATCAATGAGCACGCCAATGTAGGCCTCATCTCTGCCAAGTATGAACGCCGGTCTATCTTGAGCACGGAGGGCCGCGTTCGCGCCGGCAACAAGCCCCTGAGCCGCAGCCTCCTCGTAACCAGAAGTGCCGTTAACCGGAAGAAATCGTATTCGACCGCATATCCTGGACGCATTATTTCAGCGCGCTCCAAAGCGGGTATAGAGCGTACGAACTCGAGCTGGACTTCATATGGGAGGCTGGTCGATATTCCGTTTACATAAAATTCCTCTGTGTGGCGACCCTCTGGCTCAAGGAATAGGTGGTGCGCCTCGCGGTCGGCAAATTTGACGACCTTGTCCTCGATTGACGGGCAGTAGCGTGGCCCGGTCCCTTTAATCCGCCCGGCGTAAAGCGGTGATCGATGGAGATTAGCCCGAATTATTTCGTGTGTCCGAGCCCTGGTATGCGTGATCCAGCAAGGTAATTGTTCCACGTGGAACGACGCCCCGCTGATATCATTCAAGGTAAAAACATCATCTATATCGTAGGACTCATCCCAAAAGAATGAGAATCTCGGTGGTGGCTCATCGCCCGGCTGAATTTTGCATTTCGCAAAGTCTATCGAACGGCGGTTGATCCGACATGGGGTGCCGGTCTTGAATCTTCCAATTTCAAAACCCAATTCGTGAAGGTTTTCGCTTAAGCTAGAACTGGCATCCGCCATCCGTCCGCCTGGTTGGCTGTTGCTGCCGACATGCAGCAAACCACGCAGGAATGTGCCGGACGTCACGACTACATTGCTGCCTTGGACAGTAAGACCCAGATCAGTCTCGACGCCGACCGCGCTCCCGTCCGCAACGAGAACTCTCGAAACATTGGCCTGCTTCAGATCCAAATTATGAGTACGCTCCAAAATGGCCTTCATCCGAAATTGGTAGGCCTTCTTATCGCATTGAACTCGAGGCGCACGGACTGATGGACCTTTCGATCTGTTCAACATCCGAAATTGAATGCCTGTAGCGTCTGCGTTGAGCCCCATCGCTCCACCGAGAGCGTCGATCTCCCGCACAATCTGTCCTTTTGCCAATCCACCAATCGCAGGATTGCAGGACATTTGACCGATCGTATCCAAATTTTGAGTCAGCATCAAAGTTCGACAACCGAGTCGCGCCGAGGCGAGGGCGGCTTCAATTCCGGCATGGCCGCTGCCGACAACGATCACGTCATATTCTGTTGGAAGTCTAAACATTCCCGTTAGCCTCCAAGATTCCCTGTGCTGGCACAGGCAGCAGCTGGGACAATTCAAACTGCTGCGACTCACCCTGCACCGTTGCCGCGAGGACCTTCATCGTCGGGTTACGTCGTCCATAAGTATCTACTGTCCAGCTATTTAAGCCGAACCGTCTCTTTCGCAGGAAGCGCTTTTTCGCGGCCTGACCACGGTGCATCTTGCGACTCTCGCACGGCGCTCAAGGCCATGCGCGTTAGCACAACAAATAACAACACCGTCGCCAGAAATGCACCTCCCCACGTCCAATATTCCACAATCCGCGGATGCGTTCTTCCACGCGCGAGATTGAGACTGAGTTGGCCTAACGTGCCCAAATACGTGTAGAGAAAAAGACCCGGAGCGCGACCGACAGTGGTCCAGAACATATACAGACCGAAACGAATTCTAGTCAGCCCGTACAGGTAATTCAGGAGGCTCGTCGGAAAAAGAGGATGCAATTGACTGAGGAAAATTATTTTCCATGCGTCGCGTTCTACCGCTTTCTCCAGCACTCGTAGGATTCGGTTCGCGGAAAGTTGTCTGCTCAACCACCGCGCTCCTAGCCAGCGACTAAGTGCGAACGAAATTGCTGCTCCAATACTATTGCCAAGAAGCACGATAAAAAATCCCCACCAAAGGCCAAAGAAGAAGCCCGCGCCGACGCTCAGGATCCCGCCCGGCAATAACAGAATATTGCAACCAGCAAAAAGCAGCGGATAACAAAACGCGCTCCATGCGCCCAAGCCTATGACGCCCTGCTGCAGTGCCACTACAAAATTAACGATTGGAAAAAAGCGCGAGAGCAAGACTAACGACGCGATTACGATTATGAACATCGCGATTTGAAAGTACACTGCGCGCCGAGCTTCGAGCATTCTGAGATTCTGCTCGGTTCAGAGACTTCGCGCAAATTTCGCCAACGTGGTCGTGGTTTCGTAACGCAGAAATGGCGTGATTAAATAAACGCCAGAAAAAAACTTGAACGCCGCTGTTATGATCTTCTCAGCCAGCCGGATCCCGCAGGCCTGAGCGTCTTCAGCGTCACGCGATCCCAATTCGGCCCGCACTGAATCCGGCACGATAATCCCAGGCACTTCGTGGTGCAGAAACTCCGCCTGTTTCGCACTCTGCAATGGCCAAACGCCGGTAAAAATCGGGATCTGCAGATGTCGCACTCGACGATGCATCTCCCCTACAAGATCGACATCGAACACCGGCTGCGTCATCACAAACTGCGCGCCTGCCGCCACCTTCCGTTCCAGCCGTTGGACTTGCGCGTCCAGGTTCTTCGCGTTCGGATTAAATGTGCAACCGATCACAAAATTCGTGGCTGCCTTCAATGGCTTCCCCGCGTGCGTGAATCCCGAGTTCAGCTGTTTAATGATCGAAATCAATTCGACTGAATTGACATCGTAAACCGAAGCGGCGCCGGGATGATCGCCGACTCGAGCAGGGTCTCCCGTTAAGGGCAGGACGTGGCGCATGCCGAGTGCAGCCATTCCCAGCAATTCGCTTTGCAAACCGAGCACGTTTCGGTCACGACAACTGAGGTGCAGCAGCGGCGTAATGTCGAACCTCTCCTTCAACATCGCGCCCACTGCCAGGTTGCTCACGCGCAAGATCGCGAGCGAATTATCGGCGAGCGTGATGGCGTCGCAACCGGCCTTAACCAGCGCTTGCGCACCATCAAAATATTTTTCCAACGCCAGCGTCTTCGGCGGATCCAGCTCGCAAATCACGACCCGTTTCCCGTTCGCGATTTTGTCGAGCAGACTCTCTTCCGCTTTGTGCTCAATGTGAACTGGCGTCCTGCTGGGCTGCGAAATCGCACGGACCGCTTTCGACTTTATCGGTCGAAGATCGACAAGCGCCTTCGCCACCGCAGCGATGTGCGCTGGCGTGGTTCCACAACAGCCGCCAATCAATCGTGCGCCTTGGGCGGCCATCTCGCGAGCCGCTTTCGCGAAATAATCCGGCGCCGTTGGATAGACGTAACGACCTTCTGTATAACGCGGATAACCGGCATTCGGATAGGCCGCCAGTAGATCGCCAGCCGCAAGTTTCTCGAACAATTGCACCATCGCGCGCGGCCCGTTCAGACAATTTGCGCCGACAATTTTCGCGCCCATGTCATGACAACGGGCAAACGCATCCGCCAGCGGCATACCAGACTGCAAACGACCTTCCGGTTCGCAGGCAAAGAGTGAAACAATGGCGCAATCGCTTTCCGGCGTTGCACCCAGCGCAATCTCCATTTCTTCGAAATTTAGGAACGTCTCGAAAAAGATAAGATCGACATCCGCCTCCAGCAGCGCCGCAATCTGCTCGCGAAAACATTGCGCTCGATCGATGCCACGTTCCTCCGCTTCGTGCGCGCTGATTCCTAGCGGACCGACACTTCCTGCCACGCAAACGTTTTCTCCCCGCGCCGCCCTTCGCGCCAAGTGCACGGCAGCTTTATTTATTTCTTGAATGCGATCTTCCAGTCCGAAGCGCGCTAGCCGCACGGCATTCGCGCCAAATGTGTTCGTTTCGATCACTCGCGCGCCGGCCGCGACGTATTCCCGGTGAATGGCTCGAATACGATCGGGATCGCTGACGCAAAGCTCTTCGAGGCAGCGATCGACTGGCACGCCGCGATCAAGAAGCAACGTGCCCATCGCCCCGTCGCCGCAAACGAGACCTTTCTCGAGTTCCGCCAGCAGATCCATCTGCGTTTGCGATTACTGCCGGGCGCGCCCCTGGTCAATTGAATCGCTAAGGTAAAATGGCAAATACGCGTGCCGGAAATCCGGATCCAGCTCTTGGTTTTGGGAAAGTTACGACAACGATCGCGCCGGATTCAGGCACCCGATCAAGATTCGTCAGTAATTCGATTTGATAGTGATTTGTGCTCAAGATGTCGGTTTCGAGCGAGTAATCGTTTTTCGTCGTGGCAATCCCAGGGTCCGTGTCTGTCGTCTTCTAGCGACCAAGAGTATACATTGCGGCTTAAAGTTCATTTCGCTTTGTTAACCGATGCCACAGCAACAAGCCAACAACTTCGAATAACGCACAATAACTTCCGTCTTTCCGGCTGCGATCAAGGTTGTCTGTAGTTGTTGACAGTGTTATCAACAGATTGTTCTGCGGCTGTGCTTCGGCGCAGCGCACGAGTTGTTCTCAAGAAGGAGAAGAAGAAGAGATGAGCCCGCAATTTAAAACTCTAATTAGCGTTGCGAACAACTTCGGCACTTTCTGGGAATTTTAACTGCTAAAAAGCTATGCTGCCAGAAGCTGTCCCATCCGACCAACCCGTCGCGCCAAGATTGCTTCAGCAAGGAACAAATTTCGCGGTTGGACGAATAGCGGTGTCGCAAGCTGCGCCGGAATCGAAGGACAGTTTGTTTGAACGCGTCGCCTGGCTTTACGTGTTCTGTCGGGAACGTCTCTTTCGTGATGACACCGAGCGAATCATCTCAGCGCTTTGGCAAGATCACCCGCCACCGGCTGGAATCAAGGTTGTTGAACTCGGATGTGGTCCAGGATTTTATTCGCGACAGATCGCACAACGTTTTCCGCAGATTACGGTTATCGGGGTGGATCGTTCCAAGAGTCAGGTACGATCGGCGCGTCAGCGTGCCGCTGCACAGAACGTAAATAATTGTGTCTTTGAGCGCGTAAATGCACTTGCTCTGCCGAGCGAAGACGCATCGTTTGATGTTTTAATTGCCTCACGCATTTTAACAGTGCTGCTGAATCATGAGCGTGCCGTGGCTGAGATGTTTCGCGTCTTAAAGCCTGGTGGCCGCTGTTTTATCGCTGAACCACGCCATGTGTTCTGGGCATCGATTCCGCTTATGGCGATGTGGTTGCTTGCGAGTGTCATGCACTCCGGTAACGGTTACCGCGAGCCAAGAAAAGCAACCGTGCTCGCGACCGAAGCATTCGCCGAATTATTCCGGCAACTGCCATGGAAATCGGTTCGGATCTGGCAAGACGGGCGTTACCAGTACGCTGTTTGCGAGAAGAGCTGAGCGCGGATAACTCAGCCCAATGCGACCCAGCCATCGTGTTCTCGATCCCAGTGCAGGCGCGACGATAGCGAAAAATATTTGTGCTTTGGCAGTAATGACGAAGGCACCTCGCGCCGGACAGGTGAAGACGCGGCTCGTACCGCCACTCAGTCCGGAGGAAGCTGCGCAGCTCAATATTTGTTTTCTGCATGACACCGCAGCAGCAATCGCCAAAGCTTGTAACGCGACTGCACGCGGCGTGGGCGTTTATACACCGATCGGCGCTGAAGCCACTTACATCGACATCTTGCCGCGCGAATTCGAGCTTCTTCCACAGCGCGGCGACGGATTTGGCGAACGACTTGCCTTTGCCGCAGCGGACCTCTTTCAGTGCGGGTTTGCCTCGGTTTGCTTGATCGACTCGGACAGCCCGACAGTTTCCGCCGATGTTTATGCGAAGGCAGTCGAATTTTTATCCAACCCGGGCGATCGCGTCGTCTTGGGTCCGTCAGATGACGGCGGATACTATCTGATCGGCATGAAACAAGACCATCGACAATTGTTCGAACGAATCGATTGGAGCACCGAGCGTGTCTTGGAACAGACCAAACTGCGGGCGCGCGAGCTCAATCTCGAGGTCAGCCTGCTGCCGACTGGTTACGATGTCGACGATGCAGCGACGTTGCGCCGCTTGTGTGACGAATTGCTTTCTAGTGAGTCGACGCCAGATGTCGCGCCCAACACGCGAAAATTTCTGGCCGTGCTGATGACACAGAAAAAATTGTAGGAGGCTCGCTCTAACGCTAGCCTGCCTCTCATGGCGAAAAGCGCAAAACGCGCGCTTGTGACTGGCGCCGCCGGCCTCATCGGCTCGCATGTCACTGATCTGCTTGTAGGTGAAGGCTGGCAAGTTCGGGCACTTGATAATCTCGAACCGCAAACGCATCGCCGCGGTAAACCGGCTTGGATCAATCCGAAAGCGGAATTCATCCAGGGCGATATGCGTGATCGCGAAACGATTGTGGCTGCGCTCGATAAGATCGACATCGTCTTTCATCAGGCGGCCTACGGCGGCTATATGCCTGAGATTTCGAAATACGTCCACGTTAACTCGTTGGGCACCGCCCAGATGCTTGAAGTAATTCGCGAGAAGAGTTTGCCGATTCAGAAGATCATCGTGGCGAGCTCACAAGCCGTTTACAGCGAAGGCGCCGGCATTTGCCCAAAGCACGAGCTGGTTTTTCCGACCGTGCGCACGGTCGAACAATTGCGGAAAGGCGATTGGGAAGTCCACTGTCCTATCTGTCGCGCGATCACGAAAAGCGCGCCCACCCCCGAGAACGCGCCGGTTGGCGGCGAAACAGTTTATGGCCTGACCAAAGTCGATCAGGAGAAGCTTGTCCTTCTTTGGGGCAAACAGGTTGGGATTCCGGCGGTCGCGCTTCGTTATTCGTGCACCTACGGACCGCGCCAATCTATTTTCAATCCTTACACCGGCGTGATCGCGATTTTCTGCACCCGTTTACTCAACAACTTTCCGCCGGTGCTCTATGAAGATGGCGAGCAAACGCGCGACTTCTCATTCGTTGACGACATCGCGCGCGCGAATCTGCTCGCAGCTGAAAGCGATGAGCTCGACGGATTAGCGGTCAACGTCGGCAGCGGCGAAGGCGTGCCCATTCGCCGAGTCGCGCAGATTCTTTCCAATGCGCTCAAGATCGACATCGAACCGGAAGCGCGCGGCGAATTTCGTCCCGGCGAGATGCGTCATCTGACAAGCGACACAACTAAAATCCGCGCCGCCGGCTACAGACCGGAGGTCAAACTGGAAGAAGGAATTCAGTGCTATATCGATTGGATCCGCTCGCAATCGGACATTCGCGATTATTTCACGGAAGCGGAACAAATTCTGAAGAGCAAAGGCATCGTTCATCGGGTAGAAGTTGGGAATGCCTGAGGCCCCTGGCATCCCCGATTTCAATTCGCCAGTTGTCGAACACGCGCGGAAAGATTTTCCGCTCCTGGATGCGGACATGACCGTGGGCAAGGCGCTCGACCGCATCCGGCGCGAAGGCATCGGTGAACGTGTAATCTATTTCTTCGCCGTCGACGCCGACAAGCGTCTGGTCGGTGTCCTGCCGACACGGCGTTTGTTGACCGCGGCTCTCGAGACGCGATTGCGTGAGATCATGGTGCGTCGCGTCATTGCCATTCCCGCGAGCGCATCCGTGCTTGATGCCTGCGAATTTTTCGTCCTCTACAAATTTTTCGCCTTCCCAGTGGTTGACGAGCATCGCCACGTCGTCGGCGTTATCGACGCGAGCCTTTTTGCCGACGAAATCCTTCAGGCGGGCGAAAGCGAAGATCGACAGCGTCCGGCCGCGCCCGTTCGCGACGATGTGTTCGAGATCCTGGGGTTTCATCTCGAACAAATTCGCGGTGCGTCACCCTGGCGAGTTTTCCGATTTCGTTTTCCATGGCTCCTAGTCACGGTGGCCGCGGGCACAATCTGCGCCGTCCTCGCGGGCGCTTTTGAAGCGACTCTCGCTCGGAGCCTGGTCGTTGCCTTTTTTCTCACCATGGTGCTCGGCCTCAACGAAAGCGTCAGCGCACAATCGATGAGCGTGACGATTCAAATGTTGCGCTCGGCACCCGTGACATGGGGCTGGTTTGCCGCGGCGCTTCAGCGCGAATTTACCACCGCGCTTCTGCTTGGCTTGAGCTGCGGGAGCGTCGTTGCGGCGATAGTTTGGTTCTGGAAAAACGATCTTCGTAGCGCCGGCGCCATTGGCGGAAGCATTGCGCTTTCTCTGGTGACCGCCTCCTTGTTTGGTCTTGGCGTCCCGTCGTTTTTGCATCGGCTCAGGCTGGATCCGAAAATTGCGGCCGGACCAATTACGCTCGCCCTCGCCGATATCTGCGCGCTCGTTCTTTATTTCACGGCTGCGCGCCTGGTTTTGCGATGAGCGCCGTTTCCGTCATTATTCCAGCCCTGAACGAGGAGGAGCCGATCGCAAATGTGGTGCGCGAATGTTTGGCGACGAAAATTCCGAGCGAGATCATCGTCGTCGATAACGGCAGTAGCGACCGCACTGCAGTTCGCGCACGCCAAGCAGGCGCGAAGATCGTCGCCGAGCCGCGCCACGGTTACGGCCGCGCGTGTCTCGCTGGAATCCGCGCTGTGTCGCCTGCGTGCGACATCGTCGTATTTCTTGATGGGGACGGAAGCGATTGCCCCGAATTCATGAATCAACTTGTCGAACCGATCGCTGCTGGAAATTTCGATTTCGTCATCGGTTCGCGCACGCGCGGCCAGCGCGAGCCGGGGAGCATGAATTTTCAGCAGATCTTCGCTGGCCGACTCGCAGGAGGGTTGATGTCGATCTTGTACCGTGTTCTTTACACCGACATGTGTCCGTTTCGCGCGATCCGGCGCGACGCGCTGAATCAATTATCGATGAAAGAAGAAACTTACGGCTGGAATCTGGAAATGCAGATGAAAGCCGCCCGCGCCGGTCTCCGAATTCTCGAAGTGCCGGTCAATCACCGTCGACGCGCCGGCGGCGTCTCCAAAGTTTCCGGCACATTGAGCGGAACGTTGGTCGCTGGGGCGCGAATTATGGCGACATTTGCGCGAATCGCGCTTGCGCGATGAAATGGTGGATCGGCCGCTCCCCGGGCGATGCTAAATTTGGCAGGCTTCGGCTGCGTCGAGTTAACATCGAGCAAGAGACTGCTCGATTCACCTTTGCGATTCACACGAGCGCATGACTTTGTAAGATCGAAAAGCACTAATGAGCAGATCGAAAGCTTTCTTGGCTGGATTGCTGGCCGGACTTGTTGCCGGAATCGCCATGACAGTCGTGATGTTAGTGCTCGCTTGCTTTGGCGTTGCGACGCCGCTCGCGATCATTGGCGATCGGCTTTCGGTTTTCATTCCACCGGGTCCGTTTCTTTCGATCATGGGCCGCGTCGGTGGCTACAATCATCTCAAACAGCTCGGCGTCGGATCAACCATGGCCGGACAGTTGTTCGTCAGCGCATTAGGCGGCGGGGTCTTCGGTCTGCTCATGCGACACAACCCGCAGCGGCGCGTCACCACCTGGACGATGTCGATCTTCGTCGCGCTGCCGATTTTGGCGATCGCAATTGTTTTGTGGCCGGTGCTCGGCACGAGTTACATCGGTTTGCCGATCGCGTCAGCAGGAGCTGTAACGCTGATCGGATTCGCGCTCAGCGTTTTGGTTTTTGAGCGGACGCTTGTCGCCAGCTTCCATTTTCTCACGCGGCCGGAAGTCCAAACCGAAAGCGGGGAGTTCAGTCCGGCAATTGGGCGGCGTGCGTTAGTTTTGAGCGGACTCGGCCTGCTCGTCGCTGGTGGCGGCCTTGCACTGATGCGGAAACTTTATCGCGCGGCCACGTTCAGTTACGACGGCACCCAATACAAAGGTCGCATCGTCCAACCGATTACGCCTAACGACTTGTTTTATTGCGTGACCAAAAACGTCGTCGATCCGCGCGTGAACGTCGATCTCTGGCACTTGGAATTGAACGGTCTTGTCCAAAACCCGGTCACCTATCGGTTTCAGGATTTGAAAGGATTCAATCTGGTCGAGCAGGAAACGACGCTGATGTGCATCAGTAACGGACTCGACGCTGGATTGATGAGCAACGCGGTATGGAAAGGCATGACGCTGCGCGACCTGCTCGATCCGGCCGGGCCGCTGGCCGATGCGCAACGAGTTCGGTTCTACGGCGTGGACAATTACACCGACACCATCCCGATCGAGAAAGCGCTCGATCCAACCACGATCCTGGCTTGGCAGATGAACGGCGTCGACTTGCCGCATCGGCATGGTTATCCGTTGCGCGCGATTGTACCGGGATACTTTGGCGAAAAACATGTGAAGTGGCTTACCCGGATCGAGCTCACCGGCGCGGAAGCGAAAGGTTTTTACGAAACGCAGGGTTGGGGGCCTGACTTCATCACGCCGACAAGATCGAGAATCGACGTGCCCGATCGCGAATCGCGTTTTTCGTTAGGCCAATTGCGTGGCCCAATCGAAGTCAAGGGCATCGCGTTTGGCGGTGATCGCGGAATTTCGCGCGTCGAAATCAGCGATGACGATGGCGAAACCTGGGACGACGCGAAGATCGATTATCCCGGAACGAAATTAAGCTGGGCGCTCTGGAGTTACGATTGGCAACCCGATACCACGGACGATTACACCCTCGTCGTTCGCGCGACCGACGGCGAAGGCGCCCTCCAAGAATGGGAAGAAGACCGCAGTCCGTTCTCCGGCGTCACCGGCTTCCACAAGATTGTTGCGCACGTGACTGCCTGATTATGATCAGGCGATCTTTTTATCTCACGTTTTGCCTGGCTCCTGGAGTGGCTGCACTGATCCATGCACGTGCAGAAATTCCCGGCGATTTCGCTTTGCGTGGGCGCTTCTTTCCGGGCGGTGGATTAGTCGATTACAAAGATTCTGAGCCGTGGCGGCTCAGAATCACAGCGAATGGAAAAGCAATTCAGGAAACATCGATTATCGATTTTCACGAACCTCCGCGGCAAGTCACGAAACCCTTCTCGTTATCGCGTGAGAAACTTGCCAGCTTGGTTGGGATCGTGGATCAGGTACATTTCTTTTCGCTCCCGAACCATATCTCCACAAATTCGGGCGAGGATTATGCAGGAATGTGGCTGGAAGTGAAGATGCGCGGTCGAACACGCCGAGTAGAATTCGTTTGGCCGACCGATGAAAAAGCTACGCACAATCGACCGGCATTGACGCGCTTTTGGAACGTCTGGCGCGCAGTTTTGAAGAGTGTTCCATCACCAAATCGCAACTCCGAAGCGGTGTGGTGGCTTCAGCATGTCCGTCCCGATCTAATTGGTCGAAACCCGAATTAACTTATTTCTGGCACTTTGAGCACCAAGCAGTGCTGCGGCCGGCGACGGTACCGTGGCGAAGCGGAGTGCGATGAATCGGGCAGATGCCGTCGGGTTTCCATTTTTGATGAATCAGCCACTCTTTTGGCGGATCAGAAAAATCTTTGCCGAGCGTTTCGAGGGATCGTCGGACGACGAATTTGGTCGCGCGGAAAAGTTCGGTGCGATCGTGCGCAGTTAATTTTCGAACTCGTTTCGACGGCAAAACTTTTGCCCGCCAAAGAATCTCGTCGGCCATCCAGTTCCCGATTCCGGGAAAACCATGCTGCATGAGAAGGACGGCTTTGATCGGCGCTTTCCGATGTCGATCCAGGAATCGATCAACAAACTTCTGATCGAACGCGTGCGAGTTGATTTCTGGCCCGTCACTCTTCCACCAATCGGGTTCATGAGCGCCGTGATGAAACCTGACACGACCAAATTGACGCGAGTCGGTGAAGACAAGCGTGCGTTCGCGTTGGAATAAAACGAGATGGTCGTGTTTGGCCGGGCGATAATCCGCAGATTCAACCCGGATCTTGCCGGTCATTCCGAGATGAATGCCGAGCCAGCTCCGAATGTTTTCGCGAGCCCCGATTGTTTCGGGGTCGTCGCCGGAAAATTTGAAGAGCATCCGTTTCCCGCGCGCATGTGAGCTCAGAAGTTTCGCGCCAACTAATCTTTGGCGAAGCTCGTGCACGTCGTTACCGCGAAAGACGCGGTTTCGTGCGTGCAGGCCAAGATCGACAATCTCCGCGCCGCGTCCGATGTCCCATTGTTTGCGAAACCATTCGACCTCGGCCAGCTCCGGCATCGCGCAGATTAACCGCCGAACACCGAACGGCAATCATCGGAGATGCCTGTGTTGCGCTTGCGCCGTGTGCTAGATTTACTCATGGAGAAAGTGATCATTGTTGGCAGCGGCTGCGCCGGTCTTACCGCCGCCATTTATGCCGCGCGAGCGAACTTGAATCCGCTCGTTCTGGAAGGACGCCAGCCCGGCGGTCAGCTTTCCACCACCACCCTGGTGGAAAATTATCCGGGCTTTCCCGAAGGCATCGACGGACCGCAGCTAATCCTGAACATGCACAAACAAGCGGAGAGCTTCGGCGCACGATTTTCCTACGCCGAGGTGACGGACTTCGAGCCGCGCAACGATCACGTGCGGATCAGAGCCGATGACGAATGGCTCGAAACGCAGGCGCTAATCATTGCCAGCGGCGCATCGGCGCGCTGGTTGAAACTTGAGAACGAGGACAAATTAATCGGCCACGGCCTGACCAGTTGTGCGACCTGCGACGGCGCGTTTTATAAAAACGTGCCGGTCTGCGTGGTCGGGGGCGGCGATTCGGCGGCGGAAGAATCGCTGTTCCTGACACGCTTCGCTTCGAAAGTTTATCTCATCCACCGACGCGACAAGATGCGCGCGTCGAAAATCATGGCCGACCGCGTGCTGGCGAACAAAAAAATCGAGCCGATCTGGAACACGGTCGTGATCAAATATATTCCGGACGAGAAAGGCGAAATGCGCGCCGTGCGTTTGCGCAACGTGCAAACGAATGGCGAACGCGAGCTGCCGGTCGCGGCCGTGTTCGTCGCCATTGGGCACGATCCGAACACGAAAGCTTATCAGGGCAAACTCGAAACTGACCCGGATGGCTATCTGATTGCGCGACACATGGCGGAAAGTAAACACCCTGGTGTATTCATCGCCGGCGACGTGGCCGATCGCGTTTACAAACAAGCGGTCACCGCGGCCGGCTCCGGCTGCGCCGCGGCGATGGAAGCGGAGAAGTACTTAAGCACTTTGAGTGCTTAAGATATTGCCAATTAGCGACTGCCGAGTGCCAATCGAAGCAGAACTGCGATGACGACCGCGGAGCTGAAAGCCCGAACGAAAGACTTTGCACTGCGCGTAATCCGATTGGTTGACGCGTTACCGAACTCAGTCAAAGGCCGCGCGATCGCGAATCAGATCGTTCGGAGTGCGACTTCTGTCGCCGCGAATTATCGAGCTGCCTGTCGTGCGCGCTCCCGCGTTGAATTCATTGCCAAGATCGGAATTGTCGAAGAAGAAGCCGACGAGACTGCGTTTTGGCTTGAGCTGATCATCGATTCGAAGATCCGCAGCAAAGCGCAAATCGAACCGTTGCTTAAAGAAGCAGGCGAACTCGTAGCCATCATGGCCGCGTCCCGAAAATCGGCAATTGCCAATCGGAAGTCGGCAATTTGATGAAGATTGTCGATCTAACCCAGTTTTACTCGCCGGTGAGCGGCGGCGTGAAACGTTATCTCCACGAAAAGATCGACTACATCCAAAACTACACCTCGAAGGACAAACATGTGCTGGTTATTCCCGGCAAGAAGACAACGGTTCGGGCAAATGGCCGCTCGCGTGTTTACACGATTCGCGCGCCATTAGTTTCTCGCACAGCGCAATATCGGGCACTGCTCAATTTGCGCGCGCTCGAGCAAATTCTCCAAAACGAGCGACCGGACATCATTGAGTCCGGCGATCCTTATCAACTTGGCTGGAAAGCGGTTCGAATCGGGCGCGCGTTAAAAATTCCGGTGATCGGCTTTTACCATTCGCATTTTCCGGAAGCTTATCTGCGGAGCAGCGCAAAATTATTTGGCAAAACCGCGACTCATCGGGTGATGAAGCTTTCTCGCGCTTACGTGCACAGGCTTTACAACCAGCATGCGGCGACACTGGTCGCATCCGAGCGGCTGGCGCACGTGCTCCGGGATTGGGGCGTGCGAAACGTTCGGGTCTTAAGCCTCGGCGTTAACATCGACGTCTTCCGACCGGACAGATCCGACGTGCAGGCACCACGAGCATCGCTCGGCGTGAGCCCCGATCGAAAACTTCTGCTTTACATCGGACGGCTCGCCAAGGAGAAGAACACCGCGAGACTGTTTCGCGCGTTCGAGATTTTGCAGCGGCGACGACCGGACGATTTTCATCTGCTGGTGATCGGCGATGGCGCGGAGCGAAATCAGCTGCGCAAATTGCAAGCGCGACGCAAGAACGTTTCCTGGATCCGATACTGCGCCGAGCCGAAAGAACTGGCTCGCTATTACCGGGCCGCTGATCTTTTTGTTCACCCGGGCGTACAGGAAACTTTCGGACTGGTCGCTTTGGAAAGTCAGGCCTGCGGCACGCCGGTGGTCGGCATTCGCGGCAGCGCGATGGACGACCTCATTTTCCATCAGCAGAGCGATTGGGCGCATGAAAATAAACCGGAGGCGTTAGCCGACGCGATCGAGCAGATGAGCGAGAGGGATTTATCGCGCTTGGGTCAAGCGGCGGCTCAGCGCGCGGCTCAATTGCACGCCTGGCCGCGGGTCTTCGAACGGCTTTTTTGCATTTACCGCGAGGTCTGTGCAAACTACAAAGGAAAGCCCACCGGATGAGCCAGGAGAAGCCATTTACGATCCGCAGTTATCGAAAAACGGACCGCGCCGCCGTTCGGCGGCTGTGTTGTCAGACGGGGTTTCTCGGCGCGCCAATCGATCCCGTTTACGAAGATCGACAATTGTTCGCCGATTTTCTCACCACTTACTACACCGATTGGGAACCGGAGTCGTCGTTCGTGGTTGAGATCGACGGCGAGATCCGTGGTTACCTGCTCGGTTCGCGCAAACCGTTGCTCAACCAGCTCTATTCTTTCTGGCAAAACATTTCACTCTTTCTCAAGGCGCTCACTCGCTATTTCCGCTATCACGGGAACTCGCGGCGATTTGTTCGATGGACGCTGGCGTACGGTTGGCGGGAAGTGCCGGCGGCGCCGCGGCGCGTTCCTCATTTTCACATCAATCTGCTCCCGGACGCGCGCAAGATGTCGACCACGCGCGCGCTGATGAGCGCGTATCTGAGTTATCTCTATCGTTGCGGCGAAAAACGCGTTTACGGGCAGATCGTGACGTTCGAAAGCAGGCGCGGCGAACAGATGTTCGAGCGCTACGGTTTCAAGGTTTTGAATCGCGCCGAAATCACCAAATATAAGGCTTTTTATCCACAGTCCGTCTACCTCAGTACGGTCATCAAGAATCTGGAAACCGCCGAACCGCTGCGAGTGACCACGCGCTCCCGGCCGGTTTGAGATTCGTTCACGGCGGCCCTGACCTCGGGATTTTTCGGTACAAAAACCAGTGCACCCCTGATAACGGCGCGGTTGGGAAAATCCGAACCAACTCATATGGGTTATCGAATTTGTCGGTGAAGTGTTTTTCGGGTGGAACCGGTTGGGTAAACGACTCGCCATGAAAAATAACCCATTCCGGGCCGTCGGTCGGCCAATTATCGTGCTCATAATAGCCGGCTGACTTGCCGTCCATCATGTCGCGCCAATAGATGGACAGGACGAATTGGATGCGAAAATCCTGTTCGCCACCAAAAGTGACCGGTTGCTGCTTGGCGGTTTGATCCATGAACTTTATCGCTTCGGCGATATGACTTCGTCCGTATTTCAGAAGACTTCCGACAGCCGAGCCATTGAGCGTTAGAAAGAATAGACAAAGAAATGCAGATGTAATTTTTCCACTCCGCCCCGATTGAAACAGCCAACCGAGGACGCGGCCAAGCAAAAGGAGAAGAAAGCCGAGCGCGACGATAAAGTACCTGACGTAATGGAGTGTCCCGTGTTCGAACAGCGGCATAGTAAGCGGCATGACCACAACCGCGCCGAGAAAAAGGATCCACTCATCCAGACGATCTCTGATTAGAAGGACGAGTCCGGCCACGAGTCCTAGAATCGAGATCGCTCCGGTGAACCATTGCCACCGGCTGGCATTTGGACCGCCCAACGCCCAGGCGAGAGTTGCACCGTATCCATCGAGCGCAGTGATTGGCGTTCCACCGCCAATTTGCAGATAGCGAAGATCGACAAAGTAGAGTGCGACAAAATAGATGAAGGGAGCCGCGTAGCACGCGGCTGTCCACGCGGCGATTCTTGGCATGGGCCATCTTAGCTTGAGCAGTCGCACCCAGAACCAAGGCAATGATGCGCACAGGAAAATCAAGAACGTCAGATGCGAAGTGAGCCCGAGAACTGCGCTGATTGAGAACAAAGCCGCTGACTTCCAGCGCGGCCTATCGAAAAAGGAGTTGAGAACTAGAAAGCATAGAAAACAAGAGAAGATTAATGGCGCGTAACCGCGCGCTTCGGATGAATACAAGATCAGGACGTAAGAAAAACTGACAAGGAACATGGTGAAAAACGCCGTCCACCTGTCTCGGCGCGCGCCAATGAACCAGGCCAGAACGATTGCGCCAATTCCGGCGACTTCCGCAGGAATCCGATAGCCTGGCCAATTGCCCCGTTGCCCAAAAAAATAAATGAAAAGGCTGTTGAGATAATGATTGTTGTCATGATGTGTTTTTGTGAATACCTCAACCGGCGCATGTAGCTCGCGAACGAGTTCGATGGACCAGATTTCATCCATCCAAAGATCGTTCAGTGCACAGCGCGCTCGGAGTGATACGGCCAGGGCGACGATGACAATGCAAGCCGCGGCGTAAACGAATCTCCGCATCACTCTAGCGAGAGTACTTTCTCAAGAGAATCGCGCCACGCTCGCGGTAATCGAGCGGATCGCCCCCGATCGACGCGACTTGTTTGTAGTTCTGCTCGACCCACTGCAAAATTTCTTCGCCGCTTCCAGGCTTTTCTCCATATCGCTCGATGCCCCACCCGATTAAGTCCCGACTGACAATTGCCACCCAGTAGGGCGACTGCTTTTGCAAATCTGTCACCAATTCCGCTTCGGTTTGAGTTTCCATCGCTCCCTTATAGAAACATGCGTGCGGAACCGGATTCCGTAATCGGGCAAAATAATTGATCGATTCACCCTCAGGAAGCACGATAAGAGTCTCGCCCTGGCCCTTTTCTCGCAGGACGTCCGTGACCGCGTTAACGATTTCGCCAATCGGATCCATCGGCGGAGGAATGCAATAGAACCGGTCACGACCAGAGGCGATAGCGAAAGTCTTTAATTGCAGTGCGTTTTCGGAACGCTTTGCCAGGTTCCCAATTCCAGGAAGGACGATGACCAATGTCCCAACCGCCGCCACGCACCGCGCACGAGATCCCGCTCCAAACCAAGCCGGTAGCTCGCCAATCATCACCGCGGGCACGAGCAGCGCCGCGATCGCGGCTTGATAGTAGCCATAATGATAGATGCGCGGGTTTAGAAACATTCGCGCCATGAGCGCAACCGCCAGGGCGGTGATTAACAGGCGCGATATCCGGACACCGAAATCGGAATGCGTTTGTTTCGGATTCC
>WNFX01000694.1_pt1 | contig 33978 bp, 29 predicted proteins | sample 5400111 | NCBI WGS metagenome assembly WNFX01 (sample SAMN13153363, study PRJNA577476) | soil metagenome | isolation source: 40 cm soil or saprolite under grassland replicate 1 | place: USA:California | collected 2016-06-15 | reverse complement strand
CGAGAAACCCCACCTGATCCGTGAGCAGGACGCCGACGAGGGTCGCCAGGCCGAGCAAAGCGGCGGCGGCGATCGCGCGTCCTCCGGTCCGGCCACCGGCCATCATGATGCTCGAGATCGTCACTCCCTCGGGGAGCTTGTGCAAAAAGATGGCGACAAAAACCATGAGCCCGAGGTCGGGCCGTACGAGAAATGCGCTGGCAATCGCAACACCGTCGAAGAACGTATGCAGGAGCAATCCCACCAGCGCAGATGTACCAGCGATCGGGCTGATCGCGTGGGTTTCTTCACCAAAATGGAAATGTGGTGTGACGGTATGTTGCGTTAGGTGTACGGCGAGGTAGCCACCGAGCACCAAAGCGGGGGCAGCAGCGCCACTGCGGGAGAAAGCCTCCGGTAGCAACTCGATTATTGCAACGGACAACATGAACCCCGCGCCAAATGCGAGAAGGTGTTGGACCGGGGCGAACACCGGCGGCGATGAGATCGTCTCCTTTCACCGCCAGGTCCTTGAGGACGAGTGGCGGGTTAGCTGCGCGAACCTTCATAACCGCAGGGAGCACGGAGCGGGGAGCAGGGAGCAGCGTCAACAAATCATCCGCGGACTCGCCGACCGCCGCCAACCACCGACGTATCGCAGCAGGATCCTTCGCGTCCGGATACTTATCCCTCCATAGCCCGATGGTCCGGCCACGCTCGATGTCCTTGTTGGAGCATTTGAGACGCGTGAGCAACGATGCCGGATCCTTCGCAAGATAGGCGCTGATGAGCACCGGATCGCGCGGGAGTTTGTCTACTGCTCCGTGCTCCGTGCTCCCTGCTCCTAATTCGGGAAGCCAGATTCGAGTAGCACCGACATCGCGCCACAGCGCAACCAGTTTCGACGGGCGCACCGCAGTCTGCAGTCCCTTGAACCACTCATCCCGCACACGCTCCGCCGAGAGCTGCGCGAGCCCCTGCGCGTTCGCCTTGGCTGCCTCGAGCGTCCGGGCATGGATGCGGAACTCGAATCGCGCGCTGAAGCGCAGCGCGCGCAGGATCCGCAGATAGTCTTCCTGAAAGCGCCAGTTGGGATCGCCGACCGAGCGGATCAGCTTCTTGCCGAGATCCTGCTCGCCTTGAAAGGGATCGCGCCACTCGTGCGTGATCGGATGGTACGCGATGGCGTTGATCGTGAAGTCCCGGCGCGCCAGGTCGTCCATGAGCGACACCCCGAACTCGACGACGGCGTGGCGCCCATCGGTCTGAATGTCCTTGCGAAACGTCGTGACCTCGTGCGGCTGGTTGTTGGCATCGAGGACCGCCACCGTGCCATGCTCGATTCCCACCGGCACGGTGCGCTTGAAGACCTTCTGGACCTCCGCAGGCGGCGCCGAGGTGGTGAGGTCGAAATCGTGGTTCGCCAGGCCCAGCAGATTGTCCCGGATCGCGCCGCCGACGCACCACGTCTCGTAGCCCGCGTCTTCCAGCTTCTTGGCGATCTTCAGGACTTCGGACGGGATGGGCAGCTGCGCTGGGAACGTCATCCGCAGAGCACCGAGCCCCCGTTCACATTCAGAATCTCACCCGTGATGTTCCGCGCCAACGGGGAGCACAGAAACACAATCGGCCCCGCGATGTCCTCGGCGCTCGCCGCGCGGCCGAGGGGGATCGTGGCGAGGATCGCGGGCTTGGCCTTGAGCGTGGCGGCCGACATGTCGGTATCGACCCACCCCGGCGCAACGCAGTTCACCGTGATTTTGGGGGCCAATTCGACGGCAAGGGATTTGGTAAACGAGATCACCGCGCCCTTCGTGGCGGCGTAATCGGCGTGAAATGCCTCGCCACGCTGGCCCGCCGTCGAGGCGACGAGTACGATCGTGCCGCCGTTCGCAATACTCGGGATCGCCGCGCGGCAGACGTAGATCACGGCGTCGAGATTGGCGCGGCGCGTGGCCTCCCACTGCTCGTCGCTCAGCTTGGCGACGGGCACGTCGTCCGGTGGCCAGACGCCGTGATTCACGACCAGGATCTCGAGCCCACCAAGGGCTCGCAGCGCTTCGGCGACCGCCTTCTTCGCACCCGTCGCCGTGCCGAGGTCGCCACGCACGGCCGCGGCGATCCGCGGATCCGCGGCCGGTTTGCGGCTGCGATACCCCACGGCCACTTTCGCCCCGGCGCGCGCCAGCATCGTCGCCGTCGCGCGCCCGATGCCCCTGCCTCCGCCCGTCACGAACGCGCGCTTCCCGGCAAGATCGATCATCCCTTGAGCCGGTCCTCGACGAGATTGCAGATGACGTGCTCGATCGCGAGATGCAGCTCCTGGATGTGCGCCGTGTCGTCGGCCGGGATGATGAGCGCGGCATCGGCGAGCTCCTTCAGGTGCCCGCCGCCCTTTCCCAGAAACGCCACGACGCCGACGCCGCGCGCCCGCGCCGATTGCGCGGCGCGAATGACGTTGGGACTTTCACCGGACGTCGAATGCAGCACCAGCAGGTCGCCCGGCTCCGCCAGCGCTTCGACCTGCCGCGCGAACACCTCGTCGAAGCCCATGTCGTTGGCGCAGGCCGTCAGCAACGACGTGTCGGTCGTGAGCGCGACGGCGCGCATCGCCGGCCGGTTCGTCTGGTAGCGCACCACGTACTCGGTCGCGAGATGCTGCGCGTCGGCGGCACTGCCGCCGTTCCCCGCAAAGAACAGGGTGCCGCCGCCGCGCAGCGTGGTCTCGTAGCGCTCCGCGATGGCCGCGATCTCGTCCGCCTGCTCGGCGGCGACCCGGCCGGCGAGCGTCGCGAGGCCGCCGAGGGACTCCCGGATTTTCTCGACGCTCACCGCACAGCCTCGACGAACGCCGCCAGGCTCTCTCTGGGCTCTTCCTCTGTTACGGTCCCGATGACGACGAAATCCGCCCCCGCCGCCCGCGCCACGCGCGCCTGCGCCGGCGTGCGAATGCCCCCGCCGACGAACAGCGGCCGCCCGGGCACCGCGGCCCGGCACGCGCGAATCACCTCGGTCGTGACGGGCCGCTCGGCACCGCTCCCCGCATCGAGATAGACCGCCTGCATGCCGATCAACGTCGCCGCGGTGGCGTGCGCCGCCGCCAGCTCGGGTTTGTCGGCGGGAAGCGGCCGCGTCTGGCTCACCGACTCCACACTCGTCACCCGGCCGCCGTCGATGAGGATATACGCGGTGGACAGCGTGGCGACCGGATGCTGGCGCAGAAACGGCACCGCGCGCACGTGCTCCTCGATGAGATACTGCGCATTGCGGCCCGAGACGAGCGACAGGAACAACACCAGGTCCACCTGGTCGGTGAGCTGCATCGCCGAGCCGGGGAAGAGCGCCACCGGAATGCCGGGCGCGTTCTCGCGCAGCGCGCGCGCCACGTCATGCGTCTGCGCGGCGCCGTCGAACGACGACCCGATCAACAGACCCCGCACGCCTGCCGCCTTGGCTTCACGGCCGATCCGCGCCGCTTCGGCGCCGGTCGTGCGCACAGGATCCACGAGCACGAGCAGACCCTGACCATCAAGTCGCATGCGATTCCTCCCCTCTTCCCGCTTCGGCCTGTGCTTCGAAGGCATAGGTGGCGAACGCGTCGGCGGCCAGCAGATCGAGCGCCAGCTCGCGGCCTCCCTGCGGCTTGCCCACCACGCCGTCGAGCAATGTTTGGCCAACCTGCGCCAGGTAAACGGGGAGCGGGGAGCCGGGAGCCGGGAGCAGCTCATCGATCGCCCGATCGATCCGCCGGCGGAGCGTCTCCGGAGGCGACGGCCTGCGCGCGTCTAACCAGGCCAGAACATCTTCTCGCGTCATCGCTTCAGCAGTTCCCTCACAATGCGAGGCGTCTGTTCCCGGGCATCGCGCATTCTCGCGGTATCCCCGATACCGGCGGATGCAAACTGCGGCCGGCCTCCGCCCTTGCCACCGGCTGTGGCCGCGATGGCATTCGCGATATCGCCGGCCTTGATGCCTTGAGCGATCAAGTTGTTCGTGACTGCCACGTGAATGCCCGGCTTGTCGCCGATCGTGAATAGAACCGAGATAGCATCCTTATGCTTCTCACGGAAGCCATCCATCAACGCGGCGATTTGCGCGCGATCGTCGAGACTCGATTCCGCGATGTGGAGCTCCACGTCACCGATTTTCTCGACTGCTCCTTGCTCCCGGCTCCCCGCTCCGCCGCGCAGCAATTCCCCCACGCGCCGCTCGAGCTTGCGATTCTCTTCCAGCATCGCCTCGATGCGGCGCGCGAGATGCTCCGGCTGCGTCTTCAGTAATCCCGCCGCCTCGGACAGCCGCTGCTGCAAGTCGAGCGCGGACCGATAGGCCGCGGGGCCCGTGAGCGCCTCGATGCGCCGCACGCCGGCAGCGGCGCCGGTTTCGTGCGTGAATCGGAATAGCGCGATCTGCCCGGTGGTCGGGACGTGCGTACCGCCGCACAGCTCCAGCGAGACGCCCGGGACATCCACGACCCGCACGATGTCGCCGTACTTCTCGGTGAAAAAGGCCATGGCGCCCGCGGCGATCGCGTCCTTATAGGCCATCTGCCGCGTCTCGACGGCGAGGTTCTCCCAGATGTGCTGGTTGACCTCCTCTTCTATATGGGCGAGCGCGTCATCCGCGATCGGGCCATGATGGCTGAAGTCGAACCGCAAGCGGTCCGGCGCCACGACCGAGCCGGCCTGGCGGACGTGGGTGCCGAGCACCTTGCGGAGCGCCGCGTGCACCAGATGGGTCGCCGTATGGTTGCGCTCGATGTTACGGCGTCTCGCCTCATTGACCTGGGCCACCGCGGCCGTGGGCTCGAACGCTTCGCCGAACGTCCCGACGACGGCGCTCTTGCCATCCACCTTCTCGACATCTTCGACGGTCAACTCCCAGCCGTCACCTCTGACCACGCCGGTATCGCTGACCTGACCACCGGACTCCGCGTAGAAGGGGTTCTCCTCCAGGATGAGCTCCAGCTGATCCCCCGTCTGGCGAAACGCAATCGGCTCCGTTTCGGCTTTCGTGGCATCGTAACCGACCCACTTCTGTTTGCCTTTCGATTTCACCTGAACCCATTCGCCGCCCCTTTGCCGCCCTTCGCCGCCCCCCGCCGCCGTTTTCCGCGCCGCCCTCGATCTGCGCCGCTGCTGTCCCAGTGCCTGCTCGAAGCCCTCGACGTCCACCGCATGCCCATGCTCGGCGGCGATCATCTGCGTGAGATCGAGCGGAAACCCGTACGTATCGTAGAGCTTGAACGCGTCCTCACCAGAGATGACGGGTTGGTGACGGAGTTCCTCCATCCGCTCCAGTCCACCGTCGATCGTCTCCAGGAAGCGCTCTTCCTCGGCACGCGTGACCCGCTCGATGTGCTGCTCCTTCGACACCAGCTCCGGATACACGTCGCCCATCACGCCGCTGACCGCGCGCGTCAGGGGGGCCAGCGTCGGCTCGCGCCGGCCCAGCAGCCAGGCGTGGCGCACGGCGCGCCGCAGGATGCGCCGCAACACGTAGCCGCGGCCTTCGTTCGACGGGTAGACGCCATCGGCGAGCAGAAACGCGACGGCGCGCGCATGGTCGGCGAGCACGCGATACGGCGCGCCGGAGGGGCCGCGGTCGTAGGGGCGCCCCACGATCTCGACGGCTTGCGCGATGATCGGGTGGAAGACGTCCGTATCGTAGTCCGTCGGGACGCCCTGCATCACCGACGTGATGCGCTCGAGGCCGGCGCCGGTATCGACCGACGGCTTGGGCAGCGGATTGCGCTTCCCGTCGGGCTGCTGGTCGAACTGCATGAACACCAGGTTCCAGATCTCGAGGAACTGGCCCTCCTCGCTCAGGGCGACGAACTCGTCCATGCCGAGGGCACCCTTCCCCCTTCCCCCGTCCCCCTTCCCCTGAATGTCGACGAGGATCTCCGAGCACGGGCCGCACGGTCCCGTATCGCCCATCTGCCAGAAATTGTCCTTATCGCCGAGGCCGTAGATCCGAGTGTCCGCGATACCGGTCACCTGGCGCCAGAGTTTGCGGGCTTCATCATCGGTGTGGTGCACCGTCACGTACAGCCGATCGGGGTCGATGCCGAGCCACTTGCTGCCGGTGACCCACTCCCAGGCGTACTCGATCGCTTCCTTCTTGAAGTAATCGCCGAAGGAGAAATTGCCGAGCATCTCGAAGAAGGTGTGGTGGCGGGCCGTATGGCCCACCTGCTCGAGGTCGTTGTGCTTGCCGCCGGCCCGCACACACTTCTGGCAGGTCACCGCCCGCGTGTAGTCACGACGTTCCAGACCCTGAAACACGCGCTTGAACTGCACCATGCCGGCATTGGTGAACAGCAGCGTCGGGTCGTCGGGGGGGACCAAAGGGCCGCTCGGCACCTCCGTATGGGAGCGGGCCTTGAAGAAGTCGAGGAACTTGCGGCGGATGTCGGCGGCCTTCATGGCTGTAAAATATAGTGCAACTAGGAGTTAAGGGATTCGACCACCTCCCGCACTTCCCCACCGTTGAACCCTCGCCTCACCAGAAACGCGACGAGCCTCCGCTTCCTCACCGCCGCCGGCAACCCCGCCAGCTGCCTCGCCCGCTTCTCCGCCAGGGCACGAACGGCGTCGGCCGGATCGACGCCCTCGGCCGCGAGTGAGCTACGCACCGCATCTTCGGCAACACGGCGATCCACGCCTTGAGCCTGGAGATCGCGCACCAAGCGCGACGCACCGCGACCGCGTCGAGCCTTGGCGGCGGCATAATCGACGGCGAAGCGTGTGTCGTCGAGCAACCCGGCGGCGCTCACGCGATCAAGCGCAGCGTCCACGGCCCCGGGCGGGTGCTGTTTCTGAAGCAGCCGGCGACGCAGGTCGAATCGCGCGTGGGCGCGGCGCGCGAGCGCGCGCAGCGCGGCGCGATGGGCCGCCTCGACGTCGGCCAGCTCCTGTAGCCGCTCGAGGACCAGCGGGCGAATCTCGTGGCCGACGGCGAGGTCCAGCCCCGCCAGGGCGTCGGCCGGCAGCGATGCAAAACGCCCCCGATCCACTTCGACCAGCCTATAGTCCGGCCGGCGTGGATCGGGGGCGAGTCCTGTGAGGATCACTCTTCGCTCGTGGCGGTCTCCTCGTCGCCACCCGCCCCGCCTCCTCCGTCCCCCCCCCCACCGGTAGCCTTGATGCCGAGGTGCTCCTTCACGCGTCCCTCGACCTCGGCCGACATGTCGGGATGGTCCTTGAGGTACAGCTTGGCGTTCTCACGCCCCTGCCCGATCCGCTCCTTGCCATACGAATACCAGGCGCCTGACTTCTCGATGATGCCGGCCTCCGCAGCGATATCCACCAGCAGCGACTCATGGCTGATCCCTTCGTCGAACATGATGTCGAACTCCGCCTGCCGGAACGGCGGCGCCACCTTGTTCTTCACCACCTTCACGCGCACGTGGTTGCCGATCACCACCTCGCGGTCCTTGACCGGCGCGATACGCCGCATGTCGAGGCGCACCGACGCGTAGAACTTCAGCGCGCGACCGCCGCTGGTGGTTTCGGGGTTGCCGAACATGACCCCGATCTTCTCACGCAGCTGATTGATGAAGATCACCGAGGTACGCGAGCGGTTGATCGCCCCCGCCAGCTTGCGCAGCGCCTGGCTCATGAGCCGGGCTTGCAGCCCCGGCAACGAGTCGCCCATTTCTCCTTCGATTTCGGCTTTGGGCACGAGCGCCGCGACCGAGTCGACGACGACGACGTCCACCGCGCCGGAACGCACCAGGATCTCGCAGATCTCGAGGCCCTGCTCTCCCGTGTCGGGCTGGGAGACGAGCAGGTTCTCGATGTCCACTCCCAGCTTCTTCGCGTACTCGACGTCGAGCGCGTGCTCGGCGTCGATGTAGGCGGCGGCGCCGCCCTGGCGCTGAGCGCTCGCCACCACGTGCAGCGCCAGTGTCGTCTTGCCGCTCGATTCGGGCCCGAAGATCTCCGTGACCCGGCCGCGGGGGATGCCACCGATGCCGATCGCCGCATCCAGATTGATCGCGCCGGTCGAGATTCCGGCCACGCGTACCTGCGGGGAGTCGGCGCCCATCCGCATGATGGAGCCCTTGCCGCACGTTTTCTCGATCTGCGTAATGGCAAGGGTCAGCGCCTTGCGCCGATCGTCGGTGAGCTTGGTAGGCTGCGGTTGTTCTGCCATGATTGACCTCGACATAGGTGGCGAGCCTCCTGGTGTGAGGCCCGAATATATACCGAAACCTGCGTCACCGCCATCCAGGACGGAAGGCGTCCTCCAAATGCTCTAATCTATTGTCCACAATAGCGATACAGTCGAAGCGGTACACGTCGGACCGTTGCCCGTAACGGTCCATCCAGACCCGCGCCGCCTTCACGATTTCCCGCCGTTTCGCGCCGGTGATCGCTTCAAAGGGGCTGCCGAACGCCGTGCCGCGACGCGCTTTGACTTCGAAGAAGGCAACGAGATGGCCGCGCCTGGCGACGAGGTCGAGCTCGATGCGGCCGACACGAAAGCGGTGCGACACCACCTCCCAGCCTCGGCTTTGGAGGTAACGGATCGCTTGCTCCTCACCGGCCACGCCGAGTCGATGGCGTGGATCGCTCCAATCCGCGGGATCGCTGCGAACGCCACTCGACATGCGCCGAAGCTATCACGCGCAGACTGGAGCACGTAATCGGAATAGCGCTGACCGGTGCAAAACTCCGCACCAGGACCGTCAGCTGCTCGCGTTCGCGCCATCCGGGCCGGTGAGATCGTCCAGTTCCTCCAGACCCAGCAGGACATCGCGCGGTTTTGAGCCATTCGCGGGCCCAAGAATCCCGGCAAGTTCGAGCTGGTCGATGATGCGCGCCGCGCGCCCGTAGCCGATGCTCATACGCCGCTGCAATAGCGACGTCGAGCCGAGCTGATTCTGGATGCATACCTCAGCGGCCTGGCGGAAGAGCGGATCACGGTCTCCTGCTCCCTGCTCCGTGCTCCCAGCTCCGTTTTCCCCCTCTTTCTCCGCCTTTTCGAGCGCAGCGACCTGCTCGTCGATCGACGTGCCCGGAGCGGCGACGGCGGCCGCCGCGTGCGCCTTGTACCACTCCATGAGACGCTCGGTTTCGTCCGTCGAAATGAACGCGCCCTGCACGCGCATCGATTCGCTCTTGCCGGGCGGCAGGAACAGCATGTCACCGTTCCCCAACAATGTCTCGGCGCCGTTCTGGTCGAGAATCGTGCGGCTATCGACTTTCGCCGAGACGCGGAACGCAATCCGGCACGGGAAGTTCGCCTTGATGAGTCCCGTGATGACGTTCACCGACGGGCGCTGCGTGGCGAGCATGAGATGAATACCGATCGCGCGCGCTTTCTGCGCCAGCACCGCCAGCGGCGTCTCGATCTCGCCCTGCACCGTGAGCATGAGGTCCGCCAGCTCGTCCACGATCAGCACGATGTAGGGGAGAATCCCGCCGCTGTACGCCGCGTCGAACGGCAGCTCTCTCTGGATCCCCGCCTGCGTCGCGAGGGTCTCGCGCGGACCTTTCAGCGGCGCTTTCGTTTCGACCTTCTTGTTGAAGTCGGTGATGTTGCGCGCGTGGTTGGCGTGCAGCAAGCGGTAACGGCGCTCCATCTCCCAGACGGCCCACTTCAGCACGTTCGCCGCCTTGTGATGACTCGTCACGACCGGCAGGCCAAGGTGCGGGAGCGCGCTGTACATCGACAGCTCGACCATCTTCGGATCGATCATCAACAGCTTCAGCTTGTCGGGGGAGTGTGCGTAGACGAGGCTCGTGATGATCGCGTTGATGCACACCGATTTCCCCGACCCCGTCGCGCCGGCGATCAGGAGGTGCGGCATCTTCGTGAGATCATCCACGACTTCGTCGCCTTCGAGATTGCGCCCCAGCACCACCGGCAGCACGCGCGCCGCGCGGCGAAACTCGGCGCTGTCGATGAGATCCCGCACGTGCACCAGCCGCGGCGTCGGATTCGGCACCTCGATGCCGATCGCCGCTTTGCCGGGAATCGGCGCCACGATGCGCAGCGACTGCGCGCGCATCGCGAGCGCGAGATCGTCGGCGAGCGAGGACACCCGTCCCACTTTCACGCCGCGACCCGGCTCCAGCTCGAAGCGCGTCACGACCGGGCCCACCGTCTTGTTGATGATTTGCGCGCCGACGCGGAAGGTTTCGAGCGTGTTCACGAGCCGCCGCCCCATGTCTTCGATCTGCGCGGCGTCGACGTCCTCCACCGCCATCGGACCTTCGGTCAGTAAGTCGATCGGGGGGATCAGCGAACCCGGCGGCGGTGGCGAGGCGGGTTTCGGTGGCGCCGAGGGCTTCGGTTTCCGATCTCTGGGGACGAGGGACGGGGGACGAGGGACGGGTGCGTCCGGTTCGCGTGGCGGGACCTTGATTCTCTGAGCGGGCTTTTCCCCGTCTCCCGTCCCCCGTCCCTCTTCCCGTTGCCGCAGGAGGGTTAACGGATGCCACCCTACCGTCACAATCCCAACAGCGGACAGCGCGAAGAGGCCGGCCAGCACCGCTCCGGCCGTGCCGATCGCGCCTTCCACGCCACTCGCGAGGAAACCGGGGAACAGCCCCACCAGACGCTCGGTCCGCGTCCAGTTGGTGTAATCGGCAGGAAACGCGGGCCCGATCGCCACCGCGATGCCATAGGGAACGAGCAGGATCAAGCCGGCGCCGAGCGACGCCGCGCGGCCCCAGGAGAGCGCGCCGAGCCGCCCGAATGCCGCCAGCGCCCACGCGACGCCCAGGATCGGCACGAGGACGGCGCCCAGCCCGAACAGCTGCCACATCGCGCCGCCGATCGTGCGTCCCCAACTGCCCGTGACGGCGACCGGCGGGGGCAGCAGCGTGAGGCCGAGGAAGACACCCACCAGCAGGGCCGCGATGCCGATGAGCTCCGGCCGCGCCTTGTGATTCATGCCGCGATGCGACGGTCCGCGTACACGGGGACAATCGAAAGCCGATCGGGGCTCGCGCAGAACTTGACGTCGTCGCCCAGACCGGCCTCGGCGAGCTGTCGCGCCGCGTCGCTCGCGCCGAGGGCGTCCTGCCAGCCGCCCTGCTGCGCGGCGAGATCGAGCGAGACCTGCGCGGCGTCATTGAGCGTGAGCTTCTTGGGCGGCACGCCCTTCTTCACCGCTTTGATCAGGCGGCCGGCCGTGTAGGCATCTTCCAGCGCGAACTGCTTGTCGCGGCCGGCGCAAATGATGACGAGATCGCCCCGCTCGGTAAACAGATTGCGGGCCCGCTCCGCCACGGCGCTGAAGTTCAATGCCGCCGCGACCAGCACCGGCTCGCCCCCCTGGGCGGCGAGCAGCGCGGGCGTGCCGTTGGTCGTGGCGAGAAACAGCGTCTTGCCGCCTACCGCCTCCGCCGTCATCTCGCGCGGCGAATTCCCCAGCGCGAAGCCTTCGACCTTCAGCAGGCGGCGCTCGCCCGCGAGCACGATGCCGTTTTTTTCCAGGTTGGACGTGAGCCGGACCGCTTCTTCGGAGCTCGCCGCGGGCACGATGGCTTTGGCGCCGGCGGCCAGCGCCGTGACGATCGTGCTCGTCGCGCGCAGCACGTCAATGACGACGACCGCCCGGCCGGTCAAATCCCCTGCATTCAGGCCGAGTGGGGTGTGATAGACGTCGATTTTCATGTTTGATCTTTGAGGAGTTGCGGCTCGCGCTCGAGGAATTTCGTATCCACCTTGCCCGCGACGAAGTCCGGGTGCCGCATGACCCGGCTCAAAAACGGAATCGTCGTGGTCACCCCCTCAATGATAAACGAGTCGAGTGCCTGCCGCATACGGGCGAGTGCCTCCGTCCGCGTATTGCCATGCACGATCACCTTGGCCAGCAGGGAGTCGTAGTACGGCGGAACGGTGTACCCCGCGTAGATGTGCGTGTCTACCCGTACGCCGGGCCCGCCGGGCGGATGATACGCGGTGATCACGCCGGGGGACGGCTGGAAGTTGCGGCTCGGGTCTTCGGCGTTGACGCGGCACTCGATCGCGTGGCCGCGCAGGCGGTGGCCGTTCATGACGAACGACAGCGGGGCGCCGGCGGCAACGGCGATCTGCTCCTTCACGAGGTCGAAGTTGGTACACATCTCGGTCACGGGATGCTCGACCTGAATCCGGGTATTCATCTCCATGAAATAGAACGACCCGTCGGCATCGAGCAAAAACTCGATCGTCCCGGCGCCGACGTAGCCGATCGCCTCGGCGAGCTTCACGGCGGAGTCGCCGATGTCCTGGCGCAGCGTCTGGTCCACGACCGGCGATGGCGCTTCCTCGATGAGCTTCTGATGGCGCCGTTGCACGGAGCAGTCGCGCTCGCACAGATGCATCACCTTGCCGTGCGTGTCCCCCATGATCTGGATCTCGATGTGCCGCGGGCGCGCGAGGTACTTCTCGATGTAGACCTCGTCCGAATTGAAGGCCGCGAGCGCTTCCTGCTTGGCGAGCGTAAACGACTGCGCGAATTGATCGGCGTCGTTCGCGACCCGCATTCCCTTCCCGCCCCCGCCCGCCGCCGCCTTGATGATCACCGGAAAGCCGAGCTCGCCGGCGACCTGCTGGCCGTCTTCCAGTGAGTCGACGGGCCCGGGGGAACCGGGCACGGTAGCTATGCCTTGCTGCTTGGCCAGCTTCCGTGCCGCGGCCTTGTCCCCCATCTGGCGGATCTGATCGGGCGTAGGGCCGATGAACGCGATGCTCGAGGCGCTGACCTTCTCGGCGAACTCGGCATTCTCGGCGAGGAATCCGTAGCCGGGATGGATCGCATCGGCGCCGGTGATTTCGGCGGCGGCGATCAGGCGCGGGATGTTGAGGTAGCTGTCGCGGCTGGGGGCGCGCCCGATGCAGACGTCGTCGTCGGCGAAGCGGACGTGCAGCGACTCGCGGTCCGCCTCGGAATAGACCGCCACCGTCTCGACACCCAGCTCCTTGCACGCGCGGATCACCCGCAGGGCGATCTCCCCGCGGTTCGCGATCAGCACTTTCTTGAACATCAGGGCGTCAGCTCGATCGCCCCGGCCTGGTCGGCCCCGCCCAGCCGGTTCCCCGACGAATCGACGCCCGACACCTTCAGCGCGAACTCGCTCGGGTTCGACGCATAGAAGATCGCGCTCTCATAGCTGATCACACCCTGCTGGTACCAGTAGAAGAGCGACTGGTCGAAGCTCTGCATGCCGTATTGCACGGAGCCTTCGGCGATGAGATCGGGGATGCTGAGCTGCTTGGAGAGATCACGGATGTTGTCGGCGACCGCGGCCGTATTGATGAGGACTTCCGCCGCCGGCACCCGGCCGCGGCCGTCCTTGCGCGGCACCAGCCGCAGCGAGACGATCGCCTGCAGCGCGGTCGAGAGCAGATGGCGGATTTCGTCGTGCTGGTGCGGCGGGAAGAACGAGATCACGCGGCTGACCGTCTGCGTCGCATCCGTCGTGTGCAGCGTCGAGAACACCATGTGCCCCGTGTCGGCGGCCTTGAGCGCCGTGTCCAACGTCTCCATGTCACGGATCTCGCCGATCAGGATCAGATCGGGATCCTGCCGCAGGACGTGCCGCAACGCCGAGTTGAACGTCAGCGTGTCGTTGCCGACCTCGCGCTGCGAGATGTTGGCGTGCTGGTCACGGTGCAGGAACTCGATCGGATCTTCGATCGTGATGATGTTCACGCGCCGGTTGGTGTTCACGTGATTGATCATCGCGGCGAGCGCCGTCGATTTCCCCGACCCCGTCACGCCCGTCACGAGGACCAGCCCGCGCGGCTTGAGGGCGATCTCCTCGAGCACGCCGGGAAGATTGAGCTCGCGGATCTGTTTGACCTCGTACGGAATTGCCCGGAACGCGAACGCGACCGTGCCGCGCTGCTGGTAGACGTTGGTGCGGAACCGGCCCACGCCCGGCACGCCGATCGCGAAGTCGGCTTCCTTGTGCTCGGCGAACTCCTTGACCTGCCGCGGCGTCATGATCTGCTCGGCCAGCGACTTCAGCTCTTCCGGCTTGAGAGGCGCCGTTTCGAGCGAGACCAGCTCACCGTTCACGCGAATGGTCGCCGGCCGGCCCACCTTGAGCAGCAAGTCGGAGCCGTTGCGCTGCACCATCTGCGTGATCGCTTGCTTGAAATTGAATGCCGGCAGATTGCCTTGCGTCGCCTCACCCATGCGGATCCACCCGGAAAAGGACCTGGCCAAACTCCACCGGCTGCGCGTTCTGTGCGATGACCTCCCGAACCACGCCCGCGACCTCGGACTCGATCTCGTTCATGATCTTCATCGCCTCGATGATGCACACCACCTGCCCCACATTCACCCGGCTGCCGACCTTCACGTAGGGCTGTGCCGCCGGCTCGGGAGACTGGTAGAACGTGCCCACCATCGGCGACTTGATCTCGCTGAGCTGGGGCCCGGCGGGGGCTGGGGCTTGGGATTGCTGCGTGCTGGCGGGAGCGCCTGGTGCTGTAGCGGGGTGCGACACGATGACATGTGCTCCCCCAGGTCCGCCACCAATGGTATTCCCGTGCCCAGCCTTGGAAACCCGCACTGACGACCATGCGCCGAATAGGCCTCGGCGGATCTCGATCGCCCCCACCTCTGGGGCATCCTTCAAGATCTGCACGATCTGGGCGATGATGTCGAGCTTCATACCGAGAAGATACCCCCCCTTAGCCCCTACACCAGTTCCACGAGGTCCGTACAGCCGTCGGTCAACAGCACCGGGCCGTCGGGCGACAGATGGACGTCGTCTTCGATGCGCACACCGCCCCGTCCTGCGACGTACACGCCCGGCTCGATCGTGACGACCGCGCCTTCGGGCAACGGATCCGTGGCCGTGCGCGCCAGGCGCGGCGCTTCGTGCACCTCGAGCCCCACGCCATGCCCCGTCGAGTGTCCGAACGCGGCGCCGAAACCGCGCGCTTCGATCGGATCGCGCGCCAGTGCGTCCGCGTCGCGGCCGCTCATGCCGGCACGGACGCCTTCACGGGCGCGCCGCTGCGCCTCCTGTACCAAACGGTACAGCGCGCGCTGCGACTCGTCGGCCCGCGCGCCGACCACCACCGTGCGCGTCATGTCGGCGCAATACCCGTCGACAACGGCGCCAAAGTCTAGCAGCAGCCACTCGCCTGCCGCTACGGCGCGGCTGCTCGTGTGCGCGTGCGGCAGCGCGCTCCGCGGTCCGCTGGCGACGATCGTCGGAAACGGATGCGCCTCGCTCCCGTGCCGGCGCAGCGCGCCCTCGAGCAATCCCGCGATCGCGAGCTCCGTCTGTCCGGGCCGCACCTCGGCGAGCGTGTCGCGCAGCGCAGCCGTCGCCACGGCCGCGGCCGAGCGGATCGCGGCCACTTCGCCCGCGTCCTTGCGAACCCGCAGTCGCTCGACCAGCTCGCCGGCCGGCTTCCAGCGCCACGACGCGCCCGGCCCGCTCGACAGGCGCTCCGCATCCTTCACGCTGAGCGCATGGGCCTCGAACCCGATCAGGCTGAGCGTTCCGCTCGTCACGGTCGGCAGCTCCTTGAACAGCCGCTCCCACACGCTCGTCCCTTCGATTTCGACCCGCGCGACCGCGCCGCACTGCTGCCGCGCCTGTTCGTCGTAGCGGAAATCGGTCACCAGCAGCTGCGTGGTGCGCGTCGCCACGACCACGCCGGCCGATCCGCTGAACCCCGTCAGATACCGGATGTTGGGACGCGAGGTGACGAGCAGCGCGTCCATCCCCTCCGCGTCGAGCAGTGCGGCGAGTGCCGCGTGCCGCTGCGGCCGTTTATCGCGACTTGAGACTGCCGACAAGGCCCTCGAGCCCCAGACGATAGCTGTCGGCCCCGAACCCCGTCACGACCCCCACGGCGAGATCCGCCAGTAACGACCGTCGCCGCTCCGGCTCGCGTCCGAAAATGTTGGAGAGATGCACTTCGACGAACGGCACGCGGACGGCGAGCAATGCATCGCGTACCGCGAGACTGGTATGCGTAAAGGCCGCCGCATTGATGATCGCGCCGTCGACAGGGGGCGGGCCCTTCAGACCCTGGATCGCCTCCACCAACTCACCTTCATGATTCGTCTGAATCCAGCTGCACTCCACCCCCAGCGCGCGGGCATGTGCTTTGGTCGCCCGCTCGATTTCGGCAAGGCTGGTGCGCCCATAGATCTCAGGCTCACGCTCACCCAACAGATTCAGATTGGGGCCGTTCAGCACGGCGATATAGGGCGACACTAGGACTTGAGCTTTTTCAACCACTGCTGGAACTGATCGGCCTCCGCCTCGTCCTCGGGCGGCCGCTGCGTTCGGCCGGACGTTCTGGCCCCACCCCCCGCCGGTGTTTTGGGTGACGCACTAGCTCCACCCGCTTCTGCGGCGCCTGCGGCACCGGCCTTCCCACCGGCGAAAAACTCGTCGAACGAAAATCCTCCCGTCTTGCTACCATCCTGCGGAGGCGCGGTTTCGGCGGCGGGTTGTCCGGTGGCGCGGCGCGCGGCTTCGTCGCCAAAGACGGAGTCGAGCGAGATGTGATCGTCAGCGGGACGCGACGGCTCGCCGGGCGGCGGCCCGGCGGCATCGAAGGCCGAAGCCAACGTGCTTTGCTCCGAGCGTCGACCCGACCAAATGCCTTTGAGGAACGCCTGCGCCGAGATCCCCGATCCTTTTCGTCCGCCGGGCGACAATTGTTCGATCTTGCTCTTCAATCGTGAATCGTTGGGACGCTGGGCGAGCAACGCCTGGTAGACGCGCAGCGCATCCTGCTGATGCCCCTGCTTCAGGTACAGCTCCGCCATCGTTTCCGTCAGCACCGGCTCCGCCTGCGACAGCGTCGCCGTATCCGCCGCACCATCGTCATCGGACAGGGCGACGGCGGCGGGAACGCGCGGCGCTGGAGCGGGCCGGGGGGGTGCTGGTGGTGCTGGGGGCCGAGCAGGACGGATCTCGTCGTCCGGCATGATGAGCGGCAGATCGACCTGGGGCAGCGCCTCGTCGAGATCGGGCCCCCCCCCTCCCAGCTGCCCGCCTGAGGGTTCGGGCGCATCCAGCTTGAACATCCCACTGCCTTCGTACTGTGTACGCGCCAGCCCCTCGACCTCCACTTGCTCGATCTGCTGCGCGTTCAGCTCGACGTCTTCCTGCACTTCCAACCCGTCGGCCTTGGCAGCCTCATGCGCGTTGGGGTTGAAACTGATCGGGTTCTCGAAGTTCTCGATGTCGGGCGAGGGTGCCGACGTTGCCGCCGTGGGCTTCAACGTCACCGGTTCGGGCGTCTCGTGGTCGATCGCGAAGTCGGGCTTGGCCATGGGCGCGGTGGCGGCGTCGGGCGGGGCAGCAGCGGCCTTCCCCTTGGCGCGGGCCAGCGCTTCCGCGGCGTCGCCGTTCATGGGATCGGCGTTCAGCAGCCGCGACAGCCACTCGACTTCTTCCCCGTACTTCCCATTGCGCTCCGCCAACTCGGCGAGGCCGCGCAGCGCGATGATGTTCTCCCCGTCGAGACCGAGAACCTGTTTGAAGACGCCCAGCGCCGCCGCGTCGTCTTTCTTGTCGACGAGGCACCGGGCGTACACGATGTAGGCGCTGACGTAGTCGGGATGGAGCTTGAGACCGTTCTGGCAGAGGTCGACCGCGTTATCTATAAGCCCCGCTTTACGATAGGCGTCCGCCAAGGGGGCGAAGTTGCGCCCCTTGGGATTATCACGAAAGCGCGCTTCGAGCTTGTCGATCTCGCTGGTATAGGCCACGGCCCCCCGGCCCTAAGTCTATGTGGGAATTGAACGAAGATAGTGTTTGGCCGTCGCTGCTGTCAAATGACCGGAGACTCTGTGCGCTTGAGTTTGTGCGTTGTGGTTTTTAGACTTATGCCGCTTCACCCCTCCCTCTGACCGGAGTTCGAAGTCGCCATGCTGCGCACGATGCGCGCCAACGCCAAGTGGGTCTTTTACATCCTCGCCGTCGCCTTCGTGGGGTGGCTCGCCGTCGGGCAAGTGATGAGCATCCTCGGTCCCAGTGGCAACGTGGTGCTGCGGGTCAACGGCCGGGAATACCAGATCACCGAGTACCAGCAGCGGCTGCAGCTCGCGTACGAGCAATACCGGCAACAGAACGGCACGGCGCCGCTGACGCGCGAGGAAGAGCAGCAGATTCAGGATCAGGTCATCAATCAGATGATCCAGGAGGCGCTGCTGCAGCAGGAGTACAAGCGCCTCGGGATCCGCGTCACGGATGCGGAGATCATCGACGCCGCGCGCACGTCCCCACCGCCCGAGGTGATGCGCGATCCGCAGTTCCAGACCGATAGTCAGTTCGATATCCGCAAGTGGCAACAGTTCCTCGCGACCAATACCGACCGCCAGCTGCTCGCGCAGATCGAAGCGGTGTACCGCGACCAGATCCCGCGGATCAAGCTGGCGCAATACCTCACCAGTGACGTCTACATCCCCGACGCGAAGCTGTGGCGCATTTACCGCGATCAGCACGATTCGGTGCGGATCGCGTCGCTCGCCGTCTGGCCCTACACGATCCAGGACAGCTCGGCGATCAGTGACGCCGAATTGCTGGCCTACCTCGCCAAGCATACCGACGAGTTCAAGCGGCCGGCGCGCGCGTACGTGCGCTTCATCGCGCTGCCGCGCATGCCGAACGCCTCGGACACCGCCGCCGCGCGCGCGCATCTCGCGCGTGTGCGCAGCGAGCTGGCGCGCGGCACGAAGTTCGAGGACGTGGCGAAGCGCGAGTCGAGCGACACTGTCAGTGGTCAGCGCGGGGGCGATCTCGGCTGGATCAAGCGGAACGAGTCGACGTTCGATGCGCAATTCATGCAAGGATTGCGCGGCCTGAAGCCGGGGCAGATCTCCTCCCCGGTCACGACACAGTTCGGCTATCACCTGATCCGCATCGATCAGGAAAAGGGCGACTCGCTCAAGCTGCGGCATATCCTCATCGCCGTCGCGCTGCAGGGAGAGCACCTCGATCAGGTGGAGGCGAAGGCCGACACCCTCGAGCGTGTCGCCGCCGAGCGCACCGACCCGACCGTCCTGGACAGCACGGCGCGCCGGCTGGGGCTGCAGGTATCGCCGACTTACCAGGTCATCGAAGGGGACCGGTTCACGCTGGGCCGGTACGTCATTCCGGACGTGAGCGTCTGGGCCTTCGAGGCGCCCGTCGGCGAAACGAGTCCGGTGATCGAGGCGCTGCCCGCCTATTACGTCTTCCAGCTCGACTCGGTAACGGCCGGCGGCGTGCCGCCACTGCATGAAGTCCGCGCGCGCGTGACTGCGGCGGTGCGTCTCGAGAAACAGAAGACCCTGGCGCGCGGGCGCGCGGACTCGCTCGCGGCCGCGCTGCGCGGCGTGTCCGACTTGGCGACCGCGGCGACAGCGCGCGGCCTCGCGGTGCAGCGCTTCGGTCCGTTCACCCGGCTGCGGCCGCCGAGTTATCTCGGGCGCGAGCCCGTCGTGGTCGGCACGGCGTTCGGATTGAGCGTCGCGGAACGGAGTCGCGTGCTCGAAGGCGAGAGCGGCTACTTCATTATCGAGTCACTGGGGCGCAAGAACGCCGATTCGGCCGCATGGGTGGCACAACGGGAGACCCAGCGCACGCAGCTGCGCCAGGCGGCGCAGCAGGCGCGGATTCAACAGTTCATCGACGGGTTGCGCGCCAAGGCCAAGATCGTCGACCGGCGCAAAGAGATCTACAAGTCTCAAGGCTCGGCGGACGCCACCAACATCGGGCTCTAGCCGCTACTCGACCAACCGCTTCGGCTTCGCGTCCCGCGGCGGCTCCGCGTCCTCGGACGGAAGCCGGTGAATGCTGTTCTCCGCGTCGGACAGCGCGCGCTTGAACTCGCGCAGCCCCTTCCCGACCGCCCGGCCCGCCTCCGGCAGCCGGTTGGCGCCGAATACGAGCAGGACGATCAGCATCAGAATCAGGATCTCACTGCCGCTCAGATTGCCCAGCATCAACCCGGCCTTTACTGAGTGAGGCGCTTCGGCGCTTCACTGCTCGGCGGCGGCGGGGCGACGGGCGGAGCCGACTCGCTCGAGTCGACGTCCTTGAGCCCGCGCTTGAATTCCTTGATGCCCTTCCCGATCGACGACCCGATCTCCGGGATGCGCTTGGCGCCGAAGAACAGCACCAGGATGAGCAGCAAGATCGCAATTTCGGTGAAGCCCAGATTGCCGAACATGGTTCGCCTTTCCTAAAAGAGCGACCGGGCGACGAGGTACGCGAACACGACGCCGACGACCGCCAGCAGCGACACGTCGAGCCCGATAGGTCCAAGCGTAATCGACATCACGAGCAGATCCAAATGAATCGGTCCGATGGTCGGGGTCACCGCCCAGGTAAACACTTCCTTGGCCGGACCCTGCGGCAGGAACCGCCGCAGGAACGCCTGGAGCAGCCCCCCCAGGACAAACCCTACCGCAAGAACGCTGAGATAGAACAGGGGCCGGCGAGGTCCGGGCGGCACTAGCTGTGCCGCTCCACGGCGTACGCAATGCTCCCCTGCAGGGCGTCCCGTGCGGGCGAGGGCGGCAACACATCGAGCTCCGCCTCCGCCTGCTGCGCAATGTCCAGAGCGCGCTGGCGCGCGGTCTCGAGCCCGCCGGCGCTTTCTACCAATCGGATCACGTCGGCGACCAATTCGTCACTCGGCTCGGCCGCGTCCATCAGCGCGGCGACCACACGCCGCCCCTCCGCCGGCATCCGGGCCAGGGCGACAATCAGGGGCAACGTAACTTTGTGCTCGCGCAGATCCAGACCGGACGGCTTCCCCGTGACCGCTTCCGGCTCGGTGTAGTCGAGCAGATCATCGGTGATCTGGAATGCCATGCCCAGCAGCATCCCGAAGCGCGCCAGCGCCTGGCGGTGCGCCGCAGCCGCCGTGAGCGCACCCACCTCGCACGCACCCGACAAGAGCGAGGCGGTTTTGGCGCGAATCAACAGGTCGTACGCGCCCTCGCCGTACGCGAGCTTGTCGTGGGCTTCGAGCTGGCGCATTTCGCCGACGGTCATCTCGTTGGTCACACGCGCGAGCACGCGCAGCGCCTCTTGGTCGTCGAGCCGGACCAGCTCGATGATGGCACGCGAATAGAGATAGTCGCCCATGATGACCGCGATCTGATGCGAGAATAATGCGTTGATCGTCGGCAGGCCGCGCCGCAGCACCGAATGGTCTACCGAGTCGTCGTGGACGAGCGTGGCGAGATGGATCAGCTCCACGACCGCGGCCAGCGTGACGGCCCGAGCATCCGCGCACCCCACGGCCTGGTGGCTCAGGAGCAGCAACGTGGGCCGGAACAGCTTCCCCTTCATCTGCAGCAGATGATCGTTCACTTCGCTCACGATCGGGAAGTCGGCGGCGATGACGCGCCGTAGCTCCGCCCCGACCTGCTCCAGCTCGCCGGCCACCGGCCGCTGCACATCCCGCAGGCTGACCCGAGCGACTTGTTGGCTCATGCTATTTCGCCTTGGCGAGTGCCTTGACGCGCTGCTCGGCATCGAGGAAGCGGATATCCACGGCGAAGACGCGGCCGTACAGATCCCGCGCGTCGGCTTTCTTGCCCTGCTGCTCGAGCGCGCGGCCGAGCCAGTAGAGCACGCCGAGCCGCTCCTGATCGCCGGACGCCGGGAGGTCGAGACCGCGGCGCAGGATCGATTCGGCGACGCCGAAGGCGCCCTTCTCGAAGAAGCAGATGCCCAACATCTCCGACGTGCGCAGCTTGCCCTCGGGAGCGCGCAGCGCCTTCTGTAGCTCCGCGATGGCTTCGTCGAGCAGGCCCATCTCCTTGAACGCGACACCGAGATCGTAGTGGGACTGGAAGTCGGTCTCATCGATGTTTTCGTCGATGCCCTGCTTGAAGCGCGCCAGCATGTCCTGGAAATCCTGCTCCTCGTCTCCCGTCGGCTCCTCGTCCGCGACGGTCATGCGCGTGTCTTTCGGCGCTCCTTCCTCCTCGTCGTCGCTCAGCATCGAGCCGAGGTCGACGAAGTCGCCGTTCAGCGCGGCCTCGTCGCGGACTTTCATCTTGGCGTCTTTCGCCTTGACCTTGCCCTCCGGCTTCCCCGATTGCGGCGCGACGGCGGGCGCGAGCATCGACAGCGCGCCTTTGGCACGATCGTTCTTGGGATCGTGCTCCGCGACACGCGCATACACCGCGCGCGCCTTCTCGGGGAGGTCGGAGCGCAACAACGCGTCGGCCAGCTCGAGATAGGCGTCGATCAATTTCGCCTTGTCGCCCGCCTTGAATGCGAATTCCACCGCCTTCTGGCGGTGACGCACGCTGTTCGGATCGAGCCGCAAGACTTCGTCCACCAGATCGCGCGCGTGCGCGAGGTTGCCGCCGTTCTCGAAGCCGCCAGTCGCGAGGTCGAGCTCCTCGATGCCGCGTTCCCGATCACCCTGTTCGATCAGCGCCTCGCCGAGCGCCTGATGTGCTTCGGGATCGTCCGGGTTGTCGGCGACGCGCGACTCCAGCTCCTCGAGCCCCGGCGCCGCGGGCGTCTCTTCGATGTTCGAGAACACCAGCGACCCCGCCTGGTCCCCCGCGCTGCTGATCTCATCGATCCCCAGGTCGATGAAGCCGGTCTTGCGCCCGCCGGTGGAAATCGACGTGTCGTCTTCCGTCTGGATGAAGCTGGGGTGACGCGGTCCCTCGTCGATCGCGAGCGGCTGGTCGTCGACATCGTGTCCCGCGTCGGTGGTCGCCGTTTCGAAGTCGGGCTCGAGCTCGAGCGGTGGCACCTGGAGCACAGTCTTGCGCTTCCCCGGTCCTGACGTCGACGAGGGTGCCGAGGGGCGCTTGGGAATCACGGGCTTTACGCGCGGCGGTTCGGGAGCGGCCGCCTTGCCCGCTGGCTGGCCCAGCGGCTTCAGTTTGGGCGGCGCGGAACGCGGAGGAGCGGGAGGTGGTGCCTTGGGGGGCGCCTCGATGTTGCCCTCGAGCACCAGGTCCGCGTCCTCCAGGCCGCTCACCTCGTCCGCGGTCACCTCTGGAGCCGTTGGCTCCAGCTCGGCCATCGGCCCGAGGTCCAGGTCGCTGGGGTTCAGCTCCTCGCGAATCGACGGCGTGGCGGGACTGCTCGCGCTCATCTGACCAAAGTCCGATCCGGTCGTCTCGAGGCCTTCGAGCATCCCGCCGCCCGCACCGCCGCCCGGAGCTTCATCCACCAGACTGGTGCTCTCGATCTCGAGCGACTCGTCCGGCTCCGGCACGACCTCCTGAATCAATGTCTCAGCGACTGGGGGAGGCGGTGGCGGTGCGGGAGCTTTGGCGGCTTTTGGGACACGCGGCTCGTCGAGGTCCAAAAAGACGAGGCTCGACGTTTTCCGCGTCCCGGACTTGCTGACGTCATCCCCTCCGGGAGGCGGCAGCGGCTTGGGCGTGCTGATGCGCGCCGACGAGCCGCGCTTGCCCGGATCGCTGCCGTACATCTTGAGATGCTCGGCCAGCATCTCCCGCAAGCTCCCGCTCTCCGCCGAGATGTCGGTGAATTCCTTCAGGGCAGCGAACGCATGATCGATCTTGCCGATCTTCTGCATGCGCTCGGCATATTCCACGAAGTTCTGCTTCGCCTCGGCGAGGAATCCCTTTGACGCATAGAGCTTCGCCAGCTTCAAATACGTCGTCTGCCGCGCCGGTGCGTTGCGCAGCACTTTGTTGCACATGGCGATGGCGTTGTTATGGAAGCCCAGCTCGGCGTATTTGTCCACCGCCTGGTCGTAGTAATCGGCGGCCAGGCCGGGGTCTTTCAGTTTGATGTAGAGATCGCCGATGCGGTTATAAATGGAGAGGTCGGGGTTCGCCTCACCCTCGGATTCCTGACCGCTGAGCACGCCGAGCCAGATCTCGACGGCTTTCTTCGGATCCTTGGCCTCGAGACCCTTCGCCTTTTCCTTGAGCTGCTCAAGCTTGGACATGGAAGGACTAAGATATCGGGGCCAACTAGGCGGGACAAGCCGAACCTGCTGTCCAGACGTTGCTTACGACGTCTGACCCCAGCCAATACGCGACTTCCCTCCAGTCATCTACGGCGGCTACGACGAGGTCGGCAACGTATCCGGCAGCGATTTGGCCGCGCTCGGCGGCGAGCCCGAGCGCCGCGGCGGCATTGATCGTCACCGCCGTCACAGTTTCGGCGTGACGTAGCCCAAGTTGCGAGACGCCGAGCGCCATCACCAGCGGCAGGCTCATCGTCGGCGACGTGCCGGGGTTGTAATCGGTGGCCAGCGCGACGGCCGCTCCCGCCTCGATGAGGCGACGCGCCGGCGCCTGCGACCGCTTGCCGAGAAAGATCATCGTCGCCGGCAGCAAGACCGCGACGGTCGCACTGGCTGCCAGCGCCTTGATGCCGGCGTCTGAGACGGCGGCGAGGTGATCCGCCGAGAGCGCGCCCAGCTCGGCGGCGAGCTCGGCCCCGCCCGACCCTTCCAGCTCATCGGCATGGAGCTTCACCGCGAGGCCATGGCGGCGCGCGGCGGTGAGGATCTGGCGGCTTTCGCTCGCGCTGAAGACCCCGGGCTCACAGAACACGTCGCAGCAGCGCGCCAGGCCCTCGCGCGCGACGGTGGGAATCATGGCTTCACACACGAGCTGCACGTACGCCGCGCGATTGCCGCGATACTCGGGCGGCACCTCGTGCGCACCGAGAAAGGTCGGGATCAGCGTGGCCGGCAGCGCGTCGGCGAGTCGCCGAATGACGCGGAGCTGCTTCAGCTCCGACTCCAACTCCAGGCCGTAGCCCGATTTCACCTCGATCGTCGTCGCCCCGTGCGCAATCAGGGCGCTGAGCCGGGACCGCGTGAGCGCTTCGAGCTCGTCCTCGGTACGGCTGCGCACATCGCGCACCGATTGCAGGATGCCGCCGCCCGCGGCCGCAATCGCTTTGTAGTCGACGCCGAGCGCGCGCCGCTCCTGATCGTCGAGCCGAGGGGCACCGAACACGGCATGCGTGTGACAATCGATGAACCCCGGAAACAGCACTCCATTTACCTCGACAACCCCTACGTTTGGCGCGTCCCGGCGCGGCCCCACCCAGGCAATGCGCTTTCCGTCGATGAGGACTGCCGCATCGCGCAGCACCTCGACCTCGGCCATCTCGCGCCCGCGGCGGGCGCGGGCAGGCCCGCGGCACGTCACGACCTGCCGCGCGCCCACGAGCAGCGTCTTCAGTCGAGGTCCTGGCTCATCGGGAGGCGGATATGATGCCGGCGCGCCGCCTCGATCGCTTCGGGATAGCCCGCGTCGGCATGTCGTGCGACACCGATCCCCGGATCGTTGGTGAGCACGCGCTCGAGCCGCCGCTCGGCCGCGGGCGTCCCGTCGGCGACGATCACCTGTCCCGCGTGCAGCGAGTTGCCGATGCCCACGCCGCCGCCGTGATGGAACGAAACCCACGACGCGCCCGATGCCGTGTTGAGCAGCGCGTTGAGGATCGCCCAGTCGGCGATGGCGTCGGAGCCGTCCCGCATCGCTTCGGTCTCCCGGAATGGCGAGGCGACCGAGCCGGTGTCGAGATGATCGCGGCCGATCACGATCGGCGCGGACAGCTCGCCGCGCCGCACCAGCTCGTTCAGCGCGACGCCGAAGCGCGCCCGCTCGCCCTGCCCCAGCCAGCAGATCCGCGCCGGCAGCCCCTGAAACGCGACGCGCTCCTGGGCGAGCGTGATCCAGCGGCGGAGATGCGCGTTGTCGGGGAAGAGCTCGAGCACGAGCTGATCGGTGCGATGCAGGTCCTTCACGTCGCCCGAGAGCGCGACCCAGCGGAACGGCCCCTTCCCTTCACAGAACAGCGGCCGGATGTACTCCGGTACAAATCCCGGAATCGTGAACGCATCGGCGACGCCGGCGTCGCGCGCCTCCGTGCGGATGTTGTTGCCGTAATCGAACGCGATCGCGCCGCGCCCGCGAAAGTCGAGCATCGCGCGCACGTGCGTCGCGATGCTCGCCCGCGCGCGCCGGACGTACTCGTCGGGAGACGAGCGCCGCAATTCCTCCGCCGCGGCGAGACTCAACCCTGCCGGGACGTAGCCATTGAGGGGATCGTGCGCCGACGTCTGGTCGGTCACCACATCGGGAACGAAGCCGCGGCGCACGAGGTCGGGCAGCACGTCGGCGCAATTGCCGACGAGACCGACGGACAGCGCCTTCCCGGCTCGCTGTGCCTCGTCGCACCACGCCAGCGCTTCGTCCACGCGTGTCGTCGAACGATCGAGATACCGCGTTTCCACGCGGCGCTGCACCCGCGCGGGATCCACCTCGACCGCGAGACAAATCCCTTCATTCATGGTGGCCGCGAGCGGCTGCGCGCCGCCCATGCCTCCCAATCCACCCGTCAGGACGATGCGCCCCCGGAGCGATCCTTGAAACTGGCGCTGCGCAACCGCACCGAGGGTCTCATAGGTCCCCTGCAGAATTCCCTGCGTCCCGATGTAGATCCACGATCCCGCGGTCATCTGGCCATACATGATCAGACCGCGGCGTTCCAGATCGCGAAACACCTCCCACGTCGCGTACCGGCCGACGAGATTGGCGTTGGCGATGAGCACGCGCGGGGCGTCGGGATGCGTCGTGAAAACGCCGACCGGTTTGCCCGACTGCACGAGCAGCGTTTCCTCATCTCCGAGCGTGCGCAGCGTACGGCAGATCGCATCGAACGACGCCCAGTTCCGCGCCGCCTTCCCCGTGCCCCCGTAGACCACGAGGTCCTGCGGCCGCTCCGCGACCTCCGGATCGAGATTGTTCATCAGCATCCGCAGCGCCGCTTCCTGCACCCATCCCTTGCAGGACTTGGTGCTGCCGCGGGGCGCTTTCACGGCGCAAACCTGCCTGCCCGGATTCCGGCCGCGACCCGCTCGATGTCGGCCGTCATGGGCCGATCCCCCGTCAATGCCGGCGATTCCTCGCGAACGGCGGCTTGCAGCCGCGCGACGGCTGGGGCGGGCCGCAGCGGCTTCAAGTATTCGAGTCCCTGGGCTCCCGCGAGCAGCTCGATGGCGAGAATCCGCTCGGTGTTGGCCAGGATCCGTCCCGCCTTCCACGCGGCGCTCATCCCCATCGGCACGACGTCTTCCTGATTGCCTTCGGTGGGCACGGACTGCACGCTCGCGGGCGTCGCCAGCACGCGGCAGTCGGCCACGAGCGCCGCCGCGGCGATCTGCGCCGTCATGAAGCCGGACTCGAGGCCGGGGTCGTGCGCCAGAAATGCCGGCAGCCCCGACGACAGGTCCGGATTCACGACACGCTCGAGGCGCCGCTCGGCGAGTCCGGCGAGCGTCGTCAGTGCAATCGCGACGACGTCGAGCGCGAGCGCGATCGGCTGGCCGTGGAAGTTCCCTCCCGAAATCACGTCGTCGCCGAATACGAGCGGGTTGTCCGTCGCCGCATTCAGCTCCGTCGAGACGAGCCGCTCGGCGAACGCGAGTCCTTCGCCGGCGGCCCCCAACACCTGAGGCGTACAGCGCAGCGAGTAGGCGTCCTGCACGCGCGGATCGTTCTCGCGGTGCGATTCGCGGATTTCGCTGTCGGCCAGGAGGTCGCGCAGCAGCGTCGCCGAGCGTTGCTGCTGTGGGTGCGGACGGGCGTCGTGAATGCGGGCATCGAAGGGATCGGGTGAGCCGCGCACCGCCTCGAGGCTCATGGCCGCCGCCGCATGCGCCGTGCGCCAGGCGGTCCAGGCATCGGTCACGAGCAGCGCCGCGAGACCCGTTTGCGCCTGTGTCCCGTTGACGAATGCGAGGCCTTCCTTGGCTTCCAGCGTTATCGGCCGTGAGACCTGCACGTCTCCTTCGCCGATCATGGCCAGCGCGAGATGCGACAGGGGCGCCAGATCGCCCGACGCACCCACACTGCCCTGCGACGGCACCGTGGGATGCACGCGGGCGTTGAGCATGTCGACGAGCAGCTCGGGAAGCACCGGTCGCACGCCGCTCGTCCCGCGCAACAGGACGTTGGCGCGGAGCAGCATCATTGCGCGCACGGCATCCAGCGCCAGCGGCTCACCCACGCCCGAGGCATGGCTGCGAATGAGATTGAGCTGCAGCTGGCGCGCCTGCGCGGGAGGGATGCGGACGTGCGCAAGCTTGCCGAATCCGGTATTGACGCCGTACATCGTCTGGCCACGCTCGATCGCCGCCTCGACCGCGCGGCGCGATCGCTGCACGGCACCGAGCGCCTGGGGCGCGATCGCCACCGGCGCATTGCCTCGGGCGACCGCCACAACATCCGCGATGGAAAGGGAATGGCCGTCCAACGTGACAGGCGTGGGCATCGAGACCAAAGCTAAAGCGCCGGAGTGGCTGTTGACCACTCCGGCGCTTTAGTCAATCACAGAACCCCTATTTCGAGCCTGAAACCGTGGTTCCAGTAGACAGTGCGACCGACTGTCCCGCGCGAATCTGGAGCTCAGGGTTTCCTACGTCGGTCTGGAAGCTCCAGTCGAAGATCAAGTAGTCGCGTCCGACGTGCGTCATCCGCACGGCGCCGTAGTGGAGTGTGGTGCCCTCGACGATCTCGAACACGTACGCATATCCCGGCACCGCCTGGATCATGTTGCGGGAGTAACCGGAGTCCGGGGCGAGGTCGATCGACGTCAAATCGGCGACCGGCGAGGTGCTGTACAGCTGCATCCGCGTCCCGGCGAACTCGGGCACCAGCCAGAGCGTGGAGTCAGTGGGATCGCGATACACCCAGAAATCGATGCTCGTGAGGTTGCCGGACTGCACCCGGCCCAGCTCCGAAGCCTGGCCACGGCCGTCACCGTTGACGTCATCCCAGAACCGGAAGCCTGATCTGGTCGTGTCTTCGTCATAGGCGAACACGAGTGTATTGCGCGCGTCGGGCCGCGGCGTGTCGTGGCGCACCGGCGACCACAGGCTCTCATATCCCTCCCGGCTCACCGCCGTGACGCCGAAGCAGCGGGGCGCGCCGTTGGTCATCGCGCTGGCGAGGAACTCGGGCGCCACCGTCGTGCCCTCGAGCAGCCAGCTGGTATCGCACAGGCCGGTGTCGAGATTGTAATCGGTGCTGTAGATGCGATACCACTTGAAGCGCGTGGGGGCCGTGAGGTACGCATTGTCGTCCCACTCGAGATGAATGGCGCCGTTCAACGAAATCGAGAACAGCGAGGCCGGCGCGTCGAGCTGGAGGCGCTCGTCGACCGTGATCACGTTGCTGTTGCCGCTCTCGTTGCCGTTGTCGTCCACCGCAGTCACGAGATACTGGAGATGAGGCACGCCGTTATCGTGGAACGTGTTGGAGCTCGTCTCGCCGCGCAGGCCGAACGAACCGCTGCTCGACGCGCGCGAATAGACGCGATAGCTGGCCAGATTCGCATCGGTGACGTCGTCCCAGATGAGCAGAATCCCCAGGGGGCGATTGGGATCGCCGCTGGGCTCGAGCTCGTAGGTGAGATTCGCCGGAGTGGACGGCCCGTTGCCCGCGGGAGCGACGAGCGACCCTTGGCAAGCAACGGCTGCCACCAACAGCAATGACAAGAGCAAACGCATAGGAGCCTCTGGACGGGGATCGCTGGAGGTGTAAGCACGGGACGTGCCGCAAGCGAAGTCGCTGATTGTCAGTGAGTTACAACAGAACCCCGGCCTGCCATGTCACCGCGAGAGGACAGCGCAGTCTACTGGACGTAGGTGCGCTGGTCGTAGTCGAACTTGATGTCGGGCTGATCGGTCAACGTGATGTTGAAGATGAACGAGAAATTACCGGTGGCGGTCTTGTAAAAACCGAAGCTCGCATGCCAGCGGCGCAGATCGCGCTGGAACGTCAGCGAGTGGTCGGCGAATTGCCGCGTCACGATGTCGTACGACGTCGACCAGTTCGCAGTCCAGTTTCGTGTGGGGCTGAACGACAGATTCAGGCCGGCAGTCTGCCGCCCGGCGCGATGCTTCAAGGCTCCCGTATCCGCGCGGCTGCGGGTGCTCGAGAGGGTGACGCCGAGCGCAAATTGCCGCCCGCCGCCGTAGCCGCCCCCCATGCTGCCTTGTGGGCCGTACGGAATCCGAGTTCCGCGATCATAGCGCCGGAAATCGTCGGTGGGGCGGCCCCGGCCGCTGTCGGCACGCGCAGTCGTGTCCGCCGCCGGTGGCCGGGCCGGTCGTGACCGCAGCCCGAGCAGGCGGCCGATGCCTTGCAGTGTCGCGGGAGTGACCTGGAAGGAAGCATTCACGCTTTGGAGGAATGGAGAGAACTTGGCCGTATCCGATCCTACGTCGCCGTCCTTCCAGAGATCGTGCGTGATGCTCAGCTGAAAGCCGGGCACCAGGTCGGAGAGAAACGTGTTGCTCAATGTTCCCGTCTGCCAACCGGTGTTATGCGGCAGCTTCGCCCGCTCGAAGTTGTAGCTGATCGCGCTCGTGCTGATGCTGAGCAGCTTGATCTTGCGCGGTGTCTTCTCGGCGGCCGTGTCGCCGGCCGCGGGCTTGAGCTTCGCCTCGAACGTCTGTGCCAACCCCAGACTGATTGTCTGCTGCGGATCGGTGCGGCCTTTCAGCGTCCGGCCGGTCGGATCGAAGGCGTGGGCATACTCCTCCGGAATCTTGACGCCCGGCGCGTACTGATAACTGATGATCGGCGTCACCGTATGGCGGATGCGCGCCAATGGACCGACCCCGGGAAAGAACCCGAAAAAGGCGGGTGACATGCCCAGGTTGAAGGCCAGACGCTTCCCCTGCCGGACGAATTCACCACCAGAGAACTGATTGCGCAGCATGAAGGGACCGGACGTGGTGTTCACGATCGCCACCCCCGGCTGGATCTTCCACGTGCTGGTGAACAGCGTCGGCAGATTGATGCTCGTCGACCAATCGACCTGCGTTTCGAACGTCCGGCCATATAGCACGCGATGGATACCGCGATCTGCCGTGTCTCCCGGCAGCGTGAACTCCGCGCGGTTGTTACTGCGGACGTCCACGATCGTGAAATTGTTGGTCCAATTCCACCGCCCGATGCGGACCGGCGTCCCGATGGTGATGTTCGTCCGGCGATCGTCGAAAAACTGCGGCAGCGTATCGGCAACGGTGCTGCCCGGCCTTCCGGGTATCAGGAGCCGGCCGCCCACCTGGTGAAACCGTTGATCATTCGTGTACGAAAACGTCGGCGACCACGTGAGCCACGGCGTGATGATGATGGTCGTCGGCGTCAAGTGAATCGACGGGAAGGACTGATCGATGGCGTTCGAGGACAGCTCCTGACGCCGGGTGCCGCCGATATCGATGTTCGCCCACGACAAGCGCTTGGTGAAGGTGGCGCTCGAGTTGATGCTCGCCGTCACTTCCATGGGATTGAGCGAGTTGCGCCGGATGACCGACGCGTCGGTCGCGTAGTCGAGATGCGCATTGAAATCGGTGCGCGAGTTGAAGCGCTGGGCGTGCGACCATCCGATGCGGGTGTTGGTGCTCGGCTGGTCGAGCTGCATCTGCCGGCTGTAGCTCAGCGTGCCGTGGACGAACCGATCGAGCCAGTCGTACTGCGCCTGCCCGTGAATCGCCACGTAGCGGCCCGCAAACCAATCCCCGGTCACGAGCACGTCGAGGTAGTCGTTGACCACGAAGTAGTAGCCGAGGTCGGTCAGGTGCCGCGAATAGTGGCGCGTCGGGCGGACGAGGTCGTTCAATCCGAAGCGCGGAAACAGAATCCCGCTGCGCCGCCCCCCACGGATGTCGTTGAAGATGAACGGCAGCCACATGATCGGCACGTCGCGCACGTACAGCACCGCGGGCCGCGCGATCATCGTCCGCTTGTTGATCCATTTGACCTGGCCCGCCGAAAAATGGTAGTCGGGCACGGGTTGCGGGTCGGATGTGAACTTCGCGGAGGCGACGTAGACGCGCTTGTTTCCCGAATCGGCCGCGATCTCGCCACGCACGTACCAGGTCGCCCCACCCTGTTGGAAGTCCGTGAGCGCGTCGCGCACGGTTCCTCGCCGCACGCACGTATCGTAGCGCATCCCCTCTCCGACGAGCACCGTCCCCTGATCGAAGAGATGCGGATCGCCGGCGGCATCGAGCCGGCAGCTCCCCTCGTGGTAACGAATCGAATCAGCCTCGAGCTGTGCCCCTTCACGCTCGACGAAGGCCTCGCGGCGCAGAAACGTCGTCTGGCTGTCGCCCTCGACCACGATCGTGTCGGACATGTACCGCGTGATGCGGAAGTTCGGAAGCTTGAGCAGCGAGTCGATGACGCGATCGGGAGCGGGAAATGAGCGGCTCGGCGCAGTGGGCAGTCCCAGCTTGTGGGCCGTGGACGTGTCGACTCGACCCCCGCGCCCGGTGTCGCCCAGCACGGGCCGCGCGGGCTGCGCCGGCGGCGCGGGCGGAGCGGGCGGCGCGGGCCGTGGATTCTGCGCATGGAGTGATCCCGCGCCGCCCCCCCCCAACAGGACCAGCACGACCATTGCCGCCGCCACGCGGCGGGCGCGCCGCCGGCTGGCCACCCACGCACACCAGATGCTGAGCTCATAGAGCAACAGCAGCGGGCCGAGCATCAGCATCATCGAGACGGCATCGGGCGGCGTCAGAATCGCGGCGAGAAACGCGGCGATCACGATCGCATAACGCCGCTGCCGGCCCAGGAACTGCGGCGTGACGATCCCGAGCGAGGAGAGAATCGTTACCACCAGCGGCAGCTCGGCGACGAGCCCGCAGCCGACGACGAACGGTATCGCCATGCCGAAGTAGCGATCGATGGTGATCATCGCCGTCAGGTCGGTGCGCTGAAAGCCGAGCAACACCTTGAGCGCGGCAGGCAGCAGCCATTGGTAGCATGCGGCGGCTCCGCCCAGGAACAGCACCACACCCACGCCCAGCGCGGGCACGATCAAGCGCTTTTCGCGTTCGTACAGCGCGGGCGCGAGAAACGCCCAGATCTGATAGATGACGACCGGTGACGCGAGCAGGCCGCCGAGCGCGAACGCGACCTTCAAGGTGAGCATGAAGGGCTCGGCGGGGCTCGTGAAGACGAGCCGCCCGCCCGGCAGGTACGGCGCGATCGGCCGCTTCAGCACCTCGATGATGTCGATCTTGTCGAGCAACCACCAGCCGACGATCGTGCCGACCAGAATCGCGAGCAGGCTCCAGAGGATGCGCCAGCGCAGCTCCTCGAGATGGTCGAGAAACGGCATCTCACCGCGCGGGGTCATATTGGGGTACGGCGACGGCCGCTAGGGCCTGAGGCGTTGCTGATTTTGCCGCGCGAGATCGGCCTCGGGGGAGCGCGGGTAGCCCGCGATCACCCGGGAGTAGAAGGACCGCGCCGTGGCCTTGTCTCCCCGTTGCTCGGCGAGGAGGCCCAGCTTATAGAGCGCGGATGGAGCGCGCGGCGAATTGGGATAGGCTCGCACGAGTTGGTCGTACACCGCCGCGGCGGAATCGGGTGCCGCCTGCTCGAAGCTTTCGCCGATGTAGAAGAGGGCGTCGGGCGCCCGTTCATGCGTTGGAAAGACGCGCAGGAACTCGCGGAACCCGAGCCGCGCCGTCGCGAGACTGCCACGGCGGTATTGCTGCAGCGAGATGTCGTACATCTGATCGGGACCAGGGCCCGCAGACTTGCCGGACGGACCGACCGGGGCGCCGCCTGTGGCCGGCATCCCCGGGTCCGGCTGCTGGGCGCGCGATTCGATGCGCGACCGCAGCTCGGTGAGCCGTTGCTGGCTCTGGCCCGTCAATTCCTGCACCGCGACGAGCTGCTGCTGCACCGACAACAGCTCGGTGCGCAGGTCGCCGCGCATTTGCACCAGGTATGCCTGCTGCGTCGCCAATGCCTGTTGCAGCAGGCGGACGGCGGCCAGGATCGTGTCCCGTTCCGCCGACCGCGCCTCATCGCCCTTCGCCTGATCGGCGCGGAGCGCCTCGACCTGGAGCTCCACCTTCCGGACGTCCCCTTTCAGGGCGCATCCGGACAGGAGCCCCAGCGTCAGGGCAAGCGCGCTACGACGGGCGGCGGAGGTTGTCGCCACCACTGATGATTTCGAATTCATCGCGACGGTTCTGCGACCACGCGGTCTCGTCATGCCCATCCACGAGCGGCTT
>WNFX01000678.1_pt1 | contig 33986 bp, 37 predicted proteins | sample 5400111 | NCBI WGS metagenome assembly WNFX01 (sample SAMN13153363, study PRJNA577476) | soil metagenome | isolation source: 40 cm soil or saprolite under grassland replicate 1 | place: USA:California | collected 2016-06-15 | reverse complement strand
CCAAGCCCCATCCCCTCCTTTTTCGTGGTGAAGAAACGCTCGAAGACTTGCTCTAGTTTTTCCTCCGGAATGCCGCCGCCACGATCGGTGACGGACATCCGCACCGCGCCGTTTTCCAAGTTAGAAGTGATGAGCAATTGGCGTTCCGAAGCATCCGAATCGGTCATCGCTTCGCAGGCATTTAGAAACAGGTTAAGTACGACCTGTTGAAGCTGGACCCGGTCGCCTCTGATTGCTGGCAAATTCTGTGCGAGGTCAGTATCCACGGTCACGTTGTGATTGATGAGATCGTTGCGCATAAGTTTTAGGACGTCCCGTGCCACTTCGTTCACATCGACATCATCGCAGTGCTTTTGCGGTTCCCCTTTTTTTAGTAGCGAGCGCAGACGGTGGATTACTTCGCCAGCGCGTTGGTCTTCCGCTACAATGTCATTGAGGATCTCGCGTAACTCATTAAGATCGACATCGTCACGGGCCAGGAACCGCTGCGCGGCCTGAGCGTTACTGAGAATAGCGGTAAGCGGGTGGGTTAGCTCGTGCGCGAGCGAACTGGAAAGCTCCCCTAGCGACGTCACTCGCGCGAGGTGTGTCAATTCTTGACGCTGACGCGCCGCCTCTAATGCCGCGACCTCCATGTCCTGTTCCGATTTGCGCAGTGCTGCCTGACTCGCTTTCAATTTCCGCGCGAGCTGCGCCGCTCGAGTGATGTCGCTACTCAGCTCATAGCCCATCGCCACCACGATTCCCGAATATGCGAAGCAGAGGAAAAACGGGATGTCGATGATTCCCCAGATCACGAGCGGGACGTGCCATGCCAGAATCGCGCCTAAAATCATGCTGCCGCCGACAACTAAAGCGCGTCTCCGGTCGCCCCGCCGCCAGACGGTAATCGTGGCATCGACGAAAAAGATAAGCAGCAACAGCAGGCTCACCGAACTAAGCAGGCCCCACGGATTCGCCACGCCGATCGGCACCGAGATGATCTCTCCGCCCCACGAGAACTGGCGGAGGCCTGTAATTTGCCGGTAGTTAATACTCGACGTAAAAATGAAATTGAGAATCAATACCAGTGTCCGCAGGCCGCAGATACTCCACGCGAGCCATAGCCGTCCGGCGTGGAGATAGAGTCGCACGAAGATGACGAACGAGACAATGAGCGCCCACACTGGCACGTGTATCCAGCGCACGAGTGCTTGGTATTGCTCGACTGTCTCGGCATGCATCATCGCTAACTCGAACGCGGCGATGGCCGCCGCCGCGATAGCGCTGCACGAAAATAGCAAATGCACAGAGTTCTCGCGCTGTTTGGACCAGACCACGCAATAGAATCCCGCGAGCGTCAAACACCCGGTTGCGTTCATCGACCAGAGAATAGTCATCCAGCTCATCGCAATACGGCAGCTGAGCGTCAGGCGCTGGAAGAATGGTTGGTCGCCAAGCCGAAAGGCCGCTCTCCAAACGCAGATGGAGCTGCGACGGCAACAAATAGATCGGACGTCTCCATTACTGGCTCATTCTCCTGATGAGTCGCATATCGCAAAGAGCCTCTTGAGCTCGTCGCAAGTGGCTTTGGGGGCTTTTTTCATCATGTAACCGTCTGCGCCCGTGCGCATCGCGCGCTCTGCGAAGATTGTTTCCTCAAAAGCAGAACACATAAGGATAAACAAACCTGGTTGTTCTCCCTTGAGCGTCTTCACAAATTCCAAGCTGTCGCCGGTACCCAGGCGCATGGCAGTCAGTAGCAACCGTGGCTTGCATTCCGCGATCTTGTCGCGTGCCTCCCGGATATTGTCAGCTTGGCCACAGACAATCATATCCGGCTGCGAATTGAGATAATCGATGATCCCGTGGCGAATCAGCGGATGCTCTTCCAAGACCAAGATTCGCGTTCTTACAGGATTCTTTTCTGCGATGGACATGCCTGTGCGATGCGCAAAGTGCGGTTTTTGCCATTTAAGCGGCCCTCATGTCAAGCATTTAGAATAAAAAGTTTTGCCGGCCGTAGCCCAGCGAATGCGGGCGTAACCGTGTAGCGGTGCTTGTGTCAAGCACCGGCGCAGGCGTTTGGCACAAACGCCTCTACAATCCGCTTGGGCAATCGATGAATTCGCTTGGAATTTTAAATCGCTTGGACAAATGCGCAGCCAGCGCTTTCACACCGAAGACCTCCGTGGCGTAATGTCCACCGAGCAGAAGATTCATGCCGAGCTCTTCAGCGGCAACAGCCGCCCAGTGCGGAGCTTCGCCAGTGATAAAAGTGTCGATGTTTTCCTGCCCAACCCGGTAAATTTCCGAGCCTGCGCCACCTGTCACAATGCCGATCATGCGCGCTTGCTTCGGGCCGAAATCGAAGACCTTAACCGGGCTATTCAATGCTGTTCGCAATTTATGAACGAGTTCGCTACGCGGCATCGACGCGCGCACTTTCAGGCCGGTCGGCTGGCCTTTTTCCTCCAGAAATGGTTGCGCCGATTTTAGTCCAAGCGCGGCGACGAGCTGTGCGTTGTTGCCAACTTTTGGATGGATATCCAGAGGAAGGTGCGCACTGTAGAGCGCGATATCATTTTCAAAAGCGAGCTGCAGTTGTCGGCGGAGCGCGCTTCTCACTGGTTGCAAGCCAGACCAGAATAAACCGTGGTGCACGATCAAAAGATCGACCTTTCTCTTCGCTGCTTCAGTCAGAACGCGCGTTGAAACGTCCACTGCCACGCCGACACGGGTGACGCGGCTTGAATTTTCAATTTGCAGACCATTGAGCGCGTTGTCCCAATCGCCTACCTCGCGAATGCGCAGGAACTCGTCCGTATAACTCACGATATCAGAAAGTGGAACCACGATTAATGATTGATGGCCGAATCTATAGAACAGACGAGGGAGCGGCCAACTCCAAGTTTACTTGACGAATTCAGCGCGCCTTGTGAACCTTCAATGATTGAAATGAGCGTGGAGTACACGGACGCACCGACGACTCGCCCCGAACCGGACGCGGCGGATAAAATGCCTTGTCCTTACTGCGGACATCTCCTGCCGAAGGACGCGCAAAGCTGTGACCGGTGCGATTGGACGCGCCCGGCGACCGAAACTGCCGAAGGCAAAGCGAGCGACGCGGTAGCGGTTATACTGAGTGTGATTCCTGGTTTGGGGCATATTTACAAGGGACACAGACTGGCAGGCTTTTTGTGGATGGCTGGCGCTGTTCCTGTCGGAATTTTCGTGTTCCTGGCTGCCATCGCGTCAGCCGGGTTCGGGATCGGCCTCTTTTTCTTTTACTTAATAGCGGTAATGCTTCATGCCTACGCAGTGGACGATCGTGTCGTCACGCCGAAAGAAGACGAAGGCGAAGAGTATTAGGTCTGGCGAACCGTTACGCCCTCAAGCGCTGTAGCCGCTTCGCTGTGCGAAGCGCAGCGCTCAAATCAGTTTGCAACGTTCCGCCACGCGTCTCACAGAGACGCGGCTACAACAACAGCCTGATGAATCTCTTCGAGAATTTCGCGCATCCCGTAGCGAAATTTCCATCCTGGATAATGCGACTGAAACTTTCGCACATCGCTGATCCACCAAATGTGGTCGCCGATGCGGTTCGTTTCCTCATAGGTCCAGGTTAATTTTTTGCCGCTGATTTGTTCGCACATCTCGATGGCCTCAAGCATCGAACAGTTGCTGTGCCGGCTGCCCCCGATGTTATAGACTTCTCCGGCGCGCGGAGCGCGAACGAATTCCGCGAACGCTTCGACCAGGTCGAAACTGTGGATGTTGTCGCGCACCTGTTTGCCTTTGTAGCCAAAAACACGGTACGGCCTGCCGCTCACAGTGCAGATCATCAGATAGGAGAGAAAACCATGCAGTTCCGTTCCAGCATGCGCCGGTCCCGTAAGACAACCGCCACGGAAAGAAACCGTGGGCATTCCGAAATAGCGCCCGTACTCTTGAACGAGGATGTCCGCGGCGACCTTCGACGCTCCAAAGAGGGAATGCTTCGTGTAATCGATGCTCATCGTTTCTGAAATGCCCGGCTCGTATTCGTGGCCTGGCTCGATTTCCCAGCGTTTCTCCAGCTCGCGCAGCGGCAAACGATTCGGCGTATCGCCATAGACTTTGTTAGTCGATGTAAAAATGAACGGCGCCTCGGGAGAAAACTTTCTCGCGGCTTCGAGCAGATTCAGTGTGCCATTCGCGTTTACCGTAAAATCGGTTTGCGGATCGCGAGCTGCCCAGTCGTGCGAAGGTTGCGACGCAGTATGCACAACCGCTTCGATCGCGCCGCGATGCCGTTTGAATAACTCCATCACCGCGGCGGCGTCCCGAATATCCAGGTCGTGATGTTCGTAACCGCGAACACTCGCGATCAAGTCGTCGCGGATTTTTTTGGTAGAAGCTTCGGCGCCGAAAAATTCTGCCCGCATGTCGTTATCGATCCCGATCACGGGCGCGCCCTCGGCGGCGAAACGCTTGACCGTTTCCGAGCCGATTAATCCGGCCGAACCTGTAACAATAATCGTGCGCGGCGTACTCACAACAGTCGTGGAATCGTGCCAAGCACACTACGTATGCAATCTGTCATCCTGAGCGGAGCGAAGGATCTCACAATCGAAGCTTTGATCGTCTTCCTTCAGCAAAATATCAATCGCGCCTGTGCGAGGTCCCTCACTTCGTTCGGGATGAACACGCGAAAAATTGGTGAAGTCATTCCCCGATAATCCATGTGAGCTCTCCGGCGATTGGGTTCACGCGCGACGCTGGAAATTGTGGATCACCTTCCAACACGCGCTCGATTAACCCCGGGCTTTTCGCCGCGCCCACCAGGAACAATACGTGCCGCGCGTGGTTAATTAGCGGAAATGTGAATGTCAACCGCCAGGCGTTTAACCTGGGAACAAAATTTGCAACGACCTGCCGTATTGTTTCTTCCAATGCGGGGGTTCCAGGAAAAAGCGATGCCGTATGACCATCATCGCCCAAGCCAAGAAGAATCAGGTCGTGCCGATAAATTGGTTCACCACGCTGAGTCGCGATGAGATCGAGACGGTCTTGATACTCCTGTGCCGCGATTTGCGGATCAATTTCGCCGCGCATGCGCATAATGGATTTTTGAGGAACCGCGGCTGGCACCAGAAGAGTTTCCCGGACCATCCTGAAGTTGCTGTCCTCATCCTCCGGTGGCACGCAGCGCTCGTCTCCGAAGGTGATGCGAATCGACTCCCACGGCAGATCATGCGCGACCGCCGCAAGCCGGGCGTAAACCGGCCGCGGCGTGTTCCCGCCCGAGAGCGCAATCCGGAATTCGTTGCGTTCGCCGATGGCCTTGTGCGCCTGTCCAAGAATGAAGTCAGCCGCATCGGCAGCGAAATTTTTGGTGCGAATCACCCGAGGCTCAGATTCCATGAGTAAAAAGGCGCCCGTTCGCTGCGCTAGCGCCAACCATATTCAGCTGATTTAAATCGCCTCTCCCTTTCGAAGGGAGAGGGTCGGGTGAGGGTTCAGCATCACACGTTGGAAAACCCCTCACCTCTATCCTCTCCCCGCAAGCGGGGCGAGGCGGACTTGTGCAGGCAGTTGGGAATGGCGAGCATCAGATCGCGCATTGTGACTGGCCGCGCTTTTGCAGATAACGCTGATGATATTCTTCGGCGCGCCAGAACTTCGGTGCGGGCTCGATTTGCGTTACCACCGGCCGATTGAAGCGACCGCTCTTCGCTACTTTGTCTTTTGACGATTTGGCCGCCGCCTGTTGCTCGGGCGAATGATAAAAAATCACCGAGCGATATTGCGTTCCGACATCCGGTCCCTGCCGGTTCAGAGTCGTCGGATTATGGTTCGACCAGAAAACATCCAGAACTTGGTCGTAACTGATCTGCGACGGATCGAACTCCACTTCCAGTACCTCGGCGTGTCCTGTCCTGTCGGTGCAAACATCTTCGTACGTCGGATTCTCTTTTGTCCCGCCTGCGTACCCGACCGCTGTGGACAAAACGCCCTTCAAGTTGCGGAAAGTTTCTTCAACCCCCCAGAAACAACCTGCGCCGAATGTGGCTTTCTCCGTTTGCATGAGAGATGATGATGCGATTACTCGCACCGCGCAACCACGCGCTGTTGTGATTCGCTGCTTGACTTGGCACCACCGGTCTCGTTTCCATAACCGTTAAATTGATAGTGATCGATCTCACGGCCGGGACTATGGACGCCTTCACCCAATGAACACCTCTGCCACTACTCTCCAGCAGATCCGGCCGCTGCTGCCCATTCGGCTCCTCAATGGATGTGGGGTATTGTTGGAAAAAGCGCGAATTCCATTCTGCGGCGCGCATGCAGTTGATTTGATCGAGACTGCAAAGCGGCGCTGCGGCCTGGACGATTTCGGTGACGGCGATTTTTTTGAAGCTCTCTCGCGCTTGATCGAGTCCTGCCACAGCGAGGCGCGGCTCAGCTTGATCGGAAAGATTGCTCTCCGGATCGACGTTTTGCAGACGTTATTCTCGCGTTTGCAGATGGAACGGGACCGGCAGCTTTATTCCGGGATTGCACGCCAGGAAATCCGCGAGCCACTTTTTATCGTAGGGTTGCCTCGGAGCGGTACCAGCGTGCTGCAAAGTCTGCTGGCTGCGGACCCGGAGCATCGATGTCCCCTGATGTGGGAAGTGATGACGCCATCTCCACCTACTCTCGCCACTGAGAAACGCCGAATTCGCCGCGCAACGCGGAGTTGTAGCTTCTTCAATTGGCTCGCACCGACTTTCCGTTACGTACATGCCGTGGGTGCGGAAGTTCCGCAGGAGTGCGTCGGCCTGATGACCCCGACCTTTCTAAGTGATCAGTTCGATACGATGTTTTATGCGCCATCATATCGCGACTGGTTTTTTCGGCAGGATCTGCGGCCCGCGTACGAATATCATCTCCGGTTTCTTCAACATCTGCAGTTTCGGCGGCCTGCCCGCCGTTGGATATTGAAAGCGCCTACTCACATGTTTGCCATGCCGGCATTGTTGTCCGTCTATCCGAATGCGCTGTTCGTGCAAACTCACCGAACGCCCGTCGAAGCGATCGCTTCAGTATCAAGTCTCGTAACTATCCTTCGCAGCGCGTTTAGCGATGCAGTCGATCCGTTCACCGCCTGCCGTGAGGCAATCGATTACTGGTCCGAAACCATGGACAAATTTTTGCCTGAACGCGATCGACTGCCCAGCAGTCGCATTTTCGACCTAGGATATGACGAAATCTGTCACGATCCTATCGCCGCAGTCGGACGAATCTACGACCACTTCGGCTGGTCGTTATCGCGAGAGGCAGAACAGTGCATGCGTGTGTTGGTTACAAGCCACGCCCAAAGCCAATCTCGCAATCATCGATATCATCTGTCGCAATTTGGTTCTTCTGCGGAGCAAGTCCTTGGTGCGTTCGCGTCGTACTGTCAGAGATTTGGGGCCTGCCTGGATGGTGAGAAGCTCTCGCCATCGCATCAAGACGGATTGTTTCCCGAAGCACAAAGGCGTTCTGATTTTGTCTCGTTTACGGGAAAGAATGCTGAAGCTGGTGGCTAAGACGCAAGGAACAGGCGCTCTCGCCTTATAGGTACACAGCAGTCAACGAATCGCTAGATTGCCTGATCTGATGGATGAAGGAGATTTCGTGAATGACCTTTGAAGTTCGCCGGGCGATTAGCGCTGATCATCCAAGCCTACCAGGGCATTTTCCCGACGCGCCTCTTGTACCAGGGGTAGTCATCCTCGACGAAGTGCTCGGAGCGCTGCTTGAGTGGCGCAAAGATTGTCGGCTAACCGGCATACGAACCGTCAAATTTCTCGTGCCACTGAAGCCTGACCAGCCGTTCAGGATCTGTTTATCCACGAGGACTGAAGGCGCGGGCGACGTCAATTTTTCTTGTCGCATTGAAGACCGCGTAATAGTTGAGGGTCAACTTGAAGTTCGTTACGGGGACAAAGTGATTTCGTGAACGCGCTATTATCCCACGCGCATAAGTTTGAAACCCAGCGGAGCGATCCGCGCCTGGCGCAGTGGCTTCAGCAATTCCCGCCGACGGTGTTCAGCGAACGCCTCTATCAAAGCATTGAACTGATGGAGCGTTACAGCATCGAACTGGCTATTGATCTCTCCCGGCAGTTAAACCTGGTGGATCAACTCGGGGACTGGCGAACAGCGGATGAACTTTGTCGCATGCTGTCTTTTCAGTCGCGTTTCAAGTTCGCTTTATCCTGGATCTTGGAACGGTTGGTCGAAAGTGGCTGCGCAGAGGCACGCACCGACGGACAAATCCGCTCCTATCATCTGAGGCAGCGACCATGGCAGCCCGATCTCAAACACTTTCGCGCCGCGGGTCTAACCATTGATCCCGCCAACGCGGCGACGCTGGATTTATTAGATCACGCTGCAAGCGTTTATCTCGCCGTCGCCAGTGGCCAGCAAAGCGGCGATCATAATCTGCTCGGACCACAGGGCGTACCGCTGTGGCTGAATTATTTCCACAACGACAATTTGACCTACGCGGTGAATAATTGGGTGGGCGCAGTGTTAGCCGCAGATCATCTCTCCACTCGACATCCGCTCCGGATTTTAGAAGTCGGCGCCGGCACCGGTAGCGCCAGCGAAATTTTGCTGCAGTTGCTTGCTGAACGCGGCCTTTTGCCACGAGTCGAGCGCTACCTCATTACAGAGCCGAACGCGTACTTCCGACGCTGCAGTCAACGTAAACTAGCAGGCCGATATCCAAATTTAGCACTGGAATGGGCACCGCTAGACCTCGACTTGCCATGGAACACTCAAGGCCTCACCTCGGGAGAGTTCGATCTCGTATACGCCGTCAACGTGATGCATATCTCCAAGAATCTTTTGTTTAGCTTGAATGAAGCTCGCTCGGCTCTCGCCGCCGATGGCTGGCTGGTGATCGGCGAATGTGTGCGGCCTTACGATAATCAGCCGATCTATCCGGAGTTGATGTTTCAGATTCTGGATAGTTTTACAAACGTCCAGACAGATCCGGAAGTTCGCCCGAACCCGGGCTTTCTAACTGCAGAGCAATGGCGCCGCGCTTTTTTGCGCGCAGGCTTCGGTCACGCCGAAGTGGCACCGGACATTGATCGCATTCGCGAGATCTATCCGCATTTTTTCACTGGCGCCATTTGTGGACAAAACACGGAAACGGTAAATGATCCCGCAAGTTCTCGGGCCTAGAGCTTCAGAGGCAGATCGCTGGGCGACCCTGCCGGAACGCGGCACGCCCACTTCGCTGCGAGTAATCGCCTGGATTGCAGCGCACATCGGACGCTGGGGGGCGAGGCTGCTGCTGTACCCGATCACACTTTATTTTGTAATCACTGCACGCTCTGCACGGCGGACATCGTACGAATACTTGAAACGTTTGCGCGGTGAGTCAGCCAGCTGGTGGCACGTCTTTCGCCATTTTCATTGCTTCGCCGCGACCATTCTGGATCGCGTTTACCTGCTGCGCGGCGACTTCGAGCGCTTTGGCATCACGGTTCATGGCAAGGAAATCGTGCATCGCCAGATCGAAAGCCGCAAAGGCAGCATCCTCCTGGGCTCGCACCTGGGCAGCTTCGAGTTGTTACGCGCATTGGGAGTATTGCAGCGGAGCTTTTCGCTCAAAGTGCTGATGGACCCGTTGCACAACCAAAACATCACGCGTTTTTTTGACGCGCTAAACCGGGAGATTGCTGCAACGGTAATCGCACCGGATCGACCGGATACATTGATAAGAGTTAAGGAGAGTTTGGATGCTGGCTGTTTCATCGGCATGTTGGGCGACCGCATCTCGGGCGGCGACAAGACTACGCAATGTCAATTCCTTAACGCGCCGGCCACGTTCCCAGCCGGCCCTGTCCTGCTTGCCGCCATGATGCGTTGCCCTGTGATTTTGTTTTTTGGACTCTACCGCGGCGGGAATCGCTACGAGATTTACTTCGAACATTTTGCCGACCAGATCGATTTAGATCGCGTTCGTCGCGCCGAAGACATTCAGTTCTGGATGCAGCGTTACGCCGAGCGCCTTGAGCATTATTCGCGTCTTGCCCCTTACAACTGGTTTAATTTCTATCCGTTTTGGGACTAGTTAGGGTAGCGCGAGCTTCTCCCTTGCGATTAGGGTGGTGAAGATGCTTGACGAAGTCCCTATAACCAAAGCGGAAATTCGCACATTGATCCCTCACTCTGGTCTGATGTGCTTGTTAGACGAGGTCAGGCAGTGGGACGACCGATCCATTGTGTGCATCACCAATACCCACCGCGATCCGGCAAACCCATTGCGCCGCGACGGACGCTTATCAGCCTTGCATGCTTTCGAATACGGAGCGCAAGCCGCGGCAGTGCATGGAGGTTTGCGAGCTCGCTCGGTGGGTACAACGGCGGCTCCCGGTTACCTGGCCGCATTGCGGGATGGACGCTTACATGTAGCACGATTGGATCACATCCATTTGTCGCTTCGGGTACGCGCGACGCGTCTGTTCGGCGATCGCGCCAACACGGTGTATGAATGGCTCATCTCGGCCGCCAGCGTTCTTGTAGCAGAGGGGCGTATTATTATCGTGGAGCGCGCGTGATGGTAGGGTCGGCGCGCTGCGCCGACTGGACGCTGCAGCGCGGCATCCCTACCACGTTCACATCACGATTCCACCATCGACGCAGACCACCTGGCCGGTGATGTAGCCTGCTTCCGCCGATGCAAGGAATACCACCGCGCTGGCAATTTCCTCTGGCGTTGCAGTCCTTCCGAGCGGGATTTTAGCATGAATCGTTTTCTTGATGTCCTCGGAAAGTCCGGCAGTCATGTCCGTGGTAACAAAGCCCGGCGCCACGGCGTTGACAGTGATATTGCGGCTCGCCAGTTCGCGGGCGAGCGACTTAGTGAACCCGATCAAGCCTGCTTTGCTGGCGCCGTAATTTGTCTGCCCGGCGTTACCCATCAGGCCGATTACCGAGCTGATGTTGATGATGCGGCCGCTGCGTTGTTTGATCATTGCCCGAATAATCGCCTGGGTAAAACTAAACGCGCCGCGCAAGTTTGTGTTGATAACTACATCCCAATCTTCGAGCGACATCCGCATGGCGAGCCCGTCGCGTGTCACCCCGGCGTTGTTCACGAGGATGTCCGCCCTGCCAAAGTCATCCAGAATCTTGCCGCCGACTTTTTGGACGGCAGCATGGTCTGCGACATCGACCGGGTACGCTTTCGCCGCATCCGCGCGAAGGGCGTTGATTTCATCCGCGACCTTCTTCGCGTTTTGCTCTGTTCGGCTCACGCAAGCCACTCGCGCGCCTTCGTTCGCAAACTGCAAAGTGATAGCGCGTCCGATCCCACGACCCGCTCCAGTGACGATCGCCACTTGACCTTCGAATCTCATATCACTTTCCATCTGACCGACAAGCCGGTCCCGGTTACTGCACCACTCCGTAGCGGCGCTGGCGCCGCCCAAACTCTTCCACGGCGGCAAGGAGGTCTTTCTTGGTGAAGTCAGGCCACAGCTTTGGCGTGACGTACATTTCGGTGTAAGAAGTTTGCCAAAGCAGAAAGTTGGAGAGACGCATTTCGCCGGACGTGCGAATAAGGAGATCTGGATCGGGATAGTATCGGGTGTAAAGATGTTTGCTGAACATCTCCACATCGATCATTGCCTTATCGATGTGACCAAGCTCAATCGCGCGAAGCAAACTTTTAATGCCGTCGATGATTTCGAGCCGGCCGCCGTAGCTCAACGCAAGGATGAGGGTGAGCCCGGTGTTGCCAGCCGTTTGCTCGATTGTTTTGTGAAGTTGTTGTTGCGAACCCTCTGGCAAATCAGTCAATCGCCCAATTGCCTGAAGACGCACATTTTTCTCAATTAATTCCGGTGTTTTTTCTTTCAAAAATCTTTCCAGCAAACGCATCAACGCGATGACTTCGCTTTTGGGTCGCTGCCAATTTTCGGCGGAGAAAGCGTAAAGCGTGAGATATTCCACCTTTAATTCGCCGCAGCCTTCCACACATTCTCGCACCGCTTGGGCGCCGGCTTCGTGACCCTTAATACGCGGCAATCCACGCCCTTTCGCCCACCGGCCATTGCCATCCATAATGATCGCGATGTGACGGGGAACGTTTTTCACGCTGGAAAAACCGACTACAAAACGATTGTTTCACCGCGTGCCGGCCCGACGCTGACCATCGACAATTTTGCTCCGGTTAGTTCGGAGATGTATCTGACGTATTTCCTCGCTGCCGGAGGAAGCTGTGAAAACTTTCGCGCAGAATGAGTGGGTGTGTTCCAGCCGCGCACCTGTTTATAGATTGGTTCGCAATTGGCCAACTGGCTGGCGTCGCAGGGAGGAACATCCACGGGTTTTCCATTTAGCCGATAAGCAACACACACTCGGATTGGATCGACGTGATCAAGTCCATCCAGGTTGGTTATGGCGATCTCGTCGATTCCATTGATCATCCTCGCATAACGAGTGGCCACCGCGTCGAACCAGCCGCACCGCCGTTTGCGCCCCGTTGTCGCGCCAAACTCGCGTCCGAGGTTATGAAGTGTTTGAGTCAATTCGTCGTCCTCGGTGGGCAACGCTCCCTCGCCCACGCGCGTGGAGTACGCCTTCATCACGCCTACCACGCGATCCATCCGATGCGGCGGTACGCCCGTGCCGGTGCATGCGCCGCCCGCTGTTGTATTCGAGGACGTCACATACGGATAGGTGCCATGGTCGATATCGAGGAACGTTCCTTGTGCACCTTCAAACAGGATCTCTTTGTCCCGCTCGATGGCGCGATGGAGATAGACAACCGTGTTTGTTACGAAGGAACGCAATTTTTTGCCGGCGGCCAAGTAAGTTTCGTTGACCTCCCGAAAACTGATCGGCCTCGCGCCGAGGGCCTGGAGGATTCTGTTGTTCTCGATCACCTTCGCTTGCAGTTTTTTCGAGAATACAATCGGCTGCGTCAAGTCGGACATGCGCAGGCCCGTGCGCGCTGCTTTGTCACCATAGGCCGGGCCGATTCCCCTCTTGGTCGTTCCAATGCGGCCTCGACGCAGCTCGCGTTGCTCGTCGAGTATCCGGTGATAAGGCAGGACAAGGTGCGCGCAATCGCTGACGAGCAAGTTCTTGTCGATCTTGACTCCCAATTTGCGCAAACCGTCAATCTCACCGACCAGCGCTACTGGATCGATAACAACGCCGTTTCCAATCACACAGATTTTGCCGCGCCGCAGAATTCCAGACGGGATGAGATGCAAAACATATTTGACGCCGCGATATATGACCGTGTGGCCGGCGTTGTTGCCGCCCTGACTCCGGACGACGATATCAGCCCGGGCAGTAAGGACGTCGATGATCTTGCCCTTGCCCTCGTCGCCCCACTGCATTCCAATTAAAATTGTGTTCGCCATTGAAATCAGAAATGGGCAAAAAATTTTCCCGATGCATCCGGCAGGACACAGTCGGGACTGCCTATGAATAATAGGTTAGCGATGTCTGGGTGCAACAAATTTTGCATCTTGGTAGGGACAGCGCGCTGCGCTGTTCACACGTCGAGGCGCGGCGTCCTATCACTTGGATCTATCTTCTCCGGTTATGGCGTGGGCGTTTGCTCGCCACCGGCTGCGCCTCTTGCCGAGGGAGTAGCGCTTGGTTGCTCTCTTCCAGATTCAATCATGGTCGGCCGAACTGGGCTGATTGCCTCCAGCTTCGCATTTCGCGAACTTGACCGACGCGGTTCGCTCGTTTGAACAGCGCGAGTTTCCTTTTTCACCGGCGTAGGAGTTTGCGAGACAACCGGGCTTGGCGCTGCGGCCGTCTCCGAGCGAGAGGCGCTGGTTCTGGTCGATTGCGGAACAGATCTTTTATCTTGCCCCTCGGCAGCAAGCGCTCCTGCCGCTCGCATTTGCTCAAGCGTTGGCGCCGCCGCACCGGATTTTTTTTCACGCGGCTTGGGTTTGGGTCCTGCCGGTGCGGGCGATTCCGAAGGGGCCTGCTCCGAAGACGGCGCTGTTTGCCTGGGAGCTTCCGGTTTTGTTTCACGAGGAACGACTACTTCCTGCGCATGCATCTGCCAGACAAGGAAAACGCTGCAGAGTAACGGCTTGAAAAATCCCCTCAGCATAAAACGCCTTGGTAAATAAATCCGACCCGTTGGCAAACCCGGGCTCACAAGACCTCGCCGAGTTTAGCCGGTTGGACGCGTGACTTGGATTACTGGCAACGGAAAGCGAAGGCGCAATTCGTTCTCTAGATAAATTTCCACGTGATGCAATCCGTATTGCTGAAACTGCACGCCGCCGAAATAATGCACGTTCGTTGCGTGACCCTCCATCTCCTTCAATACAAACTCGACCTCCGCCTGCGCGATGACCTGCTGCTCATCCACGCCAACAATGCGTGATTTTTGCCGAAACTTTCCTGCGCCACTGCACCAGCGCGTCCAAATGCACAGGCGGATATAATTAATCGGCAGCCCGGGCGTCGGGATCACACTGAGCACGCCCACCAGCGTCTGCATGCCATTAATTTCGCAGCGGACGTCCTCGCAAAGAACCGCGCTTTGCAGATCGGGAAGAATGAGATCCGTTTCCATTGATAATCGATCACATCACGCCGCGCGCGAGTAGCAACAATAATCCAATGCCGAGCACAATCCGGTAAAGAGCAAACGGCACAAATCCGCGCGCGCGCACCCACTTCATAAACCATGCGACCACTGCCAGGGCTACGAAAAATGAAACCACAAATCCGATTGTGAGCACGATCCATTCATGAGGATTCATCGTCAGTGGTGCGATATTCTGCTCGTGATGATGCGGCATTACTGTTTTGAGGAAATCGTAGCCAGTGGCTACGAACATGGTCGGCATCGACAGAAAAAAAGAAAATTCGAGCGCAGCCGGACGCGACATGCCTGCGACTTGCCCTGCGGCAATCGTGGACATGGAGCGCGAGGTGCCGGGAAAGACGGCGGAAAGGATTTGTGCTGCGCCAATCCAGATCGCCTGGGGCAGGGTCATTTCCTCCATGTGCATCGTGCGCGGCCGGGTGAAAACTGCGTCGACAATCCACATCACAATTCCGCCGATAAGAAGAGCGGAGCCCATAATCCAAAGACTCTCCAGGTTCTTGCCGATCTGCTTGGTTAATGCCCAGGCTGGAACTGCGGTCACAACGAAGGCTATGAAAGTGAGACTCAATGGATGCGTCAGAATTGTGCGATTGCCGCGTTCGCCTTTCGGGAAGGTGCGAACAAACTGCCCGATGCGATGCCAAAAATAAACTGGTAACGCCAGAATTGCGCCGAGCTGAATAACGATCGTGTACATTTTCCAGAACCCATCGTGAAGATCGATGTGCAGCAGCGCTTCGCAGATGCGTAAATGCGCGGTCGAGCTTACAGGAAGAAATTCAGTCAATCCTTCGACGACTCCGAGAAAGATCGACAGTAAATAATCGTGCATTTCGTTAAAGCGTTAGTCTGACTTCTGACGTCTGACTTCTGACCTGCGACTCACAGCGCCTCCATTCCCCGTTCACCCGTTCGGATGCGCACCGCCTCGTCCACTTCGGTTACAAAGATTTTGCCGTCACCGATTTTACCAGTCTTTGCTGCTCCCAGAATGGCTTCCACCGCACGCTGCGCGCGATCGTCCGCAATCACTATCTCGAATTTTACTTTGGGAAGGAAATCCACCGTGTACTCGGTTCCGCGATAAATTTCGCTGTGCCCCTTCTGGCGCCCAAATCCTTTCACCTCGCTGAGAGTCATTCCTTCTACGCCTGCTGTCATTAGCGCCTCTTTCACTGGCTCGGTTTTGAAGGGTTTGACGATGGCCTCGATTTTCTTCACGGCGCCACATTAAACCCGCCCGCCTCCCAAATGGCAAGCGCGTGTGGCGTAGCGAACGCAAACACTCGGAGCGTGCTTCTTCACACCAATCACATCTTCCGCCCGAATTTTTTCTCCAATTCGGCAAGCGAAATCTGGATCATGGTTGGTCGCCCGTGTGGACAGCAATAGGGCAGATCGCAGTCGAGCAAATCGCGGATCAGTTTTTCCACTTCAGGATAACGTAACGGATCATTGGCTTTGACCGCGTGACGGCAAACGCTTTTAGCAATCATCTCTTCGCCCAAACGCATCGCTGACGTGCTGTTGCCGGCGCTTTTTAGATCATCAATCACTTTTCGCATGAATTGCGCCGGATCCGAGACGTCTAAAAAAGTGGGGAGACTGTCGATCTTGAATGTTCCCGGCCCGAAACTTTCAATCCCGATTCCCATCCTTTGCAGGATCGACAGGTTGCGCTCGATCCAATCGGCGTCGCGCGGCGGCACATCGAACGTCTGCGGCAGGAGGAGCTTTTGCGTTGGGACCCCCTGCTCTTCCATCCTTCGCCGCAATTCTTCAAAGAGAATACGTTCATGCGCCGCGTGCTGATCAACCAGGACAAGGCCATCCGCATTTTCCATCAAGACATAAAGCTTGTTTAGCACACCGATGATCTGGAACTGCTGCTCCGCGGTTTTGTTGGCCCGCTGTTGTAGGGCAAGCGCATTGCTTGCCGAATCAGCGGGCAAGGCTGGCAGTCGGCGCGCCTGCCCTACAATCTCCAGGCCTGATGCGGCGCTGGAAGCGCTGGCACCGGCTGCAACAGCCGGACCAAAATGCGGTAACTCGCGATGAATCTCATGTGGAGCCGATACGTCAGGCCGTAACCGTAGATCAGGGGCTGCTTTTCCTACCACGCTCGGCATACTGACTGGTGCGCGAAATTTTTCCTGCCATGCCACCCGGCCAGCCTCCAGCGTCTGTTGAATACATTGAACGAGTGCTTCACGCACTCCGGTCGGGTCACGAAAACGCACTTCGCGTTTCGCCGGGTGAACATTTACATGGACAGCCGCCGGATCGAGCTCAAGGAATAGAAACGTAACCGGATACTGCCCTTTCATGAGAGCCGTATGGTAGCCTTCACGGACAGCGGCAGTGATAACGCTGCTTTCAATCGCACGATCGTTTACAAAAACGAGCTGTTGCGTTCGGGTTTGGCGGCTTAGACCTGCCTGTCCGATAAAGCCGCTGATCCGAATCTTAGGCGAAGCGGTTCCGGCTACCTCAACCAGGCGCTGCAATAGCTCAACCCCAAACAAATCTCGGATTCGATCACTCAGTGTCGCCGTAGCTGGTAACTGAAATAGCACGCGATCGTCTCGTAACAGGGAGAAGCCGATCCAAGGGTGACCGATGGCCTGCAAATGAATCTGGTGCTCGATGTTGCGGCTCTCGGTATTTTCGGATCGAAGAAATTTCCGGCGAGCAGGCAAATTAAAAAAAAGGGAGCGCACTTCGACTTGGGTTCCAGGGGCTTCACCGCCATCGCGCACAACGTCGAGCTTGCCGCCGTTAACGATGATTTCCGTCCCTGCGAGCGCGTGCGCCTGGCGCGTTGTCAGCCGAAACCGCGACACACTGGCAATGCTTGGCAGGGCTTCGCCCCGAAATCCGAGTGTAGCGACAGCTTCAAGATCCGCAGCAGTGCGAATCTTGCTGGTGGCATGCCGCTCCAGCGAAAGCAACGCGTCATCGCGGTCCATGCCACAGCCATCATCGATTACGCGAACCAGCGAAATTCCGCCGCGACGGATCATAATGTCGATTTTGCGGGCGTCTGCGTCGATACTGTTTTCGATCAGTTCCTTCACTACTGAGGCTGGGCGTTCCACCACTTCGCCGGCCGCCACCTGGCTGGCCACGGTCTCAGACAACAATCGAATCTGACCCATTTTGTGTTCTAAATTGTAGATTCTGGATTGCCGATTGCGAAGAAAAACAAATTGATGGCACGCCGCGCTGCGGTGTCCGGACGACGTGGCGCGCTCTTCCTACCGTTTTGACTTGGGTACGCGGCAGCCGTATTTTTTAGAGATGATTAACATTACGGACAGCGCTGTTCAACAGCTCCAAAGTTTGCTTTCACAGCGAGCGGAAAATTCGCGAAAAGGTCTGCGGGTGCAGGTTGCCAAAGGCGGCTGCTCAGGTCTGCATTATGAGATGACGCTCGACGAAAGAAAAGACGGAGACGCAATAGTGGAGCGCGATGGGATACAATTTTTTATCGATGGCGATAGCGTTCCCTATCTGCGCGGCGCGACCCTGGATTTTAGCGATGGTTTGACCGACGCCGGTTTTCGGGTCGTTAATCCAAACGCATCGCGCACCTGCGGATGCGGTTCGTCGTTTGAAACGACGCAATCAGCTTGAAAATGGGGAATCCTCGCGCACTGGACTGATGGCTTATGGCACTTCTCCATACGATCCGTACGACGAGCCATACGTCCGTCCAGCGCGGCGCATCAATTACTTTGCCTGGACGGTTGCGATTTTGCTTTTGACCGGCTTGGCGCTGGCAGCGTGGCTGAGCAGTTTTTACATCTTCGGTCAACCGGAACGGCCTGACAGCTACCGGATCTTACAAAGGCTCCACAAGATTGAGCCACCGAAGCGTTTCGAGCTGACTGCTGCACCGGCCGGCGAATTTCTAAACCCACAGCAACTCTATGAGCGCTACGTGGGGATGGGCGCTGCCGAGCTTGCCAGGACAAATGCGGAACTGACACGCAATTACATTCGAAATTATCAGCAGGTGCGCGGCCTCGTTCCGTACGTAGTAGGCAGGTACACGATTGTTGCAACGCGCGAGCTGAGCTCCGGAGATGTGTTTACCTCAGGCATGGTGGCCCTGACGAATGCCATCGATAACGGCGAGCTGCTCATGGAACATCTCTACCCTGCGAACCCTGAAGCCCTGCCGCTCATGAAACAGACGCTCACGGTTGGGTTGGAAATCAAACTGGAACGCACACACGATATTTCTGCTGTGATTCACGCGGAGCGACTCGCTGATGGCCGCATCATGGTCACGGTTGTCCCGCTGCTTTACGGAAGCTACACCGTCACACGTGGTCTGGGAACTTTTCGCCTTCAGCCGCCGCTGTTTCTCAACCTGGCCGCAGGCTGGCCATTATTTAAGTCACAGGAACGCACTGCCATTGAGCAACGGCTCGCCGACAACCGGCAGAAAGCCGCAGCAACCCAGGGCGGTCCGGTCCTCATACCTGGCTTGAGTTCCAGCGCGACACCACCGCCCGCCGAGAATGAATTGGTACGCGTTGAACAAGCCAGGCCTGTTCAAGCGTTTTCGCCGCCGCCTGTGTTAGCAAAGAATCAGAAGCTCGCCAAGACAACGCCGTTACCAAAAGGCAAAAAATTGTCGAAGAAACAAAAGCTCGAGTCTCCACCGCCGGCATCCACTCCAGCTCAGCCAGTGATCGCGCAGAAACCAGGCGCGCCAAGTCCCACACCATTTGCAGTCGCGTCCGCGCGCACGCCGCCAAACGTTCCAAACATTCCCGCTGTTACACCGGCGTCAGCGCCGAAAGCTTCCGGAGCTGCGACTGAACCCGTGGCGCAGGCTTCACCTCCGCCAACCGCCACGCCAGTGCCCGTTCTGCCCGCTCAGCCTGTTCCACCCGATGCTTCCAACGTAGCTCTGGCCTCGAACGCGGGCGGCGGCAGTTGGAAAACGTTTCCACCGGGCAAGATGCCGCTGGGTCGGCTTGTCGGGACAGGGGATTTGCGAGATGTCGCTGAGCACGGACTCGCTGGCGAACGCGTCTATTTGAAGGGACAATTCGTGGTAAACTTTTCCGAGGCCAATAAAGCCGTGTTGCGGCCGCGCACAAAGCTGACAGACAAAGTGCTGCACTTGGGTGGCGGTTCGTCTACGCGCATCATTGTGGAATTTCCGAGCGGTTACGCTCCTCCGCCGCAAGGCGCAGTAGTAAGCCGGGATGAGATGCGGCCTTACGAAATCACCGAAGTGCGCAAACAGGAAGACGGTCAGCTTAACGTCTTTGTGCGCGAAATCATGCAGCCGAATTGATCACTGAATGGTAGGGACGGCGCGTTGCGCCGTCCGGACATCGCAGCGCGATGTCCCAGACCTCGCTTTCTATTCGGTGCGCGATCGGAGAATTAATTTGCCGTCCCGCACCTCAATAGTACCGATGTCGTAACTGTTCCGGTAATCAGCGAGGTATTCGTGCAATCGCCTGGAGCGATATTTCCAATTTAAAAGATCACTCGGCACCTGCTTCCCGTTTACCACAATCCGGTTCAACTGCGGATTCTCCAGCGATTCCGCGCCCTTGAATTCGACCGTGATGTCGCCGTTAAAATAATAACCCGGCCGGCCGAGGAACTCGCCGAGCGGAACACTCGCCTGGAGACGGAGCTGATTGCCGTCGATCGACACAAAGATTTTCCCGCGCGCTTCCCGGCTGGCGGCGATCATGCTGTTAATGTCATCCGCGCTCAGTTCGATTTCGGCCGGCTGACCTGCTCGTGTTCTTTGTTCGAAGTCCTGCCAGCGTTCCCGGACAGCTTGAATTTGTTCGTCCGAAGCGGTGAATTCAGGCAACGGCGCTGGCGCTTCGGCGAGCGAATGCGTTTTCGCCAGCCAATAAATACCGTGCACTATTGCCGAGTGCCGCTGAAAACCCCAATACACACCAGCAAAGCAAGCGATCGTCAGCACGATCGCAAACACCAAAAGAATAAGACAGCCTCGTGCGAAACAGCCCAATCCCTTTCTTCGCGGCGGCGCCTCGACCCAGGTGTTCATGCGCTGTGATCAGTGATCGGTGAAGTTCTAATATCGGGGAATTTACGTGTCGGCGCTTATAGAGCGCCGCGACAACTCAGCGCCCTACCCGTGAAATGCAGTAGCGCTTCGCAAACGCCGGCGCCGAAGTCTTTCTGCGCGACGTAGCCGCCGGCGCCGCGCACCGCGTCTTGCACGTCGGGAATTGCGTTCGCCGGGCACGACGGCATTGCAGCGACTTTCCCATCCAACATCGAGATGTCGTTGTGATGGTCCCCCGAGGCGAAAATGTTTTCGCGCGGGATTTCCAGCAGCCGCGCCAGTTCGGCCAGTGCCGCGCCTTTATGATAATCAGCGTGACAAAAGCGCAGATAAACCGTGTTGCGTTGATAATCCAAGTTCGGGTGCCGGGCCCGCGCTCGTTCGATAAACATCGTAATGCGCTCCATTTCTTCGTCGTTCTCCGCGACGAAACCTTCGAGGCGCTCGCCCTCATAAATCAGACGCGCCTTCGTGTTTCTGTTCACGAAATCCACAACTTCTGCGAGAACCGAGTGCGCTGAAGAGAACAACTCGGCGTGATCGCGGGCGCAGCGCTCATTCCAGTCGCCAAACGGTTCCCATTTATCTCCATCGCGCCCAGGACGAAAAACATCGCGCTCAGTCGTGAGGATGAAATCTGGCCGGATGGGAAACGCGAAATCGGCGAGTCCGGATTCGAGCAGATCGACGGAGCGGCCGGTGTTGATCGCCCAGATCGCACCGGCCCTCTGCAATTCGCGAATCAATTCCATGCACTGCGTGTCGAGAACTGGCTCGCTAACGCGGGACACGAGTGTGCCATCGAAATCGATGCTGAGGAGTTTGATTGCCGAATGCATTTAAGCACAAACTTAGGAATTGATTTCCGACATGCAATGCATCGATTGCATTCAGGAGGTAAGATCAGGAATGAAATCGGCTTACGAACTGGCAATGGAACGGCTGGAAAAAGCGTCGCCGTCGCTCTCGCTCACCGAAGACCAGAAGAAAGAAATCGCGGAAGTCGATTCCGTGTACCGAGCGAAGATCGCCGAGAAAGAACTTTTCCTGAAAGATCAAATTCGCAAAGCGCAAGGCGCCGGCAAATTTGAAGAAGTAGAACCAATGGAAAAGCAGCTTGCCTCGGAGATCCGGCGACTACAAAAAGAGTGCGAAGCGAAGAAAGAAAAGCTGCGGGCCAGCTTTGGAAAATAGGCAGGGGCGGTTCACCGAACCGCCCGTGGCCGATTGAGGTCAACCGCCCCTACCTTCTCGCGATCCCGTTCACCCCGTTTCGGCAAATCGGGATCAAGGAACCCGAGCATGTGCGCGCGCTTGATCGTGCGGACGCCTTCCTGTTTCTGCAAATCGGCAATGCTCTTGCGAAATTTTTCAATTTTCGTCCAGTGCACTTTTGGACGGAAATGGTGCTCCGCGTGGTAGCCGTTGTAGAAAAACAGCCAGTTATAAATTTTTCCATAACTGCTCACGCCCCAGGCAATCGGTTTGTCCGGATTTGCGCCGTAATGCCGGTAATAACCGTTCAAGTAACTGAAGCAGTGGCCGAGATACCAGAACGGCAGAAAAAACAGCATGAACCGCCAGTTGATGAAGTGAATCGGACTCGTCGGGACAATAATTGCCATCACCAAAAGCGTGGTAGCGAATGCCGATAGCTCAATGTTGCCCCAGAAGAGATCGCCATTCCCGCGCTTGCGCAGCTCGCGTTTGATCGCACCAACGTCGTCGCGAAAGAAACTGAGGAACACGTAGCTCCACGGATTTTCCGCTTCCGTGTCGTGGCCATGCCGGTAGATCGATAACCAATCGATCGTGTCACCATTTTCATCCTGTCGATCCGAGTTCCCCTTGTGATGCTGCATGTGCACCGCGTCGTACATCGTTTGCGAAAAACAGCACGCGATCGATTGCGTGATCCCAAACAACCGATTGATCAATTTTGAACGGAAAAACGGGTTGTGAATGAAATTGTGCCCAACCCCGTTGATGTTCGCATTGACCATCAGGGAATAAATGAACCCGAGGATCAGCATCACCCACAGCGGCGCGTGCGGGTAAAGGAAGAACAGGCCCACAAAATATGCCAGGTGAAAAAAGCCCGCCGCGGCCGGAATAGCATCCCAGCGCGTATGCGCGAAAACCTTTGAATTGGTCTTCGGGCGCTCAATTCGAATCACGTCGGCATTCATCGGAGATGCCTTCATTTTCGTGGAGATCAGGAAATTGGCAACCCTTCCAGAACAACGCGCGTTTACGATAGCTGGTGGACTTCCGCCAGAAAGTTCGCGTAGAAGTAATTATCCTACAAAAACATTTTGACTTACTTTATTGACGACGTATAACTAAATCATGGATGCATTGCTTGAAACGGAAACTGTAACTTTCACCGTCAAAGGCCAGGTGGTGATCCCGCGCAAGTTTCGCAAAGAATTTGAGATCGAAGAAGGAACCAAAGCGGCGGTCATTGCAACGCCTGAGGGCATTTTGCTCAAGCCAATCACGCGCTCTTATATTCGTAGCCTGCGCGGTTCGCTGAAAGGCAGAGGCGTGCTCAAGGCGATGACGGAAGATCGGAAGCGCGAGCGGGAACTCTGAAAGTGTGCAGATGCCGCAGAGAATATGACAACCATGATCAAGAAAGGCGACCGAATCCGAATCAAACCCGAGTGGCAAGACCCCGGCGACGACAAATTCATCTGGGTGGCGCTGGAGGATGAAGACGGGGGGCGAGTGAGAATCGCGCCAATCAACACTGGACTGACCATTCTGCCTAACCAAATCGTGGATACAAACATGGTCGAACTGGCTTCCTGACCTGACATGGCCACAAAAGTCTTGGATAGCTGGGCGCTCATTGCGTTCTTCGAAGACGAACCCGTTGCCGATACGGTGGAGGAACTCATCCATCGCGCCGCGTTGGACCGGCACAAGTTGCTGATGAGCGTGATTAACTGGGGCGAAATCTATTACAATACGATGCGGGAAACATCCCAGAGCGAGGCTGAAGCTCGGATTAAGGAAATCGCGTCGTTGCCGATTGAAATTGTTGGCATCGGCGATGATCTGAAAATGACGCGGCAAGCTGCCATCTACAAAGCGACCTATCGCGTTGCCTACGCTGACGCCTTCGCAGCTGCGCTGGCGAAGGAAAGAAGAGCCGAGCTTGTGACCGGCGATCCGGAATTCAAGCCCTTGGAAAAGGAAATCAAAATCAACTGGCTGAAATAATGGCGCGAATATCACAGTGCTGCTTCGCTGCAGCGTTGGTCAAGACAAGGAACGCCGAGTTAGTCACTGGCGATCGCGACTTCAAAGCAGTGGAAAACGATTTGAAGAAGATCAGATGGATCTCATAGGCAAATGAAGAACTGGTATTTCAGAGAACTCGCGGTTGGCGAAAAGACGCGAGACCCGATTCAGGGCGAATTCTTCGCGACCGAGGCTATTAGGAACCCGGCTGACGCTCTTGTGAGAGAAGGCATCCAGAAGCCTACGGCGCTACCAGCCAAGCAGAGCGAGAGTGTTTAGAGGCGATTTATGCTTACGAGCGCGTTCTGACCGAGCACAGAGGCAGGACGACAAGAGCATCACGCACGTGGCAGATGATCGAGCGACACGGCATAATCGGGACAGTTGAGCGAGCCGTGAATCGCCCGACCGAGACATCGGGCTATCGTGCTCTTGTCGAAATGGGTCTGGAGGAGTACGCTTTTGAGGCAATCATATTGCGTCACCCGCAGCTTTTTTCAGCGGAGGCAGTCGAGCGCTCTCGGCAGCGTATGGCGAGCCGCCGCCCGATCCATAATTCGCCTGTGCTGGGTGTACGCCGCGGTACGTTTGATGACTTGTTCTCTGTAGAGGCAGCCGTAGCGGCTACGGCGATCTAGATTCTGCAGGCGACACGCCTGCCACTACAGCACGCGAGGGTGCGTGTGCTCCCAAGAGAGCGCCAGAGCCAAACACGCTTCGCAAGTTTTGAAGATTGCCAACGCTGGCTGCGCACGGCTAAGCTTAACGACTCAATGTTTGCGCTTCAGCCAGAATTAAAAATTTTTGCTGGCTCAGCCAACCGCGATTTGGCAGAGCGGATTTGCAAGTACGTCGGCGTCCCGCTCGGTCAAGCGACCATTAGCTCGTTTCCAGATGGCGAAACCTACGTGAGGATCGAAGAGAACATTCGCGGGCACGACGTGTTCATCATTCAGCCGACTTGCCCTCCGACGAATCAGCACTTGATGGAGTTACTCATCATGGTGGACGCGGCGCGCCGCGCCAGCGCAGACCGGATTACGGCCGTCATTCCGTTTTTTGGATACGCGCGCCAGGATCGCAAGGACCAGCCGCGCGTCCCGATCACAGCGAAGCTCGTGGCCAATTTGCTACACGCCGCCGGGGTGAGCCGCGTGCTCACGATGGACCTCCACGCACAGCAGGTGCAGGGCTTTTTTGATATCCCGGTGGATCACCTCTATTCGCTGCCGGTGTTGATCAAGTACTTGCGCAAAAGACTCACTGGCAAAACAACTGTGGTTTCTCCTGATCTGGGCGGGCTGAAGATGGCGTCGGCTTATGCGGAAGCGCTTGGCGCCAACCTGGCCATCGTGGCGAAGGAACGCAAAAGCGCGACTGAGACTGAAGCGCTCTATCTCATCGGCGACGTGGAAGGTTCCGATGTGCTGCTGGTGGATGATCTCACTGAGACGGCGGGCACGCTCACCTCCGCAGCCTCCATCTTGAAGAAGCATGGCGCGCACGACATCTACGCGGGGGTCGCGCACGCAGTGCTTGTGGACGTGGCCATTCCGCGGTTGCAAAAATCCCAAATCACGGAATTAGTTACTACCAACAGCACGCCGGTGCGCACCGTGGACGGATTTAAAACCACGGTGCTCTGTGTCTCCGAGCTTCTCGGGGAAGGCATCAAACGGATCCATAACGACGAGTCCGTGTCGTCGCTGTTCAACATCGAGAACGAAAAAAATGGCAAAACAAGTTAAGCTCAAAGCCGAACTGCGGGCGAGCGTGGGGCGCTCCGCCGTGCGCAAGCTCCGAGCGCGTGGACTGATTCCTGCCGTCGTCTACGGGAGCAACAATAAACCGCAGCCATTGCAAGTCGCCGCGCGCGATATCAATGCCATGATGAGCCACGCCTCGGGAGAAAACGTGTTGGTGGAACTCGAGATCGCCGGTGAAGGATCGACTCGCACCGCGCTCGTACAGGAGGTGCAGCATTCGCCTGTCGGCGGCGACATTCGTCACCTCGATTTTCACGCCATCTCGATGGACCAAATGATTCAAGCCGAAGTTCCTCTCGAAGCGATCGGCACCGCCGTTGGCGTGAAGACTTTTGGCGGGTTGCTGGAGCAAAGTTTGCGCGCGCTGGCAATCGAATGTTTGCCGGCAAATTTGCCGGACCGAATCACGGTGGATGTTTCGCAGCTGAACATTGGCGATTCCATTCACGTTCGCGATATTCAATTCCCGCCGGGAGTAACGCCGAAGGTGCAGCCCGATCTCACTGCATTTTCGGTGGTCGCTCCCGTAGTTGAAGAAGAGCCGGTTGTCGCGGAGGCCGAAGCGGCGGCTGCGGGACCGGAAGTGATCACCGAGAAAAAAGAAGAGGGCGAAGCTGCTACTGCGCCCGCTGCGGCTGCGAAGGAAAAACCTTCAAAAGAGAAGGAGCAGAAGAAGTAATCCATTTTCGATTTGGATTTTGGATCTTCGATTGCGTGACAGTGGAAGAAAAACCAATTCGGTTGGTCGCGGGTCTCGGAAATCCCGGCCCCGAATACGTGACCACGCGTCACAATATCGGCTTCATGGTGGTTGATCAGTTCGCTGCGCAGTTTGGATCGACATGGGAAAGATCGGGAAAGTGGGACGCGCTCTCAACGAAATGCGGTGCTGTGCTTCTCATCAAACCGCTGAGCTTCATGAATCGCAGCGGCTATCCAGTTTTCGCAGTTGCGCAGTTTTACAAAATCGAGCCGCAGCAGATTCTGGTCGCGCTCGACGATTTTTCTCTGCCGCTGGGCCGTGTGCGATTGCGGGCACGCGGCGGGTCAGGCGGCCACAACGGCCTTGAATCGATTATCATGCAATTCGGAACCGAGGAAATCCCGCGCTTGCGGATTGGCATCGGCGAGGCGCCGCGCGAAGGATCAGTCGATTACGTGTTGAGCCGCTTTTTTGAGGAGGAGAAACCTCTGGTTAGATCGACAATCAATCGCGCAGTGGAAGCGGTGAAATGCACGATTGACAACGGCCTCGTTTCCGCGATGAACACTTTCAACCCCGAAAGCATGCCGGATAAACAAACCGAAAAAGTATGAATCACCGTTACGAAGCGCTGCTGGTGCTGAACGCTCAGGGCAAAGAGGACACTGTCAGGGAAATCATCGATCGATTGGAATCGGAGTTTCAAAAAGAAGGGGCTCAGATCGAACAGGTGCAAAAAATGGATAAGCACCAATTTTCTTACGTGGCCGGCCCACTCGATTCCGGGTATTACGTTAATTTTATCTTCAACGCCGATCCGGAATCGATTGCGAAGCTGCGCGCAAAATTTAAGCTCGATCCGGAAGTGTATCGCCAGAATTACCAGCGCCTCTCCGAGAAGAAGGAGAAACCGGCGAAAAGGTTGGCAAAGGCCAAATAATTTCGCTATAAGGCGGGGATGGCCAGCTTTAACAAAGTCATTCTGCTTGGAAATCTCACCCGCGACCCCGAGGTGCGTTACACGCCCAAGGGCAGCGCCGTCTGCGACCTCGGTATTGCGGTCAATCGCGTTTACACCACCGACAGCGGAGAAAGACGCGAGGAAGTTACGTATGTCGATGTCGTTCTATGGGCACGTCTTGCCGAGATCGCGGGTGAATATCTGAAAAAAGGACGGCCAGTTTTCATCGAAGGCCGTCTGCAAATGGACACGTGGGACGACAAGCAGACCGGGCAGAAACGAACGAGGCTGCGCGTGGTGGGCGAGAGCATGCAGTTGCTGGGTGGTCGTCCCGGCGGAGCTGGGGCGGCTGAGGCCGCCGGCGAAGATCGACAAACCGGTGGCGCCAAGACCAGCGCACCGCCGAAACCATCAGCACCAGCCGCGCCGGACGAAGACGAAATTCCGTTTTGATGTAGCCTCACCCCCTGCGAGTCGTTGACAAAACACGCAGGTGAAACACATCGTGCACCGTGAAACGAAAAACGAAACCGACCCTGGCCATCGGTCGCAGAGCAATCGTGCGAGCGAAGCCTGCGTCAAGCCATAGCTTCGTTGGCAAATGGCGTGGCCAGTCTAAAACGCCAACCTCAGACCCTTCCGATCCCAGGCTGGCGTATTTACTCTCCAAGTACGTTCACAACCTTTGAGCGCTCTGCTTGAATGGCATTGTCATGTTGAGCGAAGCGAAACATCTTAGTGCATTTCTCCGGGGATCGTCCACGAAGTATCAGAGATTCTTCGCTTCGCTCAGAATGACAGCCTGTTAGGTAATGAACGCGACCGAAGCATGTATCGCGCTCAATATGCTGCCGACCGTTGGACCGGTGCGACTGCGCAAATTGCTGGAGATTTTCAAGGAACCGCAACAAATCCTCGCGGCGAAGCGCACCGAGCTTCGCAAGGTGGAAGGAATTGGCAGCGAGGTTGCCGACCAGATTTCCAACTGGGAATCGACGGTCGATCTTTCTGCGGAGCTCAAACGAGTTCGCGATTTCGGGGCCACTGTCATCACGCAGGAGTCGCCATCGTATCCCCGGTCTCTGCGTGAGATTCATGCACCCCCCATCGTGCTCTACGTTTGGGGCGAACTACAAGAGCGCGATCATCACGCCATCGGAATTATCGGCGCGCGGCGCACCACGCATTACGGAACGGAGTCGGCGAAGAAGCTGTCCTATCAACTTGCTTATGCGGGACTGACCGTAATCAGCGGACTCGCGCGCGGGATCGACACCGCAGCTCATCAAGGGGCGCTCGCGGCAAAGGGACGCACGATCGCAGTAATTGGTGCTGGATTAGCAAGACTATATCCTCCAGAGAACGCTGCGCTGGCCGAGAAAATCCGGAACGGAAATGGGGCAATCGTGTCCGAGTTCTCAATGGAAATTGAACCAGATCGACAAACTTTTCCGATGCGCAACCGGATCATTTCCGGCTGGAGCCACGGCATTCTCGTCGTGGAAGCAGGATTCAACAGCGGTGCGCTCATCACCGCAGCGCAGGCGCTGGAACAGGGCCGATCGGTGTACGCAGTGCCGGGTCACATCAACGCCCCGAGCGCGATGGGATCGAATCGTCTGATCCAGCAAGGCGCCAAGCTTGTGATGGACGCCAGCGACATTCTGGAAGATTTGCAGATTCTTCTTCCCGAAACGAAACCGTCGCCGGAGGCTGCCGCGCGTCCGTTGCCGCCGCTTTCCGACGAAGAGCGTCGCATCTATGACGCAATTGAAGCGACCGAGACATCCATTGACGATATCGCGGCGAAGAGCGAATTGCCGAGCGCAGCCGTTTCATCGACATTGTTGCAGTTGGAGCTGAAGCGCTTGGTCAAGCAGTTGCCCGGAAAATATTTCGTCAAGCTGGGCTAAGCCAGAGACTTACAGCGCCGCTACGGCGGACGCAAAAACTGCTCTGACTTGCAAAGACGCCCTAACTGGGTTCGATTCCTGCCCCATGTCCAAGTCCCTCATCATTACCGAGAAGCCCTCAGTGGCTGGCGACATCGCCAAGGCGCTCGGCGGCTTCAAAAAAGGCAAGGACTACTACGAGAACGAGCAATACCTGATCTCTTGGGCGGTCGGCCATCTCTTTGCGCTAGCGGTGCCTGCTTCGATGAAAGAACAGGATAAATGGGACATGAAGAAGCTGCCTATCATGCCGATGGAATTCGAGCTTGAGCCCGCGGAAAAAATGAGCGGCCGCGCCAATGTTCTTCGCAAGCTCATCAGGGACAAGAATGTTTTCGAAATCATTAACGCGTGCGACGCCGGCCGGGAAGGCGAACTTATCTTTCGCTACATCATCCAATACGCCGGCACGAAAAAGCCGATCAAGCGTCTCTGGTTGCAATCGATGACACCGGAGGCGATCCGCGACGGGTTCGCGCGATTGCGCAGCGACGCCGAGATGCAACCGCTGGCCAGCGCCGCCCGGAGCCGAAACGAAGCGGACTGGCTCGTCGGGATCAACGCAACGCGCGCTTTTACTTTGCGGCTAAGCGGTGGCCGTGGGAGCACAGTCACTTCGCTTGGCCGCGTCCAGACGCCGACGCTGGCAATTATCGTCGATCGCGAGAACAAAATTAAGGAGTTTAAACCGCGCGAACTCCACGAGATCATCGGCACATTCCGCGCCGCTCGCGGCGAATACGACGGGCGCTGGTTCGATGAAGCGTTTAAGAAAGATGAAGAGGAAGCAGAGAGAACCAAGAGACTCCTACGCCGGCTCCAATTGAATCTGCCAAATGCCGAGCAACGGCTTGATTCTGAAAATGGCTCGCTGTGGGACGAGCATCGCGCCGCGCCGCGATTGTGGCACCACGAAATTGCCGAGGCCATTCAGCGCAAGTGCAGTGGTAAGCAGGGCGTCGTCGAGCTGGAAGAAAAGAAGCCGACTACGCAAGTCGCTCCTCAACTTTATGATCTCACTGCGTTGCAGCGCGAAGCGAACAGTCGGTTCGGGTTCTCGGCCAAACGCACGCTGCAAATCGCGCAGGCGCTTTACGAAAGGCACAAGGCCATTACCTATCCGCGCACGGATTCGCGCGCTTTGCCGGAAGATTATCTTCCGACAGTCAGATCGACATTGGGAAAGATCGACAATCCATTCGCGCGAAAAGTCCTCGACAATAATTGGGTCAAGCCAAACAAGCGCATCTTTAACAACGCAAAAGTGAGCGATCACTTTGCGATTATTCCCACCGGGACCGTTCCTCGTTCACTCGACACCAACGAGCGCGCGATCTTCGACATGGTGACCAAACGCTTTGTGGCCGTGTTCTTTCCGCCTGCGCAATACGAGAACACGACTCGGATCACGCGCCTAGAGGGCGAGCCGTTCAAAACGGAAGGAAAAATTCTGGTGGCGCCCGGATGGCTGGAGGTTTATGGCCGCGAAGCCGCCAGTGAGAAGCCGGAGGAAAATCTCCCTCGGGTGACCCAGGGCGAACGCGTCGCAACAGTCCACATCGAAATCAAGACAGATCAGACCAAGCCGCCAGCTCGTTATAACGAAGCGAGCGTCCTCAGCGCAATGGAAGCCGCGGGGAAACTTGTTGAAGACGAAGAATTGCGCGATGCGATGAAGGAGAAAGGACTCGGCACGCCCGCGACGCGCGCAAGCATCATCGAGACATTAATCTCAGCGCATTATCTGGTGCGACACGGCAAGGAGCTGCAGCCGACAGCCAAGGCGATCCAGACCATCACCCTTTTGAAAAACGCAGTGCCCGAGCTAACCAGCCCGGAACTGACCGGCGAATGGGAATTTCGCCTGCGCGAAATCGAGCATCGTAAGCTCACGCGGGACGCGTTCATGCGCGACATCCGCGAGCTCACGAATGATATCGTCGGAAAGGCCAAACATTTTCATCCCGACGAGCACATGCCCGACACCGAGCCGTTCGGCCAATGCCCCAAGTGCGGCTCGCCCATCATTGAGCGATTCAAGAGTTTCACCTGCACAAATGAGGAATGCGATTTCACAATTTGGAAAACCATCGCCGGCCGGTTGCTGAGCCGAGACGAGTTCGAGACTCTCGTGCGCGACAAACAGGTCGGGCCGTTGGGCGGCTTTCGCAGCAGGAAAGGCAAGCGTTTCGATGCCGTGCTCAAACTCAGCGACGAGTTCAAAACAGAGTTCGATTTCGGACCAAACGGTCAGGAGAACGGCGCTTCGCAACCCGTGGATTTCTCCGGGCAGGAGCCGCTTGGCACATGTCCAAAGTGCGGCGGCCGCGTGTTCGAATTCGGAATGAGCTACATCTGCGAGAATTCAGTCGGCCCAAACAAAACGTGCGACTTTCGATCTGGCAAAGTCATCCTGCAACGATCGATGGACCGCGAGCAGATGAAAAAACTGCTCACCACCGGCAGGACCGATTTGCTGGAGCGTTTTATTTCGCGCAAGGGCAGACCGTTCAAAGCGTTTCTGGTGGTGACCGACAAAAAAGACGTTGGTTTCGAATTCGAAAAGCGCGAGCCGAAGCCGAAAGGAGAACGCAAGGCCAAGACCGCTGCGCCGAAAATTGATTTCACAGGAAAGGAATCCATCGGCGGATGTCCCAAGTGCGGCCGCAAAATTTTTGAAACCGAAAACAGTTATATTTGTGAACGTTCGCAGTCGACCAAAAGCCCTTGCAAATTCAGACTGAGCAAAACGATTCTCGGCCGCGACATTTCGCAAGAGCAGGCACAAAAACTCCTCACCGCTGGTAAGACAGATCTCCTCGACGGCTTCATCTCGAAACGCGGACGCCCGTTCTCCGCCTATCTGAAATTGGAAGACGGAAAAGTCGGTTTCGAATTCCCGGAGAAACCGGCGCGAGTGTGAACCGGGCTGCGTGTGACTTTGTGCTTCACACGAGCGCCGCGGAAAACTAAAACACGCGGATCGTGCAAAAAAAAGCGGCCCATGTCCTTCTTCTCGTACTGCTCTGTTATATTCTGGGATTGGTTACAGCGTCTTATTTTCCGATTCCTGCGCATTTCGGTGCAGTTTTGACAACGCTGTTACAGGGAAAGATTCGGCCGTTTGTCGTCAAAAGAAACTTTAGCGAGACAATCAGCTATGTTACCGATCGGAAAGCAGGGCATGCTCTTAATGGCAACGTCAGCTACCTTGGCGAATACGCCGGCCAGCCGTCCTACGGGTTAATAACCGTCCAAGTACCGCAGCATTATCCGGCGGGCTCACCGCTCGACGCCACCGCGATCAGGAAAGTCGAATCAATTCCGTATCCGGCGTTTCTCAAATTTCTTCAAGATCAGGCTGCAAAACCCCTGGTGATTTGGATTCACGGCTACCGGCTTTCATTTCCCGCCAGCACAGCTTATTGCGCGCAAATTGCGCGCGACTTAAACATCGATGCCAATGTCCTTACCTTCGATTGGACCAGCAGCGAATCGGTGCTTGGCTACACGCGCGATCTGGTTCAGCTACCTGAGTCGACAAAGCATCTCGTGGAATTGTTGAAGACGATCAATAACGAAGTAAAACCACAGAAAATTGTCGTCATCGCACACAGTCTCGGTTGCCGGCTCGTTTGTCTCGCGCTGCAACAGTTGCACGCCGATCCGGAGGCCGGGAATCTGAAACTGGACCAGGTAGTATTTCTTGCCCCCAACGTCGATCGAGAAGAATTTGATCGGGATTTCAAATCCGAGTTGGAAGCTTCGGTCAACAGGCTGACTATCTACGTCGCCTCTGATGATAACGTGCTGTTGCTGGGCAAACTCCTATACAATGTCGATTCAATCGGTCTTCCGGAACAGTTCTCACCCGACACAAATCTGGACGAGATCCAGACATTCCTTTATTACGAGAAACAGCTTCCCGCGAAAATTGATCTGGTCGATGTCTCATTTTCGAAAAAAGACTTTCTCAGGAAGCATCGTCTCTTCCTCGAGCGACCCGTCATGGAAGACCTGTTTTGGTTGATCCACGACGGCTACCCGGCAGCAAAACGACATCTGCTTAAATACAAAGGAACGAAAAACCCAACTGATTACTGGATAATCCCGCCCTGAGTTGCACTCATTTGAGGAGCTGCTGTTGGGTCAGGATGCTAATCATAATGCTCGGCGGGATCGCCTCCGCGAAATGTCAAATGTTTACGCCCCGATCCTAAGCCATCGCTGGACGCGGTGATGTCGCAGGCGCAGCTGGAAAACAAAGTCGCAGACTATCTGCGCAACTCACAGGCGCTGGAAGATCACTGGCAACGGCCAATTACTGCCGAGCAGTAGCCGACCTTTTCAACAAAAGGCAACGAAGATAACGAAGCTTTCTAGCTTGTACAAGACGGAACCTTTGTTTCCTTAGAATCTTCGTTGCCGTGACATCCGCGTCACCTGTCACCCGGTAGCTTCGGCGAAGGCGGGTCCCCGGTCTCCCGTAAACTTTTTTGCCATGCCCGCCAAAATTTTCCGAAGGAAAGGGTAAAGGCCAGAAATGAGTTCTCAATGAAGAGAGGTCAAAGAAGGCCAGAAAAATGAAAAGGAAAATAAGATTATGAAAAATCAAAACATCGTATTTATAGCCATAGCGTTTGGGCTTGCGTTTGCGCTTGCGCCAGT
>WNFX01000677.1_pt1 | contig 34001 bp, 26 predicted proteins | sample 5400111 | NCBI WGS metagenome assembly WNFX01 (sample SAMN13153363, study PRJNA577476) | soil metagenome | isolation source: 40 cm soil or saprolite under grassland replicate 1 | place: USA:California | collected 2016-06-15 | reverse complement strand
GGCCATTGCCAGCCCCAGATTGTTCAGCGCAATGCCCTCGCCATGCCGGTCCCCGGTCTCCCGGAAGATCGCCGCCGCCCCCTCATGCGCCGCGATCGCCTCATCAAACCGCCGCGCCCCGGCCATTGCCAGCCCCAGATTGTTCAGCGCAATGCCCTCGCCATGCCGGTCCCCGGTCTTCCGGCAGATCCCCGCCGCCCCCTCATGCGCCGCTATCGCCTCATCAAACCGCTCCACCCCGGCCAGCGCCAGCCCCAGATTGCTCAGCGCCATGCCCTCGCGATGCCGGTCCCCGGCCTCCCGGAAGATCGCCGCCGCCCCCTCATGCGTCGCGATCGCCTCACCAAACCGCCGCGCCCCGGCCATTGCCAGCCCCAGATTGCTGAGCGCCATGCCTTCGCGATGCCGGTCCCCGGTCTCCCGGAAGATGGCCGCCGCGCCCTCATGCGCCGCGATCGCCTCACCAAGCCGCCGCGTTTCCGCGAGTGCCAGGCCAAGGAGGGTCAGCGCTATTGCCTCACGCGCCCTGTCTGCGTGCAGGCGTGCCATCTGCAGGCTGATGGCCGTGGTCGTCAGCTTGTCGTCGAAACGCCGCCGCCAGTCGAAGTACTCGGCAAGCAGGATCGGGAGTCGAAGTGCGACAGCGTAGCGGTCGGTGTGCGCACACGCGGTGACGGCGGCCACCAAGGCTGGGCGCTCCGCGTCCAGCCAGGCGAGCGAGGCAGCCCGGTCGGCGAAGAGATCGGGCACCGGGGTTCCCGGCAGCGCCCGCAGATGATCGTCGGCCGCGTCGGTCATACGCAGGTAGTAGCCGAACAACCGATCCTCGGCGGCCTCCCGCTCGTCGGCCTCGGCGCAGGTCTCGCCGAGCCGTGCGGCGTACAGCCGGACCAGGTCGTGCATACGCCATCGGCCGGTCGCGTCGGCCGACGGCTCGATCAGGTGCGCGCGGGCCAGGCCGGCCAGAACGTCCCGCGTCTGGCCGGCGGGCAGATCGGCGAGGATCGCGGCCGTGGCGGTGGCGACGTCCTGGCCGGGGTTGATCGGCAGCAGGCGAAGCATCCGCGCCGACGTGCCGTCCAGCCGCCGGTAGGACAGCTCGAACGCGGCAGCGACCGAAGGAGCGGCTGCCCCGCTGCCGTCGTCGTACCTGAGCCTGGTGAGCCGGTCGCGCTCGGCGGCCAGGTCATCGGCGAGGTCGCCGACTCCGCGACCGGGATCGGCGCGCAGCATGGCGGCGGCGATCTGCAGGGCAAGCGGCAGTCCGCCGCAGTGATCGGCCAGCCGGGCGGCGGCCGCGCGGTCGCCGGTCACCCGGTCGTCGGCAGGGCGGGCCAGGCGCAGGGCCCGGTCGAGCAGGTCGACGCTGGCGGTCTCATCCAGCCTCGTGACGTCGAGCAACCGTGCGCTGAGCCCGGCCATGGTGTGCCGGGAAGTGACGATCATGCGGTGCGGGCCGCTGCCGGGAAGCAGCGGCCTCACCTGCGCCTCGGATGAGGCGTTGTCGGCGATCACCAGCGCCGGTTCGGTGATCTGGGCAAGCGCCGACCGGTAGAGCGCGGCTCGTCCATCGACATCGGGCGGGATGTGCTCGGCCTGGATACCCAGGGCGCGTAACAATGCGTCGAGCGCCTGCGCGGGCTGGACCGGCGACTCGTCATAGCCGTGCAGATCGACGAAGAGGACGCCGCCAGGGCACCATCCGCGCAGGCGCGCGGTGTGACCGGCCTGGATCGCCAGCGCGGTCTTGCCGACGCCGGCCAGGCCAGCGACCGCAGAGACCAGCACCGGCTGTGCCTGGCCGCCAGGACCGAGCAGCCCGGTGATCACCGCGAGCTCGTCGTCCCGGCCGGTGAACCCGGCGACCGGCGGCGGCAACTGCGCCAGCGCGACCGGGGCCGCCGCACCGGCGCCGACCTGTGCGGCAGGGCCGCTCTGAAAGGTCGCATGGATGGTCCGAGCCTGGAGCACCGGCCCAGACTGGCTGCCACCGCTGATCGTGCTGCTGGTCCCCGCCGCGTCATCCGCCATCTGCCGCTACTCCTTGGCAGGCGAGGCGGGCGCGGTTCCTGGCGGCTCAGAAGCCGCCGGCCCGGCCTGTGCGACTCCGAAGGTGATGCCGGAGAAGTCTCGGCCCTGCAGGACCGGCCCGTGCTGAGTGCCGCCGCTGATCGTGTTGATCACATCACCCTCGCCGATACAGACCTGGCCGGCCCGCTCCCACCAGCGCTCAAGCTCGCGGCCAAACTCGGCATCCGCGTCGGCCCGCTTCAGGAGCGCCTGGGCCAGGGTCATGGCAAGATCACGGTCGGCTGGAGCGCGTTCCAGCGCGGCCAGTTCCGCCGTGCAGGAACTCGCACCGCGCCGGAACGGCTTGCGCACCAGCGCGGTCAGCCCCGACCACAGCCGGCCGCCAGCGTCCTCGGCCACGCCGGTGACGATCGCGAGCAGAACGGCGCCCAAGGTCACCGGATCCACGGCAGATTCTCCCTTGCCATCGCCGCAGCAGTCAGAGCATGAACGGGTCGTAGCATTCGAAAGCCATCGAGGCATACGTACCATCACCGACCGCTTCCCGAGCGTAGCCGATCTCCGCTCGATCAGCGTCGTTCGCGGAAGTGATACGGGAACCCGTTGTGGGTCAGCGAGACCGCAGCCCGGCGACCAGCACGGACGGGACTAGCTCGACCGGGAACGGCCGCTCTGCCCGGAACGGCTCGCCGCCCGTGACGTGCGCCACCTGCTCATACACGCCCTCGCGCAACTCGAACGCGAGCAACTCAGGCTGGTCAGCCTCCGGCACCACGATCCAGTACGACGCCACACCGAACCGCTCATACACCGCCTTCTTGGTGTTCAGGTCAAACAGCGCCGTACTCGGCGACCGAACCTCCACCGCCAGCAGCGGCGGCGCGGTGAGCGTCGGCCCGGTCAGATCCTTGAACGATGCCACCACGATGTCCGGTATGAGTTCGGTCTTCAGTGACATCCGCACGCCCAGCCCAGGCAATGCCCGCATGTCCGGCGGACAGCCGTGCCGGAGCACGCACAAGAGTTCGGCAGTGACTTCCTGGTGCCAGACCGAGGGCGCCGGGCTCACGACGAGCAGCCCGTCGATAACCTCGTACCGCCGCCCGTCATCGGGCGTCCGCTCCAGGTCGGCGACCGTGAACTCCCTGCCGGTCGTCGGCCATGCATCGGCGATCGTCATAGCCACCATCGTGCCTCCACCTCGCCACAGCCGCCACCGTTGCACGAGCCACCGACACTCCACCGGCGCGGCATGCCAGGCTGGGCGCCAACCGGAACAACGGGCTCGGTCGTCAGCTCATTCGGTCAGCTTGGGTATTTCGCGCGGCGGCCACCGGGCGGGCCCTGACCGTGCGTAGGCCCGTCACCAGCCGACCTGGCTGCGGGCTAGGCCGGTCACCGGGCCTCGCCTATCGTGGGGGCGTGATCACGTTCTCCGACGATCGGGCGTCCGCGCAGCGGCTGGATGCCGCCGATCCGCTGGCGGAGTTCAGGGACCGGTTCGTCAGGGCCGATGAGTCGCTGATCTACCTGGACGGCAACTCCCTTGGCCCGCTGCCGAAGGCTACCAAGGCCAGGATCGCCGAACTGGTCGGCGGCGAGTGGGGCGCCGGGCTGGTCAGGTCGTGGCGGGACTGGGTGGCGCTGCCGTGCCAGGTGGGCGACCTGATCGGCGAGCATCTGACCGGCGCCGCACCAGGCCAGGTGCTGGTTAGCGACAGCACCACCGTGAACCTGTACAAGCTGGCCAATGCCGCCATGGACGCGCGGCCCGGCCGCTCGGCGATCATCACAGACGACGACAACTTCCCGACCGACCGCTACGTGCTCGAAGGCATCGCCGCGCAGCGCGGCTGCGACCTGCGGATGATCCACACCGACCTGGACGAGGGCCTGAGCGAGCAGGCGCTGCTCGCCGCGTTCGGGTCCGACGTCGCCCTGGTGTGCCTGTCGCACGTCGCATACCGCAGCGGCGCTCTCGCCGACATGCGCAAGATCACCGGGCTCGTGCATGACGCCGGGGCGCTCATGCTGTGGGACCTGTGCCACGCGGCCGGAGCGGTCCAGGTCGAACTTGACGCGAGCGGCGCCGACCTGGCCATCGGCTGCACCTACAAGTACCTGAACGCCGGGCCTGGATCACCGGCCTTCCTGTATGTGCGCCGCGATTTGCAGGAGCGGCTGCGGCAGCCGATCTGGGGCTGGTTCGGGCAGAACGACCAGTTCGCGATGGGGCCGCGGTACGAGCCAGTGGCAGGAATCGAGCGGTTCGCGACCGGCACGCCGCAGATCATCGGCACCGTCGCGGTGCAGGAGGGCGTGCGGCTGCTCGGCGAAGCCGGGATCGGCAGGCTGCGGGCGAAGGGGGTCGCGCTCACCAGTTACCTGATCGCGCTGGCCGATGAGTGGCTCGTCCCGCACGGGTTCTTGCTGGCCTCGCCACGCGCGGACGATCGCCGCGGCAGCCACGTGAGCCTGCGCCACCCTGATGCCTGGCAGATCAACCAGGCGCTGATCGCCCATGGAGTGATCGGCGACTACCGGACGCCTGACCGGCTCAGGCTCGGCCCGGTGCCGATCGCCACCAGGTTCACCGATGTCTGGGACGCCCTTGACCGGCTCAGGGAGATCGCCGCCGCCAAGTCCTACGCCGACCTCCCGGCGGAGCCCGCCCGCGTCACCTGACCACCCGCCTTGCGGCCCGCGCAGAACACACGCCCAGCCAGTTACCGGGCTCACACCGGCACTTCACGCATCCTGCGAAACCTGGGCTGGTTACCGTAGCCGGGAAACCGAGCGCTACCTTGAAGCCGAAGACTGAGTCGAGCATCCTGATGCAAGCGGGCAAGGCAGGCGGGACGGCCATCCGCTTCGGCCAGCGACATGGCGCTCCGGGTGACGCCGCCCCGGCCGCCCCGGCCGCCCCCGGCCGCCCCGGCCGCGCTAGCCCGACGGCTCGGCCGAGCCCGGCTCGATCTGAGCCTGACGGCTCACTCCAGCAGGCCGACAACCAATCGGGATGGCGTGATCTCGACGTCAAATGGCCGCGCGGCGCGGAACGGCTCGTCGCCGGTCACGTGCCCAGCCTGCGCGTAGCGGCCTGCCTCCAACTCGAACACGACCAGTTCCGGCTGCTCGGCGTCGGGCACCACGATCCAGTAGGACGGCACGCCGAATCGCGCGTAGGCCAGCTTCTTCTTGCCGAGGTCGATCGTCGCGGTGCTCGGTGAACGCAGCTCGACCGCCAGCAGCGGCGGGACCGGCAGCTTAGCCTTGGTCTTGTCGAGTCGCGCCCGCTCGATGACCACAATGTCTGGGTCGAACTCGGTCTGCGCGTTCAGCGCGACGGCGGGCTCAGGAACGACACGCAGCTCGCGCGGGCATCGCTGCTTCAGCAAGAACAGCAGCTCACCGGCCACGTGCTGATGCGCCCAGCTCGGCCGGGGGCTCACGATAAGTACCCCGTCAAGCAGTTCGTACCGGTGCCCGTCATCGGGCATCCGATCCAGATCGCTGGTCGTGAACGCCCGGCCGGTGCTTGGCCAGGCGTCGGCGATGGTCATGGCAACCATGGTGCCTCCTGTCCGCCATGGCCGCCACAGTGCCACCTGGTGCCGACATTGCCAGGTGCGGAGGGCGACCTGGCCGACCGCGGAACGGGCCTGCTACTCCCACTCGATGGTGGCGGGGGGCTTGCTCGTGACATCGAGGACCACACGGTTGATCTCCGGTACCTCGTTGGTGATCCGGGTGGAGATCGTGGCCAGCACCTCATCCGGCAGCCTCGCCCAGTCGGCGGTCATCGCGTCCTCGCTGGTCACTGGGCGCAGGACCACGGGATAGCCGTAGCTGCGGCCGTCGCCCTGGACGCCGACCGACCGCACGTCGGCCAGCAGCACCACCGGGCACTGCCAGATCTGCCGGTCGAGCCCGGCGCTGGTCAGTTCCTCGCGTGCGATCGCATCCGCGTCCCTGACGATCCGCAGCCGGTCGGGCGTCACCTCGCCGACGATCCTGATCGCCAGGCCAGGGCCGGGGAATGGCTGCCGCCAGATGATCGCCGGCGGCAGGCCAAGCTCGGCGCCCAGCGCCCTGACCTCGTCCTTGAACAGCGTGCGCAACGGCTCGATCAGCGTGAAGCCCAGGTCATCGGGAAGTCCGCCGACGTTGTGGTGCGACTTGATGCTGGCGGTACCGGCTCCGCCGCCGGACTCCACCACGTCCGGGTACAAGGTGCCCTGGACGAGGAACTCCGCGTGACCGCCGGGCGGCCGGGCGGCGATCTGGCAGGCCGCATGCTCGAAGCAGCGGATGAACTCACGGCCGATGATCTTGCGTTTGCGCTCGGGATCGGTCACGCCGGCCAGCGCGGCCGCGAACCGCTCCTGGGCGGCGATGACCACGAGTTCGACGCCGGTGGCGGCCACGAAATCCTTTTCCACCTGCTCGGCCTCGCCCTTGCGCAATAGCCCGTGATCGACGAACACGCAGGTCAGCTGCGAGCCGATGGCGCGCTGGACGAGCGCGGCGGCGACCGCCGAGTCGACCCCGCCGGACAGCCCGCAGATCGCGTGACCGGCGCCGACCTCGCTCCTGATCAGCTCGGTCTGCTCGTCGATCACATTGCGCGTGGTCCAGTCGGCCCGGCAGCCCGCCGCGGTCAGGAACTGCCTGAGCATGGTCATGCCGTGCTCAGTGTGCGCGACCTCCGGGTGGAACTGCATGCCGTATAGTCCGCGGGCGCGATCCTCGGCCGCCGCGACCGGCGTGCCCGCGGTGCTCGCGATCACCGTGAACCCGTCGGGCGCCCGGGTACAGGTGTCACCGTGTGACATCCACACCTGCAGCCGCTCAGGAAGGCCTGCGAGCAGCACGCCCTGCTGGCCACCTGGCGGCCGGCCAGCCTGGCCTGGCGACAGCACCCCCGGCCCGCCGCCGGGCTGGCGCGACCGAACTTCCGGCACGCCGCCAGGCTGGCCTGGCGACAGCAGCCCCGGCCCGCCGCCGGGCAGGCCGGCCTGGGCGGGGCAGGCCAGTCGCAACGTGGCAGCCCCGTACTCGCCGGCGCCGGTCCTGGCCACCGTGCCGCCCAGCTCGCGCACCATGAGCTGGAAGCCGTAGCAGATCCCCAGGATCGGGATTCCCGCGTCGAACAATCCGGGCGGAGCCGGCGGCGCGCCAGGTGCGTACGCCGATGCCGGGCCGCCGGACAGGATGATCGCGGCCGGCTTGCGCGCCAGCAGCTCGGCGGTTGGCATGGTCGCGTGGACGATCTCGGAGTAGACGTCGCACTCGCGCACCCGGCGCGCGATCAGCTGCGCGTACTGCGCGCCGAAGTCCATCACAAGCACCGGGCCAGCGCCGCCCGCCTGGCGGTCCGCCAGGCTCGCTGAACTCCCCGCGGCATCGCCCGCTTGCATCGGGCCAGCCTACTGTGCTGGCCGGCGCTCGGCGGCCGGCCAGCCGCCAGCGCCCGGCAAACCCCCAGCGCCCGGCAAACCCCCAGCGCCCGGCAAGCCCCCAGCGCCCGGCAAGCCGCCAGCAGCCGGCAGAGCAGCTGGCTGAGCATTCTGCGCGGATGCCACCCCGCCACCGGCATCGTGACCGGCGGCACCGTGACCAGCTGCACCGTGACCAGCCGCGCCGGCGCCGGCGGCGCCGGCCTGGCCCTGGACCGCGGGCTGCGGCAGATCACTGACCTGCACCTTGGCGATGCGGCGGCCATCCAGAGCGGTCACCGTGAGCTTGCGCCCCGCCACCTCCACCGATTCCCCTGGCACGGGCAGATGACCGAGCGCGGCGAGCAGGTAGCCGGCCGCCGTCTCGTACGGTCCCTCCGGCAGCTCGATCCCGGTCTGCTCGGCGAAGTCGTCCAGGTTCAGCATCCCGTCGACCTCGACCTCGCCGGTCCGCAGCCGCCGCAGCGGATCGTCCTCGACGTCATACTCGTCCTGGATGTCGCCGATCAGCTCCTCGACCAGATCCTCGAGCGTCACGATGCCGGCGGTCCCGCCGTACTCGTCCACCACGATCGCCAGGTGCGCGCGGTCCTTGCGCATCTCCGACAGCGCGGACATCACGGTCTTGCTGGTCGGCAGCATCTTGACCGGCCTGCGGATGTCACCCACCCTGGTGGATCCGTTCTGCCCTGGGTCAAGCAGATCACGGGCGTGCACGAAGCCGATCACGTCGTCATAGGAATCCTGGAACACCGGGAACCGGGAGTGCGTGGCCCGTGCCACCACCGCCGTAGCCTGCGCCAGCGGCATGGAGGCCGGCAGGAACTCGACCTCGGTTCGCGGGATGAGAACCTCGCGGATCTGCCGTTTCCCCGCGTCGAACACCTCGCTGACGATATGCCGCTCGTCAGCGGAGAGGTTCTGGTGACCGGTGACCAGGTCCCTGAGCTCCTCGCTGGTCATCATGCCGCGCCCGATGCTCGGGTCACCGCCGAGCAGCCTGACCACCAGGTTGGTCGACTGGGACAGCAGCCACACCACCGGCCGCGCGAGGACGGCGATCCGGTCGAGCAGCGGCGCGGCCGCCATCGAGATCCGCTCCTGGCGCTGCAGCGCCAGCCGCTTGGGCGCCAGCTCGCCGAAGACCAGCGAGAAGTACGCGATGCCCAGCGTCACGATCACGACCGCGAGCACCGAAGCGACCCCAGGGGGCAGGTGCCTGGCCAGTGGTCGCTTGAGGTCGCTGGCCAGCGTGGCCGCGCCGAATGCGCCGGACAGCAAGGTCGCGACCGTCACGCCGATCTGCACCGCGGACAGGAACCTGTTGGGATCGTGGGCGAGCCTGGCCGCGCGGGCCCCGCGCTTGCCTCGTTTTGCCAGCGCCCTGACCTGGCCCTCGCGCAGTGACACCAGGGCCATCTCGGCGGCAGCGAAGAATCCGCCGATGAGAACGATGGCCAGGACGAGCACCACGTCCCAGCCGACGCCATTCACGTCGCAGTCCCTGACCTCGGCAGTTAGCCGTCCCGGCGGGCAGCGGGATGGTCGCAGCCATCCGTGGCCGGCACCGCACGGCCGTGCGGTGTCCGCCCAGTCTAAGCAGTCGGCGCCGGGCGAGCGAGCTTGACTGGCGTGCTCGCACGCTGTGCGATGCTGTGCAGATATGCCGATATTGGCCGGTGCGCACGCGCGAGGAGGCAGTGCATGGTGGCTGGGGTACTAGAGGAAGCGGCGGCGATCAGCGCGGAGGTCGCGGAGCTGCGCCATGCGATACACCGCGAGCCTGAGATCGGGCTCGATCTGCCGGCGACGCGGCGCAAGGTGCTCGCCGCGCTTGACGGGCTGCCGCTTGAGGTCAGCTGCGGCACGTCGCTCAGCTCGGTAACCGCCGTGCTGCGCGGCGCCCGTCCTGGCAAGACTGTCCTGCTCCGCGGCGACATGGACGCGCTGCCTGTGACCGAGCGCACCGGCGTGCCCTACGCCTCCGCGGTGCCTGGCGCGATGCATGCCTGCGGCCACGACCTGCACACCGCGATGCTGGCTGGCGCGGCGAAGATCCTGGCCGGGCATCAGGCCGAGCTGGCGGGGAACGTGGTCTTCATGTTCCAGCCCGGCGAGGAAGGGCTTGGCGGCGCTCGGCTGATGATCGATGAGGGCGTGCTGGACGCGGCAGGCGAGCGCCCGGTCGCTGCCTATGCCCTGCACGTGGCGTCGAGCGTGCTGCCGCTCGGCGTCGGCGCTAGCCGGGCCGGGACGATCATGGCCGCTTCCGACACGCTGCTGGTGACCGTTCGTGGCCGTGGCGGGCACGGCTCACAACCCCATCGGGCAGCCGATCCGATACCGGCTGCGTGCGAGATGGTGACCGCGCTGCAGACCCTGGTGACCAGGCAGTTCGACGTCTTCGACCCGGTTGTCATCACGGTCGGCGAATTCCATGCCGGAACGGCGAGCAACGTCATACCGGACGAGGCCAGGTTCATCGCGACCGTGCGAACGTTCTCAGCGCAGGCTCATGACCGGGTCAAGGACGCGGCACCGAAGCTGATCAGGGAGCTGGCGTCGGCGCACGGGCTGAGCGCTGAGGCAGAGTACATCGACGGGTACCCGGTCACGGTGAACGACGCGGCCGAGCTTGGCCAGGCCGAGCAGACCATCACCGAGCTGTTCGGCGAGGAACGGTTCATCGCGTCGCCTGACCCGCTGACCGGCTCGGAGGACTTCTCCTACGTGCTGCAGCAGGTGCCGGGCGCGTTCATCATGGTCGGCGCCTGCACGCCGGGCACGGACCCGGAGACCGCCGCGTACAACCATTCGGCGGAGGCGGTGTTCGACGACGCGATCGTCCCCGACGGCACCGCGCTCTACGCGGCGCTGGCCCTGCGCCGGCTCGCCCAGGCCTGATCCGCCGCGATGCGCAGACCGGCCGCGCCTACTCCATTGCCGCCTGCAAGTTCTCGTGCAACGCGGCCAGGAAGTCCTCAGTGGTCAGGAACGGCGCGTACGGGCCGATGAGCAGCGCCAGGTCCTTGGTCATCTTGCCGCTCACGACGGTCTCGATGCAGACCCGCTCAAGCGTCTCGGCGAACGCCGTCAGCTCAGGCGTGCCGTCCAGCTTTCCGCGGTATGCCAGGCCCCTGGTCCAGGCGAAGATCGAGGCAATCGGGTTGGTCGAGGTCGGCTTGCCCTGCTGGTGCTGCCGGTAGTGCCTGGTGACCGTGCCGTGTGCCGCCTCGGCTTCGATGCTTGAGCCGTCCGGCGTCAGCAGCACGCTCGTCATCAGGCCGAGCGAGCCGAAGCCCTGCGCGACGATATCGGACTCCACATCACCGTCATAGTTCTTGCATGCCCAGACCACGCCGCCGTCGCCCTTGATCACCTGCGCCACCATGTCGTCAATCAGCCGGTGCTCGTAGCGCAGGCCGGCGGCGTCGTACTCGGCCTTGAACTCGGCCTCGAAGACCTCGGCGAAGATGTCCTTGAACCGCCCGTCGTAGGCCTTCAGGATCGTGTTCTTCGTCGACAGGTAGAGCGGGTAGCCGCAGTCCAGCGCATAGCGCATGGTGGCACGGGCGAAATCCCTGATCGAGTCATCGAAGTTGTACATGCCCATCGCCACGCCGCCGCCGGTGAACCTGGCGACCTCCATCGCGATGGGCCGGCTCAGCGACTCGTCATCGGGCTGGTAGGTGATCGTGACCGTGCCAGCGCCCGGCACGACGAAATCGCTGGCTCGGTACTGGTCGCCGTGCGCATGGCGGCCGATCACGATCGGCTTCGTCCAGCCAGGCACGAACCGCGGGATGCTCTCGATCACGATCGGCTCGCGGAAGACGACACCGCCAAGGATGTTGCGGATCGTGCCGTTCGGGGACCGCCACATGGTCTTCAGCCCGAACTCCTCCACCCTGGCCTCGTCGGGCGTGATGGTCGCGCACTTGACCCCGACGCCGAACTGCTTGATGGCGTTCGCGGCGTCAATCGTCACCTTGTCGTCGGTGGCGTCGCGGTTCTGTATCGACAGGTCGAAGTAGCGAAGGTCGATCTCCAGGTACGGCAGGATCAGCTGGTCCTTGATGAACTGCCAGATAATCCTGGTCATCTCGTCGCCGTCGATCTCTACGACGGGATTGACCACCTTGATCTTGGACATGCCGATGCGTCCCTTCGTCTCTCATCGCTGCCGACCCGCTGATCGGCTGCCCGTGCCCGCGCGCCGCTCAGCCGGGTGCGGGCAGCACCAGCCCGGCGACCAGCAGGCCGGTGCCGAGCAACACAAAGGTCGCCACATCCCACAGCCGCCGTCGTGATGCCAGCATCCCCGCCCGGTAATCGGGCAGGATCAGCCTGGCCATCGCGGCGATGAGCAGCACACCCGCAAGAACAAACGTACCGCCGCGAACGTGATGGGCTCCCTGGCGGATGGTCGCGAGCGCCAGCGCCAACCCGGCAAGCACGATCCAGTACGGCAGCTGCTCGAACCTGGCCCAGCCAGCCCGGCCCGCATGCGCAGGCTGCTCCGCGACCCCGTGCTGGCCGGCCGATCGCCGCTGCGCCATTGTCGTTCCTCCAACCGCCCGCTCGGAAGTGTACTTCCCGCCCGTCCCGCTCTTGATGTCACCGCGGCGGAGGCCGGGCCGGGGCGGAGGCTCAGCTGGCCAGAGCGGCAGCGGCCAGGCAGCAGCGGCCAGGCAGCAGCGGCCAGCGGCACGGGTTGGACCCTGGCCAGGCCGGGTAGCCAGAAGAAGAGGCGGAGCTGCCTGCTCCGGCATGGAGGAGGCGCTGCCCATGGAAGGCCCCCACATCCAGATCGCCGAGACCGGGGCCGTCGCGCCGCTGTGTCCTGAGGTCACGACGATCGGGCGGGGCAGCCATGTGGACGTCAGGCTTGACGACCCGAGCGTGTCGCTGCTGCACGCCGAAATCGTCCGGCGCGGGCCCTATGTCTACGTATCCGACCTCGGCTTATCGCGCAACGGCACCAGGGTCAACGGCAGGCTCGTCGCCAGGCGGGTGCTGAGCGAGGGTGACGCGCTGACCTTCGGCTCCGCCCGGTGCCGGGTCGGCGGCATCTCCACCGGCGAGGTGGCCGAGACCGAGCTGCCCAGGTCGGCCGCGCCTGAGCTGACCAGGCGCGAGCTTGATGTCATCACCTCGCTGTGCCGGCCTGCCCTGTCCGATGACGCCTTTGTCACCCCGGCTACGGCACGGGAGATCGCGGCGGATCTGGTGGTCACCGAGGCCGCTGTCAAGCAGCACCTGCTGCGGCTGTATACCAAGCTGCGGATTCCCGAGGGGGTTAACCGCCGGATCCGGCTGGCGAACGAGGTGGTCACGCTCGGTCTCGCCCGCCCGCAGCTGCCAGAAGAACAGCGCGCGAGCGCGGCACCGGGCTCGCCCGGCGGGCAGTCAAGGACGCAGCAAGGCCAGGCAGGCAGGCAGCAGACCCCCCGTGGCCCGCTTTCTGGCAACGCAAAGACCGCGGACACCCGGCCTGGACATGTCCACCAGGACAAGATCCGGCCGGGCAACGCACGGGCGGGCGAGGCACCGGCAGGTCATGCCGGGGTGGCCGATCAGCGGGCCGGCGAGGTGCGCGCGCTCAGAACCCGAATTGGCGGGCCAGCTTGAGCAGGTTCAGCCGCACGTCGAACAGCAGAGAGTGAACAGTCGGCAGGTGCAGCAGCCTTGAGTGCAGGATGGAAGGCCAGTACGCGGCCGGCTGGCCGAGCGCCTGCAGGCCAACCCACGCGGCAATGGCCAGCACGCCGACGTATGCCACGATCAGCCGGCTCGGTGTCCTTGCCACCGCGCCGAAGAGCCTCGCCAGGGTGGCGCGGGTCGGTCCTGAACCCGGTCCGAGGCCCACGATCGTGACCAGCGCCCCGGCGCCGAAGGCGAACGCCTTGGGCAGCGGGTGCACCGGTACCGCGATGATGGTGATCGCGGACGCGATGCCGAAGCCGAGCACGCCGACCGGCGCAAGCAGCACCAGGCTGATCAGCGAGCGCAGCACAGCGAGAGGGTAGAACGCCACGGCCACCAGCGGGCCGGCTCCCCTGGCGGTGTCCTCAGCCCTGCGCTTGGCAAGCCGCCTGCCGGTGATCCCCGCCGCCCGCAGCGCTACCAGGAGCGCGAGCGCGCCGATCGTGCCGACGATCGGCGCAAGCACGCTGACGGCGGCCGCCATCGCGATCACGGCGAGTACCAGCGGGCTCCACGACGACACCGGCTTGACCGGCCGGCGGGCGGCCGCGCCGCGCGGCTGTGCCTGTCCGCCTGGCAGCGGCGCGCCGTGGAGCCGCCCGAACCCGGCTGGCGCGCCGTCGGCTGCCAGGTCCGGCGGGTTCGCGACCGCCTGGCCGCCGCCTGCCCACGGCATGCCGCGGCCTGCCAGCGCCGCGCCGCCCGCCGCCCGCTGGCCGCCAGCGCCATCCTGGGCGCCGGCCGCCCATGGGCTGTCAGCCGCGGGCCAGGCAGGTCCTCCAGCCGCGACGGCGGCAGGCCAGGCAGGTCCGGCCACAGCGCCGCCGCCCAGGCCGCCTGGCACGCCAGCGATTCCTGCCAGGCCGGCAGCCGCTCCGGCGGCAACGCTGCCCCCAGCCGGTGCGTAGCTCACCGGCGGCAGCAGGTCGCGAACGTCGTCGGTGCCCGGCACGCTCATCGGCCTGGTGGAGCGGCGTTCCGCGGCTGGCCCGTCGGTGACGGTACGCGCGAGCAGGTCATGATCGACCGCCGGCCCGGTGAGCAGATCGCCGCCTGCCGTGGCGGGGCCCGGCACAAGCGCGGCCGGATCGAGCACCGCGGCCCGCTGCCTGAGTTCGGCCGCCGCTGGCCGGGCGCCGGGGTCTCTGGACAGCGATCTGCGCACCAGCGGGCCTAGCGCGGCAGGCAGGGTGTCCAGGTTCGGCTGGCCGTGGACAATCCTGAAGAAGACGGTCTCGTAGCTGCCCGCGCCGAACGGCGGCCTGCCGGTCGCGGCGAACGCTATCGTCGCGCCCCAGGAATGCACGTCAGCGGCCGTGCCGCTGTCCTTGCCCTCGATGACCTCTGGCGCCAGGTAGCCGGGGGTGCCCATGAACATCCCGGTCATCGTCAGCCGGGTGGTGTCCGGCAGCTGCGCGATGCCGAAGTCGATCACCACAGGCTCGCCGTCGGAGATCATCACGTTGCCTGGCTTGAGGTCACGGTGCACCACGCTTGCGGCATGGATCTCCTGGAGGGCCTCGGCCAGCCCGGCCGCCAGCCTGGCCAGCGCCGTACCGGTCAGCGGGCCGCAGCCGCGCACCACGGCGTCCAGGGTCAGCCCAGGCACGAACCTGGTGACGATGTACGGCGGATCGCAGGTCAGGTCGGCATCCACGATCTCGGCCACGTGCCGGCTGCGAACCCGGCGCGTGGTCTCGACCTCGCGCGCCAGGCGCCGGCGTGCGTGCTCGTCCTCCGCCATGGCTGGCCTGAGCACCTTGACGGCGACCAGCTGGTCGGCGGTGCCCGTCGCGAGGTACACCACTCCCATGCCGCCCTCGCCCAGGCGCCGGAGCAGCCGGTAGGGACCGATTCGCTCCCCCGGCAGGTCCTGCACCCTCATGAACTCATAGCTTACGGATCGCGCCGCCGCTTGCTACCCGCCAGCGAACTCCGAATCTGTCCAGGCCGCCGACCGGAAGACGACATGGCAGAACGAATCGCTCGGCGCGGGACGATTCGCTATGGGTCGGTGCCGCCGGCCACCAGCCGCCGCAGCGCCGACGCGGCCGCGGCGTTCTGCTCGGCGTGCTCGACCAGCCCCCTGGCGAGTTCCGCGGTCCACTGCGCGATGGGCACCTGCTGGCGGGAGAGCACGATGCCACGCACCTGATGGCAGATCTCGGCCACCGGCATGCCCCGGTGCACGCCAAGGGTCATGGTCCGCTCCCCGAGTGACACCGAGATCCTGGTGATGGTGCCAGGACGGTTCTGCATACGGTCGGCCATGGTCCGATTGCGCTCTACGGTGACGCAGCCAGGCGGCAGCGATTCACCGAGCGACTCGGTGAGCACGCGGGCGTAAATGGCGATATCGGAGCTGTCGGCCCGCAGCGCGGCCGTCACCATCTCCAGTGACAGGCCCTCATCGGCCGCACGGCTGTCGCTCGCCTCGGTCATCTCAGTCCCGTCTTGCTTCCTGCGCTGCCCGGTCGCGGTGCACCGCCGGCCTAGCGCCCGGAGAACACCGCCTTCCCTGGTCCATTCTCCATGAAGCTGCGCATGCCCGTCCGCTGGTCCTGTGTCGTGAACAGTCCGGCGAAGTGCAGCCGCTCGATTTCCAGGCCGGTGTCCAGATCGGTGTCCAGCCCGTCGTCGATCGCCCGCTTCGCAGCGCGCAACGCCAGCGCAGGGCCGCGCGCGTACCTGGCGACCAGGCTGGTCGCCGCCTGATAGACCTCGGCATCTGGGACCACCAGGTCGACCAGGCCGATGGCCAGCGCCTCGGCGGCGTCGACGAACCTGCCGGTGAAGACGATGTCCTTGGCCCTGGCGGGCCCGACAAGCCGCGGCAGCCGCTGAGTGCCGCCGGCTCCGGGAATGACGCCGAGCTGGATCTCAGGCTGGCCGAGCTTCGCGCTCGCGCCGGCCACCCGGAAGTCAGCGCACAGGGCGAGCTCAAGCCCGCCGCCAAGCGCGTAGCCGGTGATCGCGGCGACCACCGGCTTGCCGATCCTGGCCACGGCCGCAAGCGCGTCCTGCAGCCGCCTGCTGATGATCAGCATGTCGGCGTAGCTGGCCTGCGCCATCTCCTTGATATCGGCGCCAGCGGCGAACACCTTCTCGCCGCCGTAGACGATGACGGCCCTGACATCGCCATCCCGCGACACCTGCGCGGCGGCGTCGGCGAGTTCGGCCTGCAACTGGCCGTTCAGCGCGTTCATCGGCGGGCGGGCGAGCCGGATCGTGGCGATCGCCTGATCGGATTCCACCCGCACGAGCTCGCCCATGCCGCGCACCTCCGCCGCCGCCCGGCCTGGCCGACTGCCGGTGCAGCCGACACAGGCGTGCGGCGAGATTACCCGATGAGGGGCCTGCCGGCATCCCTCGGCAGGCCCCTCGGCTCAGCGCAGCGGCAGGATCCGCGGCACCTCACTCACCGACCGCGCGCGGCAGATTTACTCCCTGCCAGCTATTGAGGAAGCCTCGCACCTCAGACTCGCTGTACCGCCGGTGCCCGCCAGGAGTGCGGATCGATGATAGCTTGCCGCCCCGCGCCCACCGCGTGACGGTCTTCGGGTCCACCCGTAGCATGGCTGCGACCTCGGCGGGCGTGAGCAGGCGATTGTCCGGTTTGATCTGGGTTCTCACGGAACGGATCCTCTCATGTTACTTGGGGGTAATGAAGCAGTGACCCTCAGTAGCGACCGGGGCCACTACTTAGTGGAGCCGTCGAATCACAGGATGTCACATGACCCTCGGTTTTGCTGGCGTTCTGACCACCAAGGCGACAAATTTCGCCGGGCACGCCTGATGTCTTCGCTTGAAGGACGTTAAGGCGAGCATAGTGGTTTACTGCGCCGTGTAACTTAACAATCACATCGAGTGGCCGGAATTTCTTGTGGCGACCAGCCGCACGGCCCGCGCTGGCCGTCGGCTGCCAGCTCAGCGAAGATCCCCGCTGACCATTCCCGCGGTCGCGGCCGGCGCCGTGACCAGGCCCATCTCGGCGGGCCCTGCCAGGTGCGGATGGCAGGGAAGCACCCTGACGGTGTAGCCGAACGGCCCTGGCAAGCCCAGAATGGCCGCCCCGCCGTACCACGCCACCGAATCGGCTCCCTTGCCTGCCTCGAGCGCGAGTTCCGCGCGGGCCGGATCGGCGATCTCATCGTCTTCGCCCACCGGGCCGTAGACGACCTCGACCGTCACATCCTGCGGCGACAGCTCACCGAGCGCGACGCCGGCCCGTACTGCGAGCCGTACCCCTGGCGACGGCTCGCCGCCATCGGTCTCGACGAGCTCGATCCGCACCTGTGGCCAGGCCGCGGCGACCCGCTCCTTCCACGCGGCCAGCTCTGTCGCCCCGGCGAACGAGCCGCCTGGCCCGCCGCCCAGGTCGCGGCTGGCCTGGGCGGCCGGCCGGTAAAGCTCGGTGGTGTACTCGCGTACCATCCTGGTCGCCTGCGCCTTCGGCCCGAGCGTGCGCACCGTGTGCGAGACCATCTCCAGCCAGCGGCGCGGCAGGCCGTCCTCGCCGCGCTCGTAGAACATCGGCGCGACGGACTGGCCGAGCAGGTCGTACAGCGCCGCGGCCTCCACCCCGTCCCGCCGGTCCGGGTCGATGACGGTGTCCGCCGACGGGATCGCCCAGCCGTTCTCCCCGTCGAACCACCCATCCCACCAGCCATCGAGAACCGACAGGTTCAGCGCGCCGTTCATGGCCGCCTTCATGCCCGATGTCCCGCACGCTTCCAGCGGGCGCAGCGGGTTATTCAGCCAGACATCGCATCCCTGCACGAGCGTCCTGGCCAGCGCCATGTCGTAGTCAGGCAGGAACACGATCCGGTGCCTGACCGCCGGATCGTCGGTGAACCTGACCATCTGCTGTATGAGCGCCTTTCCGCCGTCATCGGCGGGGTGCGCCTTTCCCGCGATCACGATCTGCACCGGCCGCTGCCGGTCGAGCAGCAAGGCGGTCAGCCGCTGCGGATCGTGCAGCATCATGGCGAGGCGCTTGTAGGAGGGCACCCGGCGGGCGAAACCGATGGTGAGCACGTTCTCGTCGAGCGCGCCGCCGATCCAGGACAACTCGGCATCCGACGCGCCGCGCTGCCGCCATGAGGCGCGCAGCCTGGTCCTGGCCTCGCGCACCAGGCGGCCGCGGAGCATGGCCCTGATCTGGTAGAGCGTGGCGGGATCGGCGGCCACCTCCGCCCAGGCGCGCTCGCCATCGGCGAGCCAGTCGGCGGCTCCGGCGACGTGGCCAGCCTGGGCGCGGCTGAGTATCTCGCCGGCCACCCAGGTCGGCCCGTGCACCCCGTTGGTGATCGACCCGATCGGCACCTCGGGCGTGTCGAAACCAGGCCACAGGCCGGTGAACATCTGCCTGCTCACCTCGCCGTGCAGCTTGCTGACGCCGTTGACCCGCTGAGCCAGCCGCATGCCCATCACGGCCATGTTGAAAATGCCGGGATCGCCGCCGGGGAACGTCTCGGCACCAAGCGCGAGCACCTGGTCGACCGGCAATTCAGGGTCGCCGCCTTCGGAGCCGAAATGCCGCCGCACCAGTTCCCTGTCGAACCTGTCGATGCCGGCCGGCACCGGCGTGTGCGTGGTGAACACCGTGCCGGCCCTGGTCAGCTCCATCGCCTCGGCGAACGACGCACCAGCGGCGAGGTACTCGCTGATCCGCTCGACCCCGAGGAAGCCGGCATGCCCCTCGTTGGTGTGGAAGACATCAGGCGCCCGATGGCCGGTGATCGCGCAGTACCGCCGGACGGCTCGCACCCCGCCGATGCCGAGCAGCAGTTCCTGGCGCAGCCGGTGGTCGCTGCCGCCGCCGTACAGCCGGTCGGTGACCTCGCGCAGCCGCGGATCGTTGTCCTCGATGTAGCTGTCGAGCAACAGCAGCGGTACCCGGCCCACGCTGGCCACCCAGATATGCGCGGCAAGCTCCTCGCCATCGGACAGGCCCACCGTGATCCGCACCGGCATGCCGTCGGCGTTCCGCAGCAGCGCGATCGGCAGGCCGGCCGGATCGTTGGCCGGGTAGCGCTCTGCCTGCCAGCCTTCCGCGGAGAGCGACTGGGTGAAGTAGCCGTGCCGGTACAGCAGCCCGACGCCGATCAGCGGCACGCCGAGATCGCTCGCCGCCTTGAGGTGGTCACCGGCCAGGATGCCCAGGCCGCCCGAGTACTGCGGCAGCGCCGCCGTGATGCCGTACTCGGGGGAGAAATACGCGATCGCGGCCGGCCCGCCTGCCAGCTGGCCGCTCGACTGGTACCAGCGCGCGCCGGTGAGGTACTCATCGAGGTCAGCGACCGCATCGGCAAGCCGCCGCAGGAAACCCTCGTCTGCTGCCAGTTCGGCCAGCCGCTGCTGCGGCACCATGGCAAGCAGCGCCGCCGGATCGTGCGCCGATTCCTCCCATGCCCGCTTGTCGATCTCGGCGAACAGGGCCCTGGTGGGGGCGTGCCAGGACCAGCGGAGGTTGAGCATCAGCGTCCGCAACGGAGCGAGCGGCTCGGGCAGGGCGGGGTAGATGGTGAACCTGCGGATAGCTCTCACGCAGTGTGACCTTAGTGCGTCGCGGACGCTACCAGGCCACGGCCTGAGGAAAGAATATTCCGTCCCGCCGGCGTGCCGGCGCCTGCCTGCGCGCATGCCGGCCGGGCCTTCCGGGTAGCTTTCTTCAGTGATTGGCAGGATCCCCATCCTTGACGTCCAGCCCGTCGTTGAGTGCGGCCGGCGGCCAGCCAAAGCGGTGCCAGGGGAGACCGTGCAGGTGACCTGCACGGTTTTCCGTGAGGGCCACGAGATGCTGGGAGCCGGCGCCGTGCTGCGCGACCCGGCCGGCCGCCGCCAGCCGATCGCGCTCATGCGCGAGCTGGCCGAGGGCACCGATCGTTTCGGCACCGACGTAGCCCCCACCAGCGAGGGCCTGTGGCATTTCCGGGTGCAGGCGTGGGGCGATCCGGTCGCGCACTGGCGGCATGACGCGGCGATCAAGGTCCCGATCGGCCAGGACGTGGAGCTGATGCTCGCCGACGGCGCCCTGCTGTTCGACCGGGCACAACGGCAGGCGGGCGCCAGGGAGCGCCACCCGGGCCGGGGCGCCGACGCAGCCATGCTGGCCGCCGATGCCCGGTCGGCGCGCACGCTCTTCGGCGACGTTGCAGCCAGCTTGAGGGACAGCTCACGCGGCCCGATCGACCGGCTCGCCAGGGCCTTCACGTCCGAGGTGAGCGAGGTCCTGACCAGGTTTCCGCTGCGCGAGATGACCAGCCAATCGGCTTGGTGCCCGCTGATCGTGCACCGGCGGCGCGCCTTGTTCGGCTCCTGGTATGAGTTCTTCCCGCGCTCGGAGGGCGCGGTGGTCGACCCGAGCGGCAAGCGCCAGCCGGTGTCTGGCACGCTGCGGACGGCGGCCGACCGACTGGACGAGGTCGCGGCGATGGGATTCGACGTGGTGTACCTGCCGCCGGTGCATCCGATCGGCACGACCGCGCGCAAGGGCAGGAACAATTCCCTGATGGCCGGGCCCGACGATCCTGGCTCGCCGTGGGCGATCGGCTCGCCGGAGGGCGGCCACGACTCGATTCACCCCGACCTCGGCACCTTCAGCGACTTTGACGCGTTCGTTGAGCGCGCCCGCGAGCTTGGCCTGGAGGTCGCGCTTGACCTGGCGCTGCAGGCCTCGCCCGACCATCCGTGGGTGGCCAAGCATCCAGAGTGGTTTACGACGCGGGCCGACGGGACGATCGCGTACGCGGAGAACCCGCCGAAGAGGTACCAGGACATCTACCCGATCAATTTCGACAACGACCCGGCCGGCATCTACGCGGAGGTGCTGCGGGTCGTCAGGCACTGGATCAGCCACGGCGTGACGATCTTCCGGGTCGACAACCCGCATACCAAGCCGTTGCCGTTCTGGGAGCGGCTGCTCCGCGAGATCGCCGAGAGCAACCCCGAGGTGATCTTCCTTGCCGAGGCCTTCACCAGGCCGGCGATGATGCACGCGCTCGCCCAGATCGGGTTTCACCAGTCCTACACCTACTTCACCTGGCGCAATTCCGCCGCCGAGCTCAAGGAGTACCTGACCGAGCTCTCCGGCCCCGCCGCCGCCTACATGCGGCCGAATTTCTTCGTCAATACACCAGACATCTTGTGCGGGTACCTCCAGCACGCCGGGCCGGCCGCGTTCAAGGTCCGGGCCGTGCTGGCAGCGATGCTGTCGCCGTCCTGGGGCGTCTACTCCGGTTACGAGCTGTGCGAGAACTCCCCGCTTCGGCCGGGGAGCGAGGAGTACCTGGACTCGGAGAAGTATCAGTACCGGCCGCGGGACTGGGCCACGGCCAAGCGGCTGGACCTGGGCATCTCTGCCTTTATCGCGCAACTCAATTCGATCAGGCGTTCGCATCCTGCGCTATGGCAGCTCCGTAACCTGCGTTTTCATTTTCCTGACCAGCCGGAGATTCTGTGCTTCGCTAAGAGCACGGGCGCGCCGGGCTCCGGCGCTTCCGGCGGCGATACGGTACTCGTGGTGGTCAACCTCGACCCGCACCAGCCGCGCGAGGCCACCATCTGGCTGGACGGAGCCGCGCTTGGCGTGGACGTCAACGCGGGGTTCACGGTAACCGATGAGCTGACCGGCGCGTCGTACCGGTGGGGCGGGGCGAACTACGTACGGCTGGATCCCGACGTCGCTCCGGCACATATCTTCACGGTGACCGCTGGCCAGGCGCCTGGCTCAGACAGGCCGGCCTGACGATCGGCGATTACCGTGCATAGGGCACAATACTGCGATTGCGACACAAGGCGCGGCGGATGACATACCGCCGCACGTGAGGGAGGCACCGCAGTGGCGATACAGCACGAACCAGCGCCGGGCGCCGGACCACTGCTGAGCCCGTTCGGCACGAGTTCGGCCGCACCCACCGAGCCGGTGCCGAACTCGTTCTCGTTCGACAAGCCACGAGATCCGCGGTGGTTCAAGCACGCGGTCTTCTATGAGGTGCTGGTCAGGGGATTCCACGACTCCAATGGCGACGGTACCGGTGACCTGCGCGGCCTGATTTCCCGGCTGGACTACCTGCAGTGGCTCGGCATCGACTGCGTGTGGCTGCTGCCGATCTACGCCTCGCCGCTGCGGGACGGCGGCTACGACATCGCTGACTTCATGGCGATACTCCCCGAGTTCGGCACCATCGGCGACTTCGTCGAACTGGTGGAGCAGGCGCACGCGCGCGGCATCCGCGTGATCGCCGACCTGGTGATGAACCACACCAGCGATCAGCATCCGTGGTTCCAGGCGTCGCGGTCTGACCCGGCCGGGCCGTTCGGCGACTTCTACGTCTGGTCGGACACCGACGACAGGTACACCGACGCCCGGGTGATCTTCGTGGACACCGAGCAGTCCAACTGGACCTACGATCCGGTTCGCGGCCAGTACTTCTGGCACAGGTTCTTCGCCCACCAGCCCGACCTCAACTACGAGAATCCGCTGGTGCAGGACGCGATGCTTGAAGTGCTGCGGTTCTGGCTCGACCTCGGCATCGACGGCTTCCGGCTGGACGCCGTGCCCTACCTGTACGAGCGCGAGGGCACCAACTGCGAGAACCTGAAGGAGACCCACGAGTACCTGAAGCGGATCAGGACCGACGTGGACCGGCTCTACCCGGACCGGGTGCTGCTGGCCGAGGCGAATCAGTGGCCGGCCGACGTCGTGCAGTACTTCGGCGATCCGTCGGCCGGCGGTGACGAGTGCCATATGGCGTTCCACTTCCCGCTGATGCCCCGCATCTTCATGGCCGTCCGCAGGGAGCAGCGGTACCCGATCTCGGAGATCCTGACCCAGACCCCGGAGATCCCCGCTGGCTGCCAGTGGGGGATCTTCCTGCGCAATCACGACGAGCTGACGCTGGAGATGGTCACCGACGACGAGCGCGACTACATGTGGAACGAGTACGCCAAGGACCCGCGGATGAAGGCGAACATCGGCATCAGGCGGCGGCTCGCGCCGCTGCTTGACAACGACCGCAACCAGCTTCAGCTGTTCACCGCGCTGCTGCTGTCGCTGCCGGGATCGCCGGTGATGTACTACGGCGACGAGATCGGGATGGGCGACAACATCTGGCTCGGCGACCGGGACGGCGTCCGCACCCCGATGCAGTGGACGCCCGACCGGAACGCGGGATTCTCGATGTGCGACCCGGCCAGGCTCTACCTGCCGCTGATCATGGACCCGATCTACGGCTACCAGGCGCTGAACGTAGAAGCGCAGGAGCGCAACATGGGCTCCCTGCTGCACTGGACCCGCCGGATGATCGAGATCCGCAAGCGGCACCCGGTCTTCGGCCTCGGCTCCTGCACCGAGCTGAGCAGCACGAACCCGTCCGTGCTCGCGTTCGTGCGCAAGCACACCGGCCCAGGCCAGCCGGGTTCGGGCAACGACCCGATCCTGTGCGTCAACAACCTCTCCAAATTCCCCCAGCCGGTCGAGCTCGACCTCCGCCAGTACGCCGGGTATACGCCGGTCGAGTGCGTCGGCGGGGTCGCGTTCCCGCCGATCGGCGAGCTCAACTACCTGCTGACGCTTCCCGGTCACGGCTTTTACTGGTTCGCGCTCACCGCTCCAGGCACTCCGCGCGGCTGAACCACGCACCGGACCCCGGCTCGGGCGGGCCGGCCTGCGGCTGTTTGACTCAGGTAATGACCATCGGCACGCTCGGTCGGCTGCTGGCAGCCTGGCTGCCGGCCCAGCGCTGGTTCGCCGGCGCTGGCAGGACGGTAAGGTCCGTGGAGATCATCTCGCAGACCACCCTGGCCAGCGGCGATCCCGAGCTACAGCACCTGATCGCGGCCGCGGCCGTCGGCGACGACGTGGTGACCTACCAGGTCCTGGCAGGCATCAGGGCGCGGCTGCCTGACCCGCTGGCCGCGGCGAAGATCGGCGCCATGGACGGGCAGGTCGTCTATGACGCGCTGGCGGACCCGGAACTGGCCGCCGTGCTGCTGCGCGGAATCGCGGCCGAGCGCGCCGCCGGGCCGATCAGGTTCCACGCGACCCCCGGAGCGGCGATCGACGCTGGCTCGGCGGCCCGCACGCTCCCCGCCGAGCAGAGCAACACCAGCATCATCTTCGGAGACCAGGCGATACTGAAGGTCCTGCGGCGGCCGCACATCGGCGGCCACCCGGACCTTGAGGTGCCAGCGGCGCTGGCCAGGAAAGGCTCGGCGCTGGTAGCGGCACCACTCGGCTGGATCGAGAGCGCCGCGGCCACCGATGTCGCCGAGTCCATGGTGCTGGCCATCTTGTCCAGGTACTTCGCCGGATCCACCGACGGCTGGTCGCTGGCGATGGCGAGCCTGCACAGCACCGGACCCGGCTTCACCGGCGAGGCGCGGCTGCTCGGCCAGGCGACGGCGACGCTGCATGCCGAGCTGGCCGGCGCCTTCGGCACCGCGGCGCTGCCCCGCCAGGCGCTCGCCGACCTGGCCGACGCGATGAGCGCCGAGCTTGATCTGGCGGTCAGCCAGGTACCCGAGCTCCGGCCTTACCAGCACGCCGTCCGGGCCCGCTACGCCGAGCTCGGCGGGCTCACCGGCCAGCTGATCACTCAGCGGGTGCACGGCGACTACCACCTGGCGCAGGTGCTGCGCACCGATCGCGGCTGGGTGGTGCTCGACTTCGAGGGCGAGCCCTCCGTGCCGCTCGTCCTGCGCCGCGGGTACGCGCCCGCGCTGCGCGACGTCGCCGGGATGCTCAGGTCCTTCGACTACGCGGCCAGGCATCAGCTGCACCACCGGCCGGCCGACCAGCGGCTCAAGGCGACGGCGCTTGACTGGGCCAGGCGCTGCTCCGATGCTTTCTGCACCGGTTACGCGGACGCCGGCGGCCCGGACCCGCGCGCCAGCGGCCCGCTGCTGCGCGCGCTGATCCTGAGCAAGGCCGTGTACGAGGCGGTCTACGAGGCCAGGCACCGGCCCGCCTGGCTGCCGATACCCCTTGCAGCGATAGCGGAGGCAGCCAGATGACCGAGCCAGCAAGCGCCGCCAAGCCGACGCCGCCCGCAGATCCGGTGAGGCACGCCGAGATCAGCAAGATCCTGGCCGGGCGGCACCACAACCCGCATGCGGTGCTCGGCGCGCACCCCGTGCCCGGCGGGCTGATCATCAGGGCACTGCGGCCGCTGGCCGCCGCGGTCACGGTCGTCCTGCCCGATGGCACCAGGTTCGGAATGTCGCACCTGCACGAGGGTGTCTTCTCTGTGGCCCTGCCTGGCCAGGCCGCGACCGACTACCGCCTGGCAGTCAGCTACTCGCCCGGCGGCCCCGAACTGCTGGTCGATGACCCGTACCGGCACCTGCCCACGCTCGGCGAGATGGACCTGTACCTGATCGGTGAGGGCAGGCACGAGGAGCTGTGGCGGGCGCTCGGCGCGCGGGCCAGGCCCGAGCTTGACGGCACGGCGTTCGCGGTCTGGGCGCCGAACGCCCGCTGCGTGCGGCTCATCGGCGACTTCAACCACTGGGACGGCCGGGCGCACCCCATGCGGTCGCTCGGCGGGTCCGGCGTCTGGGAACTCTTCATGCCAGGGGTCGGCCCTGGCACCAGGTACAAGTTCGAGATCTGCGACCGCGACGGCGGCTGGCACAGCAAGGCCGATCCGATGGCCGCGCTCGCCGAGCCGCCGCCCGCCACGGCCTCAGTCGTGTTCCGGTCCAGCTACTCCTGGGGCGACCAGGAATGGATGACCAGCCGGGCGATCGGCAGCCCGCTCAGTCGGCCGATGAGCATCTACGAGGTTCACATCGGCTCGTGGCGCCCTGGGCTCAGCTACCGGGAGCTGGCTGGGCAGCTCGTAACATATGTTCTTGATCGAGGCTTCACGCACGTGGAGTTCATGCCGGTAGCCGAGCACCCGTACGGCGGCTCCTGGGGCTACCAGGTGACCTCCTACTACGCGCCGACCGCACGGTTCGGCACCCCCGACGACTTCCGTTACCTGATCGACAAGCTGCATCAGGCCGGAATCGGGGTGCTGCTCGACTGGGTACCCGCACATTTCCCCAGGGATGCCTGGGCGCTGGCCAGGTTCGACGGCGCGCCGTTGTACGAGCACGCCGACCCGCACCGCGGGCAGCATCCGGACTGGGGCACGCTGATCTTCGACTTCGGCCGCCCTGAGGTGCGGAACTTCCTCGTCGCCAACGCGGTGTACTGGCTGGAGGAGTTTCATGTCGACGGGCTCAGGGTGGATGCCGTCGCATCCATGCTGTACCTGGATTACTCGCGCGGCCCTGGCCAGTGGACGCCGAACGTGCTCGGCGGCAGGGAGAACCTGGACGCCGTCTCGTTCCTCCAGGAGGTCAACGCCACCTGCTACCGGCGGTCGGCCGGGGTCGTGATGATCGCCGAGGAATCGACCTCGTGGCCGGGCGTGACCAGGCCGGTGCACCTCGGCGGGCTCGGTTTCGGGCTGAAATGGAACCTGGGCTGGATGCATGACACGCTTTCCTACCTCGCCCACGATCCGGTGTTCCGCCGTTACCACCACAACGAGCTGACCTTCTCGATGATGTACGCCTACAGCGAGAACTTCGTGCTCCCGATCTCGCACGACGAGGTGGTGCACGGCAAGGGCTCGCTGCTCGGCAAGATGCAAGGCGATCCCTGGAAGCGGCACGCGGCGCTGCGCGCGCTTTTCGGGTACATGTGGGCGCACCCGGGCAAGCAGCTGCTGTTCATGGGATCGGAGTTCGGGCAGGCTGCCGAGTGGTCCGCCGAGCGCGGGCTGGACTGGGCGGCGCTCGATGACCCGGCCCACGCCGGCCTGCAGCGGCTGGTCGGCGACCTGAACCGGACGTACGCCAGCCATCAGGCGCTCTGGCAGGCGGACTTCTCGCCGGCCGGGTTCAGCTGGATCGACGCCAACGACTCGATCGGCAACGTGATCTCGTTCCTGCGGTTCGCCGACCACACGCAGCCGATCGCCTGCATCGCCAACTTCTCCGGCGAGCCGCACCTGGCCTACCGGATCGGCCTGCCCGCCGCCGGCCGCTGGCGCGAGGTGATCAATACCGACGCGGCCGTGTACGGCGGCAGCGGCGTCGGCAATCTCGGGTCGGTGCGGGCGGTGGCCGAGCCGTGGCATGGCCGCCCGGCCTCCGCCGTGCTCTCGGTCCCGCCGCTGGCGGTGCTGTGGCTGGTCAGCGAGCCGGCCGCCGGTGAGCCCGCGGACCTGCGCGCCGAGCCACTCGGAGCCGAACCCGAGGAGGTCAGCGCCGAACCCGAGGAGGTCGGAGCCGAACCCGAGGAGGTCGGAGCCGAACCCGAGGAGGTCGGAGCCGAACCCGAGGAGGTCGGAGCCGAACCCGAGGAGGTCGGAGCCGAGCCGGAGGAGGTCAGCGCAGATGACTGAGCAGAGCGCCCCGACACCAGCTGGGCCGACCGCTTGGATCGGTCACCGATCTCGCCGCCGACCAACCTGAGTCCAGGCTCGACCGCGTGCCGCAGTGGATTCCGCGGCCGCTGTCCGGCAAGCCGCACCTGATCATGTTGACGTTGCCTAGCCGGGACCCGCCAGGCCGGCCTCACAGCAGGCGGAGCAGCCAGCGCGGGCCGGTGACCGACGCCCCGGCTGCCTGGCAGCGGGCCCGCAGCTCCCGGTCGGCCGTGACCACCAGCCGGTGCCCTGGCAGCGCGGCCGCCTGTGCCGCGATCTCATCGTCCCCCGAGCCTGGCGCCCTGACCACGCGGAACCTGCCGTCGGCCGGCTGCGCCAGGCCGTCCGCCGCTGCACGGCCGTCCGCCGCTGCGCTGCCGTCCGCGCCAGGCTGGTCACAGGCGGCCGCCTTCGCCGCGCCCTCGAGCACCACGACGATCAGCGGGAACCGTCGCGGCAGCGGCGGGATGCCTGCCGAGTCAGGCAGTTCTGGTATCCCGGCCCGCGCCAGCTTCGCCAGCTCAGCGCACAGCCTGGACGCCGCGCCCGCCCGGTCCTTCCACCAGCCGTCCGCGCGGGCGCCGATCACGTTGGCGGCATCCACGATCACGGTCAGCGGCGCGAGCGCGGCGCGCAGCGCCGGCCACTGCTCAGCGAATCCCGGATGCAGCCGCAGCGCGCCTACGTCGGCTACCGGCACCCAGGCGGCATCGCGGGTCTCGTCGCTGGCCGCCGCCACCGCCAGCGGCGCTTCGGCACTGGCCAGCACGGTCTGGTAAGTCCAGCCGCCATGATCGTCGGCCAGCATGCCGTGCACGGTGACGGCGGCCGGGCTGATTCCGCATTCCTCGGCGGCCTCCCGCAGCGCGGCGTGCACCGGCGACTCATGGCTGTCGCGGGCGCCGCCAGGCGGGCCCCAGGTGCCGCCATGGCTGGCCCAGGTACTCCGCTGCGCAAGCAGCACCGCGGTCAGCACCGCGGTCCCGCTGTGCTGGCCCGAGGGGACGACCCCCCGGACCCCCCCGCTGTGCTGGCCAGAGGGGACGACCCCCCGGACCCCCCCGCTGGCCGGGTAGGGAGCTGCCACGAGCAGGCCGGCCCCGCCGTGCCTGCCCCAGTGCCGGTGCCCGAGGCCGCAGCGGGTCCAGCCGTTCCCATCACGCGCGGTCATTGCTGCGACGATAGCTGACCTAGGCTTGCCCCATGGAATCAGCGCTGACCGGTACCCTCACCAAGCTCGCGAAGCAGCGCACTGCGCCGCTGATCCTGGAGCTTGACCTGTCCGACGGGATAATCGAGGCACGGCCGTCCGATCCGCTCTCCGCCTTCATGACCAGGCATCAGACCGCCTCGACCGACGTGATCAACGGCCTGCGCCAGGCTCGGGCGGACGACCGGGTCAGAGCGCTCGTCGTGAAGGTCGGCGGCCGCCCGATCGGGCTCGGCATGGTCCAGGAGCTGCGCGGCGCGATCAAGCGGTTCCGCGAGGCGGGCAAGCTGACCGTCGCCTGGGCCGACTCCTTCGGCGAGCTTGCCGCGGGGAACGTGCCCTACTACCTCGCGACCGCGTTCGAGACGATCTTCCTCCAGCCGTCCGGCGACGTGGGCCTGACCGGGCTGGCGGTTGAGCGGCTTTTCCTGCGCGGCGCGCTGGACAGGCTGGGCGTGACGGTCCAGGTCGGCGCCAGGCACGAGTACAAGAGCGCGGCCGAGCAGCTCACAGATAGGGGCTTCTCCGGCCCGTCGCGCGAGGCCACCGAGCGGATCACCGAGTCGGTCACCGATCAGCTCATCGCGGCCATCGCCGAGCGCGGCAAGATCTCAGCCGACGAGGCTTCCCGGCTGATCAACGCCGGGCCGTTCCTGGCCAGCCAGGCGCTGGAGGCCGGCCTGGTGGACGCGCTCGGCTACCGCGACGAGGTCTACGCTTGGGTGCGCAAGCGCGCCGGGTCGGACGCCGCGCTGCTCTACCTTGGCCGGTACCAGCGGTCGAAGGAACTGGCCAACCGGGCGAAGCGGATGGCCGCGCCGCGCCAGCAGTCGGTCGCGCTGATCCACGCCACGGGCGTGATCAGGCGCGGACGCAGCGGGCGCAGCCCGATGTCAGGCACGGCCGTCGGCTCTGACTCGATCACCGCCACGCTCAGGGCGGCCGCCGCTGACCAGCGGGTCAAGGCGATCGTGCTCAGGGTGAACAGCCCTGGCGGCTCCTACGTCGCCTCCGACTCGATCTGGCGCGAGGTGGTCAGGGCGCGCAACGCAGGCCGCCCTGTGGTCGTCTCGATGAGCGACGTGGCCGCCTCAGGCGGCTACTACATCTCGATGGCCGCGGACGCGATCCTCGCCCAGCCGGGCACGATCACCGGGTCGATCGGGGTGGTATTCGGCAAGCCGGCGGTCGGCACGATGCTGGCGAAGGGCGGCGTGACGACCGACTCCGTGGTGGGCGCGGACCACGCGGCCATGTTCGGCACCACCCACCCCTTCACCGACGCCGAATGGGCGCTGGTCAACAGCTGGCTGGATCGCGTCTATGCGGACTTCACCGGCAAGGTCGCCGCCGGCCGCGGCATGACCGCCGAGCGGGTGCATGAGCTGGCCAGGGGCCGGGTCTGGACCGGAGCCGACGCGCTGGATTGCGGCCTGGTCGACGAGCTCGGCGGCCTGGAGGACGCGGTCGCGATCGCCCGCCGCCGCGCGGGGCTGCCGCAGGAGGCGCCGGTGATCCCGTTCCCCGGTGCCAACCCGCTTGAGCGGCTTCGGCCCGCAAGCAGCAGCGAGGACCGGCGGGCGGCCGCCGCCGCGCGCGTAGCTGGCCCAGGATGGCTGCGCCTGGCATCGGCCGCGCTGGCGCCGGGCGGGCTGGCAGCTGGCGGCATGCCATCGGGCGGCCTCGCCGGGGCGGCCGCCGTCGCGGCCAGCTTGTTCACAGAAAGCTGGGGACCTGCCTGGCAGCTCGCGGCCCGCTGCGGCCTGTCGCAGGATGGCCCGCTGATGCTGCCAGGCGACTGGACGTTTCATTGAGGCAACCAACCGGCGCGCCAGACTCGCCCGCGGCGTTCGCTGACGCGCTGGGGACGGTGGCCAGCGGCGTCGCGCTGGTCACCGTGGCTGACGGGCGTGATGACGTCGGGCTGACGGTGAGCACGTTCTGCCCGGTGTCACGTGAGCCGCCGCTGATCCTGATCTCCCTGATCCGCGACTCCTACCCTGCAGAACTGCTCGGCAGGCTGGACCTGTTCGCGGTCACCGTGCTCTCGGCCGCGCAGCGCGTGCTGGCCGGCCGGTTCTCGGTGAGCGGCAGGCCGGGAGCCAGGCTGCTGCTTGAAGACGTACCGCATCACCGGGGCGCCAGGTCGGGCGCGCTGATCGCCGACGGCGGGCTGGCCGCCCTGGAATGCGAGGTGGACAAGCGCGTGCCGGCCGGCGACCACCTCCTGGTGATCGCCGCCGTGCTCGCCGTCGATGCCGTTGCCGAGGCAGGCAGCCCGCTGATCAGGTTCCGCAGCCGCTATCCAGCCCTCGCCGGTACCTGACCGGCCTCGGCTCGCCGTCGATGCCGTTGCCGAGGCAGGCAGCCCGCTGATCAGGTTCCGCGGCCGCTATCCAGCCCTCGCCGGTACCTGACCGGCCTCCCCGGCCGGCGACACGGCACGGATGCGCGGCCGGTCGCAGCGAATTGGTTGGTGCCCGGGCGCGCGCGATGGCTACTCTGCACCGATGAGCACCGGCCAGACTTCCGGCGATTCAGTCAGGCTCCCCCAGGCACCGCCGCCGTTGCCGACCTCGCGTGAGCCAGCGCCCGGGTCCGCCCTGTCCAGGCCGCTCAGGCTGCGCCCGCTCGGGCCAGACGATGAGGTGGCCTTCCGCGCCGGGCACCGGGCGATGGCCGAGGACGACGACTTCACCTTCGGCCTGGGCCTTGAGCCAGGCATGTCGTGGCCCGATTATCTCCAGCTACTGAAGAAGTACCAGGCTGGAGTCGACCTCGCCGAGCACTTCGTCCCGAACACCTTCCTGGTCGCCGACGTCGCCGGGGAGATCGTCGGCCGGACCTCGATCAGGCACATCCTTACCGAGTCGCTGGCCCGCACCGGCGGCCACATCGGCTACGGGGTGCTGCCCGCGCACCGCCGGCGCGGTTACGCCACCGAGATACTTCGGCAGAGCCTGGTGATCGCAAGGGCAATCGGGGTCGACCGAGCGCTGGTGACCTGCGATGACGACAATGCCGGCTCGATCGCCGTGATCGAGTCCTGCGGGGGCAGGCTGGCCGATGTCATCGTGACCAGGCCGGGCAGGCGGCCGCTGCGCCGCTACTGGATCGCCTAGGAACCTGCTGATTTAGAAGCTTGCCGATTTAGGCCAGAATCCGACTCTTCTGCTCCGCAAAGCCGCAGGTCAGCGGCCTGACCTCGGATGGAAGACCAGCTATTTCAGCGGCCTCCTATTTCGGCGGCCTCCCAGCGCTCGGCGGCGATGGCCGTGCCGCGCAGCTGGCTCATGACCGCCCGCCGGCCCTCGCCCGCAAGCAGGTCGATGTAGAGCTCGCCGCGCAGATGGCCGGTCTCGTGCTGCAAGCACCTGGCAAGCTCGCCGTCGGCCGCCACGGTGACCGGCTGCCGATTCAGGTCAACGCCCCGCACCACGGCGTGCGCCGCCCGGCGCAGCTCGGCGCTGACACCGGGCACGGACAGGCAGCCCTCTGGCCCGTCCTGCTCTCCGGTCAGCTCAGTGATCACCGGATTGATCACGTAGCCGCGCTCGCCATCGACGTTGTAGCAGAACACCGCCACGCCAGAACCGATCTGGTTGGCCGCGAGGCCGGCCCGGCCAGGCAATTGCACGGTGTCGAGCAGATCGCCCACCAGCGCCGCCAGGGCGTCGTCGAACCTGACCACCGGCTCGCACGGCGTCCGCAGCACCGGATCGCCGATCAACCGCAGCGGGCGCACCGTCACGGCGCCTCCCGGTGCTCGCTGCCGGCCGTGAGCTTGCCGAGCTGGTCGAGCACCAGCCGGTGCCAGGCAAGCTCGGCCTCGATGCGCAGCCTGGCATGCTCGACCACCAGGTCGTCGGCCACCGTCTGATCCGGCCAGGCGCGGTCCCTGTGGTGGCTGAACTGCGCCGCCTGGGCGGTCAGCGCGCCGATCCGGTCGTCGAAGTAGCCGCGCAGCGTGTCCTGGTCCAGGTCGCCGCTCATCGCCAGGGCGAGGTCGACCGGGTCTGGGCGCAGGCCGACCTCCCCGAGCGCCTCGGCCCGCAGCGCGCGCAGCTCGCGCCGGCCTTCGTCGGTGATCGCGTAGACCGTCCGCGCGGGCAGCCGCCCTGGCTGCTCGGTCCGCAGCGGCTCGATCAGCCCTTCGGCGGCCATCCTGTGCATCGCGCCGTACAGCGAGCCAGGGCGCACATCGGACCACAGGTCGGCGCGGTCGACCCTGGCGTCCCTGCGCAGCTGGTGACCGTACATGGGCCCGCGCTTGGCCAGCGCGCCCAGGATGAACAACCGGGTCGGGTTCACTTCCCCAGTAAAACACGACTACTCAAAGATGAGTAGTCGCTTCGAGCTCAAGCGTAGGGTCACGCACATGAGCGCGCGATCCTGTTGGAGCTATCCACCGACAGAATCGCGTCGCGGGACGGTCAATTCGAGCTGTAGGGCGAGGAGCGGAGGTCAGGCGCGGGCGCCGAGCTGAGCGACTTCAGCAAGGCCGTCTCCCTGGCCAGCAGGCCGAGTTCGGCAGTCAGCCTGCTGGCAGCGTCGGGCTCGGCAAGCAGCCGCTGGCCGTCGGGCAGCTCGATGATCATCGAAGCGGCCACGAGGTAGGAGAGCGTGACCGGCTCATCGGGCAGTTCGCGCACGTCGATCTTGGCCGCCCCGTGCGCGGCGAGCGCCTCAAGGTACCCCTGGAACGCCCGCCGCACCTGCCGCGCGGCCTTGCCCGCGGTCGGCTCGTCGCCAGCGTCGTCGGTGAGCACCTGCACGGTGCCGCGCAGGTACGGCAGTGAGTCATCGCAGTCGATCAGCCGGAACCGCTCGGTCCCTACGGTCATCAGGTCGAACCGGCCGTCGTCATGCTCGGTCACCTGACGCAGCGTCGCCGTGCAGCCGATCTCATGCAGCGATGACACCCCGTCCACGCCGGTCTCCCTGCCCTTGCGGATCGCGATCACGCCGAACCTGGCGGGCTTGGGACCGTCGAGCAGGTCCCTGACAAGCTGCCGGTACCTGTCCTCGAAGATGTGCAGCGGCAGCAGCAGGCCAGGATAGAGCACGGTGCCGAGCGGGAACAGCGGCAGCGTCTCGCTCATGCAGCGAAGACTATGCCGCTCAGGCCTCTTCGCACACCTTCAGCCGCTCCGGCCAGCGCGTCAT
>WNFX01000739.1_pt1 | contig 34125 bp, 24 predicted proteins | sample 5400111 | NCBI WGS metagenome assembly WNFX01 (sample SAMN13153363, study PRJNA577476) | soil metagenome | isolation source: 40 cm soil or saprolite under grassland replicate 1 | place: USA:California | collected 2016-06-15 | reverse complement strand
CACCGTGCTGATCCACCTCGCCCGGGTGTACTGGGAGCTGCACGACTACGACCGCCAATGGGAGTGCGTCTGGCAGGCCCTCGAAGCGGCTGAGCGGCACGGCCAGCCTGAGCTGCTGGCGCGGGCGCAGGCGCGGGTCTCCGAGGCATACATGCTGGCCGACCGCACCGCCGAGGCGATCGAGTGGGCGGACCGGGCGATCCCCCTGGCCGAACAGACAGGCCAGCACGCGACGCGGCTCGCCGCCCTGGTCAACAAAGGCGCCGCATTGATCGAGCCGATCGGCATCCCCAGCCAGCAGCGCAGGCGGGAGGGCATCGCGCTGCTGGAGCAGGTGATCACCGAGGCGGAGGCGACCGACTACGATCTGACCCTGCACCGGGCACTGTGGAACCTGATGTGCGACCAGGTGCAGGTCTGGCCGCTCGAGCGAAGCTGGCACGTCTACCAGCAGCTCCGCGCCGCCTCAGAGCGGGCAGGGCACGCCGCCGACAACATCGGCCTGGCGAACCGCAGGGCGCAGATCCACATACTCGAGGGCGACCTGCACGCCGCCCTCCACGCTCTCGCCGAGGGCAGGCGCCTGAGGTACGCACGCAACCCCAGCAGTACCTTCGAGTTCCTGCTCAATCCACTCGAGGCGAGCCTGCGGATCGAACGTGGCGAGCTGGCGCAGGCCGAGGAGTTGCTGGAGCGCTGCCGCGAGGAGATGCTCGCCGCTCCTCAGGAGTGCGACCGGGTGTGGTTCTGGACAATGGGTGCCGCATTGGCCGCGCGACGTGGTGATCTCACCGCCATCCGCGAGGCGCTCGCCGGAGCGAGGGCGCAGGCAGTGATGTGGTGGTGGGGGCTGGACCTCGAGTCCAACCCCGGTCTGCTCGACGTGCTCCGCGCCGGCCTGCCACCGGCGGAGCTGCGGGCGCTGCTCGCCGACGTTGACGAGCGGACCGGGGTGCTGAGCAGCGGCCCGGAGGACCGAGAATGGGTTATGGGGCTACCGGCGCGGGTGCACGTCGACGCTGCGCTGCTGGAGGCCGAAGGCGACCTGGCCGGGGCGACCGAACGCTACCGGCAAGTCGTTTCGGACCAGGAGCGCTACCGGGTCCCCTCCCTGCTCGCCGACTGCCATCTCGGCGCCGCCCGGTGCCTGCTCGGGCTCGGCCGCCAGGCCGAGGCGCTGGAGCACGCCCGCAGGGCCGACCGGGTGCTGGAGCGCTGGCCCGGGTGGCGCCGTGACGAGACCCGGGCGCTGCTGCGCCGCCTCGGCGAGGGCCGGCCGGTGGCGGGGCCGAACGTGCTCACCGCGCGGCGGCTGTTCATCTCCACCAAGACCGCCTCGGTGCACGTCTCCAACATCCTCGCCAAGCTCGGCATGGCCTCCCGCACCGAAATCGCCGCCTGGGCGGTCCGCAACGGCCTCGGCCCGGCGGCGGCCCCGGCCCCATCCCCCGCAGCGGCCCCGGTGGCGAGTCCCTGACCGTGGACCTCGGCCTCAACGGCAAACGCGTCCTGGTCACCGGCGGGTCCGGCGGGATCGGCCAGGGGATCTGCCGCGCCTTCGCCGCCGAGGGGGCGCTGGTCGCGGTCCACTGGCACCGCAATGAGGATGCCGCCAAACGGCTCGCCGCCGACCTGCCCGGCGCAGTCGCGGTGGGCGGCGACCTCGGCACTGAGGAGGGCGCCGAGGCCACTGTCGCAGCCGCCACCAGCGCCTTCGGCGGCCTCGACGTCCTGGTCCACTGCGCCGGAGTCTGGCCCGAGGAGCCGCTGCCGCTGTGGCAACTCAGCCTGGAGCGCATCGAGGCCACCCTGCGGGTCGACCTCACCGCCGCCTTCATGGCCGCCGGGGCGTTCCTGCGCCAGCTCGAAGGCCAACGCCAGGACCACGGCAACCTCGTCTTCATCGGCTCGACCGCCGGCATCTTCGGCGAGGCCGACCACGCCGACTACGCCGCGGCCAAGGCGGCGGTGATCTTCGGCCTGGTGCGCTCTCTCAAGAACGAGATCGTGCGGATCGCCCCGCGCGGCCGCGTCAACGCGGTCTCCCCCGGCTGGGTCCGCACCCCCATGACCCGCGCCGCGCTGGAGGACCCCACCCTCGACCTGGAACGGCGCATCACCCGCACCATGCCGCTGCGCAAGCTCGCCACCGCCGCCGACGTCGCCAACCAGGTGGTCCTGCTCGCGTCGGATACCGCGTCAGGCCACGTCAGCGGCCAGATCGTGACCGTGGCAGGCGGCATGGAGGGCAGGATCCTCCACGAATAACCGGACGGATGACCGGCCGTGGCGCTCGGTACACTGCAGGGATGGATCGTCTGTTGTTGTTGCGTCACGCGGTGACCGAGGAGACCGGCAAGCGGCTCTCGGGCTGGCTGCCCGGCATTCACCTGTCCGAACAGGGCCGCCAGCAGGCCAAGGCGCTCGCCGAGCGGCTGGTGCCGCTGAAGATCGACGCCCTGTACGCGAGCCCCCTGGAGCGCTGCCAGGAGACCGCTGCGGCGGTCGCCGCCGTCAAGGGCCTGGAGCTAAACACCGTCCCGGACCTCGGCGAGGTCCGCTATGGCGCCTGGACCGGCCGGGAGCTGCGCGATCTGGCCAAACTGCCGCTGTGGCGGGTGGTGCAGGGGCACCCCTCCGGGATGCGCTTCCCCGACGGCGAGCTACCCGGCGAGTCGCTGTACGAAATGCAGACCCGGGCGGTCGCCGCACTGGAACGCCTGCGCGCTGCCCACCCGCACCAGACCGTGGCGGTCTGCAGCCATGCCGACGTCATCAAGGCGGTCGCCGCCCACTACCTCGGCCTGCACCTGGACCAGTACCAGCGGCTGGTGGTCGCCCCGGCGAGCCTGACCGCGTTCGGCTTCGCCCCGCTCCCCTACCTGCTGCGGCTGAACGGGACCGGCGACGAGGCCGACCTGGAGGTCCCATCGCAGCCGCCCCAGCCGGAACAGCTCACCCTCTTGGGGGAGGAGCCCGCCGATGGCCAGCCGTGAGCTGGACCCGGTCACCCGGCTGACCGCCGACGCGGTCGGCGAGCCCGGCCAGCGGACCTTCCTGATCCAGGCTGCGTCGGGCCCGGACCAGGTGACCTTGCTGGTGGAGAAGGAGCAGGTGCGGCTGCTGGCCGAGCGGCTGATCTCCTGGCTGCCGGAGCTGGCGGCCGAGCGGCCCGAGAACCCGGAGGAGGTCCGCGCGGCCGAGTCCGGTGATCTGTCCCTGGCCGAGCCGCTGGAGCCGGACTTCCGCGTGGGGCAGCTGGCGATCACCTACGACCCCGACCGGGACCGCATCGTGGTGGTCGCCACCGAACTGCAAGCCGAAGCCGAAGCCGAGGGTGAGGCCGAGGCCCTGCTGGAGCTGGAGCTGGAGCGCGAACCGCAGGAGGTGCGCCTGTGGGTCACGCGGCCGCAGCTCCGCGTGCTCGCCCGGCACGGCAACCAGGTGGTGGAGCGGGGCCGCCCGCCCTGCCCCCTGTGCGGCAACCCGCTCGACCCGTCCGGCCACGTCTGCCCAGCGCAGAACGGCCACCGTCCCACCCTGGCCTGAAGGTCGGTGGCATGGAGTCGTCCCCGCCGGTTCCCCTGCCCGAGGATCAGGATCGCGCCCGCGCGCTGCTGGAGGAGGGCGAGCTGGAGGTAGTCGGCCGCATCCCCTGGGCCTCCAACGCCACCCTGCTCGCCAAGGTGTGCCGGGACGGGCAGGAGAACCTGGCGATCTACAAGCCTGCCCGGGGCGAGCGGCCCCTGTGGGACTTCCCGGAGGGCACCCTGTACCAGCGGGAGCTGGCCGCCTACCTGGTCAGCGAGCAGCTCGGGTGGGGGCTGGTGCCACTGACGGTGGTGCGCGCGGACGGCCCCTTCGGGATCGGGTCGGTGCAGTGGTTCGTGGACGCCGACCCCGAGGTGACCGCCTTCGAGCTGATCGAGCGCGGCAATGCCGCCATGCCGCTGATCGCCGCCTTCGACGTGGTGATCAACAACGCCGACCGCAAGGCCGGCCACTGCCTCAACGCCCCCAGCAGCAGCGGCAGCGGCGGTGACCCGGCGGACGGCAAGGTCTGGGCGATCGACCACGGCGTGTGCTTCCACGTGGAGCCGAAACTGCGCACGGTGCTGTGGGACTTCGCCGGCCAGCGCCTCGCAACGCCGCTCCTGGCCGACCTGAAAGCCCTGGTAGAGACGCTGGAATGCGACGGCGAACTACGCCAGCGACTGGCCATGGTCCTCGCCCCCGCAGAGGTTGAGGCGCTCACTGACCGTGCTGACCGACTCACCCGGAGTGGCCGGTTGCCGCATCCTCGGGGCCGGCGGCCCTACCCGTGGCCACTGGTATGAGCTTAGGAAATTCTTAATTACGCAGGTAGAAGGCATGTCGTACGATTCGGCCGCTCACCGGCACTGCTGGTATGGGCAGTATCGGAAGAATATCCCCCCAGCGGCACGATCACAGCAACTCCGCCAACGAAGGCAACGCACCGAATTGGCACGCCCGGATAGCGGTGGGCACCCGGGCTCCGGCCGACCGAGGAGGTCATGCCAGTGAAGGGTCTGCGATCAGTGAAGTGGCTGGTCCCGCTGCTCGGGCTCGCGCTCGTCGCAGCCGCGTGCTCCAGCAAGAGCAATAGTGGTGGCGGCACCACCACCGGGGGCACCAAGGAGGGCGGCACCCTCAGCTACGCCGCAGACCAGGAGCCGACCGGCTTCAACAACAACACCTCCAAGGACCACGGCACCTCGGTGGTGAACATCACCGTGAACATGTTCCCCAACGCCTTTAACGTGGCGCCTGACCTCTCGGTGAAGCTCAACAGCGACCTGTTCGACTCGGCGGACCTGACCAAACAGAACCCCGAGACGATCGTCTACAAGATCAAGCAGAACGCGGCGTGGTCGGACGGCACCCCGTTCAGCGCCGATGACTTCATCTACGCCTGGCAGCACCAGAACGGCAAAAATCCCAAGTTCGACGTGGCCGGAACCACCGGCTACGCCTCGATCAAGAGCGTGACCGGCTCCGACAACGGCAAGACCGTCACGGTGGTATACGCCAAGCCATTCGCGGACTGGAAGAACGTCTTCACCCAGATCCTGCCGGCGCACTACATGAAGTCGCTGCCAGGCACTGACGCGCAGCAGTGGAACGACGGGATCGACAAGAACCCGGAGAAGCTGCCCTCCGCCGGCCCGTTCGTGGTGCAGAACTACACCGTCGGCAGCAGCCTCACGCTGAAGCGCAATGACAACTACTTCGGGCCGAAGGCCCACCTCGACTCGGTCGTGTTCCGCTTCCTGCCGGCCTCGACCGCCCAGCCCGCGGCGCTGCAGAACAGCGAGGTCGACCTGATCTACCCGCAGCCGCAGCTCGACGAGGTCAAGCAGGTCGAGGGGATGCCCGACGTCAGCTCGCAGATCAACTTCGGGCTGTCCTTCGAGCACCTGGACTTCAACTTCAAGAACCAGTTCCTCAGCGACCTCAAGGTCCGCCAGGCGATCGCCACCGGCCTCAACCGCGACGACATCGTCACCCGGACGGTGAAGCAGTTCAGCAGCAAGGCCTCGGTGCTCGGCAACCGCATCTGGCTGAGCGGGCAGCAGTACTACGAGGACCACTCCGGCAACTATGGCAAGGGCGACGTGGCCGCGGCTAAGCAGCTGCTCGAAGGCGACGGCTACACCATGGGCTCCGGCGGCTACTACGCCAAGGGCGGCAAGACCCTGGAGATCCGCTTCTCCACCACCGCCGGCAACCAGCTCCGCGAGCAGCAGGGCGTGCTGTTCCAGAGCCAGATGAAGGCGATCGGCGTCAAGGTCGACATCGCCAACTCGGTGTCGAAGACGCTGTTCGGCGACTGGCTGCCCAAGGGCAACTTCGACGTCGCGGACTTCGCGTGGGTCGGCGACCCGTTCGCGATCTCCTCGAGCCAGGACATCTACCGGACCGGCGGTGGCGGCAACTACGGCAAGCTGGCCGACCCGAAGGTCGACTCGATGTTCGAGCAGGCCGTCGCGGAGCTGGACCCGGCCAAGTCGGCCGCCCTCGGTAACCAGCTCGACCAGCAGATCTGGGCTGACATGGCGACCATCCCGCTGTACCAGAAGCCGACCTTCATCGCCTGGCGCAACACCTTCACTGGCATCGTGGACAACACCAGCCAGTACGGGCCGTTTACGCAGGCATTCGCCTGGGCGCAGAAGGCCTAGCTCCTTTCTGCCGTCGCGCGGGCCGGCACCCAGACCCAGGGACCGGCCCGCGCCCTCACCAACTACGCGGCAATCGCACGGCAAGAGGGATGCCATGGCCAGTTTCATCATCCGCCGGCTGCTCATCTCGATCCCGGTGGTGCTGCTGTCGTCGGTGCTGGTGTTCGTGCTGGTGGCCAACTCTGGCGACCCGCTCGCCGAGCTGAAGAATCGCCAGCCGCCCGTTCCCCAGCAGGTCATCAAGGAGCGGGAGCACAAGCTCTACCTGGACCGGCCCGAACCGGCCCGCTACTGGCTCTGGATCTCCCATTTCGCCCGCGGCGACATGGGCACCTCGATCGACGGGCGCAACGTGCGCACCCTGCTCGGCCAGCGCCTCGTGGTAACCCTGCGGATGGTGATCCTGGCGATGCTGATCGCGCTGATCCTGGCCGTTGGCGCGGGCGTGCTCAGCGCGGTCAAGCAGTACACGCCGACCGACTACAGCTTCACCTTCGCCGGCTTCCTGTTCCTGTCGATGCCGGTGTTCTGGCTCGCCGCGCTGCTCAAGGAATTCCTGGCGATCAAGGTCAACAAGCTGCTCGGCAGGGTGGTGTTCTTCACCGTCGGGGACCACACCCCCAACCTGGCCGGCAACCTCTTCGACCGGCTCAACAACTACGCCGGGCACCTGGTCCTGCCGACGATCACGCTGGCATTGATCTCCTTCGCCTCCTGGAGCCGCTACCAGCGCGCCAGCATGCTCGACGTGCTGTCGAGCGACTACATCCGCCTGGCCCGCGCGAAAGGGCTGTCGCGGTCGCGGGTGATGCTCCGCCACGCCCTGCGCAACGCGCTGATCCCGCTGGTCACCGTGGCCGCGATCGACATCGGCGCGATCTTCGGCGGCGCCATCATCACCGAGTACGTCTTCTCCTGGCATGGGATGGGCGAGCTGCTGATCGTCGGTGTCTCCATCGGCGACCTCAACGTCGTGCTTGCCTGGCTGATGGTGACCAGCATCATCGTCATCCTGTTCAACCTGATCGCGGACGTGCTCTACGCCGTGCTCGACCCGAGGATCCGCTATGGCTGACAGCAAACCGGCGCCGGCCCCAACCAGCACCCCGCCCGAGCGGGAGTTCACTGTCGCGGCCCGCAGCCAGTGGCAGATGGTGCTGCGGCGCTTCCTGTCGCACAAGCTGGCCGTGGCCAGCCTGGTGATCTTCCTGCTGCTGGTGCTCACCTCGCTGTTCGGCGGGCACTTCTGGAAATACAAGTTCGACTCCGCCGCCACCTCGCCGCCAAGCCATCCGCCGTCGCTGCACAACCCCCTCGGCACCGACGACATCGGCAGGGACGAACTGGCCCTGCTGCTGCGCGGCGCGCAGAAGTCGGTCCAGATCGCGCTGCTGGTGGCGCTGCTGTCGACCAGCTTCGGCGCCGCCCTGGGGGCGGTCGCCGGCTACTACCGCGGGTTCGTGGACTCGGTGCTGATGCGCTTCACCGATCTGGTGCTGACCATCCCGCTGTTCGCGATCCTGGCGGTGCTGGCGCACATCGCCACCGGCGGCGGCTGGCTCTTCATCGCGATCGTGCTCGCAGCGGTGGAGTGGGTGGTCATCGCCAGGGTGGTGCGCGGCACCTTCCTGTCGCTGCGCGAGAAGGAGTTCGTCGAGGCGGCACGGGCGCTCGGCGCCACTGACCGGCGCATCATCTTCCGCCACCTGCTGCCGAACGCCACCGGGCCGATCATCGTCAACGCGACCATCGTGGTGGCGCTCGCGATCCTGCTGGAGACCGCCCTCACCTACGTCGGCCTGGGGGTGCACTCCCCCGACACCTCGCTCGGGCTGCTGGTCCAGACCGGGCAGTCCGCCGCGCAGACCCGGCCGTGGCTGTTCTACTTCCCCGGCCTCGCCATCGTCATCATCGCGCTGACCATCAACTTCATCGGCGACGGGCTGCGCGACGCCTTCGACCCGACCCAGACCCGGGTGCGTGCCTGATGGTGGACGCCGTGCTGGAGGTCAGCGGCCTCACCGTCGAGTTCTCCACCGACGACGGCATCGTCCACGCCGTCCGCGGGGTCAGCTTCACGATGACGCGAGGCGAGACCCTCGGCATCGTCGGCGAGTCCGGTTCGGGCAAGTCGGTCACCTCGCTGGCGATCATGGGCCTACTGCCGAAGACCGCCAGGATCCGCGGCTCGGTCAGCTACCGGGGGCGCGACCTCCTCAAGCTGAGCGACCGCGAGATGACCGGCATCCGCGGCAAGCGTATCGCCATGATCTTCCAGGACCCGATGACGTCGCTGAACCCCGTCTACACGGTCGGCTGGCAGCTCCGGGAGGCGATCCTCGCCCACCAGGAAACCTCCAAGAAGGACGCCTGGGAGCGGGCGGTGTCCCTGCTCGACCTGGTCGGCATCCCCAACGCGCGCGAGCGGGCCAGCAACTACCCGCACGAGTTCTCGGGCGGCATGCGCCAGCGCGCGGTGATCGCCATGTCGATGACCAACGACCCCGACGTCATTATCGCCGACGAGCCCACCACCGCCCTGGACGTCACCGTCCAGGCACAGGTGCTCGACACCCTGGAACGGGTGCAGGCCAACACCGACGCCGGCATCATCCTGATCACCCACGACCTCGGCGTGGTCGCCGGCATGGCCGACAAGGTGCTGGTCATGTACGCCGGCAAGCCGGTCGAGGTGGGCAGCGTCGACGACCTCTACTACCAGCCGCGCATGCCCTACACCCTGGGCCTGCTCGGCTCGCTGCCACGACTGGACGCCAAGGGCGACGAGCCGCTCACGCCGATCCGCGGCGCCCCGCCCTCCCTGATCAACCTGCCGCCAGGCTGCCCGTTCTCGCCCCGCTGCCCGCTCAGCCGGCCCCAATGCGACCAGGATGAGCCGCTGCTCCGCGAGGTCGCCGGCGAGGCAGGCCATGTGGCCGCCTGCCATTACTCCGAGGAGCTGGCCGGCGACGTGGCCGCCGCCGAGGTCTTCGAGACCGCCGAGGCCAACCTCGCCGCGCTCGAAGAACTGACCCATCTCGACGAGGTCGCCGGCCAGGCCGAGCACGGCACGGAGGGAGGCTCATGACTGCCGCCGCACCGGACGCCGAGCAGGCGGCCACCCAGGCCGCCCAGCCGATCCTGGAAGTCCGCAACCTGGTCAAGCACTTCCCGCTCACGGGCGGCGGGGTGTTCCGGCGGCGCATCGGCGAGGTGCACGCGGTCTGCGACATCTCCCTGGAACTGCTGCCCGGTGAGACCCTCGGCCTGGTCGGCGAGTCCGGCTGTGGCAAGTCGACCACCGGCAAGACCATCCTGCGGCTCACCGAGCCGACCTCGGGCCAGATCGTCTTCCAGGGCATCGACCTGGCCGGCAAGTCGCGCAAGCAGATGCGCCAGGTCCGCCGCGACTTGCAGGTGATCTTCCAGGACCCGTACGCGTCGCTGAACCCGCGCATGCCGGTGAACGCGATCGTGGCCGAGCCGCTGGTGATCCACGGCCTGTACGGCAAGCACGGCAGGGAGCGCGTGCGCGACCTGCTCAGCGTGGTCGGGCTCAACCCCGAGCACGGCAACCGCTACGCGCACGAGTTCTCCGGCGGCCAGCGCCAGCGCATCGGCATCGCGCGGGCGCTGGCGCTCGAACCGAAGGTCCTGGTGCTCGACGAGCCGGTCTCCGCGCTCGACGTGTCGATCCAGGCCGGCGTGGTCAACCTGCTGCAGGAACTGCAGGACCGCCTCGGCCTGGCCTACCTGTTCATCGCCCACGACCTGTCGGTGGTGCGGCACATCTCCGACCGGGTCGCGGTCATGTACCTCGGCAAGATCGCCGAGTCCGGCAGCCGCGAAGCCATCTACGACCGGGCCTCCCACCCCTATACCCAAGCGCTGCTGTCAGCCGTCCCGATCCCCGACCCGCGACTCGAACGCAAGCGCAAGCGCATCGTGCTGGAAGGCGACGTGCCAAGCCCGGTCAACCCGCCGTCGGGCTGCCGCTTCCGCACCCGCTGCTGGAAGGCGCAGGAGATCTGTGCCACCGAGGAGCCAGCCCTGGTCGATCGGGGCCAGGGCCACCCGGTCGCCTGCCATTTCGCAGAGCCCCGAAGCCTGCTCTGAAGCCTGCTCTGAAGCCTGCTCTGGAGAACGATCCCGAAGGAGGGCTCCTCCGAGGGAATGCGTAGAGGAGACAATAAACGAGCACAGGCTAGGGCGGAACGCTACGCTTGCTAGTGGAGCCTGCATGCCCGGACACGATTGCAGGCGCGGTGGGAAGGCGATCCAGTCACGATGAAGTGCAAACGCTGGGCGATGCTGCCCCTGGCACTCGCCCTGCTGGTGGTCGCGTGCGACGGCCGGCACAACAGTGCCCTCTCGCAGAATAGCCCGCCGAAGGGCGTCAAGCGGGGGACGCTCCGGGTGATCGACAGCTCGGACGTCGAGGCCTTCGACCCGGGCATCGCCTACGGCGTCACCGACCTGACCCTGCTGCGCGGCGTAACGCGGGAGCTGTTCACCTTTGATTCGTCCCGCCGTGGCGAACAGGCGCTGGACCCGGTCCCAGACCTGGCCTCCAGCTACGACCTGACGACAGACGGGCGCACCTACACCTTCCACCTGCGCCCCAACGTCCTGTACGCCCCGCCGCTGGTGAATCGCCCGGTCCGGGCCGAGGACTTCATCTACGCGGTGGAGCGGCAGTTCGACAAGGCCAATCCCTCCCCCGACCCGTATACGACGCTGATCAAAGGCGCGGCCGAGTTCGCTGCCGGCAAGGCCAGGACGATCACGGGCATGGTGGCGCTCGACGACCAGACCCTGCAGATCATCCTCAAGCAGCCGGCGAGCGACTTCCTCAGCATCCTGACGCTGCCGTTCTTCTCGCCGGTGCCCAGGGAGTACGCCTCCCGCTACGCGCCCGGCTACGACTACGCCCAGCACGTGGTCGGATCGGGGCCGTATACGCTCAAGAGCTACCAGCAGGGGAACCACATCGACTTGGTGCGCAACACCAACTGGGACCCGCAGACCGACCCGTTGCGCAGCGCCTGGGTCGACGAGATCCTGGTCTCGGTCTCGACCGGCCGCTCCACTAGCGATATCCAGCAGGCGATCGAGCACGGCGACGCCGACCTGAACCTCGACCTGACCGCGCCGCCCAACGACGACCTGCGGCGCCTGTCCAGCGACCAGGACCTCTCCAAGCAACTCGCCATCGAGACCACGGGCTGCGTCCACTACCTGACGCTGCAGACCGACGACGGCCCCACCGCCGACCTGCGCGTGCGCCAAGCGGTCAACTACGCGGTCGACAAGCAGGCGCTGCAGTTGGCGCTCGGCGGCCAGTTCGCGGGCGACGCGGCCTCCACCATCCTGAGCCCGACCCTCAGCGGCTACAGTCACTACGACCTGTACCCCACCAAGGATGACCGCGGCAACCCGGAGCAGGCCAAGGTGCTGCTCGCGGCGGCCGGCTACCCGAACGGGATCACCCTCAACTACGTCGGCCGCTCCGACGGCACCGGGCCGGACATCCTCGCCGCGCTGCAGCCCGCGCTCGCCCGCGCCGGCATCAAGCTGAACGTGACCCAGTACAAGGGCTACGACATCTACACCAAGTCGCTGCAGCGCCAGGACAAGAAGCACGAGCACCAGATCGGGCAGGCCCGCTGGTGCCCGGACATCCCCGGCAACGGTGCCCGCTCCTGGATCGGGGTGCTGCTCGACGGGCGCACGATCAACCCCACGGCGACCAACGACTACGGCGACTACAACAACCCCGCGGTCGACCAGATGCTCGAGGAGGCCTACGCGACCAACGACGCCAAGGCCCGCAACGCCCTCTGGGGCCAGATCGACCACAAGGTCATGGCCGATGCGCCGTGGGTGCCGCTGCTCTACGACCGCCAGACCTACTTCTGGTCCTCCAGGGTCAAGAACTGGACGTTCTCTCCCTGGATCTCCAACCCCGACATCACCAACCTCTGGCTCGACCCGAACACGCCGTGAGGGCGTAGGGGGCCTGGCCGCCGACGCTCCCCCAGGGAAGGCATTGGGTTACGCCGGCGACCAGGCGATTCAGTGGATCAGTGGGAGTGGGTCTCCTGCCGTGGTTTCTTCAGTGACCGGCCGTGGTGGGCGGGCTGCCCTTGCCGTGACTGCTGTTGCTCTGCCCGGTGCCCTGGCTCTGGTCATGGCTGGTGCTGGTAGTGGTGGACATCACGTTCGCGCAGAAGCTGGCGATCTTGCTCGCGCCGCCGGCAGCCTTGGCCAGTGCCGCGAAGGCGACGGCGTCCATCTTCTTGCCATTATCGCCGCCCTGCCCGGCTGACCATGCCTGGCACAGGCCCTTCGCCGCCGCTCCGGTCAGATCTGGGCCCTGGGCGTTGGCGCGGCCTGCGGCGGTGCTCGCCGGGTCGTGGCCTGCCGACCCGTTCGCGTTCGCGCCGTGGGCGTTGGCCTGGCCGGCGGCGGTACTCGCCGGTCCGTGGGTGGCGGCGCCACTACCGCGGTGGCTGTCGACGACTCGCTGAGCTGGAGCTGGCAGGTTCCCGGTCTCGGCAGCCGCGGCGCCGACGGCCAGGATGCTGAGGACAGCAGCCGCGACCACCTTGATGGTGAACAGCTTGGTGAACATACGTGACCTCTGGGGGATGGGAGGCGATGGGGCACGAGTGCGCACGACCGCTTTGTATGCAGCCATCGCGGCCGCCTTGCCTGCCTGCTCCTCCGCGCCGTGCTGGGGGGACGCGGCGGTCGCAAGCAGGTCCGCCACGCGGGCGTAGCCCGGTGGCGCGTCGGCGGGATCCAGCCGGCCCGCCAGCAGCCGCTCGGCCGTGTTCTGGTCGAGGGCGTACGGGTCGCGAGTGGCTCGTCGTAGTCTGCGCATCTCACGCTCTACAGCGTCGCCGTCCCTCAAGGCGTTACACCTCCCTTCGCCTCAGGTAGCCGTTCCAGGCGTTCGGCCAGGCGCCGCAGGCCCCGGTGGGCCAGCACCCGCACCGCGCCGGGGCGCTTGCCGACGATGCGGCAGACCTGTTCGACGTCCAGGCCGGCGATCACCCGCAAGGCCACCACCTCGGCCTGGTCAGGAGGGAGTTGCGCGATGACGGCCACCGCGGCCTTGGTCGTCAGCGCCTCCATCACTTCGTCGGCCGGGTCGCCAGCGCCCGGCCACACGTCCAGGAACTCCTCCGGTACCGGCACGCTCGGCCGGTGGTGCTGGCGCCGGTAGGCGTCCACGGCCCGGTGGCGAGCGATGGTGAACACCCAGCCCCGGAACCCCGCCTCGCCGCCTTTGAATCGTTCGAGGCCGCGCACGACCTCGATCCAGGTCTCCGAGGCCACGTCCTCGGCCGCGTCCGGGATCACCACCCACAGGTAGCGGAGCACCGCCGGATTCAGGTCGAGCCAGAGCACCTCGAAGGCCCGCTCGTCACCAGCGACGGCGGCAGCCAGCACCGCAGAAAACGAACTTCCAAGCATGAGCAAACCCAAACGTCCGGAGGGAGGGCGCATCGGACGTGGTCGCAGATCCAACCACCATCCGCGCACCCCCCGCAAACCAGCGAACCGCACCGAAGGTGTAACGCGATCAGGTGTCCCGACGTTCTGTCTTCGATAGGGCGTCCCTGGGACCGGGACCGGTCCCAGTCCCGGTCCCCGAGGCGTCCCGGTTTGCACCCAACGGAGGGGGAACGAACGATGCACAGCGGACGGAAGCTCGCGCTGGCAGCCCTGCTGGCCCTTGCACTCGGGGCTGCGGTGGCGCCGGCGGCCTCAGCCCAGGGCGGCGACTCGCTGGTCACAGTCGGCAGTCCCACCAGCCCGTTCTCGCAGAACAAGCAGAACGAGCCGGCGGTCGCCGTCGACGCGGCCCACCCCAACGTGGCGGTGGCCGGCTCCAACGACAACATCGACCTGGAGGCCTGCAACGCGGGCGACCCCACCACCTGCCCGTTCACGGCTGGCGTCGGGACCTCCGGGGTGTACTTCTCCTTTGACTCCGGGCAGACCTGGACGCAGCCCACCTACACCGGCCTCTCCGCCCGCGACTGCCTCGGGCCCGCGGCCTGCACACCGCATTCCGGCCCGATCGGCACGGTGCCCAACTACTTCGAGAACGGCCTGGTCGCCGACGGTGACCCCGCCGTCGCGTTCGGCCCGAGGCCCGACGCCAGCGGCCACTTCTCGTGGGCGAACGGGTCGCGCCTCTACTACGCGAACCTGACCTCGGATCTGGGCTCGGGTCCCGCCCAGGAGACCTTCAAGGGCTTCGAGGCGGTCGCCGTGTCCCGCACCGACGACGTGGCCACCGCCGCCCAGGGCGGCGCCGCCGGGCAGGCCGCCTGGATGGCGCCGGTGATCGCCAGCCGCCAGTCCAACACGACCTTCAGCGACAAGGAGCAGATCTGGGCCGACAATGCGTCCAGCAGCCCCTTCTTCGGCAACGTCTACTCCTGCTACGCGGCGTTCCGCAGCAACAGCCAGGGCAACGCGTCCCCGCAGCCGCTAGTGGTCACGGTCTCCTCCAACGGCGGCAGCACCTGGACGCAGCACCAGGTCACCCCGGCGTCCAACAACCCCTTCAACCCGAAGCAGGGCTTCGGCCGCTCGGGCTGCACCGTGCGCACCGACTCCAACGGCGTGGTCGACGTATTCGCCAACCAGTTCGCGGTCGGTATGCCGGGGTCCGGCGCGCACATCCTGGTGCAGTCCTTCGACGGCGGGAAGTCGTGGACCAAGCCGCGCAACCTCTTCACCGCCTTCGACACCTGCTTCCTGGTGCAGTTCGACGGCACCAGCTTCCGCTGCGTCGAGGACGGCATCGCCGGCGCCCGCGACGACCTTTCGTCCGCGCCGTCGGTGACCATCGCCAACGGCGCCCCGACCGGCGCGGGCGCGACCAACGAGCTGGTCGACACCTGGGTCGACGGCCGCGACGGCCCCTCGGTCGTCCACGTCTTCACCAGCGCCTCCACCGACGGCGGCCAGACCTGGTCGTCCCCGGCAAGCCGGGAGGTGGCCGGCGACCGCGGCTACTACTCCGCCGCCGCCCTGTCCCCCAGCGGGCACGACCTCTACCTGGTCTACAACGCCTTCACCACGCCCCTGCGCAACGACACCACCAGCCCCAGAGGCCTGGTCGGCGTGACCCTGCACGCCGACGTCGCCGCCGACGGCACCCTCACCAACTGGACCCAGCTCCACCGCGGCGCCACCGGCGACCCCCGCGCCTCCAGCCAGAACAACCAGGTCATCGAGTTCCTCGGCGACTACGTCTACGCCGCCGCCACCGACACCTACGCCGTCACCGTCTGGAACGACACCCGCAACGCCGCCGACTGCCCCGCCATCGACGCCTGGCGCGCCTCCGTCCAAGCCGGCTCCCCCATCACCCACCCCGCCCCCCAAAACGACTGCCCCGCCACCTTCGGCAACAGCGACATCTTCTCCGGCACCTTCCCCGACCCCACCCCCTAACCCCCCAGCAATCCCCCGAACGCGCACCGGGCGGGGCTCCGTCCACGCCGGTTCCCCCGCCCGGTGCGCCTAAATCCGTTCCCAGTCGTTTCGCGGAGGACCCCGACATACCAAAGACGCTGCCAGGCGGCATGCAGGCCGGACGCGCAGTCTGGCTGATCCTCTCTCGCCGCCCGTGGGCGTTGACGCCGGCTTGGCTGTTCCAATGGAGCGATAGCGGTCCCATCCCTCCCATCCTGTTCTGCTTGGCTGTCGGCCTGGGTGCCTGGCTCCTGGATCACCTTGTCCTACACCTTGGACTCACCCTCTTCTTGGTCATCCCCTTCGCCCTGCTTGTTGGCCTAGCGGCGTTCTTCATTAACTCGGCGGATCCGTCCGATCCACAACCGCACCCACGTCACCTGCATCCAGTGGGACCGCACGACCTGCCAGAGTTGCACGCCTTGGTCGCTGAAGTCGCCGAAGAACTCGGCGTTCAGCGACCGGCGCGTATCTGGCTCTGGGCGATCCCGGACTCCATCGTCAAGCGGCCGACACCGTGGCGTACCGAACTGTGGCTTGGGCTGCCCTACGCCACGGAAATGACGGTCCAGGAGTTGCGCGCCGTGGTAGCGCACGAACTCACCCTCGCTGAGCGCCGCCGAGCACCGCTGGTCAACGCGGTCTACCGACTTTGGATCAACCGCGTGGCTCGGATCAGGCCTGGCACAGGGTCCCCCAAGGCGTTTCTGGTCGAGGCCGCCACCGTGGCACAGGCGGTGCTCCAAGAGGCCGACCAGGCCGGCGCGAGGTTGGCTGGGCAGGAAGCAATGGTCTCGGCGCTACTGCGCGGGGCCGTAATCACCTACTCGTTCGCGTGGTTTGCCACGAGGTATGCCGGGCCCTTGGTGAAGTGGCGCAGCTTCGCTGTCGACCTGTACCCCGGCTGGCGCTGGAAGCTACGTCACGACCTCGAGTGCGATCGCGGCTGGGAACGCATTCGGCCATCCCTGCTGGAGGACCCACGACCGGCATGCTCCTTCGCCCAGCGAATCAACGCGATTGGCGGACCAACCGCAGCAGAGACTACGGAAATTCCACCTCCGCCGGCCCACCAGGTGCTGCTGTCCGGGCTGCCCGAGGCTGTCGAAGGCCGCTTCAGCCGGTGGTACGTCGAACAGGCGCTACAAGGACAGCATCGACGTAGGGCGCTGTCGGCCTACCGCCTCCGCGCCATCCGGTTTCGCGATGTATCCCCAGACGTCTGGGACACCACCATCCGCCAGCAGCTTGACAAGGTGCTGGCCGCCACTGCAAGGCTCCGCGGACAACCAACGGCGACCCCCCAGGACGTGATCGCCGTGGTTCGCTCCGGTCAGGCCACCGATCTGATCTGGGATCACAAGGACTGGATGTGCAACCATCCCGCCGCGAGCGTCTGCGCACTGTTTCCCGTAATCCATCGCGCACTTCGATCCGCAGGCTACGAGTACGCCAATCCCCTACGGCAACGCGAACTGGTCGCCCCGAGCGGCGACCGCCTCGACGTCATGGGCCTGGCAGAACGCATCGACCACGGCGAGCGCCCACCACAGCTTCCCCCTAGCCTGCTGGAGGGATGAACCGCTCAGCGTGGACATCATGGAGGGGAGGTGGTTGCTCGGGTGTCCTGCTCTTGACGGGCTACCACCCGGAGTTGGCGGGTCGAATGGGCCGGTGGAATCGTAACCGCGAGCATCATCGTCATCTGGAGGGTGATGGAGCCGTAGGTTCCAGGTGGGACCAACCCTCCGAAGCCTTGTTGTCCGGGACGCTGGATGATCGCGGAGACGACCTGACGGTCCAGGGGGTAGACCTGCCGGGAACCATTGAGGGCCAGCAGTAACAGTGCGCTGCCGTCGCTGAGCCGATAGGCCGCAGTCCGGAATGCGCCCGGTTGGTACTGGCGAACTTGTTGGATCTGGAAGTTCTGATTGGCCGCCATCCGTTGCTTTCTGAGCCCTGTCGAAAACGGGCCCGGAGCGATGGCTGGATCGTCGGGGGCGTGGTGGTCGTCGAAGTACGCTCCCAGCAGTTTGGCCGACGCTCTCGCACTGAACCGCAGGTTCTCGGCGTCGCGCGCATCGACCAGTGCGGCGTAGCCATCGGCGTCAATGGCTACCGGTGGGGGCGGGATATTGTCGATCAGGCGCGCCGTGGCCCAGACGCGCCACGGCGTCCTACGGCTGACCTGCTCGAACTCCAGCACCTCCCGGTATGGGTCGGTCTCCCGGCTGGACCATGTGACGATCGCCAGGAAGTGAGCAGGGAACGGAGGCAGTTCCAGCCGGGGCACGGCCACCGCCACCTCACGCGGTCGCGGGACCTCCGGACGTGGTTCGCCAGCCGATTCCTTTGCCTTCAGCTCGGCGGATGTCGTGGCCAGCGCCGCGCCGCTCTGGATTTGGTTCAGCACCGTGAAGTCTCTCTCGGAGACGACTCGTGCCCAGCCGTTGGCATAGGACCGCACGATCGCGATGGCCGCCACCGGAGAAAGTGCTGGCGGGGGTTGGCGGCTGGTGGAACCCCCTATGCACAGGACCGTCGCCACAACAATGATCAGACCGAGCGACACCGTAGACAGGACGCTGGTGTCGCGCAGGCTGAAGCGGAACCTCCAAACGCTCATGTTCTCGCAGTCACCGCGGTTACGGACCAACTGCTCGCCACCGCCACCGCGCGAGGGTCAGTGCTGCCCGTCCTAGGAACCTGGATGGCATAGGTCGCCAAGTAGCGGTAGAGGACCGCCCGGTACGACCCGGGTGGGATCCGCCGGTCGGCCTGAATCTGGTTTGCGTCCTGCACCAGTGGCGACGCGAGGAAGCCAACCAACTTGTCGGCCCGGATTGTCACCGCGAACAACGCGCCATCACGTGTCAGGCAGGCGAAGCCCGGCAGGCGGGCATCCTTTAGGCTCTGCCCTACAGCCACGCCATTCTGGGCGGATTGTTTCTTGAACGCCTCGTTCGCCTTGACCGTGCCGTAGGTGTCAGCGGTGTCAGTGAAGAAGCCTGATCGGGGCGGTGTATCCGTCTCCTCCGCCTGCGTGAGGTAGTCGCGGAGCCGCCGCTCGACTGTAACGGCATCGGTGACCAAGACCCTGCGCTGTTGGCTGGGAGCGAGCTGGGTAGCGAAGCCGTCCTGATCCACGACAATTGATGGCAGCGGCGTGTTGTTCGCGTACTTCACCCACCAAGACGCCTTCCAAGGAGCCTGCCGGGCGCCCTTGGTGAACACCACGAGGTAGATCTCAGGAGACGTGTCAGGATCTGTAGCCGTCACAGCAGCCAAGAACACACGCGGGAACCGTTCGGGTCTGGGCACATAGACGTGGATCTCCGAGAGCGTCAAATTCTGCGATGGCGGGTTTCCGTTCGCATGTGCGTCCTCAATCACACCCCCGCTCAGCGAGGCGGCCGCTCCGTCCTCGTGGTCGCGAAGTGGAGCTGCCTCGCGGATCGAGAACGCAAGCCCGCGCGCCTGCCAGTACGCCCGCACCACACCCGCAGCCTCGTCCAACAGCGGCTGTGCGGTGAGGCGCGACTGCGCCACCACAGACGGCTGCTCGCTTCGCTGGTCCTTCCCTAGCTTGGCAGCGGGCTCGGAGTGAAAGCACCCGGCAGCGGCCAATGCCAACACGAGCGTCGCCCACAACGGGTGTCGTCCGGTACGGCTCCTCCACGGCTGCATGCTCGCCTCCATAGAAGATCCCCTGCTCGCGTACCAGGTGGACCCAATTGGGCTTGTGTTATGAAGACCGCAGCTGCACAGCCTCCGTTTCAGCCCAAGCACCCTGGAATGATCACAATTGGGTTACAGGCGCAGGAAGCGATCCCGCAACACGCGAGCTCAACCGGCCAGGTGAACCTCCTGAGCCCGCCATGAGCGGGGCTTGGTACGTATTGCCTGTAACGCTTGAGGCCCACGCAACGCTCTCTTTGGTGGTGATCCCCAACCCGTCCGAGGCGATCCCGACCCGCTTTGCGCCCAGGCAGCCGCCAAGCCCCCCAGCGCAGGAGGCATCGCCATGCAGGGACACCCCCACGGGCCCGATCACGCCCACCCCCACAGCAACGGCGACCCATCCGCGCCTTTGGGCCGGGCGCTGGTCGCCGTTCCCGACCGTGGCCTCGCCGCCAGCCTGAGCAGCGCGCTCCTGGCGGCCGGCCTCCTCCCGATCGCCGCCACCAAACAGGAGGTCTTCATCTGGGTCCACGCCGACCAGTTCGTGGTCTTGGTGATCCACACCAGGCTCGGTTCCCCCCAACTCCTGGAGGAGGTACGCCGCAGCAGCAACGCCCCAATACTCGGCATCGGCCCGCTGGCAACCAACAGCCGGCCCCTACCCGCCGGCCTCGCCCCCAACGACCAGGTCCCCGACGACCTCGACCCCAGCCTGCTCACCACCCACTGCCTCGCCCTGCTGGCCGGACGCCGGTCGGTTCCACCCCCTGACGAGACCGAGCTGGTCTCGTGGGGACCGCTGTGCATCGACGTCCCGCGACGGGAGGCCTTCTGGAACGACGCCCCCCTGCCCCTCACCCCGACCCAGTTCCACATCCTCGTCATCCTGATACGCGCCCAGGGCGCACTCGTCCCCGGCCCCGAACTCTCCAGACAGCTCTGGAGCCTGGCAATACCCCACGACCGCGACCGCCTCTACGCCCACATCCGCCGCATTCGCAAGCACATCGAGCCAGACCCCTCCCACGCGGTCTTCCTACTCAGCATCCGCGGCGAGGGCTTCCGCCTCGCCGCCCCACCCCGACGCCCTGCCCCACCCGAAAGCTCGCCATCGCCCTCATGACATCGCCTCATCGCGGGAGGAGAAACAGCGTGGCTATCGCCTCCAACGAGTCGTTCAGCGCCTGGACCAAGACCTTCACCGACCCCAAGCCGTCCGCGGCGATTGTCGACCGGCTCACCTTCGGTGGCGACCTCATCGAGACCGACACCGACTCCTACCGGCGTGCCAGGCCTGAGCCCACCAGCAGCAACAACCAGACACCTCCCCGACGCCCGCCTCTCGAACAGGAGCCCAGTCATGAAATCCCGGCGCTTGGCCTCACGGTTGGCTTCGCGGCGTGCCTCGGGGTGATCCCGGCAGTCATCGCCCACCGAAAGGGCCATGATTGGCTGTTCTGGTGGGTCTTCGGCACGACGATGTTCATCGTCGCACTGCCCACTGCACTCCTCATGAAGCCAACTGGGAACCCCCGGAACACCGGATCGTCGGGCGTATGAGGCGCCGCACTCGCCGACGGTCACGAGTCTCGTCTGCTTCCATCCAGCGATCGAATCGGCCATGAAGCCGAGTCAGCCAAGCAATCGGACCGCCTGGTCACCTGCCCGATCCAAGCCTGCGCCCGCACCTTCGGCGCCAGCCGCCCCAGCGCCGCCAGCAGCTCACTGGCGTTCCCATCGCGCCCCACCGATATGCTCCCGTCAGGATCGAGGGGCCCCACATGGAAGAAGACGTCGGAAATCTCGCCAGCACGCAGGGTCTCAGCAACGTCCGATACTCCCCCTCGGTATGCGCCTGCCCCACCCACTGATGCCGCCCCACACCGCATTCACCCCACGGCTCCGCTGCTCCGCCGACGGTGCCGCCCGCCACCACACCCACGTGCCAGCCATCACCACCGCCACCACAACGACCACCACTGCAACTCCCCAGCCACCCACCCGCAGCACCCACGCCACCGGCCTCTCGGACGATTCGGCGATTCAGATTCTTGGAGCATGCGAGGAGGTACTCAACGGGCAATCGCTACTAAGACGATGAAAGGGGCGAACCATCAGGAAGGCGACGAGCGCGGACGCGGGCCCAAGGCAGCCCCTGCCAGCCCGATCCCGGTACTGCTCATAGTGCTGCTGGCGGATGGCCTCGCGAACAGCAGCCATATCAGCGCGGGCCACATTATCGGGATCGGGATCCGGGGCGGGATCGGGGACGTGGGTGGGGGGAAGGTCTGGCAACCCTCCAAGGATCTGATCCACCTCGGCGAGGCTGGCAGGCGAGTAGTCCAGCTCTACCTGTGAGATCTCCCGCGCCGACCCCACGATGTCACTGGCGAACACCGGCGCGTTGGCCGGGGTGGGGTCATGCTGCAACGTCAACCGTATCCGACCCCCCTTCGTTCCATGTGGTGATGCCTGGGGTGGCGCAGGGGGGAACTTCATCTCCGGTGGATCCGGCTCGGGATCCCCGATCCGGGCCCGATCGATTGGAGTGGGGTCAAACCCGCCCGCATCCCGCAGCGCCCGGGCCAGCCCAATGACCCGATCGTCCGTGGGAAGCCCACTATCAGCCTGGGCATCGATGAGCGATACCACCACACCTCCGTCGCGGATGCGGTAGATTCGTGCCCTACCTATGGCAGCAAGCCCCGCCGGGAGCGCTTGGGCCCGTGCTGCCGACAAATAGGTGAGATAGCCAGCAACGGGCTCGCGGTGTCCGCGGCCCTGCAGCATCTGTTGCTCTCGGAGTGTCTGTGCCCCTATGTAACCCCAATCAGGTTCCCACTCCTCTGCCATAGCCACCAATAGCCCTTCGGCAAGCCGCCCCCACCGCCGCACATCGACTTCGATTGCCACGCTGAGCTTCATTATGCGTTGTTGAGAAAGCCGGCCCCAATTCTGCGGATACCGCAATGGCCAGAGAAATCGACCCGACGACCGCTCTCCTGACCATTCCACGCATCAAGGTTGAAACCGAAATTCTCGTCTCTATAGGCGCGGGCCGCAACGTGCTCGGTCAGCTTCGGCAGGGTCTCAGGAAGCGGCTCCGCTAGCAACAGCTGCTCCAGGTCGTCTGGAAGGTCTGCCCCAGGTTGCTCGGCGACGAGGCGCTCCAGCTCCTCAGGAAGATGTTGTTGCTCAAACCAGCTGCGCAACAACCCGTAATCATCATCCAGCGCTACTACCCGCTCAAAGAAATCTTGCCACCGGGTAGCACACTGTTCGGCCGATTCCCCTTGGCCCCCAATAACAGCCCGCGAAGACCCTCTCCCTGGCCGCCTTCACCCCGAGTCAGTTACCTTCAAAATATAGGTGCTTCATGTATACTATTCCGCAATGAATCTAGTGCCACCACTCACCACCCCAGCGCCGTCCTGGGATGGCTGGTACTGAAACTCGTCGGAGCGGACAAGCGCCTACTCATCAATGTCCAACGGCTCCAGTCCAGCGGGACTCACCTCAACATTGCTCACCCGGGCTCCACGGATAATGTCAGCACCTCGACCGGACAACAAGATCGCATCATGATTCGAAGCCAAGAAGATATCCGATTTATCCCATTTCCTGGGATCGAGATAATGGCCCACCCCTCCTGTCTCGAAACCCATCGAGTTCGATGGCACCACTACCGGACCGCAACGCCCATGCACACAGAGTAGGTAAAGAGGCTGGACGCCTATGGTGCCTGTCGCTTCGACCATGACAGGACGCGTTGTCCAGCCTGTAACATCTCCTGCCCGCATTACCTCGCGAAGCCGCTCACTGATCAGGAAGACTGCGGCCCAGAAAGTACCCACCAGATCGCCGAATCTTCCATGCTGCTGAACGACTCCTACGATGGGGCCGCCAGCCAGCTTCCCTGTGAGAATGTCACGGGAGGCCACCCCCTCCAGCCCGGGAAGATCGATACGCATCCAATTATGACTGCGAAGCTCCAGAACATGAACCTGTCGGACGTCAAGCAAATTAGAAGTGGACATTGAAACCATACTTCCCCGCCATCATTCTTGCGAAGGCGAATGCCTGGTCCCGTGTAGGTGATGCCCTCAAGAACACATTCCAATCCTTGGCGTATTCGCTGGAGATTCCCTGATGGACCGATCGCTCGAGCCATGTGCCGTACTCTGGCTTGTTCACGTCGATACCGAGTTTAGCGAAGTCTCGGCCGAACTGGACTGGAAACACATGGTGCGCATCGTAGAGCCCTCCCGGAGGCGGTTCGCCGATAGCTTTCCTAAGGTTTTGTCGGAAGCCCAGATCACGACCGGTGTACTTTACTGCACTACTTGCTTCTTCTGCAACCGCCTCTGCGTCACTTGCTGGCCCGAACTCCGGGGTCATGGCAGCGCCGAAGGCAATCATCATCGAGTTAATTAGGTCAGGAATTAGTTGCCGATCTTCGAGTTCCTTCTCCCACTTATTTCTGATCTCCTGGAAGCCCTGCTCTGGCGTCCATGCGCCGCTCTGAACCTGCCCAACGGCATACCTACAGAACTTCCAATGCCAGGTACAGATCTCGGGTGTTTTCTGCCCGCGCCCCGGACCATAGAGCTGAACGAAGACATTCCTCGCCGCCTCATCGGCTTCGTTCTGTGCTTGGATTTTTTGGTAGGTGGTGGGTGCCTGCCATTTGGTGGTGAGCCAGGTGTTGAGCTGGGGGTTTGCGCTGACGGGGTTGTCGGGGGTGGGGGTGTGGCCGTCCAGCTCCACCATGGAAAGGGGGTTGCCGCCGGCGAAGGCGTAGCGGCTCATGGTCCAGGGGTCGGTGCCGAGCTGCAGGTCGGAGAGGGCGCCGCTGTAGAGGTCGCGGGTCAGGAAGCGGTTCGAGCCGGGGTCGTAGGTGCGGAACCCCATGTCGTATTTGCCGGTGCCGGGGTCGTAGCGGTCGGCGTTGAAGCGGTAGGGGTTGAAGAGGTCTTTGGTGGGGTCCTGTGGGTCGGGTTTGTCGACGCCGGTGAACGCAGCCTGGTCGTTGGTTCCGTAGGCGGTGTAGCCATAGGTGGCGTTGGTGTTGCCCGAGGAGTCGGTGGTTTCGTCGACGTCGGTGTGGTTGTTGTAGCCGTAGTAGGCGGTGGTGGGGGTCGCTCCGGTGGTGTGGTTGATTTCGGAGAGGCGCTCACCCCAGGGCGTGTACTGGTAGGACTTGGTGAGGGCACCAGCCACGTCCTCGGAGAGGAGCTGGGTGGACAGGCCGAGGTAGGTGAGGTTGGTGGTCTTGGCCCCTGTGGTGCCGGCGTTGGTGGTCTCAGAGGTGCGGCGGTCCAGCGGGTCGTAGGTGACGTTGGTCGTCGTCGTGGCGGTGCCGTTGCGTTTGGTGGAGGCGGTGAGGCGGCCGAAGGGGTCGTAGTTGTAGCTTGCGGTGACCCCGCCAGTGACCGACGACAGCAGCCGGTTGCGGTCATAGGTGTAGCTGGTGGAGGTGCCGGCGACGGTCTGGCTGGTGATGTTGGCGTTGGCGTCGTAGGCGTAGGTCTCGGTCCCCAGCGTCGAGCCCGTGCCGGTGTCGGTTTTGGTGCGTTGGGTGATGCGGTCGCGGGGGTCGTAGGCGGAGGCGTAGGTCCAGGCAAGCGACGCCGAGGCGTTGTCGGCGCTCTGCTTTTTCGAGACGTCGGTGGTCTGGTTGGCGTTGGCGTCGTAGGTGTAGGTGTGTTCGTTGACGATGGTGGCGTCGGGTTTCTTCTCCACCTGGTGTTGGAGGAGGCCGTCGAAGAAGTAGCTCATATCGACGGTGTTGAGGTTGCCTTTGGTCTGCTTGAGCCGGCGGCCGTTGGGGGTGTAGGTGAACTGCTCGACCTTAGGGGTCGCCCCGGCCGACTCGGTGTTGGTGACGGTGGCGGCCAGGTCGCGGGGGTCATAGGTGGAGCTGGCGGTCATCTGGTCGTGGGTCAGCGCCAGCAGGTTGGAGTTGGGGTCGTAGGCGGTGTAGGCGGTGGTGTGCTTGACGGTCCCGGCGAGCTTCTCCTCGACCTTGGCGACCCGGTCCAGGCCGTCGTAGGTGACCGCGTCGGTGTCGATGGTGGCGCCGGGGCTGCTGTCGGCGATCTGGACCAGGTTGCCGTTGGGGTCGTAGCTGTAGGCGAAGTTCTTGTGTTCGGTGTCGGTGTCGGCGGAGTTGTCTCTGACCAGCTTGACCGCGTCGGCAACCACGGTGCCGTTGGCGGCATCGGTCAACCGGACCTGTTGGGTGGTGCTGGCGGCACTGAAGCTGTAGCTGCCAAGACTCACCCAGCTGCCCTGGTTGGTGGTCTGGTTGACGGTCTTTGCGGCGGTGCCCGTCGCATGGGTGACGGTGTAGGCGGCGTTGGTGGCGGTCGCGCCGGTGTATTTGACGAACACCTGGTAGGTGCCGTCCTGGGGGATATGCAGGCCCCAGGTGAAGGTGTTGGCCCCGCTCCCGGCGGCGTGGCTGGCGTAGTTGTAGCCCTGATAGCCACTCGCCGCCGACGACGTGGCCCACGTCCCGGTCGTCGACGTGTTCTGGCTGTCGGAGTTGTCGACCAGCACCACCTGCTTGCCGACCGGGATGCCGTCGTCGCTACGGCCGCCAGGGTCCCATCACCGAAGTACGCCCAGCCCTGCGTGCAGCTGGAGGACCCGCCGGCACTGGTGATCGTGCGGCTTGTCTGCTCGCCGAGCGGGTTGTAGTCGTAGGTGGTGGCGATGTCTTGGGGGTCGGTGGAGCTTTTGATCCAGCCGTTGTCGAAGTAGCTGTAGGCGGTGTCGTTTCTGACCGTCTGGCCCGCCGATGGGGGTGCGCTGACCTTGGCGAGGTTGCCGACGTCGTCGTAGCTGTAGTCGAGCTCGTCGGCGGTCTTGACGTTGGGGTCGGCGGCGCTGAACGGCAGTTTCTTGGCCTTGATGCGGTTCAGTTCGTCGTAGACGGTCTCCAGCACGAAGTCGGTGGTGTCGCCGGTGGTCTCGGTCCCGCGTGGGGTGATCGTCTTGGTGCGGTTGCCGACTGGGTCGTAGGCGTACTGGGTGACCCGGGTGACGCCGGTGGCGTGAGGGACGTCGACCTCGCTGACCATCGCACGCTCGTCGCGCTTGACGACGGTGGTGTGGCCTTCCTTGTCGGTGACCCCGGTGACTTGGCCGTCCTTGTCGTAGGCGTAGCTGGTCGTGAAGCCCAGCGCGTCGGTCGCGACCATGGGCCGGTGGGCCAGGTCAAAGGTGTATTTGGTGGTGAAGTCGTTGGGGTCAGTGGAGGCGTTCTTGCGCGGGTCGACCACCAGCACGGTGTTGCCCACGTTGTCGTAGCCGTAGGTGAGCTTGTCGCCCAGCGCGTCGGTCACGCTGGTGGGCCGGTTGAGGGTGTCGTAGGCGTAGCTGGTGGCGAAGTCGTCGGGGTTGCTGGTGGTCAGCGTCCCGTTCGGCTCGGTCTGCTTGGTGAGGTTGCCGACCGCGTCGTAGGCGTAGGTCGACGTCCGCGCCGGATCGGACGTGTTGTCCTTCGGCAGCGACACCGAGGTGGTCTGGTCGGCGTTGTCGTAGACCGCGGTGGTCACCGCGCCGTTGGGGGCGGTCGCCTGGGTGACGTTGTCGTTGGCGTCGTAGACCGGCGCCGGGGTGGTAATGAAGACGTTGTTGGCCTGGTCCTTGGGGACCTTGCTGTCCAGCGGCCGGCCGAACAGGTCGTAGGCGAAGGTCGAGACCTTCTGCTTGGCGTCGGTGATCTGGGTGACGTTGCCGCGCGCGTCGTAGACGAAGTTGGTGGCCTTGCCGAGCGGGTCGGTGATCGTCTTCGGATACCCGACCACGTCGTAATTCGAGTAGCTGGTGGGGTGGTTGTTGGCGTCGGTCGCCGTGGTCAGTTGCCCCAGCGTGTCGTAGGCGTAGGTGGTGGTGAAGTCCCCGACCGTGGAGGTCGCGGTCCCCTTGGGATCGGTCACTGAGGTGAGGTTGCCGAAGGCGTCGTGGCCGAAGGCCCACGCCCGACCCTCCGGACTGGTCTTGGTGGCCAGATCCGCGACGTGGCCGGTCAGGGTGGTGTTGTAGGTCAGCACCGTGGCGGCGGTGTTGTCGTGGACCGCCTGCGCGTCGGTGATGGTCAGCGGATAGCCGGTGTTCGGATCGTATGTGAACTTGCTGACGGCGCCGTTGGCCTCGGTGATCTGACTGACGTTGTGGTCGGCGTCCCAGGTGAGCTGGGTCTGCTCCCCCTTGGCATTGGTCGTGGACACCGGCCGCCCGAACGAGTCGGTCAGGAACACGGTGGAGTTGCTGCGGGCGTCGGTGACCGTCGTCTGGACCTGGCCGCCCTGCGGGCCGTCCGGGTCCAGGTAGGCGAAGCTGGTGGCGTTGCCGAGCCGGTCGGTGATGGTCTTGGCCCACCAGTGGAACTGCGGGTCGTCGACCGGGGGGTTGTTGTAGACGAGGCTGGTCGCATGGCCGCGCGGGTCGGTGACTTTGACCAGCTTGACGTTCTTGTTGCCCTGCGTCATGTCGTAGTCGAACAAGAACGTCTTGGCCGCCGCGTTCCCGGCCCCGTCCACGACCTCCTTCAGCAGCCCTTTATCCGAGTAGGTGAAGGCGAGCTTGCGGCCGCTGACGTCGGTGATCGAGGCGACTTGGTCGATGATGAACGGGTTGGTCAGGTTCGACCCGGTGAGCTTCTGGTTCGAGCTGGAGTCGTAGTAGCTGTAGCTCTGGCCCTTCACGTAATAGGTCAGCGTGAGCGTCTGGCGCCCAGCCGCATCCGTCAGGTACTGCAGGAACTCGATCGGCTTGTTGTTGGACTTGCGATGCTCATAGGTGAACAGCAGCTCGTTGCCGTTCTTGTCACGCGTCGCCGACTGGTAGCCGTCGGCATCGAAGAAGAACTGGGTCCGGTCCGGCCGCGTCATCACCCAGGTCCGCGACGGGTCGTCGGCGATTGCGGCCGCTGGCATCTTCTGCAGGAACAGGTGCACCCCGAGCGGGTGGTCGTAGTCCCACAGGCTGGTGTCGGTCGAGCCGTGCTTGTTGAGGGTGAACGTGTGGGTGGTCCCGTCCCCATCGGTCAGCTTGATCGTGGTGGGCCAGTCCTGCCCTGGCGGGTGGAATTCCAGCGGGCTGCCCATGCGCATCACACTGGCGGCCGACAGCGACCAGCCGAACCCCATCGCGGAGTTTGAGGTGTCCAGCGTGTTGTGGGTCAGCCGCACGAAGGTGGCGGGTCCGCGGCTGGGGTTGGCGATCGGGTTGTAGGACCACACCAGGTTCCCGGCGTGCTGGTTGACCATCGCGGTCGAACCCGCCCCGGTGTTCTTGCCGGCGTACTGGTAGAACCGCTCCAGCCCCAGCTGGTCGGAGGTGGGCTGCTCTACCTGGACGTTCTGCGCCAGTGCCGGGACCTGCGCCGAGGCTGACAGGTAGGTCCCCGTCGTGGTGTTGAGCAGGTCCCAGCCCGCCGTGTAGGCGGTCCGATCGCCGCCCGGGTCGGCAGGTGACGGCGCCTTCAGCGGGGCCTGGACGGTCTCCATCGCGCCTGGCGCCAGATCGGCGGGCAGCGTGGTCTGGACCTGGTTGCCACTGCTGGTCTGGTCGGTCCCGTCCGGCAGCGTCCAGTGGTAGGTAAGGGCGTAGTCGCTGGCCTTGAGGGTCGACCCGGTGGTGTTGGTGACCGTGACCGGGACGGTGACGGTGTCGCCGGCAGCCATCGCCTGCGGCGTCGAGGGCGCGTAGTAGGTGTCCTCGGTGGTCTTCTCCATGTAGATGACCTGGAGCTTGGGCCGGAACAGCGGCTCCTCGCCCTCGGCGCTCATATAGGTGCCGTGGGCCAGCGGGGTCGTCTCGTTGACCGCCTTGATCAGCAGGCCGTGGTTGCTGACGGGATTGGCCAGCCAGCCGGTCACGATCTGCTCGACGTGCCAGTCGTGCGACTGCGGCTGGCCGCTGACGCCCTCGGTGTCTGCCACCGTCGCAGCGAAGTCGCCACCCGGGGTCGTCCATGCCGTCGCCGTGCTGGCCCTGTTCCAGGTCGCGGTGGCCTGGTCGAAGTCCTGGCTCAGGGCGTGCGCCTCGTAGCTGGAGCCCACCCCGTGCTTCTCCTGCTGCCACAGCCGGAGCTGGGCATCCACCACGGTGGCTCCGGTGGGAATCCCGGTGATGCTCGGGAACTTCACCACGGCGCGGGAGACCCCATGAGCGGTGTTGTCGTTGCCAGCCTCCAGCACCGCGTGGCCGTCGAGCAGGTTCTGGTTGGTGGCCGGCGCCGCGCTGGTCAGTGTGGTGTCGATCGCGTTCTGGTACAGCTTCAGGGTCATGCCGGCTTTCGGCACCGTGACCCGCTGGGTCGGCCCGGCGATCACCTGCCCGCCGCGGGTCTTCACCGCGACCATGTACCAGTAGTCCTGGTCAGCCGGCTCGGCGTTGTCCGGCGCGGTCGGCGTCGCGGTGGTGTCGATGTAGGAGGTCTGCGTCGTCGGCAGCGGGGCCACCAGCGTGGCGGCGCCCGGCTTGAACAGCTGCCCGGGGTTGCGGTGCACCTGGTACTCGACCGCGTCGTTGGCGGAGTCCCCGGTGGTGTTGACGTACGCGGGCCACGACAGCTCGCCGCCAGTGGCATGCACGGTGGTCGTCGGGTTCAGCGCCACGCCCGGGATGCCGTAGGTGACCACCAGCATGGGCGCGTTGTTGCGCTCATGAAACCCGTCCTCGCTGGCCTCATAGAGCAACGCGCCCTGCTTGAGCGCCTCGCTGGCGCCCTTGAGCACAAACCCGTAGTTGGGGTTGGTGCCGTTCAGCCACGACTGGACGATGCTCTTCACGCTGAAGTCGTGCCAGTGGCCGCCACCAGCGTTGGCGGGCTTGGTCTGGGTGGTGTTGCCGGCCTCCCCCACCGCCGACGAGACCGTGTTCCAGGTCACTGTCGACTCGGCCCAGGCGCTGGTGACCCGGTGGGCCTCGATGGTCACGGCGTTGGCGTCGGAGTAGTCGACCTGGTCGTAGAACAGGCGCAGGTCAGCCGCGTCAATCTGAGTTCCGGTCTTGATCGTGCGCAGGTCGAACTGCACCAGGCTCCGCTCGATCGAGGTCCGGGTGGTGCCGACGCCAAGGTCCCAGTCGCTGCCGAAGTTGGTGGTGGCCTGGTCGGAGACGACCATGGCGTCGACCGCCTCGCCGGGGAGCTGCTGGATCTTGATGGTGGGGTCAACCACCACCGGGTAGACCCGCGCGGAGCTCGCCAGCCAGGCGCTGTCTGCCCGCACCGTCACCTGCGCGTCGGCGCCCTGCTGGCTGGCGCCCTGACCGCTGAGCGACTGGGTCACGCCCGCGCTCCAGGCCTTGCCATAGGGCGAGGTCGGGTCGTCCTTGGCGTCGACCATGAACAGCCGGGGCAGCGCGAACACCGGGCGGCCGTCGCCAGCCACCAGCGCAATGGTCCCGTCCGGGCGGGCCTGGGCCCCCGCTCCGCTGGTGTGCAGGGTGAACGTGAAGGTGGGATCGGTGGGCGGGGCGGTCAGGACCAGCCGCTCCTTCACGCCGGTCTCGGTCACCTGGTAGACAAGATCCACACCGCTGCGGACCTGCGGGTAAGTGACCGTATCGCCACTCACCGTCGGCGTGACCCGCTGCCGCTGGTTGGCGCCCGCGAGGCCGAGGGTGAGCTGGGCCGCACCCACCTCGACCCGCAGCAGGCTCGCAAGGCTCGACCCGAAGAAGGTCGAGAACCGGTTGGTCTGGTTGCCGGCCACAAACCCCGGCTCGGTGGTGGTCGGGACGACCTTGGTGCTGATCGGCTGCCACTGGCCGTGGCGGTCGCGGTAGTTGAGCGGGATGGGCGACAGCTCCGCCTGGATGCGGCCGTCGCTGAGCTGCCAGAAGCGGGCGTTGGCCTGGCGCCGAGCCGCCAGCTCCTTCGCCCGCTCGGCCGGCGGCTTCGGCGTCGCCCTCCCGGCCGGACCGCTGGTCGCCTGGTTATCCGGGAGGGCGCGCCGCCCGTCGTCCACCAGGCTCGGCCGCTGCTTGGCGGTGCCAATCCCGAGAGCGTGCTTGAGGCGGTCCAGCAGACTCGGCCCGCCGTGAGCAGCGGCCGCCGCCACCGCGTCCTGGCGTGCGGGGGCGATCACCGCCGGAAGCCGCACCGCACCGAGCAGCACCGCAATGACCGACACCAGCACCAGCGCACGCACAAGCGGTCGGCGCATGAGAGACCTCCCTGAGCTGCACTCGTAAAAGGACGCGAATGCCTATCAGGTTGGAGGAAGAGGCGATACAAGCAGAAGGATAGAAGACCGACACCAGGCCGACAGAACACCTACAGTCATGATCGCGACCGCCGCGCTGGGGCTGGGCGTACTTCGGTGACGGGACGCTGTCGGCCCGCAGCGACGACGGGGTGCCGGTCGGCAGGCAGGTGGTGCTGGTCGACAACTCCGACAGCCAAAACACTTCGACGACTGGCACGTGGGCGGCCTCGTCGGCCTCAAGCGGCTATCAGGGCTACAACTACACCACCCACGCCGCGGGGAGTGGGTATTATCCGGGCCGCTGCAGGATGCGATCGCCGCCAACAGGTCTTCCTGAGGTACTTGCCATGACCAGTGGGCGGTCTGAACGTCGGCCGAGGACAGCGGCCGAGCTCATGGCGGAGTTGGAACAGGATTCCGGCTATCAGACCTTCGTCGAGGAGGTGAAGCAAGAGAAGCAGCTTCGCCAGGAGGACTACCAGCGGGCGGCTGAGCCGGTTCTCGCGGAGCTCGCTGGAGCTGGGTTTCCGGTCGATACGATTGGCGAGTTGCGCCAGCGAGGGGTCGACTACCGTCGAGCGGTCCCGATTCTCCTCCATTGGCTACCGACAATGTCGGATAGGTCAGTGAAGCTCGACATTATCCATGCACTCGGTAGCAAGTGGGCGCGCCCTGCGGCAGCTCGGCCGTTGGCTGAGGAATTTCTGCGGACAGTGCCCGATCATGATCCGCCGGGCGACAGTGTGCGCTGGGCGATCGGTGACGCTCTTGAAGTTGTAGCAGACGAGTCAGTCCTGGACGAGTTGCTTGGCTTAGCAACGGACCGGCAGCACGGGAGTGAGCGTGGCTTTGTGGTGGTGGCGTTGGGGAACATGGCTCGCATGCGTGAACGTGTAGTTCCCGTGCTACTCGATCTCCTCGACGACGACGATGTGGCGGGTTACGCAGTCATGGCGCTAGGGAAACTCCAGGTGCAGGAGGCGCGGCCGGCCGTTGAGCGGTTCTTGGAACACCCGGCTTCATGGGTGCGTAAGGAAGCCAAGAAGGCGCTGTCGAAGATCGGTCCTGGATAGGTCGATAAAGAGCTATGAGTCCGAGGTCGCTGCGTGATCACTGGAGGACCCAGGTTGGCCAGGCGCTCGCCGAGGAGGTCGTGGCCAGGTTGTTCTACCATATCCAAGTCGCCAGGCTGACCAACGAGGACAGGACGCAGGCGCTGGTGATCCGGCGATGGATGACTCCTGAGGCGGCGGTGATGCCTGTCGCGGCGCTGCTGAACGGGAGTGCCGCTGCGGGCATGCCGTCAACTTCCATGGGCGGATGAGTTCCCAGTGTATGAGCAGTGCCAGCATCGGGCTGGCAGGGACTGCCTTGGCCCGCCTCCGCGCTCGTCGCCTTCCTCGCGTTCGCCTCTTTCATCGTGGCGATGGCTCGCTGAATACCTCCCGCATGCGCCAAGTACCTGAATCGCCGAAACCTTCGAAAGGCTGGCTGAGGGGTCGTTAGGCCGAGGCTGGGGCGCTGATGGCCCGGATCTGGTCGCGGAGTTCCAGGGCGAGCGGGTCGCTGCGGTATTTGGGCGCGGTGAGCTGCTGGGCGAGGGAGTCGAGGTGCTCCACCACTTGGGTGATGCGGTATTCGGGGGGAAGGGCGAGGACTGGGCGGGCCGCCTCGTAGGCGCCTTCGAGTTCCCCTTGGTGGAAGCGCGCATCGGCGACGATCAGGCGGGCGAGCGCCTCCTCGCTGAAACTGCGCTGCTCCGACGGCCCGGCTTCGTAGTGGCGGACCGCGTTGAGGGCTTCAGCCTCGGCGATCCTGAGCTGCTCTGCCTGGCGGAACCAGACGTAGCAGTCGCCGACGTAGAACGCATGCCTGGCGTTGTTGACGGTGAAGATGCCACCGAGTTGGTCAGGCGTCGAGACCCGCGCCTGGACGTCCTTGGCGATACTCAGTGCTTGCTTCGTGCCGGGGAGGTCACCCAGACTGGCCCGGGCGCGGGCCTCCATGCCAGCCAGTCGGACCATCGCCGTGCCGCTGGTGGCATAGCGGCGGCCGGCTCGGGCATAGCGGGTCGCGCCCTCCGGGTCGCCGCTGCGGTATGCCATCAGGCTCTGTGTTCCCCGCGCCCAGGCGCGGAGACCGTTGTGCCCGGCCAGGTCAGCCAGCCGCCAGGTCGTGCGAGCCTGGACGGTTGCCGAGTGGCGATCGCCGAGGTTGAGCGACACCATCGCAAGGAGGCCGCAGAGCTGGCCGGCGATCAGGTACAGGTCGCGGGTCTGATCCGGGTATTGGCGCCCGTTGATCAGGGCGAACACCTCGTCGCGCAGGTCACGGGCCGGGATGAACACTGGCAACCTCGGTGCGTGGACCTCCTCGGTAACCAGCCGGGCGACCTCCTGCTGGTACTGCTCAACGGTGGTGTCGCCGACGTTGGTGACCTCGACGGTCTGACCCAGGCGTATCGACTCGCGGGCAGCCTCCGCCACGAAGGCAGCCACGCCCGCGGCCGTCCA
>WNFX01001813.1_pt1 | contig 34260 bp, 17 predicted proteins | sample 5400111 | NCBI WGS metagenome assembly WNFX01 (sample SAMN13153363, study PRJNA577476) | soil metagenome | isolation source: 40 cm soil or saprolite under grassland replicate 1 | place: USA:California | collected 2016-06-15 | reverse complement strand
CCGAGGTCGAAGAAAATCCTGAGGAAGAGATTGAAGAGATGTCGCTCTTTTACCAATTGCAGGGATTCACTCCGGAAGAATCACAGAAAATGGCGGAGCGTCTCGCTCAACAACCTGAGCAATTCGTGCAGGCGATGGCGCAAAGCGAGCTGGGCTTGTCCGAGCACCGGTTTCCAAATCAATGGACTGCCGCGATTTCGGCTGCCGTTTCCACTGCGATCGGCGCTTTTATTCCAATCATTCCATTCTTTTTCACCGGTGGCATGACTGCGGTAATCGCTTCCTTCGGCATCAGTCTGGCGGCGCACTTTGCTGTGGGCGCCTTGAAATCGCTGATCACAATCCGTTCCTGGTGGGCGTCGGGCTTGGAGATGACCTGGATCGGCATTATCGTTGCCGTCGTCACCTACGGGCTGGGCTTGGCGTTTGGCTCATTCGGCTGAGCTCAGCTTCCGACGCCGAGCGCACTTATGTAAAAACTGGTTTCGCAAAGCTCGTGGAGTGCTATCGCATCTTCGCCTCGCGCTGGCTGCTACAGGTTTTCTGGAAATCAGCTGCCGCCCTCCACCCGGACGTCCTCTGAAGCACATACGATACATTGTTGTAACCGAATGACTGTCCCGCAGGTCACAAATGGCGAGCGTCCCAGTTCGCCAGGGGACGAATCCGTCCAATTGGCGGACATGGAAACGAGGTATTCATCAAAATGTTTAAACGACTCACCCTTGGAATCATCGGCGCTCTCGTGGTTTTGATCGCATGGTGGAGCTTTCATCATCGCGCTTCGTCGGATCAGCCCGGGTCAACCGGTGCGGCGGCCGGAACGTCGGGCAGACATGGCGGATTTAGAGGTGGCGGCGGCGGCCCGGTGCCGGTGGTTGCAGGCAAGGTCGAGCAGAAAGATACGCCTATCTACCTCGATGGCCTCGGGACGGTCCAGGCGTTCAACACCGTCACGGTGCACACCCGCGTGGATGGCGAATTGCAGCAGGTGCTCTTCACCGAAGGGCAGGATGTGAAAACGGGTGATCTCCTGGCGGTGATCGATCCGCGGCCTTTCCAGGCAGCTTTGGATCAGGCGATCGCAAAGAAAGCGCAGGACGAAGCGCAACTGGCCAACGCCAAAGTCACGCTTGCACGCAATACTGATTTGTTGAAAAAGAAGGTGATCGATCAGCAAGATTTCGACACATCTAGGTATCAGGGCGATCAATTCCAGGCTGCAGTGCAGGCGGACCAGGCGGCGATCGAGGCTGCGAAGACGCAGCTTGATTACACGCAAATCAAGTCACCGATCGACGGACGCACCGGTGTTCGACTCGTCGATGTTGGCAACATCGTTCACGCGGCCGATCAAAACGGAATCGTCGTCATCACCCAGATGCACCCGATTTCGGTCGTGTTCACCCTGCCCGAACAAAACTTACAGGAAATTCTAAACCAAGGCGGCGCGAATGGCGGACTGAAGGTTTTTGCCCTCGACCGGGGAAACACGAGCACGCTCGACGAAGGCGCGCTTGCGGTCGTGGACAACGAAATTGATCAGACGACCGGCACACTGAAGTTGAAAGCGACGTTTCCTAATGATCAGTTGCAACTTTGGCCGGGAAAATTTGTTAACGCGCGTTTAATTTTGACCACGCGCAAAGGCGCCACCGTCGTTCCCTCGAGCGTAGTGCAACGCGGCCCGCAGGGAACTTATGCATACATCATCAAGACGGACAAAACGGTCGAGATGCGGCCGATTAAGGTCGCGCAAACGGAGGCAAATGTTGCTTTGATCGACAGCGGATTGAAAGCTGGGGACCAGGTCGTCGTGGATGGTCAATACAAACTTCAACCTGGCGCGCATGTTGAGCTGACGACACCGCAACCGTCGCAGCAAGCGCGACCTCCACAACTGAGACAATCTAGCCACAAAACGGTGAGCTCAGGAAAACAGTGAGTATTTCCGAACCATTTATTCGGCGACCAGTGGCGACTTCGCTGTTGATGGCCGGCGTGGTTTTGCTTGGGATACTTGGCTACAAGTTGCTGCCGATCTCCGCTGCCGACCGTTGATTTTCCAACGATCGAAGTGACGACATTTTATCCCGGAGCGAGCGCAGACGTGATGGTCTCGTCGATCACGACGCCGCTCGAGCGGCAGTTTGGGCAAATCAGCGGATTGGCGTCGATGAATTCCACCAGCTCGTTCGGTACATCGACAATCACTTTGCAGTTCGTTCTCGACCGCCCAATCGACGTTGCGGCGCAGGACGTGCAAGCCGCGATCAATGTTGCCGGCGGATTTCTGCCGCAAAATCTGCCGAACCCGCCGAAATACAACAAGGTCAATCCAGCCGACACGCCGATCCTTACGCTGTCGATTACGTCCGATAGCTTGCCCTTGGATCGCGTGAACGATTTCGCCGACACGTTGCTCGCGCAGAAATTGAGCGAAGTTACAGGCGTCGGGCTGGTCACCATTCAGGGAAATCAAAAACCGGCCGTGCGCGTGCAAGTGAATCCGGCGGCGATTTCCGCCCTCGGACTCAGCTTGGAAGATGTGCGAACAATTCTCGGACAGGCTAACGTGAATGCGCCCAAAGGCAGCTTCGACGGGCCGCGGCAATCGTTCACTATCGGATCGAACGACCAAATCTTTTCCGCTGTCGCTTACAAACCGATCATCGTCGCGTACAAAAACGGCGCGCCGATTCGCCTCGGCGACGTCGCGAACATCATCGACAGCGTGGAGAACGATCAGCTCGCAGCGTGGGTCGGCACGAAAAGCGGCGAACAATCCGCCGTGCTACTCGATATTCAGCGGCAGCCCGGCGCGAACATCATTCAAACGGTGGACCGCGTGAAGCAATTGCTGCCGCGATTGACCGGCACTCTGCCGCCGTCGGTCAAAGTGACTGTGCTGGCCGACCGCACGGAGACGATCCGGGCATCGGTGCGCGACGTGCAATTCACGTTGCTACTGACCGTCGCACTCGTCGTGATGGTGATGTTCCTCTTCCTGCGAAAACTCTGGGCGACGGTAATCACGAGTGTGGCGCTTCCGCTTTCGCTCATCGGGACGTTCGGCATCATGTATCTCGCCGGATTCAGCCTCGACAATCTCTCATTAATGGCGCTGACCATCTCGACCGGCTTCGTCGTCGATGATGCGATTGTCATGATCGAGAACATCGTGCGTTACATCGAAGCCGGCGATGGGCCGTTGGAAGCAGCGCTGAAGGGCGCGAAGCAAATTGGTTTCACGGTGGTGTCGTTGAGTATCTCGCTCGTGGCGGTTTTCATTCCGCTTTTATTCATGACGGGAATTGTCGGCCGCTTGTTTCGCGAATTCGCGATCACGATGAGTGTAGCGGTTGGTGTATCGGCGTTCGTTTCACTGACGCTCACGCCCATGATGTGCGCGAAGCTGTTGCGCTCCGAAAAAGAGGAAGAAAGAGAACACCAAGGTGAGTTCTATCGCCGGACCGAAGAATACTGGACGCGGTTTCGCGATTTGTATGAACGCGGGTTGCGCTGGGTCCTCGCGCATCAGCGATTCATCTTGAATGTCGCAATCATCACGCTGGTCGCGACCATCCTCCTCTACATCGTCGTGCCGAAAGGGCTGCTGCCGCAACAGGACACTGGGGTGATCGTGGGCGTGACGGATGCCGCGGAGAACATTTCCTTCAAAGCGATGTTGCAGCGCGTGCACGCCGTTTCCGATATCGTTAGGCGCGACCCGGATGTCGTGAGCGTGTCGGCTTCGGTCGGCGCGGGAACAGTGAACGCGACCATCAATACCGCTCGGCTTTACATCGTGCTCAAGCCGCACAATCAGCGCGCGAATGCCGAAAAAATCATCGAACGGTTGCGCAATGCCACGCGCGATGTCGAAGGCGTCTCGCTCTTCATGCAAGCGGCCCAGGATTTGCAGATCGATGCGCGCGTCAGCCGCACGCAATTCCAATACATTTTGCAGGACGCGGATGCGGCGGAGCTCGCAGAGTGGACGCCGAGACTCGTGCAAAAACTTGGACAACTGCCGCAACTCAGCGACGTGGCAAGCGACCAACAGGTGAACGGCTTGCAGTTGAATGTCGATGTTGACCGCGAGAAAGCATCGCGCCTCAACGTGCTCACGCAAGCAGTCGACGACGCGCTTTACGACGCATTCGGACAACGGCAGGTCTCGATCATTTTCACGCAGCTCAATCAATTCCGCGTCATTCTCGAAGTGGAACCGAACTTTCGCGAATCGCCAGACTTGCTCGACAAAATTTACGTCAAATCAAGCAGCGGCCAGCCGGTGCCGCTGAGCGCGTTCGCGACGATGCACGTGAGCAACACGCCGCTTTCCATCCCGCATCAAGGGCAATTTCCGGCGGCGACCATTTCGTTTAATCTGCGCAGCGGCAGTTCGCTCAGTCATGCCATTCCGGCCATTCAAAAAGCAGAACGCGAAATCGGTTTGCCCGATACAATCGCAACTACATTCACCGGCGCGGCGGCGGAATTTCGTTCATCGCTAACGAGCGAGCCACTGCTGATCTTGGCGGCCGTCGTGGTGATTTACATCGTGCTCGGCGTTCTCTACGAAAGTTACATTCATCCGATCACGATTCTTTCGACATTGCCATCTGCCGGCGTCGGAGCCCTGTTGGCGTTGTTCATTTGCCGCATCGATTTTTCGTTGGTCGCGCTTATCGGCATCATCCTCCTCATCGGCATCGTGAAAAAGAACGCGATCATGATGATCGATTTTGCGCTCGAAGCCGAACGCAAGGAAGGGATGTCGCCCGAGGAATCGATTTATCAAGCATGTCTGCTGCGGTTTCGGCCCATCATGATGACAACGGCGGCGGCATTGTTGGGCGCATTGCCACTTGCCCTCGAGAGTGGAACTGGCAGTGAACTGCGGCGCCCGCTCGGAATTTCCATAGTCGGGGGATTGTTGCTCTCACAATTTCTCACGCTCTACACGACGCCGGTGATTTACCTTTATCTCGATCGGTTTGGACGTTGGATGAAGGAACGCCGTCGCCGCGGTGAGGTTGCTCAAGCCGAGCTACCGTTAAGAACGTCGACAGATCTGGAACACGAACCCGAGCCGCAATTCGCAGGAGTAAACGGCGAAGACGATCGACTTGGATTTTAGTCATGAACATTTCTGAGCCATTCATTCGTCGTCCGGTTGGCACATCGCTGCTGGCAGCGGGAGTCTTGTTGCTCGGCGCGGTGGCTTATTACTTCCTCCCGGTTGCACCACTGCCGAAAGTCGATTTCCCGACGATCAACGTGAGTGCGCAGGAGCCGGGCGTCGATCCTCAGACCGCCGCCTCATCGCTGGCCGCGCCACTGGAGCGACGATTCGCGCAAATCGCGGGTGTTTCCGAAATCACATCGGTGAGTTCGCTCGGTGGATCCAACGTTACCATCCAGTTCGATCTCAGCCGCGACATCAACGGCGCGGCACGCGACGTGCAGAGCGCAATCAACGCCGCGTCGGGGGAATTGCCCAGCGGACTGCCGCAACCGCCCTCCTATCGCAAAGTCAATCCATCCGACGCGCCGATCATGGTGCTCGCGATGACGTCGGACGCGTTGCCCTTGTCGCAAGTTTACAATCTCGCCGATCAAATCATCGGTCAGCGCATCAGCCAGGTGGATGGCGTCAGCCAGGTGATCATCGGCGGCGGCGCGAACTCCGCCGTGCGCGTGCAGATAAATCCGGTCGCGCTTGCCTCGATGGGCCTGAGCATGGAAGACATTCGCACGACGCTTTCACAAGCGAATGTCCTTTCACCCAAGGGGGCATTTGACGGCCCGGAGCAGAGGTTCGTCATCGCGAGCAACGATCAACTAACGCAGGCCGACCAATATCAGCCGATCATCGTCGCGCACCACAATGGCGCGGCCGTGCCCTTACGCGATGTCGGCACGGCGATCGATGCACAGGCAAATCGCGACCAGGCGGGCCTCTTCAATAATAAGCGCGCCGTGCTGTTGATCATTTTCAAACAGCCGGACGCGAACGTCGTTCGCACGACCGATCTGATTCACGACATCCTGCCGCAATTGCGGACTTGGCTGCCACCGAGCGTGCATCTCGACGTGATGAGCGATCGCACGATAACGATCCGGTCGTCAGTGCACGATGTCCAACTAACGCTCCTCATCACGATGGCGCTCGTCGTGATGGTGATGTTTCTCTTCCTGCGCCGCTTCTGGCCGACGTTCATCTCCGGTATTACGATGCCGCTCGCGCTCGCGGGCACCTTCGGCGTGATGTGGCTGTGTAGTTACAGCCTCGACAACCTCTCGCTCATGGCGTTGACGGTTTCGACCGGATTCGTTGTCGATGATGCGATCGTCGTAATCGAAAACATCGTGCGCTTCATTGAGAAGGGCGAGCCACCGCTTCAAGCCGCGTTGAAAGGCGCGCGTCAGATTGGTTTCACCGTCATTTCGATTAGTCTCTCGCTCGTCGCAGTTTTCATTCCGCTGCTTTTCATGAGCGGCTTGATCGGGCGTTTGTTTCACGAATTCGCCGTGACGTTGAGCGCCGCAATTCTCGTTTCCGGCGTCGTTTCGTTAACGCTCACGCCCATGCTATGCGGCCGATTTTTGAAAAACGAGGAGCGACATCGGCAGCGCGGCGTGATCGATCGACTGAGCGAGCGCGGTTTCAACGCAATGCACGATTTTTACGAACGCGGCTTGAAGTGGGTCCTCAAACACGAATACACCATGCTTATCGTCACCGGGCTGGTGATCATCGCGACCGTTTACCTTTACTTCGTTGTGCCAAAGGGATTTTTCCCGCAACAGGACACGGGACAAATGATGGGCACGACCGAGGCCGCGCAGGACATTTCCTTTGAGGCGATGAAAGAAAAGCAAGAGCAGGTCGTGAAAACCGCAATGGCCGATCCCGCTGTGCAGGCCGTCGGCTCATTCTTCGGCGGCGGGAGCGGCTCGGCGTTGAATAACGGCCGCATGTTCATCAGTTTGAAACCGAAAGGCTCGGGCAAAGGAGAACGCAAAGATGACGCGGGCACAGTTATCGCGCGTCTGAGGCGAAACCTCTCGAAGATTCCCGGCGCGCAACTTTTTCTCACAGCAAATCAAGACATTCGTGTTGGCGGAAGATCGTCAAAAGCGCAATACCAATATGCGTTGTCCGATCAAAACATCGAGGAGCTCAATTCGTGGGCGCCGAAGCTCGTGAACAAGCTTCACGAATATCCGCAGATCAAGGACGCCACGAGCGATCAGCAATTTCGCGGATTGCAGGAAACCGTGGTAATCGATCGCGATGCGGCTGCGCGCCTCGGCATTCAACCGCAAGCAGTCGACAGCACGCTTTACAGCGCGTTCGGCCAGCGGCAGGTCTCGATCATTTACACGCAGCAGAATCAATATCACGTCATTCTCGAGGTCGATCCGAAGTTCCAGCTCGATCCGAGCTCGCTCGACAAAATCTACGTCAAATCAAATTCCGGAAGCCAGGTGCCGCTGAGCACGATCGCACATTTTCAGTTGGACAACACACCACTCTCAGTCAATCACCAGGGCCAGTTTCCGTGCGTGACAATCTCCTTTAACACTGCGCAAGGCGTTTCGTTAAGCGAGGCAACGCAAATCGTCGAGCGAGCGAAACGTGATCTCGGAATGCCATCAAGCATTCGCGGCAATTTCGCCGGCACTGCGCAGGTTGCTCAAGCCTCGTGGGTAACAATGCCGTGGTTGCTTCTCGCGGCGCTCTTAGCCGTTTACATCATCCTGGGAATGCTTTACGAGAGCCTGATCCATCCAATCACGATCCTTTCTACAATACCATCCGCTGGACTTGGGGCTCTCTTAGCCATGCTGGTAACCGGCAATGAGCTGGATCTCGTCTCGATCATCGGAATTATCCTGCTCATCGGCATCGTGAAAAAGAACGCGATCATGATGGTCGATTTCGCGCTCGACGTCGAGCGACACGAAGGACTCAGTCCCGAAGAATCGATCTACCAGGCGTGCCTGGTCAGGTTTCGTCCAATCATGATGACCACGATGGCCGCGATGTTTGGTGCGTTGCCGCTCGCCATCGGAATGGGTATCGGCAGCGAACTGCGCAAGCCGCTCGGTGTCGCCATCGTCGGCGGTCTCATTGTTTCGCAGGTCCTCACGCTTTACACCACTCCGGTGATCTATCTGGCGCTCGATCAACTGCGGCAGCGAAATAAGAAGCGGACTTCACGCGCCGCCGATCTTCGACCGGTTGGCTGGCCGCCGATGTCCGAATTTCCGGTTAGATGAACCCGTTAGCCAAAGGATGGATTTCGCGAAACACGCGTTGACAGCCGCTTTGCATCTCGATCGTTCAGGCATGGTCTCACGATATGCATCCCAAAATCGGGACGGGAAGATCCCGTAACCGGTATTGAAAGGAACGCCGCAATCCAGTCGGTGACGCGTTTGTCGCTGGTCGAGCCAGGAATTTGGCCGGAGTTAAACAGGGTTGGCACGAACAATGCAAAGAAATTGCCAAGCAAACTTAACAGGATCATGCGTAGCGGTTTGTTTTTCACCGAATTGACACCGCGTCCAAAACGCGGTTGAGAAATAGTTAGTGACAAAGATTTTAATCGCAGACGATCAGCGCGATGTGCTCGAAGCGCTGCGAATCTTGCTTAAGGGCGAGGGTTATCAGACGGAAGCAGTCACGTCGCTGGCGGGCATCTTCAACGCGCTCGAAAAGAAAGAGTACGCGCTGTTACTGATGGATCTGAACTACACGCGGGATACCACTTCTGGTCAGGAAGGTTTATCAGCAATTCCCAAAATTCAGGCGTTCGACAATATGCTGCCGATTGTGGTGATGACCGCTTGGGCCACCATTGAGTTGGCAGTGGACGCAATGAAACGCGGTGCGCGAGATTTTGTGACAAAACCGTGGGATAACCAGCGATTGTTGACAATCGTGAGGACGCAAATTGAGCTCGCAGCAGCGCTTCGTCGCGAACGCAAGCTTGAAGCGGAAAACGAAATGCTCCGCGGCACGATGCCGGATTTGATCGCGCAATCGCCTGCGATGCGGCCTGTCGTCGAGATGATTTCACGGGTCGCGCCTTCCGATGCCAACGTGCTAATTACTGGCGAGAATGGGACGGGGAAAAGTTTAATTGCGCGGGCGATTCACGCCCTCTCGCCGCGAGCGTCGCGTACCATGATCACCGTAAATATGGGCGGCTTATCCGAGACCCTCTTTGAGAGCGAACTGTTTGGGCACGTCAAAGGCGCGTTCACTGACGCAAAGGCAGATCGCGCGGGCAGATTCGAGCTCGCGGATGAGAGCACGCTTTTCATGGATGAGATTGCAAACATCCCGCTTGCTCAACAGGCAAAACTGTTGCGAGTCATCGAAACGGGAGATTTTGAACGAGTCGGTTCATCGAAAACTTTGCATGCAAACGTGCGCATCATCTCTGCGACAAATGCAAATCTCGAGAACGAAGTGGGAACGGGTCGTTTTAGGCAGGACCTCTTGTTCCGTCTGAATACGATCCAGATTGTGTTACCGTCGTTACGAGACCGGCGGGATGACATTATGCCGCTGGCCAACAGTTTTCTTCATCAACACGCGGAGCGTTACCGCAAACAGATTGCCGGTTTCGATGAGGCTGCGCGAGAACGTCTGCTGCAGCATCGCTTTCCGGGAAATGTTCGAGAGCTCGATCATATAGTCGAACGCGCCGTGCTTATGGCGCAAGATCGACAAATCTGCGCAAGCGATCTGGGCCTAACGAATGTCCGCGGTCAATCGCGCGATCTCGAGGAGATGAGCCTCGAAGAGGTGGAGGCATTTCTCATCAAAAAAGCGCTGGCTCGGAACGATGGCAATGCGCGTAAAGCGGCAGAGGCACTTGGGTTGAGCAGAAGTGCATTCTACCGTCGCCTGCAGCAATATGGTTTATGAACTGTAGAGGCAGCTGTGTCGGCTGCGAATCGTTTGGTTTTGCAGGCGACACGCCTGCCGCTACAGCACGTAAATGAACCGTTCGAAGACACGCCATCGGTTTTCCTACGAAGGAAAAATTACCTGGCTCACGGTTGCGGCAGCTCTCCCTGCAATTTTTGTTGCGCTTGCTCTGGTTTGGTTGGGTGATTACAGCGCTAAAGTACAATGGACACTAACGATTCTCATCGTTGGTTGTTTCGCCGTGTTCATTTCCAGCACGCGCGAACACACCATCCGGCCCTTGCAAACCATGTCTAATTTGCTCGCGGCATTACGCGAGGGCGACTACTCGATCCGTGCGCGGGGAGCCCGTGCGGGCAATGCATTGGGCGAAGTCCTCCTCGAGATTAATTCGCTCGGCGAAACTTTGCGCCTGCAACGTCTCGGCGCCTTTGAAGCGACCGCACTCTTGCGCACGATCATGAGTGAAATCGACGTTGCAGTTTTTACCTTCGATCCCAAGCGGCGTTTGCGACTCGTCAATCGCGCCGGCGAAACTTTGCTCGGTCAGCCAATGGACAAGTTGTTAGGCAAAACGGCAAACGAACTTGCTCTCGATAGATGCCTTGACGTTGACGAGGACGAACCGCTTGCACTGAATTTCCCTGGAGCATCTGGTCGTTGGGGTATCCGTCGCAGCACGTTTCGTGAGGAAGGCTTACCGCATGAATTACTGGTGTTGACCGACCTCAGTCGTACGCTGCGCGAAGAAGAACGGCGCGCCTGGCAGCGACTTGTGCGTGTCCTCGGCCATGAGATGAACAACTCGCTGGCGCCGATCAAATCACTGGCCGCCAGCCTGGAATCTCTCCTGCGACGCGATCCTCTTCCACCAGATTGGAAAGATGATGCCGGGGCTGGATTGAACTCTATCGCGTCCCGGGCCGATTCGCTCAGCCGATTCCTGCAGGCTTACACGCGATTAACAAAGCTTCCGCCGCCTCAAAAACAAGATGTCGATCTTGCGAGTCTGGTGCAGCGGGTCGTGGACTTGGAACCAAGGCTCAAGGTGCAAGTCATGCCGAGTGCGAAAACGGTGATTCGTGCGGACGCAGCACAGATTGAACAAGCTTTAATCAATCTGGTGCACAACGCTGTTGACGCGGCGCTTGAAACTCAGGGAAACGTCGCGATCGGATGGCGTGAAAAAGAAGGTTGCGTTGAGATCTTTGTTCAGGATGACGGGCCAGGCATTATGAACCCGGCAAATCTTTTCGTGCCATTTTTCACTACAAAACCCGACGGTTCCGGAATCGGTCTGCCATTGAGTCGCCAAATTGCTGAAGCTCATGCAGGATCGCTGGTGCTAACGAATCGGGAAACTGGCCAGGGCGCGCAAGCTTTGCTGCGACTGCCGCGTTAAGATCTGCTGGAAGCGGCCGTTCCGAGTCCCAACGTTGGGACGGCGAAATCCCACAAGCGGATTGAGAAACAGGCCGCTGCGATTTCTCAATACAACGTAAGTCGCTAGTGCAGCGGGTGATGCGAAGTCTGTTTTGTGGTTGGCACAGACATTGCATTAACAACTGTCAACAAAGGATAAAGACATGAAGCCAATCTCTCTAACAGCTCGTAACCGCCGGAGCTTTCCACTGGTTGACTGCAATTATCAGCCGATGACGCTCAGGGGGTATCACGCACGAAGCGTCAGGACCGCGGTGCCATCTTTTCGAAGCATTAGCCGCCATTATTTTCAAAAGGAGGCGCGACGCGATTTTGTCGGCGAAGCAATTCTCTTCGCACTGATGATCGTTCTGGCCGCAGCGCCTTTGCTCAGCACGGCCTCTGCCCTCAGTGAGTTTTGTCGAGCAATCGCTCCGCATTGATCAGCTATGATCCCGCAGCGAAAAACAAAAGACGAAACGATTGTGCATCCGGTAGGATTCGCGCCGAGTCTTTCCTCAATGGACGTGCCGCGGCCAGGTGTTGCAGCGAAAAAGCGCAAGCGCCGCATCATGATCATTGCTGCCTCCGCGCTCGGTTTGATTCTGGCAACAATTGCAATCTCACGGTTGAAACCCGCGGTGCCGAGCGTGGATCGTTCTACCGTCTGGATCGATACCGTTAAACGCGGGCCCATGGTGCGCCAGGTGCGCGGTTTGGGGACGCTTGTTCCCGAAGATATCCGTTGGATTCCGGCAAACACAGAGGGAAGCGTCGAGAAAATTTTGATTTGGCCGGGAACAAAAGTCGAACCGGGCGACGTTATATTGGAGTTGACCAGCCCCGAATTGGAGCAGAGCGCGAATGACGCTGAGTTGCAGGCGAAAGCCGCGGAGGCCGAGCTTACGACGATGCGCGCGACTTTGCAGCGCGAATTGCTCGATCAGGAATCGAAAACAACCGCGGCGCACTCCGCGTACCAGCAGGCGAAAATGGAGCGTCAAACGAACGATCAGTTAGCAAAGAACGGTCTCGTCGCCGATCTCGTTTACAAAACTTCGAAGATTAAAGAAGAGGAATGCCAGAAGAGCGATGAGATCGAGCAAAAGCGCCTGGCGTTTGCGCGCGATTCAATCGAGCCGCAGCTGGCCTCGAAGCAAGCCGCAGTCGATCAAACTGGCGAAATTGAAGCTCGACCAGGTCGAAGCGTTGCACGTGAAAGCCGGAATGTCTGGCGTGTTACAGCAATTACCAGTGCAAATCGGCCAGCGACTCAAGGTCGGCGACAATCTCGCTCGCGTAGCGGACCCAACTAAGCTGAAGGCGCAGGTCAAAATCGCTGAAACGCAGGCGAAGGATATTCAAATCAATCAACATGCGGTGATCGATACACGCAATGGCACGGTCAATGGTCACGTCACACGCGTCGATCCTGCAGTTGAGCAGGGAACGGTCACTGTCGAAGTTGCGTTCGATGAGCCGCTGCCGAAAGGCGCGCGCCCCGATCTTAGTGTCGACGGAACAATCGAGCTCGAGCGTCTCGATAATGTCGTTTATGTGGGCCGCCCTGCGTTTGGCCAGGAGAACAACACCGTGGGCATGTTCAAGCTTGTCAACGGCAGCGGGGAAGCTGTCCGCACGCCGGTGAAGCTGGGCAAGAGCTCCGTAAATACGATTGAAATTCAAAGCGGTCTTCAGCCTGGCGACCAAGTCATTCTCTCTGATACCAGCGCCTGGGATTCGCACGAACGCATCCGGCTTAACTAATCAGTAATCAACAATCAGCAATTCGAACATGAACAACGGATCAGATCCTCTTATACGACTAAACAGCGTAACGAAGGTCTTTCTCACTGACGAAGTAGAAACCCATGCGCTATCCGGAATCCACCTCGACATTCGACCCGGCGAATACGTTTCCATAGCCGGACCATCAGGTTGTGGCAAGACGACCTTGCTATCGATACTCGGCCTACTCGATACCCCTTCTGACGGCAGCTACTCGCTAAAGGGACACGAAGTTGCCAATCTTTCGTTCGCCGATCGGGCGCGCATCCGGAACCGCGAGATCGGTTTCATTTTCCAAAGCTTTAATCTGATAGGGGATCTCACAGTGTTCGAAAACGTCGAGTTGCCGCTGACTTATCGCGGAATGGCTGCCAGCGAGCGCAAGTCATTTGTCACCGAGGCTTTGGAGCGCGTGGGCATGGCTCATCGCGCAAAACATTTGCCAAGTCAGCTCTCCGGTGGCCAGCAACAGCGGGTGGCGGTGGCCCGAGCGCTAGCGGGCAGGCCGGCCATTTTGCTGGCCGACGAGCCAACTGGAAATCTCGATTCGCGTAACGGCGAAGCGGTGATGCAACTCCTTAAGGAATTACACGATAGCGGGGCCACTATCTGCATGGTGACACATGATGAGCGCTTCGCGCAACATGCCGATCGCACTGTGCATTTGTTTGATGGTCGCGTCGTTGAAGACCGCATGGCTGCATAGGAACACCAAAAATGGTTCAAGACCTTAGATTTGCTGTTCGACAGTTATTTAAGGCACCAGGTTTCACGATTGCGGCGGTCACGGTGCTCGCACTCGGCATTGGCGTGAACACAGCCGTGTTCAGCTTGGTGAACACGCTTTTCTTTGCCCCACCTGCTTATGGCGAGCCGCATGAAATGGTGCAGCTCTTTTCCCAGGACAAGAAGGATCCGAAAAAATTTCGCGGGTTTTCTTATCCGACTTATCTCGACATTCGCGAGCAGAATACGGTCTTCAGCGGCGCAATGAGTTTCAATCTCGCGTTGATCGGTCTGGGCCAGAAAGGCGATACGCGCCGCGCGTTCGCCGCCATCGTCAGCTCGAACTATTTCTCCGTGCTCGGTGTTCCGCTGGCGCGAGGCCGCGCATTTCTACCGGAAGAGGAAATGCCCGGCCGCGACACGGCGGTCGCGATCGTCAGTTACAATTACTGGCAGAAGCACGACCTCGATCTAAGCGTGCTCGGCTCGCAGTTACTTATCAACGGCCGGCCGTTCACGATCGTCGGAATCACTCCGAAGGGTTTCATCGGTACGATGCAAGTTTTGTCGCCGGAGGTTTGGTTGCCGATGAGTGTTTACGATCAGGTAGCGAACGATTTTGGGTCGGGGAACAAGACCACGATTGGCGATCGCAAAGAAACGGAGTTGCGCATCATGGGCCGGCTTAAACCCGGAATCACTGCGGCTGCGGCCAAGCCTGCGCTTGAAGGGCTAGCGGCCAATTTGGAAAAAGCCTACCCAGTCGAGCAAAAGGACCAAACGTTCATAACGACACCGGTGCCGCGTAATTCGGTGAGCAACAGCCCGGCCGCCGACAGCAGGCTGAAATCCATCGTGCCATTGCTGCTCGGGATGGCAGTGGTGGTGCTGCTGGTGGCGTGCCTTAACCTCGCAAACATGCTGCTGGCGCGCGGCACAGCGCGGCGCAAGGAAATCGCGATCCGTCTCGCGCTCGGCGGCAGCCGTTGGCGCATCGTGCGCCAGCTACTCACCGAAGGTTTTGTGCTCGCGCTGCTCGGAGGGGTTGGCGGACTCATTCTTGGACTGTGGTCGTCCGATCTGTTGGTTGGCTCACTGCGTAAGCTGATGCCGCTCGACATTGTGTGGTTTCGCGGACCGAACCCCGCAGTTTTGGCGGCGACGTTCGGATTTTGCCTGCTCGGCACGCTCATGTTTGCGCTCGGGCCGGCTTTGAAAATTTCGCGCAGCGGGCTGGTGACCGATCTGAAAGAACATGCCGGGGAAGATGTGGTGCGCCGTCGCTGGAAATTTTTACCGCGCAACCCGCTCGTCGTCGTGCAAATCGCGTTCTCGCTCGCGCTGCTTACCGCTGCGGCTTTGTTCATTCGCGGGGCAGGCAAAGCCGCGTCCGTCGATACCGGGCTAAAACCGGGCGCAAGCTACCTTCTCGAAGTCGATGCGAGCCTGGCCGGTTACGAACCAAAACGCGCGCAGGAACTTTATCGCAGCTTGAACGAGAGACTGGCGGCGCTGCCAGGCGTAGAGCGTACGAGTATCTCTTCAACAGTTCCGTTCGGGATGATTGAGTTGGACAGAAATGTCCAACGCGCCGGTGTCCGTCCCGGTCCAGACGCCAAGCCGGCGACCGCCGCCGAAGGCCTTGCCTTCAACGCGGCCTGGAACAGTGTGGGCGCGGATTATTTTTCAACTGTTGGATTGCCGGTGATCCGTGGTCATGCGTTCACCGAAGCGGAAGCAACGCAACCTGGTCCAAAGATGGCCATCATTGATGAAGTTCTTGCCAAAAAACTTTGGCCGGACGGTGATGCGCTTGGACAACGCATTCAATATGCGGCCGAAAATGCGCCAGTGGCCAAGCGCGGCGGAGGCGCCCACAATGGAATGAGCGCCGATTTGAGTGAAGAGGAGAAGCAGGAAGAAACGATCGAAATAGTCGGCATCGTGCCGGCGACACGACATGCATTGTTCGAGAAAGATCCGCCCGGCGCGATCTACTTGCCGTTCGCGCGTGGATTCCAAAACGACGTTTCCTTTTTTGTTCGGTTCCGTTCGCTCGCTCCCGGAAACGAAGCCGTCACGGCCGATTTGCTACGACGCGCCGTGCGCGATGTCGATCCTTCGATCCCAATCCTTTCGTTGCGGACATTCGCCCAACATCTTGATTCGAACTTGGACCTCTGGCTTGTTCGCGCCGGCGCAGCGTTGTTCTCCATCTTTGGGGGACTTGCGCTTGGTCTGGCCGTAGTTGGTCTCTACGGAGTCAAAGCTTATTCGGTCGCGCGGCGCACGCGTGAGATCGGCATCCGGATGGCGCTCAGTGCTCAGCCAAGAGCTGTATTGCGCATGATCATGCAGGAAGGCTCCATCATGCTTCTTTGTGGCATCGCGCTTGGCCTTCTTCTCGCTGCCGCGACTGGAAAAATACTCAGCGGAATCTTGTACGAAGTTGGCGCACTCGATCCAATCGCTTTTATCGCCGCGCCGATGTTGCTTGCCATAGCCGCACTCGTCGCAACCTGGCTGCCCGCACGTCGCGCGGCGCGATTGAACCCGGTCGAAGCGCTTCGTTACGAATGAGAGTTTGAAACGTCATGCTGGGAGAATTTTGGCAAGATCTCAAGTACGGCGCGCGGATTTTGCTGAAGTCTCCGGTTTACACCGCCATCGCTATAGTGGCACTTGCTCTGAGCATCGGTGCGAACACCGCCGTCTTTAGTGCGGTCAATACGCTGTTGCTGCGGCCTCTTCCCTTGGAAGGCTTGGACCGGCTGGTTTTCAGCGTGGCGCTGCGTGAGGGTTTCGATCCATTCGGGTCGTCGTTGCTGGAATTCGAAGCGTATCAGCAACGAAATCATTCCTTCGAAAATATCGGCGCGGCGATGCAGCGTTCTTTCAATTTGATCGGGCGCGGCGAACCTGAGCGCATTCGCGGCGCGTCGATCATGGCGGATTATTTAACAACGCTCGGCGTGAAGCCGGTTCTCGGTCGGAGTCTTACGCTTGAAGAAGATCAACCCGGCGGTCCGGCTGTCGCGCTGATTGGATACGGCTTTTGGCAAAAGCATTTCGGCGGCAACACGCGCGTCATTGGTGAAAAGTTGAATCTCGAAGGTCGCAGCTACACCGTCATCGGAGTAATGCCTCCGGGTTTCGATCTTCCCGAGGCGGCCGAAATCTGGTTGCCGCTGCAAACAAAAATCGACAGTTTGCCATTCACGGACCGCGCCGTCCCTGGCTATGAGGTCGTGGCGAAACTTCGTCCGGGCGTCAGCCTGAAACAGGCGGATGCGGAATCAAAATCCATAGCGCGCCAATTGGAGCAGGAATTTCCGCAGGTGCGTCGCGGCTGGAGCGTGAAATTGATTTTGCTCCGGCAAGAATTGCTAGGCGACCTGGCGGGACGGGTGAACAAGGCGCTCGTCGCGCTCGGGGGCGGCGTCGGATTTCTTTTGCTGATTTGCTGCGCGAACGTGGCAAATCTTCAGCTCGCCCGCGGTATCGCGCGCACGCGTGAACTGGCGTTGCGGCGTGCCTTGGGCGCGAGCCGGTCCCGTTTGATTCAACAACTTCTCACTGAGAGTATGTTGTTGGCGTTGCTCGGAGGCGCGGCCGGCTTGGTGCTCGCGCATTGGATTGTTCCTTTGCTCGCTGCGATAAATCCGATCCAGGGCACTTCGCTCGCCGGCTTCTTTCACAATTTCAAGATCGACAGTCGCGTTTTGACTTTCGCGCTGCTGGTGACGCTCGCGACCGGTGTGATTTTCGGACTGCTGCCGGCACTGAAAGGCGCGGGTAAACGTGAAGTGATGCCATCTCTCAAACAGGGCGATCAACACAGTGCGAGCGCGCCCGGTCACGGTTGGCTCAATGTCCTAATCGTCTTAGAAATTGCGATCGCGATGACGTTGTTAGTGGGCGGCGGACTAATCGCGCGCAGTTTCAATCGCCTTCAGCATGTCGACCTTGGATTCAGGCCGGACAATCTCCTAACGATGAAAATGATTTTGCCGGCATCGAAATATTCCGAGCACCGAAAGCGCGTCGCGTTTGTCGATCAAGTTCTTGAACGGGTAAAAATTTTGCCGGGCGTACTCTCCGCGGGCACGACGACTAATATTCCGTTGGAGCGCGAGATCGCCTACGACTCCGTCTTTAGCGTCGAAGGGCGGTCTCCGCCCAATCCCAACGATGTCCCAATCACATCGCATCGGCTTGTTAGCCCGGACTATTTGAAGACGCTCGGTGTGACTCTGATTAAAGGCAGGCTGATCGATGAGACCGACCGAGCCGGCAAACCACCGGTGGTGGTAATCAGCGAAGAGCTGGTGCGTCAGGCATGGCCCGGAGAAGATCCGCTCGGCAAACGGATCAAGCGAGTCCGACCCAATCAGGATTTTCCCTGGATGACGGTAATCGGTGTCGTCAAAGACGTGAAAGAAGATTTGTTCAATTATCGAATCAACCGGCCTGTGTGGTATGTGCCCTATGCACAGGTCGAAAACAATTTTCCAGTTAATCTGGTGGTGCGGACGAGTAGCGACCCCGCCAGTGTGACCGCAGCTGTGCGCGAAGCGATTCACGCTGTCGATCCCGATCAGCCGGTTTCGAACGTGATGACAATGAATGAAAATCTCGCCGGCGTTCTGGTGACCGAACGTTTCAGTGCGATTTTGATGAGCGCATTAGCTGCATCCGGTCTGCTGCTCGCTGCGCTGGGACTCTACGGCGTAATGGCTTATTCGGTCTCGCAACGAACAGCCGAGATCGGAGTTCGCGTGGCATTGGGCGCGCAGCGTATTCACGTGCTGCAACTCATCCTTGGCCACGGCGCAAAACTGACGTTGTTAGGCGTCGCTATCGGTCTTGCTGCCGCGTGGGGACTTACGCGATTACTAGCCGGTTTGCTGTTCGAGGTGAACGCAACCGATCCGGTGACGTTTCTTTCCATTTCGCTGCTGCTTGTCTCAATAGCTTTGATCGCCTGTCTCCTGCCCGCGCGCCGCGCGTTGAGCGTTGATCCAGTAATCGCGCTACGTGCCGAATGATATGAATAATCTGACGTTCGCTCTGCGCCAACTTCGCAAGTCGCCGGGATTCACACTTGTCGCCGTCCTTACGCTGGCGCTCGGTATCGGCGCCAACACCGCCATCTTCAGCATCGTCAATGCGGTTCTGCTTCGACCTCTGCCGTATCCAGACGCCGACAGGATCATGGTGTTAAACGAGTCGTCCGGCCCCGGCCAGGATTATTCGGTCGCGCTGCCTGATTATTTCGACTGGCGAAATGATAATACGGTTTTTGAACATCTCGCCGCCACCCACAAGGAGTCGCGAAATCTTAGCGGTATTCCTGGTCGCGACCCCGAGCGCGTGTCTTGCGCTTCAGTCACTCGGAATTTTTTCAATGTTATCAGTGTGCCGCCGGAACTTGGTCGCACTTTCGCTGAAGATGAAGATCAAGTTGGCGCGCCACCAGTGGTCGTGATTAGCGATCGTCTCTGGCAGCATGCATTCAATCGCGACCGCGGCGTAATTGGTCGCTCGATTAACCTGCACGATCAAAATTTTACCATCATTGGTGTGATGCCGCCGCAGATGACGTCGCCGCAGGACAGCGACGCTTGGTTTTCATTGATGCGGCGAAGCAATAACCCGGCTTGGATGGATCGTTCCCATCACCCGATGATTTTTGTTTGGGGCAAACTCAAAGCTGGCGTGACTGTCGATCAAGCGCGCATGGAAATGAAAAGCATCGCCGCGCGTTTGGAGAAAACGTATCCGGACACAAACGAAAAAGTCTACGCGGTGGTCACACCGCTACTCGAAAATCTCGTTGGCAAATACAGAACCAATCTCGCACTGCTCCTCGGCGCGGTCGGATTGGTTTTGCTCATCGCCTGCGCGAACCTGGCGAACTTATTTGCAGCACGGGGCGCCGCGCGGGCGAAAGAGTTTGCGATTTACGCCGCAGTTGGCGCTACTCGCGGGCAAATTATTCGCAAGCTTCTGCTCGAAAGTTTTCTGGTCGCGATACTTGGTGGGGCGCTCGGATTTTTCATTGCTGTCTGGTTACGCGACGCCCTCATCGCTTTAGGGCCCGAAGGTGTTTCTCGATTCCAGCAAATTTCATTCGATCTGTCGGTCCTCGGTTTCACATTCCTGATCGCGTCACTGACCGCAGTGATTTTCGGATTGTGGCCGGCATGGCAAGCTTCACACGCTAACTTTCAGCTCGCATTGAAGGCAGGCTCGGCCGGGAGCGGCGATCCACCGTCGGCCAAACGCGCGCGTGATTGGCTCGTTATCAGCGAGATTGCGCTTACTCTGACATTGCTCGTCGCAGCCGGCCTCGTTCTGAAAAGCTTTTCGAAAATGCAGGCGCTTCAGCTTGGTTACGAGCCGCGTGGTCTCTTTAGCGCTCGGTTGGAGTTGCCGTGGAAAACTTATTCAAGCCGCGAGAAAATCGGCACATTTACCAAAGCGCTGCTCGATAGAGTAAGTGCGCTTCCCGGCGTTCAAAGTGCCACCATCGGCTCCAATTCGCCTTTGATGGGTGGCTGGCAAACCGGATTCGTTCGTGAAGGTGTGCCCACGCCGTCGCCCAGCAACCTGCCCTCGGCGGATCTCGAAGTGATCACCGGCAATTACTTTGCGACGTTTAAGGTCCCACTTCTGCGCGGCCGCACTTTCAACGAACGCGACACAAAAGATTCGCCGCGCGTAGTCATCATCGATCAGGCAACGGCGGAACAATTCTTCCCGGGTGAAGACCCGATCGGCAAACGTCTCTCGGTTGACGCCGGAAACGACGAAGAAGGTTACGTCATGTCGGAGATCGTCGGTGTCGTTGCGCGAATGCGCTTTCACGCCATCGATGAGATGGCACCGTTGCCAGTGATTTATTGTTCGATGGCTCAGGCGCAACGAACCACCCTGGATTTATTCGTTCGTTCGAATCTGAATGCCGTGTCGCTTAGCAAATCGATTCACGACATCGTCACCTCGATTGATCCTTCGCAACCTGTGTTCGACGCTCGCCCAATGATCGATCGTGTGCACGAAACGTGGGGCACACAACGTCTCCTCAGTTTTCTTTTCTCGATCTTCGCCGGTCTCGCGCTTCTGCTAGCCACGGTCGGTGTATATGGGCTGCTCGCTTACACAACGCTCAAGCGTGTCCGCGAAATCGGCATTCGTCTCGCTCTCGGCGCCCGTCCGGCCCAGATCCGCGCACTTGTTCTTTCGCACGGGATGCACTTGCTTTTGATTGGGTCGGCGATTGGTCTGTTCAGCGCCTTTGCGCTGTCGCGGGCGTTGCAAAGTGTGCTGTTTGAAGTCAGCGGCGTTGATCCAAAGATTTATCTCGGAGTCGGCCTCCTTCTTTTTGGCGCAACTCTTTTTGCATCATGGATTCCCGCGCACCGTGCGTCGCGCGTCAACCCGGTCGTCGCTTTTCGCGCAGAATGAAACCTTAACTTCGCATCGACATGAACGACCTCCGCTTTGCTCTACGCCAGCTCCGCAAATCACCGGGGTTTACGTCTGTTGTGGTCATCACGCTGGCGCTGGGCATTGGCGCCAACGCCGCCATCTTCACGCTCGTGCGCGGCGTGCTCATCAAGCCTCTGGTCAACCGAGACGAGGACCGACTGATTTATATCCGGCAGAGCGCGCCGGGCATCGGCAACAAAAACAGCACTTGGTCGATGCCGGAAATTCAGGACTTAAAGGCGCGGGTCAGAAGCCTCAGCGAGTTCGGCGACTTCTCCACCGTCCCATTCACGATGATCGGGCTCGGCGAGCCTCGCGAAGTCAATGGCGGCGTGGTCAACGGGTCCTACTTCGACGTCATGGGACTGCGTCCGGTCCTCGGGCGCCTCATCGGCCCCGAAGATGACGGCCCAAAGGCTGCCAGCGTCGTTGTCCTCACCTATCGTTTCTGGTCGAACACCCTCAAGCAAGATCCTTCCGTTATTGGCAAAACCGTTAACCTTGGGGGCGTGGAGGGCGATCGTTCCGCCACGATCATCGGCGTGCTCGAGCATAGCGTCCCGTATCCCCAGGAGACTGAAATCATTGCCAACGTGGCCAGCAGCCCCCATCACCTCTCGGCAACGATGGTTACCGAGCGTGTCCATCGCATGACGGAGCTTTTTGCGCGTCTCGCTCCCGGAGCCAGCCTTGATCAGGCTCGCATCGAATTACGCTCAGTGTACGTCACGATGAAAAAAGACCACCCTGAGGCGTACTCGAAGCAGGCCGACTTTCAAATCTCGGCCAGGCTGCTTCGCGACCAGATCACTTCGGGCGCAAGGACCGTGCTGCTCGTTCTGCTCGCAGCGTCAGCCCTACTCTTTGTCGTCGCGTGTTCCAATGTGGCGAACCTCATCCTGGCGCGAACCGTTCGCCGCGAAGGAGAGCTGGCGATACGAACCGCACTCGGCGCAAGCAAAGGTGCGCTTCGCCGCATGTTGCTGGCCGAAAGCCTCCTGCTCTGCGGGTCCGGCGCCGCGCTCGGCGTGATGAGCGCGCAGTGGATGGTTGACGTTCTGGCTCGTTACGCGTCGCGTTTTTCGGTTCGCGCGCTCGATCTTACCGTCGATTCCAGCCTGCTCTGGGTGGGCGTGGCGCTCGCCATTGTCGCCGCCGTGATTTTGGCCTTTGTCCCGCGCCTCCCCGCTGACACATCTGGTGCACTGCATTTGTCGAGCGACACCGTCAGGATGACCGGCAGCAAGAGTCGCCAGCGTATCTTCGTGGTGACGCAAATCGGCGCATCGTTCGTACTGCTGGCCGGCACGAGTGTGCTGGTCACTACGCTCATCGCACTGCAAAGGACGCAGAGCGGTCTGGATACGCGCCATGTCCTTGCCATCAACGTTCCCGCGGTATTTTACGGAAAGACACGCCAGCAAGTTGTCGATTTTTACAAGGAAGTCATACGTCGCATTGATGCGCTTCCAGGTGTCAAGGAGACGGCCTTCGGCATGATCGCTCCCTGGCGCGATGCCGGCTCCGGTCCCACTCTGCAATTCAGCGCCGATGGTCACGTTAACGCCGCGGGCGAAGAGGACCCCCGCGCGCAGTATCGTGTTATCTCTCCCGGGTTCTTTGCGGCGTTGGGCGTTCCCATCATTGCGGGACGCGACTTCAATGAGCTCGATGGTCGAAGCAAAGAGCCCGTCGCCATCATCAGCGAAACCCTCGCGCAGCGCATGTTCCCTAATCAGGACCCCATCAATCGGCACGTGTTCTGGACCGATCCCGTCTTGAAAGTCAGCCGCAGGGTCGCGCCGCGGGAGCTGCAACGCATCATTGGCGTCGCCAGCGATATTGACGACGACCATATTGTTCCCGAGCCCACCCTCACCATCTACCACACGTTTGAACAGGGACCACTGTTTCGCGGCCGCCTTTTCGTGCACACCAGTGCAAATCCTTATTCGCTGATCACGCCGGTCACGCGCATTATTCGCGACCTGTCTGCGGATCAACCCATTGAGCACGCCGCTACCCTCGAAGACGCCCGCGCTGAGGTGCTCACCCCGCACCGTTTGAACTCGGTAGTGTTTGGCGTGTTCGCCGCAGTTGCACTGTCGATTGCCGTGGTCGGCGTCGCCGGCGTGCTGGCGTTTTCCGTCAGCGCACGCACGCGAGAGTTCGGTATCCGGCTGGCGCTGGGATCGCAGCCGCAGCGTCTTTTCAAGAATGTCATCGCGGAAGGGGCCGCAATGGCCGCGGCGGGCATCATGGCAGGCGCGGTATTCGGATTCGTCCTGGCGCGTGTGGCAAGCAGCTATTTCACCGATGTAACGATGCCTGGCGTTTTTCCGGTGGCCGCCTCTGCGCTTGTGCTGCTGGCGGTTGCGGTGGTCGCGTCGATGCTGCCTGCGGCGCGCGCCGCGAGCGTCGATGTTATTCAAGCCCTGCGTACCGAATGACCGAATTTCTAATTTCTGATCCCATGAACGATCTCCGCTTTGCTCTGCGCCAGCTCCGCAAATCACCGGGGTTCACGTCTGTCGTGGTCATCACGCTGGCACTCGGTATTGGCATGAACACCACGATCTTCAGTTTGATCCAAGACCTTTTCCTGCACGGCCTGCCCTTTTCCGAGCCCGAGCGTGTCGTGCGCATTTATGGCGAGTCGAAAGAGCGCGATTTAAAACAAATGCCGTCCTCCGTGCCGAAGTTCTGGCACTACCGAGACGGACAAACCGTTTTCTCGAGCATCGCGGCGGATTGGGGCAACGGCTTCATCATGACAGGATCCGGCGAGCCGGTTCAGTTACTCGGCGGCAACGTGACTGCCAACTATTTCGAATTGCTCGGCATACATCCGATTCTGGGCCGCAATTTTCGCCCTGAGGAAGAGAGCAAAGGCGACGTCGTGATGGTGACGGAAAGTTTCTGGCGCAAGCATTTCAACTCCGATCCGGCGATTCTCGGCCGCAGCATCACACTGAACGGAGTGCCCTATACAATCATCGGCGTGCTGCCCAACCTGCCGATTTCTTGGTTCGGGCGCGACTCGGAGATTTTTGCCAACAAACCATTCGAGCCGTCCGGGATTACGAAAGGTCGCTTGATGCGCGGAGTCAGCTTCATGCGCGTGACGGCGTGGTTAAAACCTGGCATTTCGATCTCACAGGCGCAGGCGGCGATGCCGGCATTATCCCAAAGCTATAAAGCGCAACACCCGGAAACGGCCGACAATACCTGGTCGCCGTACCTGGTCTCAGCGGCAGAAGATGTCACCGGAGATTTACGTCCGGCTTTCCTGACCCTGCTTGCGGCAGTGAGCGCGGTACTGCTCATCGCATGCAGCAATGTCGCAAATTTGTTGCTGGTGCGCTTCACGGAACGCAAGCGCGAGATCGCGTTGCGCATGGCACTCGGGGCAGAGCGGCGCGGAATCGTGCGGTTGTTTGTTTTCGAGAGCGCATTGGTGAGCGTCATCGCAGGCCTGATCGGATTGTGCCTGGCGCTCTGGACAGTGTCCGTCATTCCGAAATTGGCCGGTCAAAATATTCCACTGGAAAGCGAAGTAAAACTGCAATGGCCGGTGCTCATTTTCACACTGGGACTATCGCTCATCACCGGGCTTCTTATGGGCCTGTATCCGGCGTGGCAGAGTTCGCGGGCCGATCTCGTCGATGGTCTTAAGGAGGGCGGACGCGGAGCGCGTGGCAGTCGTGGTCAACATCATTTCCGCCGCGGTTTGGTCACCGCGCAAGTTGGATTGTCGGTCGTGCTGCTGGCCGGAGCCGCCATGCTGATTTCCAGTTTTGTCCGGCTCAGTCGCCAGGAAGCGGGGTTCCGGTCGGGACGAGTTTGGGCGGGAGGAATTGGTCTTCCGCCCGCGCAATATCCCGATCCCGCGACACGCGCACGTTTCGCGGAACGATTGCAAGCGGAATTGCAGACTGCTCCCGGAGTGGAGGCCGCCGCGATCACGGACGCGGTTCCACTCTCTGGAAATCGTTCGTCGTCGCCGTATGCACGTCTCGATGGAAATCCTGTGCCGGTGAATCAGCGGCCGCTCGGTCTCACGCGCAGCGTTTCGCCTGGATATTTTCGAACGCTCGGGATTCCGCTCCTTTCCGGTCGCGATTTCACCGAACAAGATAAGGTGGACTCGCGGTTCGTGGTGATTCTGAGCAACTCGACTGCGAAAAAACTTTTTCCGAACGAGAACCCAATCGGCCATCAAATTCTTTTCGGCACTGACAATGGCAACGGGCTTCCGGCGGAAGTGATTGGCGTGGTGGGCGACGTCCGCTCCCAAGAGCTGTCCAAATCGAACGATGTGGAATTTTATCGGCCGTGGCCGCAACGCAGCGCGCCGTTTCTCAACGTTCTCGTCCGCAGCGCAACCAAACCGGAAGCGACGGCGGGGATTGTTCGCTCGGGTCTGAACAAGATCGACAACGGATTGCCGATTCTGCAACCGAATACTCTTGACGCGATTGTGTCACAATCGCTTGGCCAGCAAAGATTGACAATGACGTTGCTTGGCGTTTTCGCCGGCATCGCTTTGTTGCTTGCAGTCGTTGGAATTTACGGCGCCGTCGCTTACACCGTCGAACAACGCACGGCCGAAATTGGAGTGCGGATGGCGCTGGGCGCACAGACAACTGACGTGCTCCGTTTGGTCGTTCGGCAGGGAATGAACCCGGTCATTCTCGGCTTGATCATTGGTTTGGCAGGAACATTTGCCGTCGGCCGACTGCTCGCGGCCCAGCTCTATCAAATTTCGCCACACGATCCATTTTTGCTCGGCGCCGCCGCAATCGTGCTGGCCGTCGCCGCTTTGCTTGCCTGTTTGATTCCGGCGCGCCGCGCCACATTGGTCGATCCCATTCGAGCACTACGCACCGAGTGATATGAATGATCTAAAGTTTGCGCTCCGCCAACTCCGCAAATCGCCGGGCTTCACGTCGATTGCGGTCATCACATTGGCGCTGGGAATCGGGCTAAACACTACAATCTCTAGTTTGGTCAACGATCTGTTTCTGCGCGGTTTGCCATTCAAAGAGCCATCGCGCGTTGTTCACCTCGACAACAGCGACAAGGCGCGCGATTTGGAGGATGTTGGAATATCGGCGCCGCGTTACCAACTTTATCGTGACGGTCAGACGATTTTTGACGGTCTCGCCGCGGAGAATTTCTTTGCGTTCACGCTGACCGGACTTGGCGATCCTGTTCAAATTTTCGGCGGCCGATTGACCTCCAACTATTTCGATGTGCTGGGCGTTCGCCCAATTCTTGGCCGTAATTTTCTGCCGGAAGAAGAGGAAAACGCCGACGTCGCATTGGTGACGAAAAATTTCTGGCAGGAACGCCTCGGAGGCGATCCGAATGTGATTGGGCGAAGCATCACCCTCGATGGGACGCCGCACCCGATCGTTGGCGTTCTGCCAAATATGCCGGCAACGTGGTTCGGGGCGAACTCGATCGCGGAAGTTTGGACGACGAAACCTTTTCAGATTCCCGGCTTCAGTTATGAGCAAATGATGCGCGGCGCCTTTTTTCTGCGCGTAGTCGGACGATTGAAATCGGGGGTGACGGTTCAACAAGCGCGCGCCGCATTGCCATCGTTGGAACAGAGTTATCGTGCCCAATATCCGAACAAGATCGACAGCGCATTGGTAACGACGCTGCGGGCTTTGCCTGAAGACGTGACCCGGAATTTCCGCGCGGGCTTCGTTACACTTTTCGCCGCAGTGAGTTTCGTTTTGTTAATTGCTTGCAGCAATGTTGCCAATCTATTGCTTGTTCGTTTCAGTGGACGCCGGCGCGAGGTCGCGTTGCGAATCGCGCTTGGGGCTTCGCGCACGAGCGTCGTCCGTTTGTTCGTTGCCGAAAGTTTGCTGGTGAGTGTAATTGCGGGAGCGGGCGGCGCGCTCGTGGCCTGGCATTTGGTGCCGTTGGTCCCGGGGATGGCATCCAAATTTCTTCCGTTGGAAACCGGAACCGCGACCAGTTTGTCAATTCCAGTTCTACTATTCGCGATTGGATTGTCGGTCTTGACCGGTCTCTTGATGGGAATCTATCCAGCGCTTCAGAGTTCGCACGCCGATTTGGTTGATGGGTTGAAAGAAGGCGGCCGCGGCACAAGCGGCAGTGTGCGCCAACAGCGCTTCCGCAAAATCCTCGTCGGCGCGCAAGTCGCGCTCTCGGTCACGCTGTTGGTCAGCGCTGCGCTGCTCATCACGAGTTTCATCCGCTTGAGTCAGCAGAACATCGGCTTCCGTTCCCAGAATCTTTGGACGGGTGCGGTTACACTGCCGACTTCGCAGTATCCCGACCCTCCGTCGCGTCAACGTTTTGTTGAACAAACACTCCATGAGTTGCGCAGTGTTCCGGATCTCGAGAGCGCGACTATCAGCGGCGATATTCCTTTGGTTGGCTTCAGTCGTTATCTTTATGCGCGGGGCGATCGTGATGTTCCGCCAGTCGAAGAGCGCGCGATCGCGCCCGGTCACGACATTGCTCCCGGATATTTCAAGACCTGGGGAGTGCCGTTTCTGGCTGGCCGTGAGTTCAATGAGCACGACACCGCCGACGGACAGAAAGTTTGTTTGATCAGTCGGGCCGGTGCGAAAATAGTTTATCCGGGTGAGAATCCAATCGGAAAGACTTTGCTCCTAGGCAGTGTGCCGTGGGAAATTGTCGGAATCGTCGGCGATGTGCGCTCAGTACGAGTGGCCGAGGCGCCGGGTATGGAATTTTATCGACCGTGGGCGCAACATAATTTTCCACTCGTTAACATCACCGTCCGCAGCAATCTAAAAGTGGATGCGGTCACCAAGCTGGTGCAGTCCGCGCTTGCGAAAGTGAATCCCGGATTGGCCATCGCGGTGCCGCAAACTATGGACGCGGTCGTCGCGCAAGCGCTCGGCCAGGCCCGTTTGATGATGTGGTTGCTCGGAATTTTTGCTGGAGTCGCCTTGCTCCTCGCCAGCATCGGTATTTACGGCGCAGTCGCTTACACGGTCGAGCAACGCACTGGAGAAATTGGAGTTCGTATGGCGTTAGGTGCGCAAACGCGCGACGTGTTGCGCCTGGTTGTGAACCAGGGAATGAAACCGGTCCTCATCGGGCTAGGCATCGGAATTGGATTGGCCTTCGCGGTCGGTCGTTTAATTGCTTCACAGCTTTATCAGGTGTCGGCGTACGACCCAGTGCTGCTCGGCGGCGCAACAATTCTGCTCGCGGCGACCGCAGTAATGGCATGTCTGCTCCCGGCTCGCCGCGCCACACGGGTCGATCCGATTAAAGCACTACGCACCGAATGATATGAATGATCTAAAGTTTGCTTTGCGCCAGCTCCGAAAATCTCCTGCATTCACCGCGATTGCTATCATCACATTGGCGCTCGGGATTGGGCTGAACACTACGATCTTCAGCTTGATCAACGACCTTTTCTTGCGCGGATTGCCATTCAAGGAGCCGTCCCGAGTTGTCCACATGTTCGCCGGCGACAAGTCGCGCAATCTTGTCGATATCGCGATCTCCGCGCCGCGCTTTCAACATTACCGGGAAGGACAAACACTTTTTGACGGTTTCGCCGCCGAGAACGGATTTCTCTTCACACTGACTGGCATCGGCGGTCCTGTGCAGGTTTTTGGGGGCAGAGTAACTCCGAATTACTTCGATGTGCTTGGCGTCCGGCCAATACTCGGCCGGAATTTTCGGCCTGATGAAGAGGAGGGCGCGGATGTCGCGTTGATCACAAAAAGTTTTTGGCAGAAGCGGCTCGGCGGCGATCCAAACGTAATCGGGCGTAGCATTACACTCGACGGAACGCCGCACACGATTGTTGGCGTCTTGCCGAACGCGCCAAAACAATGGTTTGGAGCGAATCCTATCGCCGAAGTTTGGACGACGAAACCGTTTCAACTTCCGGGATTCTCGTACGAGCGCATGATGCGGGGGACGGGGTTTCTGAGGGTAATTGGCCGAATGAAGCCGGGGATCACGCTCGAACAGGTGCGCGCCGCGTTGCCGTCGCTCGAGCAGGGTTACCGTGCGCTTTACGCGAACAAGATCGACAGCACGGCCAGCACATCAGTCAAAACGCTTCCACAGGATGTGACGGAAAACATTCGCGCCGGATTCGCGACGCTTTTTGCTGCGGTGTGCTTTGTGTTGCTGATCGCATGCAGCAACGTTGCGAATCTTTTGCTAGTCCGCTTCAGCAGCCGGCGTCGAGAGATTGCGCTCCGAATGGCGGTCGGCGCCTCGCGCAGCAGTATCGTGAGGCTCTTCGTTTGGGAAAGTTTGCTGGTGAGTCTCTTTGCCGGCGCGCTCGGCGCGTTTCTGGCGTGGCGGCTTGTGCCGGTCATCCCCAAAATGGCGTCCAATTTTCTTCCGCTTGAGGGAAATGCGGCCAGTAGTCTCTCCGTGCCAGTGCTCGGATTCACGATTGGATTGTCTGTGTTGACCGGTTTACTGATGGGAATTTATCCTGCGCTTCAGGGCTCCCACTCGGACTTGGTCGGTGGTTTGAAGGAAGGTGGCCGCGGAACGAGTGGAAGCATTCGACAACAGCGATTCCGCAAAATTCTCGTCGGGGCACAAGTGGCACTTTCAGTGACGTTATTCGCCGGCGCGGCCTTACTCATCACGAGTTTCATTCGATTGAGCCAGCAGAATCTCGGGTTCCAACCGCATAATCTGTGGACCGGGGCGATCGCTGTGCCGGCAGCGCAATATCCAGATGGGCCGTCGCGTCAGCGTTTTGTCGAGCAAATCCTCGCTGCGTTGCGCGATGCGCCAGGCATCGAGAGTGCGACTGTCAGCGGCGATATTCCCCTCGCTGGTGGAAATCGCACGCTTTACGCGCGCGCGGATCGCGATGTGCCGCCAATGGAAAAGCGAGCGAATGCGCCAAGTCACGACGTCGTCCCGGGATATCTTAAGACCTGGGGAATCCGGCTCATCGCCGGACGTGATTTTGATGAACATGATCTCGCGGAAGGCCGCAACGTCTGTCTCATTAGCCAGACAGGGGCAAAAACAGTTTTTCCGAATGAAAATCCCATCGGCAAAACGTTGCTGGTCACCAGCAACAGCACGCCCGTGGAAATTGTCGGCATCGTCGGCGATGTGCGGTCGCAACGGATCGCTGAATTGCCCGAAATGGAATTTTATCGGCCGTGGGCCCAGGAAAACTTTCCATTCCTAAGTATCGCAGTCCGCAGCAACTTTAAGCTCGATGCGATCACCAGGCTGGTGCAGTCCGCGATTAGTAAAGTAGATCCAGGCATTGCGATTGCGATCCCTCAGATGATGGACACAGTCGTCGCGCAAGCGCGCGGGCAGGCGCGATTGATGATGTGGTTACTTGGAATTTTCGCCGGCGTCGCATTATTGCTTGCGAGCATCGGCATTTACGGAGCCGTCGCATACAGCGTTGAACAACGCACTGGCGAAATCGGCGTGCGCATGGCGTTAGGGGCACAAACCGCAGATGTGCTGCGGCTTGTTGTTCGTCAGGGAATGGCTCCTGTCTTATTGGGACTCACCGTCGGCATGGTGGCTGCTCTAGCGTTGGGTCGTTTGCTCACTACGCAGCTTTACCAGGTTTCGCCGCACAATCCGGCGCTTCTTGCTACCACAGCGCTCATTCTCGGGGCAGTCGCACTGCTTGCATGTTTCCTGCCCGCGCGGCGCGCAACATTCGTAAACCCAATCGAAGCGCTTCGGGCAGAATGACCACCTAAATGCAAACCTTTCTCCAAGACCTGCGCTTCGGCTTGCTCGCTCTCATCCAGGATGTGCGCTTCAGTCTCCGCATCCTGCGCAAATCTCCAGGATTCACGATCGTCATGATTCTAACACTCGCCCTCGGGATCGGCGCCACGACGGCGATTTTTGCCGTTGTGGACGGCGTTGTCTTGAAACCGCTTGTCTACTCGCACCCTGAACAACTCGTTAGCGTAGAAATCAGCCCGCTGGCGTTGGATCCGTCACTACGCGGCATGGCGCCGGAAGATTATTTTGTATTTCGAGAACAGAATCGGACCTTTCAGCAAATAGGGATCTACGCCGAGACTGACACGGACCGAGACGTCAACGTTACCGGCCTCGCTGAACCGGAACGGGTCCACGCGCTGAATGTAACTTATGATGTCCTTTCGACGTTAGCCGTGCGGCCGATGATCGGCCGCGTCTTCCTTCCCTCCGACGATTCTCCCGGCCAGCCCGCCACCGCGATTTTGACCTACGGTTACTGGCAACGGCATTTCAGTGGCGACGCTTCAGTGCTCGGCAGAACGATCATCGTCGATGGAAAAGCTCGCGAGATCATTGGTGTCATGCCACGCGATTTCCGTTTTCTCGACGTAGTCGATTTGGCTTTGATCCTTCCTCTGCAGTTGGACCGCAACAAAACAGAGCTGGGGAACTTCAGTTACTTTGGGATCGCTCGGCTGAAACCTGGAACAACAATCACCGAGGCAAGCACTGATGTCGCGCGAATGCTTCCCATCACTTTCGAGTCCTTTGCGCCCCGGCCGGGTCTTAGTCTTGATTTGCTCAAACAATCTCGCCTCAGCCCAAGCCTCCGTCCCCTGAAAGAAGAGGTTGTTAGCAACGTAAGCACGTTGCTTTGGGTGGTAATGAGCGGAGTGGGGATCGTTCTGCTCATTGCTTGCGCCAACGTCGCCAACCTTCTTCTCGTGCGCACCGAAGGTCGGCAGCACGAGCTCGCGCTTCGAGCCGCGCTTGGCGCAACCCGCCGACGCATCGCCTTTCAACTGCTTCAAGAGAGCCTTACGATCGGTGTGTTGGGCAGCCTTGCCGGTTTCGCGCTCGCCTACGCCGGCTTGCGCTTTTTGGTTGCCTTTTCACCGGCTGGACTCCCACGGCTAGACGAGATCAGTATCAACTCACGCGTCCTTTATTTCACTTTTGGAATCACACTCTTCACCAGTTTGCTATTTGGCCTGATCCCAGCTCTCAAATATTCCGGTGTTCGCGCGGGGATTCTTGAAACTGGTCGGATTCTAGGGCCAAGCCGCGAACGACATCGCGCGCGCAACTTTCTTGTCACCACCCAGATCGCACTCGCCGTCGTCCTGCTGATTTGTGCAGGACTGATGATCCGCACGTTTGTGATTTTAACGCAGGTTAGTCCGGGATTCCTCGGTCCGTCTGAGCTTCAGACGTTTCGGATCGCCGTTCCAACTTCCGACGTCGCTGACGATACGGGGGTCGCTCACATCGAGCAGCAAATTCATGATAAGCTTGCCGCAATTCCAAGCGTTTCTGCCGTCGCCTTAGCCAGCGCCGTCCCTCTCGACCAAGATTCACGGTTCGACAATGTCTTCGCCCAAGATCGCGCTTATGTGCAGGGAGCTGCTCCTCCGATTCGACATCTTGTTTTTGTTTCGCCGGGATATTTCGCGACTTTAGGTATCCCGCTTATCGCTGGCCGCGATCTGACTTGGGCTGACATCTATAACAAAGCGCCAGTCGCGCTGATCTCGGAAAATTTCGCCCACGAATATTGGCACACACCGGCTGAAGCGCTGGGTAAGCGTATTCGAATCCGAACGACGGACGATTGGTCTGAAATCATAGGTGTTGTGGGGAATGTTCACGACCAAGGCATGGACAAGCCGGCGCGGACCAATGTCTATTGGCCCGTCTTACAGGCGAACTTCTGGGGTCGTCCACTCCGCGCCCAGCGGAACGTGACGTTTGTTTTGCGCAGTTCTCTTGCTGGCTCCGAAAGTCTTTTGAAACAGGTTCGTCAGGCGGTTTGGTCGGTGGACGGCAATCTACCGTTGGCAAGTGTTTACACACTCAATCATCTTTACATCAGATCACTGGCACCCGTTTCGTTTACGTTGGTCATGCTCGGAACCGCCGGCGCGGTCGCCCTGCTTCTGGGGGCGGTGGGTCTCTATGGCGTAATTGCTTACTCCGTTGCGCAACGCACTCGAGAAATCGGAATTCGCGTGGCGCTAGGTGCTCAAAGGAAAAATGTCGTAAGGCTTTTTCTGCGAGAGGGAATGTCGTTCATACTTGTCGGTCTGCCGCTTGGTCTGGCGGGCGCTTTCGCCCTAACACGGCTTCTGTCCAGCCTGCTTTTCGGCGTGAAAGCAAGTGACCCGCTAACTTTTGTCTCTGCTGCGGTTGTGCTGGTGCTTGTCGCCTTTGCGGCATGTCAGATTCCGGCACGTCGAGCTCTCCGCATCGATCCGATGGAAGCCTTGAAATCCGAGTGATTCTCTAAATGCAAACCTTTTTCCAGGACCTTCGCTTCGGCTTCCGAATGCTTCGGCGCACTCCTGGCTTTTCCATTCTAGCTATTCTCTGCCTCACGCTCGCCATCGGCACTAACGCAGCCGCCTTAAGTTGGATCGAAGGGATTCTCATCCGTCCCTATCCGCTCGTCGCGCACCAGGACCGGATGTTCGCGCTCAATTGCACGACCCGGGGCGCTCAGGGTTTCACCGGACTTTCTTATCCCGACTTCCTCGATCTCGAAAAAAACTCGACTCTGGTCGAGTCGTTCATCATCGATAAAATCACCGGCACAACGCTGAGCAATGGCGACCGCGCTGAGCGTGCGGTCGGAGGAATGGTGTCCGCGAATTATTTCGACGCGCTCGGCGTGCGGCCGATTCTCGGCCGCGGATTCAGACCGGAAGAAGGAACCGGTCGTAATGCCCATCCAGTCACAGTCATAAGTTACATGACGTGGAAAAATCGTTACAAAGGTGATCCTGACATCATTGGCAAGACGCAGTACATGAACGGCGTTCAGCACACCATCATCGGCGTCGCGCCGGAAAGATTCCACGGCACGTTCATCGGCTACTCGTTCAACTTCTGGGTGCCGACGT
>WNFX01000951.1_pt1 | contig 34276 bp, 34 predicted proteins | sample 5400111 | NCBI WGS metagenome assembly WNFX01 (sample SAMN13153363, study PRJNA577476) | soil metagenome | isolation source: 40 cm soil or saprolite under grassland replicate 1 | place: USA:California | collected 2016-06-15 | reverse complement strand
CCCGTCACGACGACGACCGCGCCCCGGAGTTCCACGCTAGCCGAGCAAGCGCAGCCCGCGCTGGATGAAGCCCACGATCGTCCCGGTGCGGCCCTCGTAGCTCGGGTCCGGTCGCTTGCCGCGACGATGCAGCATTAAGTTGTAGCCGAGGATCGCGGCGTACTTGTAATAGGTCAGGCCCAGGGTCCAGCGAAATTCCGCCGGGTCGGCGCCGAAGAGGTCGCGCAGCGCATCGGGTTCCAGGCCGCGCGAGGCGCCCCACCCGCGCGCTTCGCCATCACTGCCGCCCTGGAACACGACGCAGAGGCAGCACAGGTCGAGCAGCGGATGCCCCAGCTCGGCAATCTCCCAATCGAGCACCGCGCTGACGCGTCCGCCGGCAAACAGCATGTTGCCGAAGTGGTAATCGCCGTGCACCACAACCGGGCGCGTCTCCTGTGGCACCGCGGATGCGAGACGACGGGCCAGCTCCGGCGCGTCACCGGTGAGCTCCGCCGGCGCCCGCTCCATCAGCCAGCTCCAGCGGTCTAGCTCGCCCTGCAGTGGCACCGGCGCCTCGCTACCGATGCCGCTATGCTCGGGCGGCGTCGCCTGCAGCTGGTGCAGCACCTCGATCGCAGTGCGCGCCAGCTCGAGTGGATCCGACCCCCGCGCCGCGGCGGCCTCGATGCGCTCGCCCCGCAGCGCCTCCATCAGCACGTAGGGGCGACCGTCAACCACTGGTTCGGTCGACATTGCGATGATCTCCGGCACCGGACGGCCCCGCGCGTGCAGCGCTTGCATGATGCGGCCCTGTCGGGGGATATCGGCCGGGCCCGCGATCCTTGCTCCGGGTGGAGGCAAGCGGAGGACGGCGCGCCGGCCGCTGAGCTCGACCCAATAGGTAAAGCCGGAGTGCCCCTCAGGAATCGGCTGCAAGTCGAGAACGGGCTCGCCGATCGCGCCGGCCAGGTCGGCGCGAATCACTGACTCGGCAACGGTCATGGCCCGGACCCCTCCAGGTGCGCCACGTCGAAGAGCGTGCCGACCGCGCGGCGATCACCCAGAGCGCGCACGATGCTGACACCGGTAAACGGCGGATAGAGCCGGAGGGTCCCCGGGGAGAGGCGCAGCACATCGGCGAGGTAGTTGAGGATCGCGATCCCATGGCCGATCATCACCACCCGAACGCCCGGGTGCGCTGCCACGGCGTCGTCGACCGCGCGACGCATCCGCTCGGCCACCACCTCGGCGCGTTCATCGACGGTCAGCCTCCCTCCGGTGAATCTCGCCGCGGCTTCGCCGAGCCGGGAATCGAGGCGCACCTCGTCGCTCAGCAGGCGAGCCGTTTCCTGAGCCCGGCGAGCCGGACTCGCGTAGACCGCCGCCACCGGCAGCGAGCGCAATCGCTGCGCCAGGCGCTTCGCTTGATCCCGACCCGGCGCGCTCAGCGGCGGATCGTGGACGTCAGCCAGCCCGTCGTAGACGTCCGCGTGTCGCACCAGCCAGACCTCGGTCACGGCCTCGACGCCGAGCAAGTAGGCATGCTCCAGCGAGCGCATCGCGCCGATAACCTCTTCGGCCGAGTCAGCCGGCGGTTGGCTCACGCGTCTCGTACTTGCGCAGCTCCAGCCGGCCGATCTGATTTAAATGGACTTCGTCGGGCCCATCGACGATCCGCACGCTGCGCGCGTAGGCATAGGCCTGCGCCAGCGGGAAGTCATCGGATACGCCGGCCGCTCCATGCGCCTGGATCGCCCAGTCGAGCACGCGGCAAAGCATCTCCGGGGCGGCGACTTTGATCATCGCGATCTCGGCGCGGGCCGCCTTGTTGCCGACCGGATCCATCCGATGAGCGGCGTTGAGGGTGAGCAGCCGGGCCTGATCGATCAGGATGCGGGACTGCGCGATCCGTTCCAGCCAGACCGATTGCTCGGCAAGGGGACGGCCGAATGCGACCCGTCGGCTCAGCCTCCGGCACATCAGCTCGAGCGCGACTTCCGCGACCCCGATCAGGCGCATACAGTGGTGAATCCGGCCCGGCCCCAGCCGGGCCTGGGCGATCTCGAAGCCTCGGCCCTCGCCCAGCAGGATGTTGGCGACCGGCACCCGGACGTCCGTGAAGTCGACTTCGCCGTGGCCATGGGGCGCCTCGTCGTAGCCGAAGACGGTGAGGGCGCGCAGGACGCGGACCCCGGGGGTGTCGCGCGGAACGAGCACCATCGATTGCTGCCGGTACCGGTCCGGGTTGGCCGGATCGGTCTTGCCCATGAAGATCAAGATCGCGCAGCGCGGATCCATGGCGCCGGAGGTCCACCACTTGCGACCAGTGATGACGTAGGTATCCGCCTCGCGCCGGACCTGACTCTCGATGTTGGTCGCGTCCGACGAGGCGACCGCCGGCTCGGTCATGGCGAACCCGGAGCGGATCTCGCCGTCGAGCAACGGTCTCAGCCATTGCGTCTTCTGCTCCTCGGTGCCGAAGCGCTCGAGGATCTCCATGTTGCCGGTATCGGGGGCCGAGCAGTTGAAGACTTCGGGCGCCCACTCGACGCGGCCCATGATCTCGCACAGCGGCGCGTACTCCAGGTTGCTGAGCCCGGCGCCTTCGCTCGACTCCGGCAGGAACAGGTTCCACAACCCGGCTGCGCGCGCTTTGGGTTTGAGCTCCTCGACCACCGGGTTGGGTCGCCACCGCTCGACCGCCGAGGCAGCCTCATGGTAACGGCGCTGGTTTGGGTAGACGAACTCGTCCATGAAGGCGCCCAGCTTCTGCCGCAGCGTGTCGACCTTCGGTGAATAGTCGAAGTCCATCGTCCTTAGCCCTCCTCAGCGGCTCTGCCGATGGTAATCGGAACGGGCCGGGGCCGCGACGCGCGGCCCGGCCCGCCTGATCTACGAGGGAATGCCGTTGCTCGGCGGCGTTGCCGGCGTCCCCGAGTACTGGTTGATGGGACCCGAGTCGCTAGAGGTGTAGATCGGGCCTACGGTGGCGACATTGCCGCCCGCCCCGATGGTCGTCACCTGGACGCCGAGGTACCCGAGGTGGTTGCCCGATGAGTAGCCGAAGGGCACCAGGCCCGGGCCTCCGGTCAGCTTCGTCGTCTCGAGCGTGTGGACGATGCCGCTGCGGGTGGGATTCCGGCCTGCCGCTTTGATCGCCTGGACGAAGGTGTAAGCGACCTCCATCCCGTACAGGACGTTGCCATCCCAGGGCAGGCTCGAGATGTACTGGTCGTGGATACCCTTGAAGAGAGTGATCCAGGGATTCGAGGCGTCCGACACCAGTGGGCCGTAGGTATCAGTGACCATCCCGGTCAGCAGCTGGCCACCAGCCGCGCCCTGGGAAAACTTCGTCAACAACCCGGTCAGCGTTGGGACATCGGAACCGACGTTGCTCACCACCCAGATCGGGTTGTAATGTAGCTTGGCCGCCGTCAGCAGCGCCAGGGCCGTGAAGGCCGGGATGCTGAACGAGGCCACCACCTGGGCGCCAGACGCTTGCAATGCCGCGATCTGCGGCGCGACATTGGTGTTGGTCGGGACGTAGTTCTGGCGGCTCGCCACCGAGGAGAGCTGCAGGTCGAGCCCCTTCACGCCATCAAGCCCGAATTCGTCGTTCTGATAGAAGTAGCCGACCTTCTTGCCGCTGAGGGACTGGTTGATGTACTGGCCGAGGATCTTGCCTTCGATCGTGTAGTCGGTTTGCCAGCCGAATGTGTAGGGATGGTTGGAGGTATCGTTCCAGCAGTTGCAGCCGCTGGCGACGAACAGGTCCGGAACCTTCGCCGTGTTGAGGTAATCGACGACCGCCAGGTGGGTCGGCGTCCCCAGCGCGTTGAAGACGGCAAACACTTTGTCTTCGAGCACCAGCTTGCGCGTAACGCTGGCAGTGGTGGTCGGGTTGTAGCCATCGTCGAGGTACTCGTAGGTGATCTTGCGTCCGAAGACGCCGCCGTGCGCATTGACGTGCTGGAAGTAGGCGTTTGCCGCGGGGGCGATCTCGGAATACCCAGGGGCAGCCGGGCCGGTGAGCGGCTGGGTACTGCCGATTTTGATCTCGCTCGCGGTGATGCCCGGAGCCGAAGCGGTATTCGTGGTGCTGGTGCTCTGGCCGCACGCGGCCAGCAACGCGACGGCGCAGCCGATGGCGACCCGGCTCATCACCGTTGTCATCTGGTTGATCTGAACGTTCAAGCGGACCTCCTTCCTTTTAACGTTTGAGCGCTAGCTTCCGGCGGGATCGTCCCAATCGACCACCCCCTTGTGATTGGTCGTTGCTCCAGCCAAGCGGGCGCGAGCCAGGGCGAACAGGCGGCGGAGACCGCCGTCGATCCCGTCGGGAACCACCAGCATGGCGACCACCAGGACGGCACCATAGATCAGGAGCGGCAGGTTGTTCCCCACCGCGCTGGGAAGCTTTAGGCTGCTGGCCATGCCGCTGGTGAGGGCGGGGACGTACACCAGCACGATCGAGCCCCAGACCGCTCCGCTCAGGCTGCCGAGTCCGCCGATCACGATCGCGCTCACCAGCTGCAGCGAGAGCGCAACGCCGAAGCCGGCCGGCGCTGTGAGGCCGGCCCAGTAGGCGAATAGCGACCCGGCCAGTCCGGCGCAGGCGGAGCTGATGACGAAGGCGATCACCTGCGTCCGCGCGACGTTGATCCCGGCGAGCGCCGCCGCCGCTTCGTGATCGCGGACCGCCTTGAAGGTCCGGCCCACCGAGCTCTGCAGCAGGTTGCCGAGCAGCACCATCGTGACCAACGCCGCCGCGATCGCGATCCACGCCAGCCAGCGTTCCGGGGGGAAATCCGCGCCGAGCCAGTCGGGTGCGGTGGGCGGCGGCACGGTTAGCCCTTCCTCACCGCCGAAGACGTGGGAGTATCGCGTGGCAATCTGCGGCAAGCCCACCGCCAGCGCCAGCGTCGCTCCGGCCAGGTACGGCCCGCGCAGGCGCGCCGCCGCCACGCCAAAGACCGCGCCAACCAGTGAGGCGGCGGCCAGCGACGCCAGTAGCACCAGGATGAGTGGTAAGTCATGACCGCGAAGCAGGAGCGAGGTCGAGTACGCACCCACCGCCATCAGCGCACCGTGGCCGAGCGACAGCTGGCCGTTGACGCCGGTCAGGAGGTTGAGCCCGGCGGTGGCGATCGCGAAGATCGCGACCGCGGCCAGGTTGTAGTCGTCGTAGGCGCCGATCTGCGAGCTCAGCAGGAGCAGCAGAATGAAACCGCCCAGCGCGAGCCCGAGATCACGGCTCAGCGTTGGTGTCAGCAGCGACCGCCATCCCGCCATAACAGCCCGCATCGCTACACCACCCGCTGCGCGCGCCAGGCGAGCAGCCCGCTGGGCCGGACCATGAGCACGGCGATCAGGATGACCAGCGCGCCCACCGTCTCCAGGTCGGAGCCGAGATAGCCGCCGACGTAGCTCAGAGCGAATCCCATCACCAGGCCACCAACGACCGCACCGGGAGGGCTGTCGAGGCCGCCGAGGATCGCCCCGGTGAAGCCGAAGACCAGCACCTGGTCCATGTAGGTGGGATAAAGCAGAAGCGAGGGTGCAATGAGCAGTCCGGCCAGCGCCCCTACCACCGACGCGAGCGCCCAGCCCAGGGTGAGCATGCGGCCGACCCGCACCCCGAGCAGTCGCGCAACCTCGGCGTTGAACGCAGCCGCGCGCATCCGCAGCCCCAGGTCGGTCCGTTGAAACAGCAGCAGGAGCAGCGCCATCAGCAGCAGCACGCTGACGAGAGTGAAGAGGTCGAAGGCAGAGAACGGTACCTGCAGCGAACCCACCCGGACTCCCGCGATGGAGAAGGCCGCCGGGAAGGAGCGAATCTGCCCGCCGAACAGCATCGGCGCCAGCGCCTCGAGCATGAGGAGCACGCCCAGCGTCAGGATGACGACGTTCAGCGGGGGCGCGCTCTCGACCGGGCGGACCAGCACGCGCTCCACCACCGCCCCCAGCAGGAACCCAGAAAGCAGAGCAATGATGAAGGCCAGCCAGTAGGGCGCACCACGTTCCAGGCTGAAGAGCGCCAGGTAGGTGGTGAACATCGCCATCGCGCCCTGGGCGAAATTCACCACCCGAGTGGCGCGCCAGATCATGACCAGCGCCAGCGCCATCGCGGCGTAAATCGATCCCTCGGTGAGGCCGTTCAGGGTGAGGACGAAGAAGCGTTGCACTCTTTCCGACCCGGTCAGAACCCGAGGTAGGCGTGGCGCAGGCCCTCTTCGGAGGCGAGCCGGTGCGCCTGGTCGTGCGCGACAACCCGCCCCAGCGAGAGCACCACTGCATCATCGGCAACGGAGAGCGCGCTGCGGGCGTTCTGTTCGATCAGCACGACGGTCAGCTGCCGCTCCTGGACCAGCTGCTTGATCCGGGCCATGATTTGCGTCAGCACCAGGCTCGCCAGTCCGAGCGACGGCTCGTCGAGCAGCAGCACCCTCGGACGCGCCGCGAGGGCGCGCGCGATCGACAGCATCTGGCGCTCGCCACCCGACAGGGTGAAGGCGGGCAGATGCCGGCGCTCGGCGAGCGGCCGGAACAGCTCGTAGGCTTCTGCCACGCCAGCGCGCCTGTCCGCCCGGTCGGAGCGGCAAAGGCCGCCGAGCCGAAGGTTCTCCTCCACGGTCAGCTCAGCGAGTACGCCGCGCCCCTCCGGCACGTGACTGATTCCGAGCCGGGCGATCGCCTCGGGCGCCAGCCGCGAGATTTCCCTGCGATCGAACCGGATCGACCCGGCCCGCGGCCGCACCAGGCCCGAGATGGTCCGCACCAGCGTCGTCTTGCCGGCGCCGTTGGCACCGAGCACCGCGGTCACCGAACCTTCCGCGACGGTGAAGGAGACGCGCTCGAGCGCGACCACCGGCCCGTAGGCGACGGTGAGGTCGACGATCTCAAGCACTGGCGCCGCCCTCCGCGGTTTTGACATCCTCGCCGAGGTAGGCGGCACTCACCTGCCGGTTGCCGCGGATCTCATCGGGCGTCCCGGATGCGATCACCGCTCCGAAGTTGAGCACGGTGATCCGTTGCGAGATCGCCATCACCAGGTCGACGTGGTGTTCGACCACCACCACGCTCATCCGCTGCCGCAGCCGTCCGACCAGCTCGGCGAGCCGTTCGATGTCACCCGCCGAGAGGCCGCTGGCAGGCTCGTCGAGCAGGAGCAAGTCGGGATCGGCCATCAGCGCGCGGGCGATGATGACGCGTTTCTGTACCCCGTAGGGCAGCGCGCCCGGACGCGTCTCGGCAACGGAGGCAATGCCAAGTTCCTCGAGCACCTGGATCGCCTCGTCGCGAAGCCGGCGTTCCAGCCGGTCCGCTCGCGGCATCGCGAGTAATGAGGCAACGAAATTCGGACGAACGCGGGAGCCAACCAGAACGTTCTCGAGGACCGTCAGCCCGGGCCAGAGGCCGACGCCCTGGAGCGTGCGGGCGATCCCCAGCTTCGCCAGCTGGTGGGGCGCCGTCCCCAGCAGCGCCTCGCCGCGGTATCGGATCGTGCCCCTTTCCAGGCGAACGAATCCGCAAACGGCGTTGAAGAGGGTGGTCTTCCCGGCACCGTTGGGACCGATGATGCCGTGAATCTCATTGGCCGCTACCCGGAGCGAGACGCAGTCGAGCGCCAGCACGCCGCCAAAGCGCACGGTGAGGTCCGCGACGTCAAGCGTCGGTTGCTCCAACCCTTGCCCTCTGCTCCCTAACGAGCGTTCGTCAGAGTATAGCCGCCCCAGCCACACAATAAGGCGACCGCCGCGTCGACGTACGTCCCGGCGATCCGTTCGATGTCCGCCTGGTCGCGCGCCTGGAACCACTGGAACATCCCGTTGACCATGTCGAAGACCGCCATGGCAGCGAGCTTCGGGTCATCGACGGCGAACAGCCCCTGCCGCCTGCCCTGTTCGATGACCGCCACCAGGGCATCCCGGTAGGCGCGCCGCAGGCTGTTGACCTGCGCGAGCAGGTGGGGGGGAAGACTCCGCCGCTCGCGGGTGTTGACCAACACCTCGCCCCGACGTGCCAGGCTGAAACGAATATGGTCCCGGATCACATCCTGGATGGTTTCGACCGGGCCCTTGCCCTGGTGAAAGAGCGGCATGACGGCCGCATTGAAGTCGGTCTGCATCCCAAAGCAGATGGCGAACAGGATGTGCTGCTTACCTTGAAAATGGTGGTACAGCGAGGAGGGGCGCATCGCGAGGGCGGCTGCCAGGTCGCGAATGCTCGCCGCGTCGTAGCCTCGCTCGGTAAAGAGCCGGGTCGCGGTTTCCAGCACCTGGTCGACCCGTAGGCTCGGCACCCCGGTCGACACCGGCTCGACCTTCTCCATGCGGATGTCCCTCTTGCCATAATAGTGGGACTTCGAGCGAACGATCGTTAGGGAGCGGGCATGGACTTCGCACTCAGCGACGAGCAGCGCATGATCCTGGGCACCGTGCGCCAGTTCGTCCAAAAGGAGCTCCTGCCGCTGGAAGCGGAAATCCAGCGCGCCGAGCTCGAGGGACGCCCGTTCCCGGATCGGACCACGATCCGGCAGCTGCAGGCGACGGCCCGCAAGGCGGGCCTGTGGGGCCTGCTGACTCCTGAGGAATACGGCGGCGCCAACCTCGGCTTTCTGATGACCGCCATGATCACGATGGAGACGGCCCGCGCACTGGTGCCCTTCATCTATGGCGGGGGCGCCGACAACATCCTTTATCAGTGCACACCGGTGCTCCGCGAGCGCTACCTGCTGCCCACCATCGAGGGGGAGCGGCAGAGCTGCTTTGCGCTGACCGAACCCGACACCGGCTCCGACGCCACCAACATCAAGATGCCGGCGGTCCGCGACGGCACCAACTGGGTGCTCAACGGCGAGAAGGTGTTCATCACCAACGGCTGCGAGGCCGACTTCGCGATCGTCTTCGCCGTTACCGATCGGAATAAGGGCTACAAGGGCGGCGTCACCGCCTTCCTCGTCGACCGCGCGATGGGTTGGACCAGCCGCCGGATCGAAACCATGGGCTCCTGGGGGCCGGCCGAATTGCACTTCGAGAACGTCCGGGTGCCGGCCGAGAACGTGCTCGGCGAGGTGGGCAACGGTTTTCAGCAGGCGATGGCGTGGATCGGCCAGGGCCGCTTGCTGATTCCCGCGCGCGCCGTCGGCCAGGCGCAGCGGTTGCTCGAGATGGGACGCGAGTACGCCCGCCAGCGGATCGCGTTCGGTCACCCGATCGCCGACTACCAGGCGATCCAGTGGATGCTCGCCGACAGCGCGGTTGAAATCGAGGAGGTCGGCTGGCTGGTCTTGAGCGCCGCCTGGCGGGCCGATCAGTCCGGCGATGCCCGCCACGCGATTTCGATGGCGAAGCTCGCCGGCGCTGAGATGATCTGGCGGGTCGCCGACCGGGTCTTGCAGATCCACGGCGGCACCGGCTACACGAAGGAGCTGCCGATCGAGCGGGTGATGCGAGACGTTCGCGTCTACCGCATCTATGAAGGCACCGACGAAATCCAGCGCCGCTCGATTGCGCGCAACCTCCTCGAGCGAAACGCGCCCATCGGTTCCTGGACATGATCTTTCGCAGCCGCTTTCCCGATGTCGACATCCCGGAGGTGGGCCTCGCCGAGTTCGTGATCGGGAAGGCAGAGACGTACGGCGACCGCCCGGCGCTGATCGACGGGCCGACAGGACGAACCGTGACCTATGCCGGGCTGGCCCGCACCGTCCGCGCGCTGGCTGCCGGATTGGCGCGGCGGGGCTTCGGCAAGGGGGACGTCCTGGCTGTATACAGTCCCAACCTCCCGGAGTATGCCGCGGTGCTGCACGCGGTCGCGATGCTGGGCGGAGTCACGACCACCGTGAACCCGCTCTACACGGTGCGAGAGCTCGCCGAGCAGGTGAGCGATGCCGGCGCTCGGCTCCTGATCACGGTTCCGCCGCTGCTGGAGCGCGCGCTCGAGGCGAGCCGGCAAGCCGGAGTGAAAGACGTCGTCGTCTTCGGCGAGGCTAAGGAAGCGAGCAGCTTCGCGAGCTTGTTGCAGAGCGGCGAGCGTGTGCCACCCGTGTCGATCGCGCCCCGGACCGACGTGGTCGTGATGCCCTACTCGAGCGGCACCACCGGTCTGCCCAAGGGCGTGATGCTCACCCACTACAACCTGGTGGCGAACATCTGCCAGTCGGAGGCGCTGTTCCCAATGGAGGTCGAGCGCGTGATCGCGGTGCTGCCCTTCTATCACATCTACGGATTGACGGTGTTGCTCAACATCAGCCTGCATCGCGGCGACACCGTGGTCACGATGCCGCGCTTCGACCTCGAGCAATTCCTGCAGCTGATGCAGCAGCACGGAGTGACGCGCGCCTTCGTCGTCCCTCCGATCGTGCTCGCGCTCGCCAAGCATCCGCTGGTGGAGAAATACAACCTGGGCTCTCTGCGGTCGATCAACTCGGGCGCGGCACCCCTGGGTGAAAACATCGAGCAGGCGTGCGAGAACCGGCTTCATTGCTTCGTCGCCCAGGGCTATGGACTGACCGAGACCAGCCCGGTGGTGTCGACCACGCCGATCGATCCGGCCGTGCGCCGGGCGGGATCCGCCGGGCTCCTGATCCCGAACACCGAGTGCAAGGTCGTCGATCCGGCCAGCAGCGCCGAGCTCGAGGCGAATCAGCAGGGTGAGGTATGCGTCCGGGGTCCGCAGGTGATGAAGGGCTACCTCAACCAGCCGGCGGCGACCGCCGCCATGCTCGAGCCCGACGGATGGCTGCACACTGGCGACATCGGCATGGTCGACCAGGACGGGTACCTCTTCATCGTCGACCGTCTCAAGGAGCTCATCAAGTACAAGGCGTTCCAGGTGGCGCCCGCCGAGCTCGAGAGCCTTCTCCTCAAGCATCCGGCAGTGGCGGATGCGGCGGTGATCCCGCATCCCGACCCTGAAGCCGGCGAGGTACCGAAGGCGTTCGTCGTGATGAAAGGTCAGGCGTCCCCTGAGGAACTGATGGCCTTCGTGAACGGCCAGGTCGCCCCCTTCAAGAAGATTCGGCTGCTCGAGGTGGTCGACCAGATTCCGAAGAGTCCGGCGGGCAAGATCTTGCGGCGCACCTTGATCGAGCGCGAACGGTCTCACGCCGGCGCCTGACCGATGGCGACGGCGTTTCGTCCCGGCGAACGCTTTGCGGAAATGGATGGCTGGCAGCCAAAGCCAGGCGAGCGCGGCATCTTCGCGACGCTCGGCTGGCACCGGGTGGAGGTCGCGCCGGGGCGAGCCGTGCTCGAGTGGGAGCCAACCATCGATTACGCCTTCCCCGCCGGCAAGGATTGGATCGTCCACGGCGGCATGGTGACCGCCATCCTCGACACCGCGATGGGAAGCGCCACCTGGACGCTGCTCGACCGCGACGAGGTCTTCCTCACCGCTGACCTGCGCACCGAGTTCTATCGTCCGGCTCGCCCCGGGCGGGTGCGCGCCACCGGCTGGGTGGTACAGAAGACGCGTCGCGTCACCTTCGCCGCCGCCGAGCTGCACAGCGATGCCGGCGTGCTCCTCGCCAGCGGCCGCGCCAGCCAGGTGATCATCGACCTGCAGGCCGATCCGGATCGCGATCGGCGCGGACCGGCCCCTCGTTGATCAACACGTCCGATCGACTCACCGTCGGCACGCTCGGCACCCTGATGCCGCCCGCGGCCAACCTGGGAAAGAACGCCCGGCGCAACGAGGAGCAGGGATACGCCGCCTTATGGTGGCCCGATCACTACATGGGTTGGTTTCCGCAGAGCCTGTGGACCCCCGACATCACTGCCCTCGCCGCCTTCCAGCCGAATCCCGATATCTTCTTCGATCCCCTGATCGCGATCGCCGCCGCCGCCGGCTCGACCAGTCGGGTGAAGCTCGGCACGGCGGTGACCGAGGCGTTGCGACGCCATCCGGTGGAATTGGCGCAGGCCTTCCTCACCCTCGACCACCTGGCGCCCGGCCGGATCATCTGCGGGCTGGGTTCCGGTGAGGCGCTCAACCTCCTGCCCTATGGGATTCCGTTTGACCGGCCGGTCGGCAGGCTGGAAGAAGCGGTCCGCATCATTCGCCTGCTCTGGTCCAGCGATGGGCCAGTCGACTTCGAGGGCGAGCATTTCCGGTTGCAGCAGGCAGTACTGGGCCTCAAGCCGACGCCCGAGGGACCACCCGAGATCTGGCTGGCGGCACATGGGCCCCGCATGCTCGAGATCACCGGCCGCCACGCCGACGGCTGGCTGCCGGAATTCTTGCCACTGGACGACTACCGCGCCCGGCTGCAGCGCATCGAGCAGGCGCGCGAGGCCGCGGGGCGATCCGCGGACCCCTTCACTCCGGGGATGTACGCCAAGCTCGTGCTCACCGATGAGCACGACGCGGCGCATGCCTTGATGAAGACGCCGCTGCTGCGCATCCTGGCGCTGACGCAGCCCGCCGAGGCCTTCGCGCGTCACGGCGGCACCCATCCGCTGGGCGAGCAGGCTTTCGGCGTCCGCGATTTCATCCCGGTGCGCCACAGCCGCGACCAGATTCTCGAATTGATCGCTGGCGTCCCCCCGGCCGTGGTCGAAGCGGGCGTGCTGCACGGGACGCCGGAGGATGTCGCCCAGCAGCTCGCCGCGTATGCGCGGGTGGGCCTGCGGCATGTCGTGCTCTGGAACGTGACCTTCTTTGGCGACGCCTCGCTCATCCGTCGCAGCTACCAACTGATGGGCACCCTGCTCGGCCTGCTCAGCGAAATCCGGGTCGGCGAATGGGCCGCCTCGAGGAACGCGTGAGCGACCCCCTCGTTTCCCGTGACCTGATCGGGCGGCAGTCCGACGAGGTGCTGGTTGAGATCGAGCGCGGCGCGATTCGCAAATTTGCTGAGGCTGTCGGCGACACGACCGAGGCCTGCCTGCGCGGGGAGCTGGCACCGCCGACCTTTCCGACGACGATTCGCATTCCGATTCCGGGTGTGACCTTCGATCTCTCGCGCGTGCTCCATGGCGGCCAGGAGTACCGCTTCGAGCGGTCGATCCGCGCCGGCGACCGGCTGCGATGCCGGACGCGGTTGCAGGACGTCTACCAGCGCGAGGGCCGGCTGGGGGCGATGACGTTCCTGATCATCGAGCTCGAGGGCCGCGACGAGAACGGCGAGCGGGTGTTCAGCGGTCTCAGCACGGTGATCGTACGGTGAGCGACACCGTCACGGCAAGGCTGATCACCCGCGAACTCTCGGCCGGCAGCGCGCTCCCGGAATTGCGCAAAGATGCGATCACCAAGCTGCAGCTGGTGAAGTATGCCGGCGCCTCCGGTGACTACAACTTGATCCATACCGACGATGAGACGGCGCGTCGGGTCGGCCTTGACGGCGTCATCGCCCACGGCATGCTGAGCATGGCCTTCCTCGGCCAGTACCTCTCCTGGCTGACAGGTCCCGAGTCGGTCCGCCGGCTGACCGTCCGCTTCATCGAGATGGTTCGCCCGGGTGACGTGCTCACCTGCCGCGGCCGCGTCAAAGCCAAGGAGCTGGAAGTCGATGGACAGCGGGTGACGCTCGAGCTGTGGACGGAGAATCAGCGGGCTCAGCCGGTCACCACCGGCGAGGCGGAGGTCGTCATCGCGTGAGCGGGCGATTCGAAGGCCGCACCGCGCTGGTGACCGGCGGCGGCCGGGGCATCGGCGCCGCCAGCGCCAGCCGCTTCGCCGCCGAGGGGGCCGCGGTTGTCGTCTCCGACCTGGATCGGGAGCCGGCGGAAGCCGTCGCCCAAGCGATCCGCGACGCTGGGGGCCGCGCCCTGCCGGTCGCCTGCGATGTGACCGAGCGCTCCGCCGTTGAGGCGCTCTTCACTGCCGCGATCCAGGAATTCGAAAGCGTCGACATGCTGGTGACGTGCGCCGGCATCATCCGCGACAACCTGGTGCACAAGATGTCGGACGACGACTGGGACCTGGTCATCGACACCCACCTACGCGGCACCTTTCTCTGCGCCCAGGCGGCACAGCGGCTGATGGTGCCGCGGCGATTCGGCAAGATGGTTTTTCTCTCGTCGAACTCGGCGCTCGGCAATCGCGGACAGGCGAACTACTCGGCAGCGAAGGCAGGGATCCAGGGAATGGCGCGCACCCTCGCCATCGAGCTTGGCCCGTTCAACATCAACGTCAACGCGGTTGCGCCAGGCTTCGTGGAGACGCGCATGACCCGCGCGGTCGCCGAACGCACCGGCATCGACTACGATGCGCTCAAGAAAGCAGCCGCGGAGCGCGCCGCGCTGCGGCGCACCGGCCGGCCGGAGGACATCGCTGGCGTGATCAGCTTTCTATGCAGCGAGGAGGCGAGCTTCGTGACCGGTCAGACGCTCTATGCCACCGGTTCGCCCTGACCTGGCCGCCGTCGTCGTGCCGACGCACACCGGGGCGGTCGAGGGTCAGATCAGCAACGGCGTCACCTCATTCAAAGGGATTCCCTACGCCGCGACGCCGTTCGGCGCCAACCGCTTTCGGCCGCCCCAGCCACCCAAAAGGTGGACCGGCGTGCGGGCGGCGCACGAGTATGGAGCCGTTCCCCCACAGTCGCCCTATCCCGAACCGTTCCGGCACATGCTGGGCGACGCCGGCACAAGCGGCGAAGACTACCTCAACCTGAATGTCTGGACGCCCGAGGTCGGCGCGCGCGGCCTGCCGGTAATGGTATGGCTCCACGGCGGCGCCTTCCTGCGCGGTTCTGGCGCCATCCCGGTCTATGACGGCAGCCGCTTTGCCCGAGACGGGGTCGTCTGCGTCACGATCAACTACCGGCTGGGGGCGGAAGGCTTCCTCTGGCTCGACGATCGGATCGCCAACCTGGGGCTGCTCGACCAGCTGGCGGCGCTGCGCTGGGTGCAGGAAAACATCGGCGCCTTCGGCGGCGACCCCGGCAACGTCACCATCTTCGGCGAGTCGGCGGGCGCCTTCAGCGTGGCGTCGCTGATCGCCATCCGCGAGTCGTCCGGCCTGTTCCGGCGAGCCATCTTGCAGAGCGGCGCCGGCCACCACGTGATCTCGACCGGCACGGCGGAACGGATCAGCGCAATGTTCTGCGAGCTGCTCGGGGTGCCGCAAAGCGCTGAGGCGGTCGCCGCCGTTCCGGTGGAGCGCTTCGTCGAGGCGCAGGCGGTGCTCGACCTCCAACGCGTCAAGAATCCCGATCCCGGACGCTGGGGCGAGGTGGCCATCAACGGGATGCTGTTCGAGCCCGTGATCGACGGCGAGATCCTCCGCGAACGACCGATCGATTCGATCGCCGCCGCCGCGGGCGCGGGGCTGCAACTGCTGATCGGCACCACCACCGAGGAGTGGCGCTTGTTCACGGTGCCGACCGGCGTCATCGACTACATCGACGACGAACGCGCCCGGGGTCTGGCGAAACGACAGGGTCTCGACCCGCAGAAGGCCATCACCGCGTACCGGGAGACCAGTCCGGCGGCGACGGCCGGTGATGTCTACTCGGCCATCATCAGCGATTTCTCCTTTCGCATCCCGGCTATTCGCCTGGCCGAGGCGCAGCTTCGAAACGGCGGCGAGGTCCAGATGTATGAGTTCGCCTGGCGCTCGCCAATGTTCGACGGCCGGCTGGGCGCCTGTCACGCGCTCGAGCTCGGCTTCGTGTTCGACCACCTCGACTGCGCCGGTCCGATGCTGGGCGAACATCCCCCGCAGCGGCTGGCCGACGACATGCACCGCGCCTGGGTGAATTTTGCCCGCAACGGTGATCCCGGCTGGCCCCGCTACGACACGTCGCGCCGTCCGGTGATGCGCTTCGATACGCAGGGCGGAGTCGTCGTCAACGATCCCGCTGGTTCAACCCGTCAACTCTGGGAGGGAATCCGATGATGGCCCACCACAACAAACCCACTAAGGGGCAGGCCGGCAAAGCGAGCTGAGTCAGCGCCCTGAAGCGAAGCGGTTGGTGGCGGCAATCACCGGCCGCAACATCTCGTCGCCACCCACGTGGCCGGTGCGGACAAGATGCAGCTCGGCATCCGGCCACGCTTGGGTGAGTAACCACGGCACATCGGGCGGCCCCCCGATGTCGAAGCGGCCGTGCACGAGGACCCCTGGGATGCCGGCGAGGCGACTCGCATTGCGCAGCAGCTCGCCGCTGTCGAGCCATGCGGCGTGACTGAAGTAGTAAGCGCACAGGCGAGCGAAGGTCATGCGGAAGCTGGGGTCGGCGTAGCGAGGGTTCGGAGCCCATCCTTCTTCGAGAGAGACGACGGCGTCCTCCCAATCACACCAGTTCTTGGCAGCGGTCACGCGGGCCGCGACATCGGGCTGCTCGTTGAGTAAGCGGTTATACGCCGCGACCAGATCGCCATCGCGCTCGGATTCCGGGACACCGGCCTGGAAGCGGGCCCACTCCTCCGGGAAGAAGCGGCCAGCTTCGTGGTAGAGCCAGTGCGCGTCGCTGGCGCGCGTCATCGTGACCGAAACAAAGATCAACTCGGTGACCCGTTCCGGATGGCGCTCCGCGTAGCCGAGGCCCAACGTGACGCCCCACGACGTCCCGCAGACAAGCCACCGGTCAATCCCGAGGTGTTGGCGAAGCCGCTCCATGTCAGCAATCAGATGATGCGTCGTGTTGGTCGATAGGTCGGTCATCGCGTCGCTGACGGATGGCGTGCTACGTCCACATCCACGCTGATCGAACTGGATGATGCGGTATGCCGACGGATCGAACCAGCGCCGCTGGCCAGGGTAGCTTCCGCTGCCGGGTCCGCCGTGCAGCAGGACAGCCGGCTTTCCCTTCGGGTTGCCGCTGACCACCCAGTAGACCTGCTGCCCGTCGCCCACATCGAGCATGCCCTGTCCGTGGGGCTCTGTGGGCGAATAGCCAATGGCCGCCGCCAACGCGGCTATGAGCTCTTGACCGCCTTGATGAGCCGCTGCGCGCGCTCGAACTCTTCCGGCGTGCGCATCGTGGGATTGCCGAACGTGAAGCCCTCGATACCGATCTCGATGAAGTCCTGGAGGATTTCGGCAGCCTGCTCCGGGGTGGCTGGCTGGAACATGACTCGCCGCTCTGGTGGCATCCGTTCCATCACGGTCTTGGCCTGTCCTTCGTTTTCCACCAGCACGACCGGCGAGCCCATGGTCCTGGTGATGGTGGCGGGATCCCGGCCCTCCTCTTCGCAGTAGCGATCCAGGATTTCGCTCTTTCGCTTGATGTCGGCCAGTGGGCCGAACCAGTGCGACATATCCGCGTAGCGCGCGACGAGGCGCAGGGTGCGTTTCTCGCCGCCGCCGCCGACCAGGATTTTCGGTCCACCCGCTTGTACTGGCCGGGGGTTGTTGAGCGCGCGGTCGATCCGGTAATGCGTGCCGCTGAAGGAGGGCCGCTCCTGCGTGAACATCAGCTTGATGATGTTCAGCGCCTCGTCCAGCCGGTCCATGCGCTCGCGGATCGGCGGAAATGGGGAGCCGTACCCGACGTGCTCCGACTCATTCCAGGCGGCGCCGATGCCACAGATCATGCGCCCCTTTGAGATGACGTCGAGCGTGGTGATCATCTTCGCGACGAGTGCCGGGTTGCGGTAGGTCACGCCGGTCACCAGGGTGGCCAGGCGCACCCGGCTGGTTTCGCGCGCGAGCGCCCCCAGGGTGGTGTAGCCCTCCAGCATGGGCTCCTCTTCGGCGCCGATGCCGGTGATCTGATAGAAGTGGTCCATCACCGTGACCAGCTCGAAGCCGGCGGATTCCGCCGAGCGCGCGAGCTCAGCCGCGTGTTCGAAGATCCCGTCCGGGGGCACACCCGGATACGTGAAGCTCGGCATGTGGTAACCAAAGAACGGCATACCGTTCATGATGCCAGCCGGAGGCTGCCCAACGGAAATTCCGTATTAGGCCGGTGATCTCACCGCGGAGCCGCGTATGACACGATCCGCTCGACCTTGATCTTTCCGTTGTCGTCCAGTAGCCAGGTCTGAGCCGAAGGAAACACCTTCGACCCAATCGGTCCACCTTGGGTGCTGACTTCATACATGATCAGCGCGTTCCGCTCGTCGCCCATGGCGGCGATGATGCGCAGGCTGCCGGGTACCACCTGTTTGGCGAATTGCGTCAGGCCCCTCGGGGCATCCATGTACTCGTCGATGCCCACCAGATTGGCTGCGGGGCTAAAGAACTGGACGTCCTTGGCTAAATTGCCTCGCGCCGTGTCAAAGTCGTGATTGGTCCACGCCTCCAGGTGGGCGCGCGCGAGTGCAACCGCTCGCGATTCCGTTTTGGTTCCCGCTTTGCTTTCCGACATGCCTCCTCCTTGTGGCGCGGCCTTGGCTCGACCTAAGGGGCCGGGATGAGGAGGTCGCGGATCTTGAAGTCGCCCGGGTGATGGGAGGGGAGCGTCGGCCGCCACGACGGATCGTTGGCCAGATACGACTCGGGGTCACGGCGAATGATGCCGACGATGACTTCGGCGACGATCCGCCCGCCGACATCGCCCAGGCGGTCGCCACCGCCGCGAACCGCAGCTTCGCGGAGGATGTACAGCCACAGCGGTGTCTCATCCTGCCAGTCCCCGAGGGCGAGTTCCTGCGGCGTCAACGGTTGTGCGCCGACGGCGCGTGCGACCGCCTCGCCGGATGGCAGCGCGGTGCCCATTCCGCGCTGGAGATCTCGCGAGGCAAGTGATTGGTAGGCGCTGACTTCGATGGTGCCGGTGATCGATTCCGGAAGCCGGATCAGTGATGCGGGCAGCAGTCCGTCGATCGGCTTCGCACGTTGTGCGCGGGGATGGCCGGGGACGTCAAAGAGAAGGGCCCAGTCGATGACGTGTTCCGGGGTGAGCGGCCGGAAGCCCGCCAGCTCGGGAAAGACGGGAAACCGTCGGCCGCCTCGTCGGAGTTGATAGTCGCCTTTGATCTGTGAGTGGCCATAGCGGAAGGCGGCGTCGGCAAACTCGACTGGGATGAAGGGTTCGCCCGTCGTGCGATAAAAGCGCGCATCATCGCGCATGACGGTCGTCGCCATCGCGGTGCCGACGAGGTTTGGCAGAAAGTCATTGACGATGACCCATTGAAAGTGCCAGGTGAGCGCCCGGCGAGCATCATCGAACAGCTCGGACTCGGGCACGCCGTCCGCTCGCAGGCGATCGACCAGGCGGTTGTGCGCGTGGATGAAGGCAACCTGGAGTCCGGTCATGAACGCGTGTACATCGTTGCGGGGGTCGCCAATCAACGCGACGCCCTGTTGGTTGCGCGGCACATCGCGGCCATCGGCCCCGAGGAGCAACTTGGCCGGATCCGCCTGATCGTAGAGGTAGGGCGAGCCGACCGGGCCGCCGCCGTACAGCGCCTCGAGATTCGCGCGAGGCGAGCGAATGTTGCGCAATGCCTCGATGTTGCCGTGCAGGCGTAGCGGAGACCGGTCGGCGGTGAGGTCGTGGGCCAGGTACTGGCCGAAAAAGGGCTGGCCTGCCTCGACGTGGCTGTCCTCGTCACACGCCCCGCCGTCACAAATGCTGCCTTCTACTCCGAGGGCCAGCAGGCGGTCATCGTCGAAGGTTGCCGCCGGCAGGTCGGGGAACATGCGCCCATAGCGCCCTCCCGCGGTGAGCGGGGCATCGACGGTGCGGCCGGGTGCGAGGCAGAGATCGCGTGCCGGGTGCGACGTTCGATGTCGAATCGCCGTCCGCGCCACGGTCAAGGCATAGCAGCTGGCGGAACGAATCTCAAATGCCGATCTCCGGTTAGCGAGTCCGGCGTCGTGCGCAACCGAAGGCTGAAGGCGACGATACCGACGAGGATGGCAGCGCCCTGGAATGGCGTGAAGAACTTTTCGGCCCACTGAGCCTGGCTGATCAGCGATACCACGAAGCCGGCCAGCGCGATATTGAGCACCCAGAAGATCACGTTCTCGGCCCATGGCCAGATCTGCGGACGATCCGCGGCAAAGTCGTGCATCAGCCCGAATGCCATGTTCGTCATGACGCCGAGAAAGATCGCATGATCGGCGGCCGTCAGGATCCCCGTATTGATCCGGCTGAAGTCGCCCTTGGCTCCGATGAAGAGGACGAGAAACCAGATGGTCAGGACGATGTTCACGACGGCCCAGGGCGCGGCGATCGCGTACTGGCGGGAACCTCCGGCCTCGGTCCAGCGCGCCCTGATGATGCTCGGACCAAGCCGAGCCAGGAAGATCCCCAGCGCGACCAGGTCGAGCGGGATGAAGCTGCCGAGGAGCGGCTGGATGTTCAACAGAACCCCGACCGCCAGGAGTAGCCCACCGATGAACAGGAGGAGGACTTGAATGCGGCCCGCCCAGCCGTAGTCATCAGTCCCGCGCAAGCGCCATTCGATGGCGGAGAGGGCGAACAGCACCAGGTAGCCGCCAACCTGCGCACTTGCATGGCCGCCGATCGCGCCGTTCGGCAAGAACGTGTTATTGGCGGCCAGTTCGATCTGCACCAGGACGCCAAGGGTCGAGCCAACGATCAGCGTGATGAAGGCCAGCAAAACCCCAAGCCGTGGGACGCTCAAGCCGGCATTGCGGCCGCGCCACAGAAATATGGCGACGCCGAGAATCAGCAGCAGCACCGGAACTCCGAAAATGGCACGCGCGAGCAGGTTGCCGCTCAAGAAGGCCGCGATATAGAGCGGAACGGCCACCGCCATGCCGATCGCGACCCGGCGGGCGTGGCTACGTAGCCGGTCTCCCCCTTCCGAGTAGAGCCACAGGGCGGCGCCGGTGGCGACGAGGGTGATCCAGCCCAGCGTCCCGGCGTGGACATGCGTCAGGATGACCGCGCGCGAAAGCTGGATGAAGTGGAACCCGTTGACGATGCCGATCGCGACCGTGACGGTGAAAATCGCAAGGGCGACCCGAAACAGAAGCCGGGTCTCTCGCGAGAACGTCTGGTCCATGGGCTCTTCTTTCAAGGAATGCTAACCCTTGCCTCACTTATTCGGATGGCGCCGGCCACTTCGCCGGATCCGCGAGGACCGTGTCGGTCGCGACCTCCTGGATCATCGTGGCGGCTTCAGCCGAAAGGCTCCCATGATACCCGAGCCCCTTCGGGCTCTCTCGGAAGATGGTCGCGTAAAAGACACAGGCGGCGAGATAAGTCCCGGCTTCAGTTGGATGGCTACCGTCTTGTTGCCAGAGCGTCCCGCCCGCTCCGCGGGTGACGAGTGTAGCCCAGGCGTCACCGACCGGCGCAGTGGCCACCCGTTGATCGGCGGCGATCGCCAGGTATCCGTCGTCGATCGCCGACTGCATGCTCGCATAGGTGGGCATGCCTGTCTGTGGCCAGCCGTCGCGCCGTCCCCAGGTGAGGTAAAAGAGCGGCCGGGCGCTCTGGTTGCGGATCGAGCTGATGAGCCGGCGAGCCGCCGGGTACATCTGGGTCTGGCGGAACTCTTCGATCGCCGGAATCTGGCTCTGCTCCTGGAGCACGACGATGTCCCAGCGGCTGGCGGTGAGCGCGGTCGCGGTGTCCGGTGAGTCCGCATGGTTGGCAAGCGTCCAGCCGTCCACGGCCGCGCTTTTTGTCTCGACGCGATGTCCGCCGGATCGGGCGAGGCTGGCGAAGACACCGGGTAGGTCATTGACGGTGGTGTAGCTGTTGCCGATGAAGAGAACGCGGGTGCATGCCGGGGCGCGTTCCTCACTCAGGCAACCGGTGTTCATGGTGACGATCAGGAGGCCAAGCGTAACGACGGCGCCCACGCCGGCCACGATCACCATCGACCTGGTTCGCAGCGAGGCCACGCGGCCATCATGCGCCGACGAGGTGCCGAGCCTGTAGTCTTAACCGCCTTGTCATGAGCCACGAACAACGATTCGTCGACCGGCTGAATGCGGGCGAGATTCTGGTCGCGGATGGCGCCACCGCCACCAACTATCAGCAGATGGGGATGGCGATCGGGATCGCTCCCGAAGAGTGGGTGTTCGACGAGCCCGACAAAGTCCGCGGCCTCCACGCCGCCTTCATCGATGCCGGTGCCGACATCATCCTCACCGATACCTTCGGAGGGACCTCGCTGCGATTGCGCGAATCGCGCTATGCCGGGCGCGTGACCGAGTTGAATCGCCGCGCCGCCGAGCTGGCGCGCACGGCGTCGGCGGCCCAGGACGGCGTGCTGGTGGCCGGCTCGATGGGACCCACCGGGATGCTGATGGAACCGCTTGGTGAGCTGACAGCCACCGCCGCTGCCGATGCCTACCGGGAGCAGGCCGCCGCGCTCGAGGAGGGCGGCGTCGACCTGCTCTTACTGGAAACCTTCTTCGCGCTCGATGAAGCGTTGGCCGCCATCGAGGGGATTCGACGCGCCAGCGCGCTGCCGCTGGCCGTCACCTTCAGTTTCGACCAGGGCACCCGCACGATGATGGGATTGAGCCCGACCAGGATGGTCGAGGCGATCGCTCCGCTTGGCGTGGCGGCCATCGGCGCCAACTGTGGCCGCTCCCTCGCCGACATGGAACGGGTTGTCAATGAGTTGGTGGCCGTCAACGCCGGCATCCCTTTATGGATCAAGCCCAACGCCGGCCTGCCGCGCATGGTTGGTGACGTGGCGCACTATGAGACAGGACCGGCCGAGATGGCCGATTATGCGATGCGCTTCGTCCAGGCCGGCGCCCGCGTCATCGGCGGCTGCTGCGGTACTTCACCGGGGCACACTCGGTCTATGATCGCCGCGGCATCTGGAGGACGCCTCCGCGTCCGCGGGCAGGGCCGTCCCTAGCGCCGACGCAAAAGAACGGGCAAACCGCAGTTGCGGGGATTGGGTCCCCGGCCGACCTGGCTCTAGAGTGGAAACGTGACCGAGCCACGCGACATCGTGGTCATCGGCGGATCCGCCGGGGCGATCGAATCATTGCGCGCGCTCGTTTCGCATCTTCCCGCCGATCTCGCCGCGGCGATCTTCGTCGCAATCCACACCAAGCGCGATGCGGACAGCCTTCTGCCGAAGATCCTCAGCCGGTATGGGCCTCTTCGTGCGGCCGTGGCCGTCGACGGCGACCCGATTCTTTGCGGCCGCGTCTATGTCGCGCCACCCGATCTACACCTGCTGATCGAGCCCGGACGCGTCACTCTGAGCGCGGGCCCAACAGAGAACGGCCATCGCCCCGCGATCGATCCGCTGTTTTGCAGTGCCGCTCGCTCCTACGAGGATCGCGTCGTCGGCGTGGTTCTCTCTGGCACGTTGGATGACGGAAGCGTGGGCTTGCGGGTGATACGCGACCACGGGGGCACCGCCATCGTTCAGGATCCCGACGATGCCCTCTTTCCGCAGATGCCGCGAAGCGCGATCGAGATCGGTCATCCGCAGCACGTGGCGTCTGCGGCGGATATCGCTGGACTGATCATCAGCCATGCCGGCAAATCTGAAACGATTGGGAGTGAGTCGGCAGCGGCCCGGTAGCAAGCGGCTACTCCACCGCCTCCATCAGCAGGATCACGCTCCGTGCGCCCTCGAGACCACCCATCGCCGTGCACTGCACGCGGCAGGTGAAGCTCTTTCCCCGGCGATTGGTCGCCTGCACCGTCATTTCGTGGAATCCGTCGCTGCCATTGAGACATTTCTTGATCGGATTCGCCAGCTGCGCCAGCGGCAGCCCGATGTCGAGTCCGAGCAGCGGCTGGCCGAGCGTCTCGTCGGCCTGAAGGCCCCACAGGTCGACGGCGCGCCGGTTCCATAGCTGGACCCGCAGGTCCTTATCCAGCACGGCCACACCCAGCTGGAGGTTGGCCATGATCAGCTCCATGAAGGTGTTGACGCGGTCGAGCTGGATGCTGCGTTCCTGCAGTTCGGTATTGATCGTCTGCAATTCCGTGTTCGTCGATTCCAGCTCCTCGTTCATCGTCTCGAGCTCCTCGTTGCTCGATTGGAGCTCCTCGTTGGTGGTTTCCAACTCTTCCACGGTCGACTGCAGCTCCTCGTTGGTGGTCTCGAGCTCTTCGTTCGTCGACTGCAATTCCTCGGATGCGGTCTCCAGGTCATGCTTGGACCGCTCGAGATCGCGATAGACGCGGTTGTATCCACTGACGTCGGTAAACGAGATGCTGGCACCGAGCGGAGTCCCCTTGTCGAGCAGCGGGACGACCTCCACGTCGAAAAACTGGCTCTCGCCGTTCGAACCCCGCCGCTCCACGTCGCGGACACTCGCCGGCCGGCGCTGCTGGTATGCCTCGTCGATCATCGAGCGCAGATCCACCGGTCGGTAGGAAATCTCGAGATCCTGGAGCGGCCGGCCGATGTCGGGAGTGACCAGGCCAAAGGCGGCGCGCGCGCGTTCGTTGACCGACGTGACAAATCCGGCGGTGTCGACCACGATGTGGGCGATCGGCAGCGCGTCGGCCACAAGCTCGCGGACGCGACCTTGCCGTGAATGATGGTTGGGGGGATCCAGGTTGCCGCCCTGAGCGAGGACGACCAGGCGATCCCGGATCGTGGCCTTCGGCACTTTGTTGAAGACCCGATGCTTGAGATCGACCGGGGTAAAGAGCTCGCCTCGCCGCAAGAGCATCTCGGCCTTGCCCAGGAAGAGGAAGCCCTTCTCGGTCAGTGCGTAGTGGAGGCGGGCCAGGATCTTGGCCTGCGCCTCCGATTCGAAGTACATCAGCGTATTCCGCGAGATCAGCAGATCGATGCGTGAGATCGGCGCATCCTGCAACAGGTCGTGGCGCCCAAAGATGATCGAACGGCGCAGGTCGCCGCGGAGCAGGTAATAATCGCCCTCGGCCTCGAAGTATTTCTCCCGGAGGGCGGCCGGCACTTCCTCCAGTTCCTTGGCGGCGGCTCTGCCCTGGCGCGCCCGGGTCAGTGCATCGTCGTCAACGTCGGTGGCATAGATCTTCGTTCGTTGCCGGTACTCCGCGACGCCAAGCGTTTCGCAGAGCAGCATGGCGACGCTGTAGGCTTCTTCGCCCGACGCGACGCCCGCACACCAGACCCGGATCGGCTCGGATGGTGCCTTGCTCGAAATGATCCTGGGCAGGATTTCCTGTTGCAGGTATTCCCACGCCTGGGCATCTCGAAAGTAGCTGGTCACATTGATGAGGATGGTGTTGAAGAGGGCGGCGAATTCGTCGGGGTTCGCCTCCAGGTATTCGAGATAATCGGCATAGTCCTTGACGCCCACCTGCGCCATCCGCTTGGTCACCCGGCGTACCAGCGTCGGCCGTTTGTAGCCGCTGAAGTCGAAGCCACGGGTATCCCGAATGTGCTTCAGAAGGCGGGCAAAGTCGGGACCCGTCGGCTCCTCGCTCACCGAACCACACCCTCCGTCACCAGGGTCGTCAGCGCCAGGGGGATCTCATCGAGCCGAAGGATGAAATCTGCATGGCCCGATTTGATTGTTGCGGCCGGCATTCCGAAAAACTCCGCGGACTCCTGGTCCTGGGCGATCACCGTGCCCCCCATCTTCTTGATGGCCCCGACGCCGAGCGATCCGTCGCTCCCGGTTCCGGTCAGGACGACCGCGATCGCCCGCTCTCCGTAGCTCGCCGCCACCGACTCGAACAGCAGGTCGGCGCTTGGTCGGACGAAATGCACCAGCTCCGAGTGCGAGAGCGATAGGCTGCCATCGCGATTGACGAGGAGGTGGCGATCGGGCGGCGCGATGTGCACCGTACCGGGCCGGATCCGGTCACCTTCGGCGGCCTGCACCACCTCGAGGGGAGTGCGCCGGCGGAGAATCTCGGCCATCAGGCTGCGGTGCCGCGGATCGAGATGCTGGACGACGACGATCGCCGCCGGAAAGCCGGCGGGCAGACTCTCCAGGATGTGACTGATGGCCGCGATGCCACCGGCTGACGAGGCGAGGGCGACCACATCGAACTGCGCGCCTGGAAAGTTCCGGGAGGTTTGCGGCGAGTCGGCTCCCTCCGGCTCCTGCGAGCGTGACACCTGTTGGACCAACTCCTCCCGCTCCCTCGGTCCATGCTACCCCTCCAATCTCGTTAGTGCGCTTCGGCCGGGGAAGCGTAGTATCAACCTGATGGCCCGCGTGAATACGCCCAGCCAGCCGATGACCGAGCTCTACTTGATCCAGGGCGAGATCCCGGACACCAGGGACCTCGATGATGCCCGGCAGTGGGTCACGATCTACCGCGAGTTGGTCACCTTCGCCGACCGGACCTTGAGCCGGCTTCGCCGGGAGAAGGGCGGCAACCTGGAGGCCGACGGGTCGAACGCCAGCGACGCGGATGAGCGTGGGATGGAGGGTCACCTGCGGCGCTTGCAATTGCGGCTCGATTTCTGGGAGCGGCGCCTGTGGGAGCTTGCCGGCCTCGATCTCGATGTTCGGCGGCGCGTACTCAATTACGCCGGCCAGCGGCTGACCTTGACGCGTCGGGAGGCCGAATTGCTCGCGTTCCTCGCCCGGCGACCCGGCCAGTTCTTTCCGGCGGCGCAGCTTGTCAGCCTCGCCTGGGCGTCTCCCGAGCTCTCTTCGGAACAGCTTCGGACCTACGTCGTCCGCCTGCGGCGGCATCTGGCAACCACCGGAGTACCGGCTCGGCTGGTCAGCGAACCGCGCCGCGGCTACGGACTGGTCTTCACCGCGTGAGCCGCCCGCTGCCGAAACCAAGCAAGGTGCTCCAACTTCGACCCCGGCGCCCGGCGGCCGACGAGCCGGCCTCCAGGGTGGCCATCACGGTTCGCACCCACCTTTCGCTTCTGCAGGGGTACGCCGACATCATGGAGGGCTTGTCCCCGGAGCTGACGCGGGAGATCCTGTGCGTGATGGCGGAAAAAGCGCGTGAGCTCGGTTCAGCCCTTCAGCCGTTCGTCGACCAAACGCCGTCAGCCCGTCCGGCGATCGGCGACTACCGTCGCGTCCGGGAGCGCACCCGTCAGCTGATGACGGAGTATCGCCACCTGTTGGGGCGGCTTCATGACACCCTTTCGGAATCGCACGATTACGTCAAAGGCGCCGGAGGAACGCACAGCTAGCTGCTGAAGCCGTGAGCGTCGTCGAGTTGCGCGTGCTCGACGGGCCCAACCTCTATTTCACAAAGCCCGCCATCAAGCTCACGCTGGGCGTCGCCCCCTGGCTCACCCTCGCGGAGGAGCGGGCGCAGCGACTCACCAGGCGGACCGGCTTCAGACCGGTCGCCGCTCCGGGCGCGCCGAACAGCGATCAGCGGCGGCGCTACGTCGCCCGCTTCGCGGTGCATGTCGCGCGCCTTCTGGCTGACGCCACCGCGACGCACCTGGCGATACGGGGCCGGCCCGGGCCCGGCGCCGAGGAGATCGTGATCGCCTTCGTGTGGCGCCGGCAGCGAGCCGCGGAAGTGTTTGCGCGCGAGCTCGCCCCGCTACTCGAGCTGTCCCTCGACGGTCGACGATCGTTGCAGGGAGCGATCGCCGCGGCGGTGGATCGCCTCGACGGAACGGAGCCCGGCCCGGCGCCGACGGTGCCGCGCCCCACGATTCCCATCATCGCGGTGACCGGAACCAACGGTAAGACCACCACCGTGCGGTTGATCGCGCAGCTGGCTCGAACGGCCGGGCACCACGTTGCCTACACGACGACGGACGGCGTCTATCGCGATGAGGAGCTGATCGAGGCGGGCGACTATTCCGGCTTCAGCGGGGCGGCGCGGGCGCTGGCCCAGCCGGGCATCGACCTCGCCGTGCTGGAAACGGCGCGCGGCGGGATCCTGCTCCGCGGGATGGGCACCGACCACAACGACGTGGCGGTGGTGACCAACGTGACCGAGGACCACCTCGATCAGTACGGGATCCGCACGCTCGACCAGCTGGCGGAGGTCAAAGCCACGATCACACGGATCACGCAACCCGAGGGCTGGGACGTGCTCAACGCCGACGACCCTCGGGTGCTGGCGATGCGGCGACTGGCAGCCGGCCGGCCCTGGCTCTTCTCACTCGACGCCGACCACCCGGCGATCCGCACGACCCTCGCCGAGGGCGGGCGCGCCATCTCGGTTCTCGACGGTGCCCTGGTGGTGATGACGTCTCGCCGCCACGCGCACCGGCTGCTGCCGGTCGAGGAGGTGCCGGTCACCCTGGCCGGGATCTCCAGCTATAACGTGCGCAACGCGATGGCCGCGGCGGCCGCCGCGCTCGGGGCCGGCCTTCCCGAGGAGGCCGTCGTCGAGGGGCTTCGCACCTTCGTGCTGGACCCGGAACGCAATCCCGGGCGGGCCAACCTCTTCGAGGTCAATGGCCGCGTGGTCGTCATCGATTACGCACACAACGAAGACGGCATGCGAGGCCTGATCGAAATCTGCCAGGGGTTGCGTGCGGCGGACGCCCGCATTTTCCTGGCGTTTGGCTCGGCCGGCGACCGGACCAACGCCATCCTCCACCGGCTGGCATACACCGCGGCGCGCGGTCCTGACCAGGTTGCCATCGTCGAGCTACACCGCTACCTGCGTGGACGCGATCCACACGACCTGGTCAACCGTCTGCAGGCGGGACTCGAGGACGGCGGCAAGCCGCAGGCACCGGTGTTTCCCAACGAGCTGGAGGGGCTCGAGTGGATGTTGACAGCATCGAAGCCGAATGATGTGATCGCGATCACCGCCCTCGCGCAGCGGCCCGAAGTCTTCCAGTACCTGCGCGACCGGGGCGGGACGTCCGTGGGGCCATCCCGCATCCGGGAATTGGTCCGGCGCGGGCGGGGCTAAGTCCCGGGCGAGACGGGAAGCGCCCGGCGCGCCTCGAGGATGCGCCAGGTGTCGGCGGGCTTGTCAACGCAGAGCAGCACGACGTCGCCCGCCGCCGCGCGGCCGAGCGCGGCATCGATCGCCGGCGCCTCGTCGATGATGACCTCGGCGCTCTGCACGCGGCTCTCGGCCGCGGCTTTGATGCCCTCCATCACGTGCTGGGCGATCTCGCCCCGCTGACGGCCGCGCGGGTTCGCGTCCTCGCGCACGATCAGGATGTCGAAGACGCGTGCCGCGACGCGCCCGAGCTCGCGCATGTCCTCGTCGCGGCGATCGCCCGGGGTGGCGATCACGGCGATGCGGCGGCCCGGCTCCGGTCCATTGACGCCCGGCGCGGTCAGCCGTTCGACGAAATCGCCGGCGAGCTCGAGGCCGTGCGGGTTGTGGGCATAGTCGACGATCACCTTTACGCCGTGCAGTTCGAACATGTTGAGGCGTCCCGGCGCTTCGTGGAACGACGGATGGAAGCTGCGCAGCCCCTGCCGGATGTCATGGAGGTGGGCGCCGGCGGCGTGGGCCGCCGCGGCTGCGGCGATCGCGTTCTGGACGTTGGCCCGGGCCCGCCCCTCGAAGGTCCCGGCTGTTTTGCAATGACAAACGCCTTGCGACCGCGGCGCACCCAGCGCTCCACCAGCTCGTTGTCGTCGCGCATCGAGAAAAGGATCACCGACCCGCTGCAATGGGTCCGCATCTCGGCGACCAGCTCATCGTCGGCGTTGAGGACGGCGGTGCCGCTGCGTGGGACGGCTTCGACGATGACCCGCTTGATCGCGGCAAGCTGCCGAAGCGAGTTCACCTCTTTGATGCCGATGTGGTCGCCCGTGACGTTCAGCACGACCGCGACGTCGTTGGCGCTGTAGCCAAGGCCCTCGCGCAGGATGCCGCCGCGCGCGACCTCGAAGACGGCGAAGTCGACGCGGGGATTCTGCAGTACCATGCGCGCGGAACGCGGGCCGCTTGCATCGGCCTGCTTGACGAGCCGGCCGTCGATGTAGATGCCGTCGGTGGTCGTCAGGCCGATCTTGTGGCCGAGCCCCCTGACGATATGGGCGATCATCCTGGCCGTCGTCGTCTTGCCGTTCGAGCCGGTGACGGCGACGATCGGGATGCGCGCCGGGGTTCCCTGGGGAAAGAGCAGGTCGATGACAGCCTTCGCGACATACTGGGGCTCGCCTTCGGTGGGGTGGGTGTGCATGCGAAAGCCCGGGGCGGCGTTCACCTCGACGATCGCCCCGCCGGTCTCGCGCACCGGCTGGCTGATGTCGGGCGTGAGGAAATCGATCCCCGCGACGTCGAGGCCGACTACACGCGCCGCCTCTTCCGCGATCTCGACGTTGTCGTGGTCCGCCTCCATGGTGCGGTCGATCGAGATGCCGCCCGTAGACATATTGGCGGTGGCCGCCAGCTTGACGACGGCGTCCTTGGGCGGGATCTCGTCGAAGCCGAAGCCCTGCCGCTTGACGAGCTCCTCGGCGGCCTGATCGATCTTGATGCGGGTCAGGACCTTTTCGTGGCCGATGCCGCGACGGGGGTCGCGGTTGGTGATATCCACCAGCTCGCGCACACTGTGAACGCCGTCGCCGATGACGTGCGCCGGGACCCGCTCCGCGACCGCGACCATATGACCATCGATGACGAGCACGCGATAGTCATTGCCCTTGATGAAGCTCTCCACCACGACGACGCCGCTGCGAGTCTGGCGGATGGCCCGCTCATAACTGCGGCGCACGTCTTCCTCGGTCCGCAGGTCGAGGCTGACGCCACGCCCATGGTTACCGTCCAGTGGTTTCAGGACGACCGGGTAGCCGATACGGGCGGCGACCGCCGCGGCCTCATCGGCCGACCGGACGGTTTCGCTTTTCGGCACCGGCAGCCCGGCGGAGGCGAGTAGGGAGGTGGTCAGCTTTTTGTCCCCCGCGATGTCGACGCCCAGCGCCGAGGTGCGGGAGGTCATGGTGGCGCGGATTCGCTGCTGGTACTTGCCCTGCCCGAGCTGGACAAACGACTGGTCGTTGAGCCGGATGTAGGGGATGTCCCGGCGGGCCGCCTCGTCGAGAATTGCCTGGGTCGAGGGGCCGAAGGCCGCCTGGTCGGCCAGCAGCACCAGGCTTTCGAGCTCGGCGACGAAGTCGAAGGTCGGATTCGCCTGCACCAGGTGATTGAGGAGCCGGACGGCGAGCTTGCCGGCCGCCAGCCCGACTTGCTCCTCGTTGTAGCCGTAGACCACGTGGTAATAGCCGGGCGTGCCCGCCCGCCGCGTCTTGCCTCGGGTCGTGGTCGCACCCGTTTCGCGCTGGAGCTCGAGCGCGACATGCTCGGCGACGTGGCCCATCCAGGTGCCGTCGCGGAGGCGTTCGATGAAGCCGCCGCGGTGGTGGAGCGAGCAGCCGTGGTCGTGAAGACCGGGCAACAGATCGATCAGCGCGTCGTTGAAGGCCGGTATCGTGTTCGAGGGCCAGTGCTCGAGGGAACCCAGGTCGACGAGGAGGCGGATCGCCGAGTCGTACGACCAGTAGTTGGGGCCGCGCAGCACCTGGCTCTCGAGGATTTTGAGATCGGGCTTGAGCGGGGGTTTCTTCTCGACAGGCTCGTGCTTGGCGTCCTCGTCGCGCTCGACTCGCGTCTCCATGCGCGAACGGCTCACTCGGACGCCTTTCGATCCTCGAGGCGGCGCATCATCTTCTTCACGCGGCCCTGCGCCAGCCGTGCGATGTGCTCGTGTTTGGCGACGAGCAAAGGCAGGACACGTCGTGCGCGCAGGTCGAATCGATAACCCGCGGGGAGTGAATGGAGCCGGGCGTTCGACACCATCATTGGCTTGTGGCCCGTGGTCTGGAACGCGTCGGTGATCACATCGGTCCCATCGACGATCGTCACCGAGCCGCGCCCGATGACTTCGAGGACGTCGTTGGCGTCGATGATGGCCGCCGTGTCCTCGTCGAGCCCGAGGCCGATCAATGAGGGGGATTGCGCTACAACGGCGAGAAGCCGGCCAAGGCGCGTGCGCTGCTCGAAATGCTGATCGACCACGACGTTAACCAGCAGCCCGAGCCCGACAGAAACGTTTGCCATCCGGTATTTGGGAGTGGCGCCCGAGCTACCGAACGCCATCATGTGCGTGGCTACCGCACTCGCACCGGCGGATGTGCCGGCCACCACAACGCCGCGGCCGTGCGCGTCGAGAACGGCGGCGCCGAGCTTGGTTCCGCCGATCACCGAGGACAGCCGCAGCTGGTTTCCGCCGGTCATGAAGATGCCGGTGACGTCTTTGAGTGCCTCGATCGTTTTAGGGTCGTTCGCCTCTTCCCGGGTTTCGGGGCGGAGTCCGGTGACCTTCGCGGCGCCGGCTCGCGCGAAGACGTGGCGGTAGAGTTCGGTCGCCGCGTCGCCGAGGGAGGAGGCGGTGCTGATCACCGCGATCCGCGCCTGATCACCGCCTGCAAGCTCGACGAAGCGCGAGAGGATGACCCGCTCGCCCAGCTTGTCCTCGGCGCCGCCGATGACCATGACCGGCCCGACCGGGCCTCCGTCAGTGGTGGGAGCGAGCCGCTGCGGGGCCGAGGCGTCGGTCATTCACGTCAGTGTACTGGCGGCCGTATTGCAGCGCCTCGAGTTCTTTTGCGAATTCTTATATGATTGGTGTCACATCGTCGGACGGCCGGTATTCGTGATCGGCCTCGCCCTGGATCGGCGCCGACGTCGCGACTGTACGAGAATCGTAGAATAGCGATATCAGGTCGTGAATACAATGATCCACTCCAGTACGGCTCCGCCGCAGCGCCCCGTCCCCCGCCGAGTGAAGCCACGCCCGGCGAACGAGTTGCTGCCCCGAGTGCTGGAGGTGCTGCCGGTGGGGGTCGCGCTGTTCGAACTGGACGCCGACGGGTTCAGGTTCCGTTACGGCAACCAGGTGTTCGCCCGGGTGCTGGCGCTCGACCGAATGCCAGCGGACGGGCAGCTGGTCGGTGAGGTTTTCAACCGGGCGGAGCACGACGCCGTCATCGAGCTCTTCAAGCTCGTGCGCGTCAGTCGCGAACCGCAGAGCTACTTCACCGCGGAGGGGGGAAAGACAACCAACCGGATCCTGAACATCGATGCCTATCCGCTCCTGAGGGTCGGTCGCGTCAGTCATGTCCTGGTCCTGGCCGAACGGACGCAGGAAAAGCTGGAAGCCCGGCACCGGCAGGAACTCGAAGCGAACCGGCTGCGCAAAAAGGCGGACGAGCTTGCCAGTTTGGAAAAGGCGAAGTCGGAATTCCTGCGCCTGGCGTCACACGAGCTTCGCGGACCGGCCGCGACCCTGGGCGGTTACCTCTCGATGATCGAAGACGAGTCCCTGGGGCCGGTGCCGCAGCGGTTGAGGCCGGTGCTGCCGATGTTGCGGGCGAAAGCCTCCCAGATCAACCTCCTCGCCAACGAGATGGTCGAGGCGGCACGGCTCGAGGATGGCCGGGTGCAACTGAAGCGCAAGCGGGTCGACCTGAGGGAGATGGTTCGTCGAAATGTCGCCACGGCAGAAACGACAGCCACGCCGCGGCATCGAGTGCGTTTCGACGACCGCATCGGCGGTGAGCTCTGGGTGCTCGGCGACGTATTGCGGCTGGAGATCATCATCGCGAACCTGCTGGACAACGCCATCAAGTACTCGCCGAAAGGGGGAGACGTCACCGCCCAACTGTCGATGTCCGGCGACGTCGCGGTGCTAAGGGTCCAGGACCACGGCATTGGTATCGCGCCCGAGGACATGAAGCGACTGTTCGTGCGCTTCAGCCGCGTATCCAAGCTCAAGGACGTGCCCGGCACCGGGCTGGGCCTCTACCTGGCGAGAGAGCTGGCCCGCCTCCACAAAGGCGAGATCGCCGCGACATCGACACCCGGTGAGGGCAGTGAGTTCGTGCTGAGTCTTCCCGTTGAGCCCAGCAACAAGTAGGGTCTCCGATCAGCTGACGCTACCGGCGCTGCGCGAGGCGGCCGCCGGCTGTCGCGCCTGTGACCTCTACAAGACCGGCACCCAGACCGTCTTCGGCGAGGGTGCCGAGCACGCCCAGGTCATGTTCGTGGGCGAGCAGCCCGGGGACCGGGAGGATAGAGAAGGAAAACCGTTTGTCGGCCCAGCCGGACACGTGCTCGATGAAGCGCTCGAGGAGGCGGGCATCGACCGCAGGCATGTGTATATCACGAACGCCGTCAAGCACTTCAAATGGAAGCCGCAAGGCAAGCGTCGCTTGCACCAGAAGCCGAACGCCGCTGAGATCAACGCCTGCCGGCCCTGGCTGGATGCCGAAATCGCGATGGTGAATCCGCACCTGCTGGTCCTCTTGGGTGCGACCGCGGCACAGGCGCGGCTCGGCCGCGACTTCCGCGTGAGCCTGCAGCGCGGCCAGCTCATCGAGCGGCCCGGTCTGCCACCAGTGATGGCGACGGTGCATCCCTCATCGATCCTGCGCGCGCCCGACGACGAGACTCGCGAACTCGAGATGCGTGCCTTCGTGCAGGATCTCAAGCACGTCGCGCAGCATCTGCAGCGCTAGGTCAACGCCAGAGCAATCGCCAAAGGCCGGCGCGTCCGAGCGCCCGTCCCACGATCTTGTTCTTCGCCCGCCGAGCGATCCGGCGTGGATCACCCGAAGCCAGCGTCGAGACGTC
>WNFX01002255.1_pt1 | contig 34323 bp, 28 predicted proteins | sample 5400111 | NCBI WGS metagenome assembly WNFX01 (sample SAMN13153363, study PRJNA577476) | soil metagenome | isolation source: 40 cm soil or saprolite under grassland replicate 1 | place: USA:California | collected 2016-06-15 | reverse complement strand
GCGTGGACCTGCCCGAGCGCGGCGTAGCAGTCCTTGATCGAATCGGTGAGGACGCGGACGCCGACGAGGTCGAAGATGTCGGAGAACTCCTTGCCGCGCAGCACCATCTTCTCGTAGATGGAGTAGTAGTGCTTCGGCCGGCCGGTGATCTCCGCGCGGATCTTCAAGGACTTGAGCTGCGCGTTGACCTGGTCGATCACCGTGGCGAGGTACTTCTCGCGCTCCGGCTGGCGCTCGGTGGTCATGCGCACGATCTCTTCGTAGCGCTTGGGGTACAGCGCGGCGAAGGCCAGGTCCTCGAGCTCCCACTTGACCTGGTGCATGCCCAGCCGGTTGGCCAGCGGCGCGTAGATCTCCAGGGTCTCGCGCGCCTTGCGCTCCTGCTTCTCGCGCGGCAGGTAGCCGACGTCGCGCATGTTGTTGAGCCGGTCGGCCAGCTTGATCAGCAGCACGCGGATGTCGCGGGCCATGGCGATGACCATCTTGCGGATGGTCTCGGCCTGGGCCGCCTCGCGGGTCTCGAAGCCGATCCGGTCCAGCTTGGTGAGGCCGTCGGTGATCTTGGCCACCTCGGGCCCGAACTGGGCCTCGACCTCGGCCAGGGTCATGGAGGTGTCCTCGACCACGTCATGGAGCAGCGCCGCGATGATCGAGGTCGCGTCCAGCCCGAGGTCGGCGACGATCATCGCCACGCCCAGCGGATGGGCGACGAAGGGAAGGCCCGACTTCCGCACCTGGCCGGTGTGCTTCTCACTGGCGACCTCGTAGGCGCGGCGGACCAGCACCAGGTCGGCGCGGGGGTTGCGGTGCTTCATCTTGCGGAGCAGCCGCTCGACGTCGGGCTCGGGTGGCGCCTCCGCGTCGTAGGGGCGGAGCAGGCTTACCGCGAGCCCGTCGGTGGAGGACTCGGGGGTGCCGTCCTGGCCGTCCGAGCGCTCAGCGGAGCCGAGCTCGCGGTCAACCGCCAGCCCGTTGGGGACCGCCGCCCCATGCTGCTGCGCCATCGGCCCACCCACGCATTCCTCACACCCCGCATTGCCGTTACGCGGGGCAACCCTACGATGAGGAGTCCAACTTACCCCACGTCATGCCGCGATCGCTGCAAATCGACGAGGCAATACGAGCAAAAGCGTAGGCCTGGTGTGGAGCGGGCCTGAGAGCGCCGGTCACGGACGCGCGGTGCGCGCCGCCGCCGCCGGCCCCCGCGACCGCAGGTGGTCGAGGCGCGGCACCGGTCCATGACCGGCGCTCTTTAGTACCTGATCAAGCTGAAGAACTCGTAGCCCTCGATCAATTGGCGTCCACCGAGGAAGCCGAGCTCGATCAGGGTGGCGATGCCAATCACCTTGCCGCCGAGCCGTTCCACCAGGCGGGCCGAGGCGCGGGCGGTCCCGCCGGTGGCCAGCACGTCGTCGACGATCAGCACGCGCTGGCCCGGCGAGATCGCGTCCGCGTGGATCTCGAGGGTGGCGGTCCCGTACTCGAGGCTGTACTCCTCCGACTCCACGGCGGCGGGCAGTTTGCCGGCCTTGCGGACGGGCACGAAGCCGGCTCCGAAGTGGTAGGCGACCGGCGAGGCCAGGATGAACCCCCTGGCCTCGATGCCGAGCACGCGGTCGACGTTGCCGCGTCCGAAGTGGACGACCGTCTCATCGATCACCGACGAGAAGGCGACCTGGTCCGCCAGCAGCGGGGTGATGTCCTTGAAGATGACGCCCTTCTGCGGGAAATCCGGGACGTCACGGATCAGGGCGCGGAGGCGGTCGGTATCGATAGGCACGGTAGTTCGCTCTCCTTCAGCGACGGCGCCGCTTCGCCGAGCGTGATGGCTGCCGGCCGGAGGACTTGCGGCGTTGCTGGGCTGGACGTGGCTTCTGTGGTTGGCGTGGGGCGGGAGCGGCGGCCCGCGCCGGCTCCTCGACTTCCTCGATCTCCTCGTCGGCCTCAAGATGTAGGCCGTTGGGGGCGTCCGCTTCGAGCACGGGCGCTTCCTCAGCCGGTCGACGGCCGCCGTCGTCCTTGCGGCGCCGCCCGCCCGCTCCCGCCGGAGCCTCCACCGGCTTGCGCGACCCGCGCGAGGCGACCTGACCGGCGCGCGCCGGCGTCTCCTCGGCGGCGCCGGCGGCCGCCAGCCTGGCCACCCGGGCGGTGAGCTGGCGGTTGCGGGGCTCGGTCTCCTTCCAGAGGGCCAGGAACGGCGTGGCGATGAAGATCGAGGAGTAGGTCCCGGCGGCGACGCCGACGAACAGCGCCAGTGAGAGGTCCTTGATCGTCTCGGCGCCGAGCAGCACCGCGCCGACGACCAGCAGCGCACCGATCGGCAGCAGCGAGGCCAGCGAGGTGTTCAGCGACCGGACCAGTGTCTGGTTGACGGCGCGGTTGGCCGCCTCCGAGTAGGTCAGCCGCGACATCGAGCTCAGCTCGCCGGTGTTCTCGCGGACCTTGTCGAACACCACCACCGTGTCGTAGAGCGAGTACCCGAGGATGGTCAGCAGGCCGATCACGGTCGCGGGCGTGACCTCGAAGCGCGCCAGCGCGTAGACCCCCGCGGTGATGAGCAGGTCGTGGACCAGGGCGATCAGCGCGGAGACCGACATCTTGAAGTCGAACCGCAGCGACACGTAGGCGACGATCACCGCCAGGAACACGGCCAGGGCGATCAGCGCCTTGCGGCTGACCGTGGACCCCCAGGTCGAGCCGACCACCGAGTTCGACACCTGGGACGGCTGCGTGCCGGTGACCCTGGCGAGGTCGGCGCGCACCTTGGCGATCTGGGCGGAGGTGAGCGAGGCGGTCTCGACCTGGACCTGCGTCGGCTTGCCCGGCTGGCTGGCGATCTGCACGACCTTCGCGACCGGGCCGAGCGCGTCGGAGACCTGTGCCTGGGTGACCGGGTGGGCGGGCTGGACGCTGAACACGCCGCCGCCCTTGAAGTCGATGCCGAACTTGAGGCCCGGGACGAACAAGGCGATCAGCGAGATCAGCATGGCCACGCCAGAGATCAGGAACCACGTCCGCCAGCGGCCGACGTAGTCGAAGCTGATCTCGCCGTGGTACAGGCGACTGGCGATGGACACGGGGGTGGACTCCTCCTCGTTCGAAATCCTAGACGGCGGCGCGGATGCCCACGAACCGCCCTTCCTGGAACAGCCGCGTCCGGGTGAGCAGGCTCACCGCCGGCCGGCCGTAGGACCAGACGGCGAAGAAGTCGATGAGCGTGGCCAGACCGAGGGTGAACGCGAACCCGCGGACCGGGCCGATGGCGAAGATGTACAGCACCAGCGCCGCGGCGAACGACACCGTGTTGGCCGACACCAGGGTGTGGAACGAGCGGGCCCAGCCGCGGTCGACGGAGGTGCGCAGGGTTCGACCCTCGCGCACCTCGTCTTTGAGCCGTTCGAAGAACACCACGTAGGAGTCGGCCGAGATGCCGATGGCGACGATCAGGCCGGCGATCCCGGCGAGCGTGAGCGTGAAGCCGATCAGCTTGCCCATGAGCAGGACGATGCCGACGTTCAGGGCGGCGGCGATCGCCAGGCCACCCCAGATCACCAGCCCCAGGCCACGGTAGAACAGCAGCACGTAGACGAAGGTGGCGGCCAGGCCGATGATGCCGGCGATCAGGCCGGCGCGCAGCGAGTCACTCCCCAGCGTGGCGCTCACGGTGTTCTGATCGATGTTCTGGAGCGTCAGCGGCAGCGCGCCGGTGGCGATCAGCGGCGCCAGGAACTCGGCCTCGGACTGGGTCTGCCCATTGATCACGGCGGAGCCGCCGGTGATGCCGTGGTTGCAACTGATGTTGGAGTCCGCGGCCACGGGCGGGTGGTTGATCACCACCGAGTCCAGGGTGATCGCGATCTCGCGCTTGGGGTCGCCGACGGGGTTGCAGGCGGCCGCGCCGGTCAGCTTCTCGAAGGCGGTGTTGCCCTTGCCGGAGAAGGTGAGCTGGGTCTCCCACTGGCCGGTGGAGACGCCATTGGTCGCGGTCTGGATCTGCGCGTGGGCGCCGGTGATGTCGGTGCCGCCGAGCGCGACCGGGCCCATCTGCAGCTTGGTGGCGTTGGCGGTGGGCCGCTGCTGGCCGGACTCCGTCGCGCAGAGCACCGTCTGCTGGTTCGGCTTGTCCTTGGCGAGCCAGGTGTCCGGTTTGCCGCAGTCCACCTTGTCGAAGGGCGCCTGCTTGTACTTGGGGTCGCTGGCGGCCACCTCCGCGAGCACCGGCCGGAACTGGAGCTGCGCCGTGGTGCCCACCGCCCGGATGACGTCGTCGGAGTTCTGCACGTCGGGGATCGCCACCACGATGTTGCCGCCCTCGTTGGTGACCTCCGACTCCGCGACACCCTTGGAGTTCACGCGGTTGCGGATGATGTCGATGGTGGTGTCGATCTGCTGCTTGGTCGGGGCGCCACCGTTGGGGTTGTGCGGCTTGAAGGTGACGCTGGTCCCACCACGCAGGTCGAGCCCGAGCCTGGGCTTGATGTTGAAGGCCGCGATCGAGCCCCACACGCCGGCGACCACCACCAAGACGGCAACCAGCGGCACGACCAGCCGACGCTTTCCTGGCACTGCCTTGCGCTCCTTCGTCCTCGGGTCCGCCGCCCTGCCTCAGAGCAGCGAATGACCGTTCACGGTCATGCGAAACTTGCAGCCGAGCCCTTCGGCGGCACGGCGGCACATCATCATTCGGTGCAGGAAGATCTCAAAATACTCGAGAATGTCCGAGACTTCCGTATCGATCTCCAGCTCGAGCGTCACCGTCTTCTGGTCGGCGTCGACCCGGACGAACGAGTGAGTTGCCGAGAAGTTCACTCTATCGTGAATGTCGAACTCGACTTGGGCGTCCTTGCGTACCCTGGAGCGGTGCACGTCGGACTTGTCGGCGATGACCACCGCGGCGGCCACCGGGGAGACGGCGTTGCCCAGCTCCTCCTCGTGGTTGCCGATGGCGCCGATCACCAGCCCGATGTCCTCGGTCGGCATGCCCAGCTCGGCCAGTATCGGCATGGCGATCAACGCCGAGGTCTGCGGGTGGTTGTGCCGGCTGACCACGTTGCCGACGTCGTGCAGGTGCCCCGCGATCGCGGCCAGCTCGGCCAGGTGACGGTCACTGCCGAGCCGGTCCAGGATGTTGAAGGCGATGCGGCCAACCAGGTTGGCGTGGCGGAAGCCGTGCTCCGTGTAGCCGAGCTGGGCGGTGAACTGGTCGGCGAGTGCCAGGTATGTCTGCACGACCTTGTTCCCCGCCACCTCGTCGAGGAGGCGCAGCTCGCTCGCCGCGTCGCGGCCTGGTTCGCCGCTGGTCGTCACGGCTCGTCGCTCTCCGGCTCGTCTGGCTCGTCGGGCTTTTCTTCGGTCGGCGTCACCTTACCGGAGATGGCACGCCGGGTGAGCCGAGCCTCGACGCCAGGGGAAAGCTCGACCGTCACCACGTCGCCGTCGAAGCGGCGGATCGTGCCGAAGAAGCCGGCGAAGGTCATGATCTCGTCGCCGAGCTCCAGCGAGGACTGCAGCTGCTGCTGCGACCGCAGACGGTTGCGCTGCGGACGCACGATCAAGAAGTAGAAGAACGCGACGAGCAACGCGAGGAAGACAAGCTGCGCAGCACCAGTATTCATAGTTCGAGGACCTCCGAGAAGCCCGGGCGGATCGATCTCCGGCCAGCATCCCACCGCGGGCTGGGCCTGGTGGATCGCGCGACGGGAGCGCCGCAGCCCAAAGGCTGCGACGCAGGCGCCATCCTAGGCATGGAGCCGAGCCCGGTCAACTGGCCTTCCTTTCTGCTACGGCATCTGAGCTGGGGTTTCCGAGCGGCGGGGCGCTTGGTTCCCCGTCGCCCCAGGCACTCGGGCCCCCCGCGGCCGCGATTTCCAGGTCGCCAGCCGCCGCGCGCTTGCACCGCCGTCCCAGCGTAACGGCACCGCCACCCTAACGTGGCCACCCCGCGCGCCTCGGCGCGGCGGGGCGCGGTGGGTGCGGCTCGCGGCCCCCGCCGAGGCCCTGGGCGCGGGGGTGCGGCTCGCTGCCCCCCGCCGGCCGCCCCGCCCTCCCTTCGGGCTACAGGTCGAAGAGGGCGTCTGGAGCGGGGGCGGTGTCGCGGGGGGGCACCCTGCCGAGGTGGGCGTAGGCGGCGGCGCTGGCGACCCGCCCCCGCGGTGTTCGTTGCAGGAAGCCGAGCTGGATCAGGTACGGCTCGGCGACGTCCTCGACCGTGTCGGGCTCCTCGCCAACCGACACGGCCAGGGTCGTCAGCCCGACCGGCTGCCCGGCGTAGCGCTCGCAGAGGACCTTGAGCAGGGCCAGGTCCAGCTTGTCCAGGCCCAGCCGGTCGACCTCGAACAGGTCGAGCGCCTGCTCGGCGGTGGGCGCGTCGACGTGGCCGTTGCCGCGGACCTCGGCGAAGTCGCGGACGCGGCGCAGCAGGCGGTTGGCGATCCGGGGCGTCCCCCGCGAGCGCCGGGCCAGCAGCTCGGCGCCGTCGGCTTCGATGTCGACCCCGAGGATCGCCGCCGACCGGCTGACGATCGCCCGCAGCTCCTCCGCCTGGTAGAAGTCGAGCCGGGCGGAGAACCCGAAGCGGTCGCGCAGCGGCGAGGTGATCAGCCCGGTCCGGGTGGTGGCCGCCACCAGCGTGAAGCGCGGCAGGTCCAGACGGAGGCTGCGGGCTCCCGGTCCCTTGCCGAGGACGACATCGATCTGGAAGTCCTCCATGGCCGGGTAGAGCACCTCTTCGACCGCCCGCGGCAGGCGGTGGATCTCGTCCACGAACAGCACGTCGCCGGGCTCCAGGCCGGTGAGGATGGCGGCCAGGTCCCCCGCCCGCTCCAGCGCCGGCCCCGAGGTGACCCGGAAGCTCGCCCCCAGCTCGTTGGCGACGATCGCTGCGAGGCTGGTCTTGCCGAGGCCGGGCGGCCCGGAGAACAGCAGGTGATCCGGCGGCAGGCCGCGGCGGCGGGCCGACTCGAGCACGATCGCCAGCTGCTCCCTGGCGCGAGCCTGGCCGACGAACTCGTCGAGCCGGCGGGGGCGCAGGCTGCCCTCGGTGACCCGCTCCTCCGGGGTCGCGCTCGGCTCCAGCAGGTCGGTCACCGGGCCAGCCCCCGCAGAGCCAGGCGGAGCAGCTCCTCGGTCGGGAGCGCTCCGGCGTCGTCGGGCAGCGATTCGAGCGCGGTCTTGACCTCGGTCGGGGCGTAGCCGAGGGCGGCCAGCGCCTCGCGGACCTCGGCGTAGGCGGGACGGGCGGTCGGCTCGGAGGGCAGCTCCAGACCGCCGTCGCCGAACTTGCCCTTGAGCTCGAGGATCAGGCGGGCGGCGCCCTTGCGGCCAATGCCGGGGACCAGCGTGAGCGCGTCGGCGTCACCGGCATTGACCGCCCGCCGCAGGGCGTCCGGGGAGTGGACCGACAGCAACGCCAGCGCCAGCTTGGGCCCCACCCCGCCGGCGCCGAGCAGCTGCTCGAACACGTGCCGCTCGTCGGCGCTCAGGAAGCCGTACAGCGCCAGGGCGTCCTCACGCACGTAGGTGACCGTGTGGACCAGGACCTCGCCGCCGCGCGCCAGCGAGGCGAGCGCCTTGGGGGTGAGGAACACGCGATACCCCACCCCGCCCACGTCGATCACGGCACCGTCGGGCAGCACGTCGGCCAGCCGCCCGCGCAGGGAGGCGATCATGGTCCCCTCCAGGGAGATGTCGGCGCGGCCCTGGCCAGCCAGTCAGCCGCGGTGGCGGCGCCGAGCCCACCGGTCCCGCCAGCGCCAGTCACGCCGGAGCCGGGGGGGCCGAGCCGGTGCCGGTCACCGCGCGCTTGACCTGGGAGGGCGTGTAGGCCGCGACCGGCAGGCCCTGCTCGGCGGCGACCAGCAGCGCCACGCCGGACGCCTGGCCCACGGTCATGGCGGTGCGCACGTTGGCGTTGACGAACAGCCGCTCGATCGCGAACGAGTCGGGATCGTAGCGGGCGACGACGTCGCGAAGGCGGGCGGCCAGCTCGGCCAGGCGAGGCGCGACCGCCTCACCACGGGTGTGGACGGTGCCGTAGCCGAGCGCGGTGGCGCCGCGCGCGGCCCGCTCGACCACCGCCCAGCCGCAGCGGCCGAGCCCGGGGTCGATCCCGAGCACCCGCACCCCGCCACCCCCTTCCAACCCGCTCCGAACTGGTGTTTGGGCGAGCCTAACCGGTCCAGCGGGTGCACTCAACCACGACAGGCAAAGTTGTGGACAAGTCGGCGCGCCGGCGTCCGCCGTCCGCTGGACAAGCGGCGGCCGGCCGAGGATGCTCCCGGGAGTCGGCAACCGAGCGCTGAGCTGGAGGTGTGTGGTGCGCGCCCTGTCCACCATCCTAGTGCTGCTGGTGATCGGCGCGCTGCTCGTCTACACGCTCAGGCGACGGCGCTGAACGCGCCAGGATGCTTGCTTGCAATGCCAACGGGACCCGCCAGTTGAACCGCAGGGGCCGCGACGGTCGTGGTTGCCTCGGCCGTAACACCAGCGCCCTGGTCCCAGCGCTCGGAGCTCCAGATGTCCTGGCGCTCTCACTCCGACATCGGACGGCGCTGAAGCCGCCTGCTTGCCGCTCATCGCGCATAACCCGGCAGCTCAGCGACCGCCTGGCACGGTACGGGCTACTCCCAGCCGGCGCAGCCCGCCAGCCTCTGGCCAGGGCGCTGGATCGGTCGCCTACCAGCTCGAGGGAGCATGCAGGGAAGGCAGAGCGGCGCGACGCCGCGCAGCACGGTGCTCCGCCAAGGCGCGCTTGCGGCGCTGAGGCCGTGCTGCATGGGGCCTGATCGGTGTGTCGTGGCTACTTGATGCCGACGACCATCGACTCGGGCCCGGCCAGGTGCTCGACATAGGTCCGGCGAAAGCCCGCCGCTTGCAGCCACTGCTGGCACTCCGCGCCGGTGTAGTCGAAGCCATCGGGCAGCTCGATCAGCATGTTCAAGCTCATCAGCAGCCCGAAGACGTTCTCGCGGCGGTCGTCGTCGATGACCGCGTCATAGCAGATGATCGCACCCTGGTCTGGGAGCGCCCGGTAGGCCTTGTCGATCAGCAGGCGCTTGGCGTCCAGGCCCCAGTCGTGCAGGACGTGGCCGAACACCAGCACGTCGGCGGCCGGCAGCTCGTCGACCAGGAAGTCGCCCGCCTGGAACCGCAGGCGCCTGGTTGATCAGGGCGACCGCCCGCGCGCCCTCACCGACCCGGCTCGCCGCCTGCGCGGCACGCTGCAGCAGCGAACTGCGGTCCAGCGGGCTGTTCGCGGCGGCTTCGGGTGCCTGCTCCCACAGCTCCAGCGCGCGCTCGTAGTGCCCCGCGGCCTCGGCCAGCGCGAAGGCCGCCTCGGCAGCCTGCCCGGCCTGCACGCTGGCCAGCAGCGCCCGCCCCAGGTCGTGCGCGGCATACCAGTGGTAGGCAAGCCGCCCCAGCTCGGCGGCGCCCGCGCCCCCCTCCCCCTCGATCCGCGCGGCGAGCGCGTGAGCAGACGCGGCGTGCAGCGGCGGCCGCTGGACCGGCAGCAGGTCGTCGTAGATCGCCTCCTGCACCAGCGCGTGCCGAAAGGCGTAGGCGCCGCTGCCGCCATCCACCACCAGCAGGTGGTGGGTGACCGCCTCGCGGAGCAGCTCGACCAGGCGCTCCGGCGGCTGAGCCGCGACCTCGGCGAGCAGGTCGTGGTCGACTCGCCGGCCGGCGACGGCGGCGACCTGGAGCATCCGCTGGGTCGCCTCGGGCAGCGCCTCCACCCGCGCCAGCAGCAGGTCCCTGAGCGCCTCCGGCAGCTCGGCGGACCCCCCGACGCCCCCGACGCGGGCGGCCAGCAACTCCTCGGCGAAGAACGGGTTGCCCTCCGAGCGGGCCAGGATCTCGTCGACCAGCGCCGGCGCGGGCGGCTCCCCCAGGATCCCCGCCAGCAGCTCGCCCAGCTCGCGGCGGCCCAGCCGGCCCAGCTCCAGCCGCTCGACCCGGCCGCTGCGCTCCAGCTCCGCCAGGAACCCCCGCAGCGGGTGGCGCCGGTGCAGCTCGTCGCTGCGGTAGGTCAGCACCAGCGCCACCCCGCCCCGCAGATTGCGGACCAGGAAGCCCAGCAGGTTCCTGGTGGACCGGTCGGCCCAGTACAGGTCCTCGACCACCAGCAGCACCGCGCCGCGCTCTGCCAGCCGGTGCAGCACCCCCAGCAGCAGCTCAAATAGCCGGCCCGGCTCGAGCACGCCCGTGGCCTCGGCCCCGACCGATCCGCCTCGTGAGGATACTGACGCGACGGGCGCGCCCAGCTCGGGCACCAGCCGGGCCAGCTCGGGACGCGCGCCGGCAAGCACCCGCTCCAGCTCCTCCGGCCCCAGCAGCTCGCCGAGCGGGCGCAGCGCCTCCACCATCGGCGCGTAGGCGACCACCCCCTCGCCCACGTCCAGGCAGCCGCCGACCAGCGCCAGCGCCCCGTGCGCGCGCGCACGGGCCAGTAGCTCGCTGACCAGCCGGGTCTTGCCCACGCCGGCCTCGCCCGCCACCACCACCGTGGCGGGCGAGCCGGCCACCGCACGCTCGAAGGCCGCCCAGAGCTGGGCGGCCTCGGCGACGCGGCCGACGAGCACAGGGCTGGTCACCCGTAAGGCCACGCCGCCAATCATCGCAGAATCGTGCCGTGAGGGACCGGTGTCAGACAAGTGGACAAGGTCCCGTCAAGCAAGCTCGGCCATGACTTCAGCCGGTATATCTAGGTTCGCGTAGACGTCCTGGGTGTCGTCCAGGTCCTCGATGGCGTCGAGCAGGCGCAGGACCTTGACGGCGCCCTCGCGGTCGAGCGGGACGCTGACGGTCGGCACCATGGTCACCTCGGCCGACTGGTAGGCGATCCCGGCCCGCTCGAACGCGGCCCGCACCTCGCGCAGGTCGCCGGGCGCGGTGGTCACGACGAAGCCGTCCTCGCCGCTCTCGACGTCCTCGGCGCCAGCCTCCAGCGCCACCTCCATGACGCGATCCTCGTCCACCCCTTCGGCGGGGATGACGACCTGGCCCTTGCGGTTGAACAGGTAGGCGACCGAGCCGGCCTCGGCCATGTTGCCGCCCGCCTTGGCGAAGGCGTGGCGGACCGCCGAAGCGGTGCGGTTGCGGTTGTCGGTGAGCGCCTCGATCAGCATGGCCACGCCACCGGGGCCGTAGCCCTCGTAGGTGACCAGCTCGAGCTGCTGGCCCTCCAACTCACCGGAGCCGCGCTTGATGGCGCGCTCGATGGTGTCGTTGGGGACGGAGTTGTCCTTGGCCTTCTGGATGGCGTCGGCCAGGGTCGGGTTGCCTTCGGGAGTGGCGCCGCCGGTGCGCGCGGCCACCTCGATGCCGCGGATGAGCTTGGCGAAGAGCTTGCCGCGGCGGGCGTCCTTGGCGCCCTTCTGATGCTTGATGGTTGCCCACTTGGAGTGCCCTGACATGGGAATCCCCTTTCGTTCGTCGATCCGAGCCGAGCCGGGCTAGGCCGGATCAGGAGGCTGCCCGTGCACGCCGCGCTCCGCGGCGGCACGAGCCAGATCGACGAACCAGCGGTGCAGACGGGCATCCCCGGTGAGCTCGGGATGGAAGGCCACGGCGAGCAGGTCGCCCTGCCGCGCGCCGATCACCCGGCCATCGATCTCGGCGAGCACCTCGACGTCGGGGCCGGGGTCCGAGGCCCACGGCGCGCGGATGAACGCGGCCGAGATCGGGCCGCCGTCGATCCCCTTCACCTCGACCTCGGCCTCGAACGAGGCCACCTGCGGGCCGAAGGCGTTGCGGCGGACGCGCACGTCGAGCACCCCGAGGAGCTGCTGGGGCGGCCCCTCGACCTCGCGAGCCATGAAGATCATGCCGGCGCAGGTGCCGAGCATCGGCAGGCCGGCCCGGGCGCGCTCGCGGAGCGGCTCCAGCAGGCCGTAGCGCTCGGTCAGCTTGCCGATCACGGTCGACTCGCCGCCGGGCACGATCAGGCCGTCGACACGGTCGAGGTCGGCCAGCGTGCGGACCTCGAGCGAGCGGACCCCCAGGCTGTCGAGGATCCGCCGGTGCTCGCGGATATCGCCCTGGTAGGCCAGGACGCCGATGGTCGGGTGCTCGGACATGGGCGCTTTCTACCAGCCCCGCCCGGCCAGCCGCTCGGCCTCAGGGACGGCGGAGATGCCGACCATGGGCTCACCGAGACCGCGCGAGACCTTGGCGATCACGTCGGGGTCGTTGAAGAAGGTGGTCGCCTCGACGATCGCCCGCGCCCGCTTGGCGGGGTCGCCGGACTTGAAGATGCCCGAGCCGACGAACACGCCCTCGGCGCCGAGCTGCATCATCATGGCGGCGTCCGCGGGTGTGGCGATCCCGCCGGCGGTGAACAGCACCACCGGCAGCTTGCCATCGCGGGCGACCTCCGCGACCAGCTCGTAGGGCGCCTGGAGCTCCTTGGCAGCGGCGAAGAGCTCCTCCTCGCGCAGCGACTGGAGGCGCCGCATGCCGGCGGCGATCGAGCGCATGTGGCGGACGGCCTCGATCACGTTGCCGGTGCCCGCCTCTCCCTTGGAGCGGATCATCGCCGCCCCCTCGGCGAGCCGGCGCAGCGCCTCGCCCAGGTTGGTGGCACCGCACACGAACGGCACGGTGAAGCCCCACTTGTCGATGTGGTGGGCCTCGTCGGCGGGGCTCAGCACCTCGGACTCGTCGACGTAGTCGACGCCGAGCGACTGGAGCACCTGCGCCTCGACGAAGTGGCCGATGCGCGCCTTTGCCATGACCGGGATCGAGACCACCCGGATGATCTGATCGATCAGCTCGGGGTCGCTCATCCGCGCCACGCCGCCCTGGACGCGGATGTCGGCGGGGACGCGCTCCAGCGCCATGACCGCGACCGCGCCCGCCTCTTCGGCGATCTTCGCCTGGTCAGCGGTGACGACGTCCATGATGACGCCGCCCTTGAGCATCTCGGCCAGGCCGCGCTTGACCCGCGCGGTCCCCGTGACGTGATTGTTCGAATCCATCGTCCCACGACTCCCAGAGCGCTACGCAGAGCCTCCGGTCACGCAAGGCATTTTCCCTGCTCAGAGGCATATTTCGGGAGTTCAGGCTACACCAGCGGGCCAGGCTGCTTCAACGGGATCCCAGTTACCTGGGGACAATCGAGGGCCAGCGCCCGCGTCGGCGCAGCGGTCGGGCGCGGAAGGCTAGAGCTCGCTGAGGTTCTCGAGCCGCTCGTCCAGGGGCGGGTGGCTGTCGAAGAACCGGTCAGGAGCGGCGGTGGATTTCGGGTCCGGCAGCGGGTCGACGATCCACAGGTGGTTGAGTCCGAGGTTGCTGAGGGTGGCGCCGTCCGCCTGGCGCCCGAGCTTGCGCAGGGCGCCGATCAGGCCCGGCGGGTAGCGGGTCAGGTAGGCGGCGCCCTCGTCGGCCCGGAGGTGCCGCTGGACCGGCACGGCCAGCCGGCGCAAGGGCACCAGCACGAGCAGCGCCCAGCCCGCCGCGCCGAGCAGCGGGTTGCCGCCGCGCCGCCGCGCCTCCAGCAAGAGCCCGCCGGCGCCGCCAAGCACCACCGCGGTCGAGCCCAGCCGAGCGCTCGAAACCCGGACGTGGAAGAGCTCGGCGGCCAGCAGGCCCTCGAGCTCGACCCGGTTGAGGATGGCGAACAGGCCGGTGGTCACGACCACCGTGGCCTCGGTGGGGTTGCGGCCCAGCGCCATCGCGTTGGCGGCCGCGCTGTCCACCACCCAGAGCTTCGGCAGCGGCAGGGCCAGCTCCTCGCAGAGCCCCTCGACGAGGTTCTGGTAGCGCGGGAACCGCTTGGGGTCGGCCGGCTTGGCGCCCAGGCCGCGCAGCGCCAGCCGCTCGCCCACGCCCGGAGCGAACGTGACCAGCAAGACGCCCACGGCGATGCCGGCGCCGAGCCCGACGGGCCAGGCTCCGAACGCCAGCGCGATCAGGGTGCCGACCAGCGCCAGCGCGACCACCACCACGGTGGCGACGAGCTGGTACCTGCGCTGGTTGGCGACGGTCTCCTCGTCGAGGCGCCGCATCGCGATGGCGGAGATCGGCGCGGGCGAGGCCAGCGGGCTGGACACCCCCGGGACGGCGCTCATGGGACCAGCACGAGGCCGACCCACAGGCCGAACACGACCGAGGCGGCCAGCACCGCGACGGGCGTCAGGACGCCGCCGCCCAGCCCGGCGAAGCCCGGCTGCTCCTCGTCGCCGGCGCGGACGTTCTGGTTGACCAGCCCGAGCACCGGCAGCAGGAGCAGGCCGACCACGCCCTGGACGAGGCCGAGCAGGGCGCCCCAGCCGACGTAGGAGGCCGAGTGGATCTGCTGGAAGACGTAGCGGTAGCCGAGGGCCAGCAGGGCGCCGACGACGATGTTCACGATCAGGCCGTACAGGTACACCATGCTGCTCCGCTCGCGCGCCAGCAGCCCGCCCTCGAAGCGGATCAGGTCGAAGCGGGTCCAGTGCAGCGCGAGGAAGCCCGCGTACACGATTGCCGCCGCGATCGCTCCGATGATCCCGCCCCAAAGGGCCGCTGCCAGGTCCACGCCCGCGCCTCCTCACCGATTCCCACCGCGAGCCTCGCTCGCCGTCCCACCGGGCCGTCCGCCCGCGGGGGAAATTCTACCTGAGCGATGCGCCCTGTCCGTGGCGTTATCCACGCCCCCGGTGGCGCGGGTGGCCTGTCATGGACCGGCTACCGCACCGAGCCGAGGGTGCCCTGGTAGACCTCGGCGACCTGGCCGGCGACCACGTCCCAGGCGTAGCGGGCGGCGCTCTGGCGGGCGACCTCGCCGAGGGCGGCGCGGCGGGCGGGGTTGTCGAGCAGCGAGCCGAGCGCCACCGCCAGCGCCTCCGGGTCCCGCGGCGGCACCAGCAGGCCCTCCTGGTCGTCGCGCACGAGGTCGCGGTAGCCGCCGATGTCGGAGCAGACCACCGGGACGCCGACCGCCATGGCCTCGGCCAGCACGATCCCGAACGATTCGCCGCCGAGCGACGGCGCGCAGAACACGTCGGCCGACGCGAAATACGAGGGCAGGTCGTCCTGCGGCACGGCGCCGACGAAGGAGACGTCGGTGCGCAGCCGCGGCGGCACCATCGACATCAGCTTCTCCTGCTGCTTGCCGTCATCGCGGCCGACCACCAGCAGGCGCAGCCTCGGGAACGACGGCTTCAGCCGCAGGAAGGCCCTGACCAGGTAGACGAGGCCCTTGCGGGGCTCGAGGCGGCCGACGAACAACACGGTGGGGTCGCCGTCGCGGTAGCCGGGCAGGGGCTCGGGCTTGGAGAAGAACTCGCCGCCGACGCCGTTCGGGACGACCACCATCGAGCCGCCGAACCAGCGCTGCCAGGTGTCGCGGGCCGAGGCGCTCACGGCGATGCGGGCGTCGAGCCGGTCGAAGGTGCGGCGCAGCAGCGGCTTGCTGACGGTGACCGCCAGCGAGCGGTCCATGTTGGCGTGGAAGGTGCCGATCACGGGCACCCGCGCGGCCTTGGCCGCCAGCATGCCGACGCTCGGCGAGAGCGGCTCGTGCACGTGGACGAGGTCGTAGCGGCCGGCCGCCAGGGCCCGGCGGACCCGCGTCCGGGTGCGCGGCCCGATGGCGATGCGGGCCACCGAGCCGTTGTAGGGCACGGGCAGCGAGCCGCCGAGGCCCACGAAGCCGTTCTCCGACACCGACCGCGATGCCGGCGCGAGCACGTCGACCTGGCAGCCGAGCCGTCGCAGCTCGGGGGCCAGGCCGCGGACGTGGTTGCCGACGCCGCCCGGCACGGTCCAGTCGTACGGGCAGACGATGGCGATCTTCACGGCGCCGCCTCCCTGGTGGGGGCGGAGTCCTCGGGCCGGGCCGAGCCGGGCGCCGGCTCGTCCCTAGGCGGGGCGGGCTCGGCGACGGCGAGGGCGGCCTCGCCGGCGGCGAGAGCGGCCTCCCCGGTGGGGACCTCGCGCCAGAAGCGGCTGAGCATGTGCCACTGCTCGGGCGCGCGGAGGATGAGCTGCTCGAACTCGTCCGCCAGCCGCTGGGTGAGGGCGAGGACATCCGTGCGCTGGTCGCCGCTCGGCTCCACGCTGATCGGCGGCCGCACGACGCTCACCCACCGCCCCGCCTTCCGGTCGTGGAAGACGCCGCACGGCAGCAGCGACGCGCCGGTCTTGAGGGCGAGCGACGCGGGGCCGCCCGGCATCATCGCCGTCGCTCCGAACATGCGCACCGGCAGGCCGTGCCCGGTGAGATCGCGGTCGCAGACCAGCGCGACCACCCGCCCCGCGCGCAGGGCGCGCAGCAGGCCGCGCATGCCCTCGGAACCGTTGTCGAGCGGCAGGATCTCCATGCCGAGCGCGCGCCGATAGGCGACGAAGCGGTCGAACAGCTCGGCCGGTTTCAGCCGCTCGACAATGGTGGTGAGCTGGTAGCCCTCGGCGACCACCCAGGCCGCCCCGGCGTCCCAGTTGCCAAGGTGCGGCACGGCGAGGATCCCTCCGCGTCCCTCGGCCAGCGCCGCGTCCAGGTGCTCGCGGCCCTCGATGCCCATGCGGCGCCGGATGTCCTCCCGAGTCAGGTTCTCGAGCCGGAAGGCCTCTCCCCAGTAGCGCCCGTAGAGCCGGAAGCCCTTGCGCACCACCCGCTCGACCTCGGCGTCGGTCGCCGACGGGCCGAGCACCTGGCGCAGGTTGCCGCGCAGCGCCTCACGCCGGCGCGGGTCGGCCCGGTAGTAGACCAGGCCGCCGAGGGCGCCCAACGACATGACGACAGGCTCCGGCAAGCGCCGGACCATGCGCCAGGCGGTGAGCCAGCGGCGGCCCGCCCGCTGGTCCCTGTCGGTCACCGATCGATGTCCGACCCGATGTCCGGCTGCTGCCAGACCGTCAGGACGCGCTGGCCGACCGTGATCGAGGTGGCCGCGACCAGCACCCACAGGCCGGCGACCACGTGGCCGGCCAGCAGGGCGACACCGAGCACGATGACCCGCTCCGGACGCTCCGCGATGCCCACGTTGCAGCGGTAGCCGAGCGACTCGGCGCGGGCCTTGACGTAGGACACCACCAGCGACAGCGCCAGGACCAGCGCGGCCAGGACCGCCGCCTGCGTCTGCTGGTGCTCGGCGGACAGCAGCACGACGCCGCTCAGGACGGCGGCGTCGGACAACCGGTCGGCCACCGAGTCCAGGAACGCGCCCCGGCGGGACACCTGGCCGGACGCCTTGGCGACGGCCCCGTCGAGCATGTCGGGAAGGCCCGAAAGCAGGCTGACCGCTCCGCCGACCCGGTCGTACCCGGTGGCGATCAGCGCGCCGGCGCCGAGACTGCCCGCAAGCCCGACGACGGTCAGGCTGTTGGCGGTCACTCCCGCCTTTGCCAGGGCCTGTCCGGCGGGTTCCGTGACGTGTCGGAATGTGCTACGAGCTTTGGACGAAAGCACGAGATCCCTGTCAAAGACGGTGGGCGCCAATTCGGCAACCCGGGACGTTGGCGAGGCTAGCACGTGGATTGACTTGGCTCAACGACCGTGGGTTTCATCGCAATTCGGTCACGTTCAAGGGTAAGGTAGACAGACGCTCTGGTGATAGCATCGCCCTCCCGTCAGGGCAGGGCAGCCATTCAAGCCCCCCACGGGCAACGACTGTGAGGGAGGGCCCGCATCCCGTGAAAAGCTACCCCACGGACCATATCCGTAACGTCCTGGTTGTCGGGCATGGTGGCGCCGGCAAGACGTCACTGGTCGAGGCGCTCCTGTACGCCACTGGTGCGATCAACCGGGTCGGCCGCGTGGAGGACGGGACCACCGTGACCGCCTTCGAGCCGGAGGAGAACCGCAAGCACATCTCCGCCTCGCTGGCCGTGGCGCCGGTCGAGCACGACGGCTACAAGGTCAACCTGCTCGACGCCCCCGGGTACGCCGATTTCATCGGCGACGTGCGCACGGCGCTGCCCGCCGCCGACGCCGTGCTGTTCGTGGTGAGCGCGGTCGACGGCGTCGAGACCCAGACGGAGGTCGTGTGGACCATGGCCGAGGAGCTCGGCCTGCCGCGCGCCTTCTTCATCAACAAGCTGGACCGTGAGCGCGCCTCCTTCCAGCGGACGCTGGAGTCGATCCAGGCCACGTTCGGCAAGGGCTGCCCGCCGCTGTACCTGCCGATGGGCGAGGAGCACCAGCTGCACGGCCTGGTCGGGCTGCTGTCCAACCGGGCCTTCGAGTACGACTCGAACGGCGGCCGCAAGGAGGGCGAGGTCCCCGAGGAGCAGGCGATCGCGGCCGAGGACCTTCGCTCCCAGCTCATCGAGGCGGTCATCCAGGAGTCCGAGGACGAGGAGCTGATGGACCGCTACCTCGGCGGCGAGACGATCGCGCCGGCGGACCTCATCCCCGACCTGGAGAAGGCGGTCGCGGCCGGCCGGCTGTTCCCGGTGCTGTCCGGCGCCGCCACCAAGGGGATCGGCACCAACGAGCTGCTCGAGGTGCTCACCCAGGCGTTCCCGTCGCCGACCGGGCGGCCACCGTTCCAGGTCAACGTGCCGGGGACGGACCAGACCGTCACCCGCACCGCCGACCCGGACGCGCCCCTGGCCGCCTACGTGTTCAAGACGATCTCCGACCCCTACGTCGGCCGCATGAACCTGTTCCGGGTGGTGTCGGGGACCTTCGTGCCGGACACCACGGTGCTGAACTCCACCAAGGGCAAGGACGAGCGGGTCGGTCACCTGCTGACCGTCCGCGGCAAGAGCCAGGAGCCGGTCGACAAGCTGCCGGCCGGCGACATCGGCGCCGTGGCCAAGCTCACGGAGACCTCGACCGGCGACACGCTCTGCGCCAAGGACGACCCGGTCGTGCTGCCGGCGCCGTCCATGCCCGACCCGCTGCTGCCGATCGCGATCGCGCCGAAGTCGCGCGGCGACGAGGAGAAGCTCTCCAGCGGGCTGGCCCGGCTGGACGCCGAGGACCTCACCCTGCGGGTCGAGCGCAACGTCGAGACCCACCAGACGCTGCTGTGGGGCATGGGCGAGAACCACATCGAGGTCACCCTGGAGCGCCTCAAGCGCAAGTTCGGCGTCGAGGTGAACCAGGTGCCGCTGCGCCTGCCCTACAAGGAGACCTTCAAGAGCACGGTCAAGGGGCTCGGCCGGCACGTCAAGCAGACCGGCGGCCACGGCCAGTACGCCATCGCCAACATCGAGGTGCAGCCGCTGCCCCGCGGTGAGGGCTTCCAGTACGAGGACAAGATCTTCGGCGGCGCCATCCCCAACCAGTTCATCCCCTCGGTCGAGAAGGGCGTCCGCAAGGCCATGGAGGACGGGCTGGTCGCCGGCTACCCGGTGGTGGACATCAAGGTGCGGCTCTACGACGGCAAGTTCCACTCGGTCGACTCCTCCGACATGGCCTTCCAGCTCGCCGGGCAGCAGGCGCTCAAGGAGGCGGCGTCGCAGGCGCAGATCGTCCTGCTGGAGCCGATCCTCGAGCTGGAGGTGCTGATCCCCGACGAGTACGTGGGCGACGTGCTCGGCGACCTGTCGTCGCGGCGTGGCCGCGTGGTCGGCACCGACCCGGTCGGCACCGGCCGGACGCTGGTGCGTGCCACCGTGCCCGAGGCCGAGGTGATCCGCTACGCGATCGACCTGCGCTCGATGACCCGCGGCAAGGGCTCGTTCGCGCGCCGCTTCTCGCACTACGAGGAGCTGCCGTCCAACCTGGCCGCCAAGGTCGCCGAGGAGGCCAAGGCCGGCGACCAGAAGTAGTCGATCGCACCCACAACCAGGCGGGGCCCTCGTGAGGAGGGCCCCGCTTCAGGTTCCAGGCTCAGGCGTGCCTGTGGGTGAAGTGATCGGACACCTGGCTGGCGGACAGGGCCGTGGTGTAGACGGCGACCTCGTCGACGGTGCCCTTGAAGTAGCTGTTCGTCGGCTGGTTCGGCCAGTGGCTCAGGTTGTCACCGCCGACCCGCCAGAAGCCGTTGTAGGTCTCGGCGAGGGTGTTGGGGTTGCTGCCGACCAGCGCGCCGTCCACGTACAGCTTCATGCCGGCGCTGCTGAGCGTCGCCACCACGTGGTGGTAGAGACCGTTGTTGTAGGTGGCCGTGGTGGTGATCACCGTGGCGCTGCCGTTCCAGGTCCCGAAGGCCAGGCGGCCGTTGTTGGTCATGTAGATGTGGCGGTCGTAGTGGGCGCTGGTGCCGGTGCGCGAGGAGCCGAAGCCGATCAGCTTGCCGCCCGCGGTGGTGGCGGTCTTGAACCACAGCTCGAGCGAGAAGGTCCGCGGGTTGGTGACCGCGGTGGTGCTCCCCGAGGTCACGTAGCCGTCGCTCGGTGAGGTGCCGCCCAGCCGCACCGCGGTGTTGGGGTCACCGGTGATCGCGCCGGCCTGCGAGTATGCGATCGAGCCCTGGTACAGGCCGGTGCGGCCGTGGCCGGAGGCGTCCGCGGCGGTGGTGCCGGACGCCTCGCCCAGGCGCCAGTACTCCCATGGCGAGTCCGTCTTGACGGTGGTCGAGTAGCCGGCGTCGGTACTGGCCACCGTGACCGACACCGCGCTCGACTTGGAGCTCACGTTGGTCCCGTTGGCCTCCTTGGCGTCGACCCTGTACGTGTGGGTCGAGCCGGGGGTCAGGCTCGTGTCGGTGAAGGAGAATGTCGGCAGGATCCAGAACGTCGAGCGCGTCGGCGCGCTGGTGAACAGCGGTGTGGTCGAGCCGTCGCGGTACACCCGGTACACGAGCGTCTCGTCGTCGTCGTCGGTGGTCGCCTGCCAGTTCAACTTCACCTGGCCCTTGGTGATGCTGCTGGCGGTCGGCACCTTGGGCTGCCGCGGCCTGGTCAGGTCCGGCGGGCCGCCGAAGCGGGTGAAGCCCTGCTGCGCCTTGTTGTTGACGGTCCCGAAGTCGCCGCCGACGAAGAGCTGGGTGCCGTCGGTGGCGAAGGCGCGCGGCCCCAGCGGGTTGCCGCTGGTATTGGGGTACCAGGGGCCGATCGAGCCGTCGGAGAGCCGCTCGACCAGCAGGTGGCGGGCGTTGCCGGTCCCGACCTCCGGGAAGGAGCCGACCGAGGAGCAGTTGTGGGCGTGCGAGCCCTTGTACAGGAAGCTGCGGATGATCTCGATCGCCTGGGTGGCGCCGAGGCAGGTGTTCTTCCACACCAGGGCGCCGTCGCTCTGCCTGGCGGCGAAGGTGCCGTCGAAGCAGCCGCCGCCGGTGCCCTCGGCCGCGAAGTAGACGTTGTTGTCGTCCACCCGCATGTCCTTGATGTCCGAGGTGCAGGTGCCGCTGTGCGGCGGCAGGACGTTGGCGGACGCCCACGGCAGGGTGGCCCCGGTGCTCGGGTCGAGCGAGCCGGTGCCCCGCCTGGCGATGCCGTTCAGGACGGTGAAGTAGCCGCCCACGAACACGCGGCTGCCGCTCGGTGGCACGGCGACGCGGAAGACGGTCAGGTCGGCGGTCGGCGCCCACGGCAGCACGGCCCCGGCGGTGGTGAACGCCGCCAGGTTCTTCCGAGCGACGGTGCTGTTGACGAAGTTGAAGTTGCCGCCGACGTAGACGGTGCTGCCGCTGACCGCCAGGCCGCGGACGGGGCCGGACGCCTTCGGCGCCCAGCTTGTCAGGTTGCCGGTGGCGGTGGCGAAGGCGGCGAGCCTGGACCGGAACACGCCGTCGACGTGGGTGAAGTCTCCGCCGATGTACAGCGTGCTGCCGTCGGCCGAGGGGGTCATGACCCACGCCTTGGCGTCGAGGCTGTGGTTGAAGGGCAGCAGGTCGCCGGTGGAGGCGTTGAAGGCCGCCAGGTGGTTGCGCGCGACCTCGCCGGTCCCCAGAGCGGCTCCGGGCGGGCGGACCGAGGTGAAATCGCCGCTGGCGTAGACCACGCCGTTCGCGTAGGCCAGCGCCCAAACCGTGCCGTTGGTCTGCCAGGTGGGCGTGGAGTTGGCGACGACCGTGTCCGCCTCCAGCGCCTGCGCGCCGCCCGTCATCGGCACCATGCCCACCGTTGCCGCCAGCATCAGTGCGAGCAGCACGATCAATTTTCGCATCGCGACCCTCTCCGGTGATTCCCAAACCCGCAGCTTGCGTGCCCCCGGGCAATTTCGGCCGCGGGCGTCACCCGCGAGTCGAAGGCCGAGCGAGCGACCGGAACGCCGAAGTCCCCCCATACGGCGAACTCGCCGGCTGTGGGGCAGTTTCGAGTACGGGGCTTCCCGGGGCAAATCGGCAGGATTGCGTAGCAGACCGCGACAACCAGCGTCGATGCGCCGTGTACCCGCGAATAAGGCGGTTTCGCGCGTTGAATGCGGGCGAGCTTTACCAAAACGTTCTGCACATGTGCCCGGACGGTGTTCATCCGAGGCCGGCCGCGGGCGGGCTGGCTCGTTCCTCGAACCGGTCTTTCGGCTCCTCTTCCCCGTATCGCTCTTAGTGCCTCATCCACCCATGACGGTAACGACCGGCGCGCCAGCGATCGCCTCAGAAGATCTGACGAGATCCTCCTGCATTTGCGGGAGTGCGAGCCGGACATGCCCCTCGATACGGTTCAAAGAAATTGGGCTAGGCGGCCGAACGGAGCAACCTCTGGTACGCGAGTTACCGCATCTGTAGTACGTTCGCTGCTCGCGAATCGGCGAGAGTTGTAAGCCGGCGGCGCACGCAGCCCGCGTGCGCCTGGTCGGAATTTCGCGTGGCACGGAGGTGTGGACCGCAAGATGGCTCGGGTGCTGCTGGTGGACTCCCAGCCCCTGTTCAACGAGGCGCTCGAAGCGCTGTTCGCCCGCGACGGCGAGCACCAGGTGATCGGGCGCAGCTCTTCGCGGTCCGAGGCGTTCGCGATGCTCCAGAGCCTGGAGCCGGACCTGACGCTGGTGGACGCAGCCGTCGGCCTCGGCGAGACCCCCTGCCTGGTCGACCGCATCCTGCGCGCGCGGCCCGCCACCAAGGTGGTGGTGCTGGGTGACGACCACGACCCCAACCTGCTGATGGCGGCGATCAGGGCCGGCGCGGCCGGGGTGGTCGGCAAGACCCACGGCGCGGACACGGTGCTGCGCGTGGCCAGGGGGGTGCTCGACGGCGAGGGCGCGGTGCCGCGCAGCATGATCCTGGAGGTGACCAGGCGCCTGATCGGCGGGGAGCGCTTCAGCGGCTCGCCGCTGGCGCGGCTGTCGCCGCGGGAGCGCCAGGTGCTGGTCCGGCTCAGCCGCGGCTGGGACAACACCAGGATCGGCGGCGACCTCTACATCAGCCAGCACACCGTCCGCACCCACATCCAGAACATCCTCGAGAAGCTCGGGATGCACTCCAAGCTGGAGGCGGCGGCGTTCGCGATGCGGTGGTCCTTCGAGCTCGACGCCGAGGGCGATCGCGACGACGGCGGCGACGGCCGGCGGGCTGAGGGCTCCGGGGACCCACGAGGAACCCCGATGGAGCGAGCGCAGCTTGCCGGGAGCGGCTACGGTTGAGATCCGGAGGTCCCCCGACCGGCACCATGCGAAGCAGAGCAAGGCGCGCGCCTGGCAGCCTGCCTTCGGCGCGCTGGATCCGATCCAGGAGGAAACGGATAGGTGACGACGAGTGAGCGGTGGTCGACGGACACCGGGGGGAGCACCCCGCACGGCGGCAGGCTGATCGAGCGGCGGCTGGCCACCGGGGAGGCCGAAGCGCTGGCGGAGCGCCGGCTTCCCTCGCTGACCCTGACCCCGGCCGAGACCGCCGACCTTCGGGCCCTGGCGACGGGCGCCTACAGCCCGCTGAGCGGCTTCATGAACGCCAAGGAGCAGCAGGCGTGCGCCGAGGGCATGCGCCTGCCGGACGGCACCCTGTGGCCGATCCCGGTCTGTCTGGGACTGGCCGACGGCGCCGAGCTCGACGGCGAGCTGGTGGCGCTGCGGAGCGAGGCCGGCGAGTTCCTCGGCGTGCTGGAGGTCGACGAGGTCTTCGAGCGGGACCGGGTCGCCGAGGCCGAGCTGGTCTACGGCACCACCGACAGCGAGCACCCCGGTGTGGCGCGCGTGCTGTCGTCGCCCCGGCGAGCGGTGAGCGGCCCGATCCGCGCGGTGGTGGACACGCTCGCCGGGCCGGTCGGCCGCTACGCGCTGACCCCCGAGGAGACCCGCGCGGCCTTCGCCGAGCGCGGCTGGAGCACGGTGGTCGGGTTCCAGACCCGCAACCCCGTGCACCGCGCGCACGAGTACCTGATGAAGGTGGCCCTGGAGACCTGCGACGGGCTGCTGCTGCACCCGCTGGTGGGGCCGACCAAGGAGGGCGACGTGCCCGCCGAGGTGCGCATGCGCGCCTACCACGCGATCCTCGAGTACTTTCCGCCGGAGCGCGTGATGCTGGCGGCCCTGGTCGCGCCGATGCGCTACGCCGGTCCCCGCGAGGCCGTGCTGCACGCCCTGGTCCGCAAGAACTACGGCTGCACCCACTTCATCGTCGGCCGCGACCACGCCGGCGTCGGCAGCTACTACGGCACCTTCGAGGCGCAGGAGCTGATCTCCTCGCTGCCGTCGGAGGACCTCGGCATCACCCCGCTGCGGTTCGACAACGCCTTCTTCTGCCGGCGCTGCGGCGGGATGGCCACAGGCAAGACCTGCCCGCACCAGCCCGAGGACCACCTGACCCTGTCCGGGACCCAGGTCCGCGCCAAGCTGACCGCCGGCGAGCTGCCACCGCCGGAGTTCAGCCGGCCGGAGGTCGCCGAGATCCTCATCGCCGCCTACCGGGAGCAGGCGAGTTGACCCCGAGCCGCCGTCCCGATCGTTCCATCCCGACCCCAGGAGACCCCACCAGCATGAACGTCGACAACGGCTTCGTCCTCTGGCTCACCGGCCTGTCCGGCGCCGGGAAGTCCACCATCGCCAACGCGGTCGCGCCGAGCCTGGCCGAACGCGGGCACCGTGTCGAGGTGCTCGACGGGGACGAGGTCCGCACCAACCTCTGCCAGGGCCTCGGGTTCAGCCGCGAGGACCGCGACACCAACATCGCCCGGATCGGCTACGTGGCCGGCAAGCTGGCAAAGCACGGCGTGGCCGTGGTGGTGGCCGCGATCTCCCCCTACCGCGAGGCCCGCGACAAGGTCCGCGCCAGCGTCGAGAACTTCGTCGAGGTGCACGTGGCCGCGCCCGTGACCACCTGCGCCGAGCGGGACGTCAAGGGCCTGTACGCCAAGGCGCTGGCCGGCGAGATCAAGAACTTCACCGGCGTCTCGGACCCGTACGAGGAGCCGCTGGAGCCGGAGATCGCGCTGCACACCGAGCACGAGACCGTCCAGGAGTCGGTCGACCAGGTGCTCGCCTGGCTCGAGGCCAACGGCCTCTCGGTGGCCGTCGGCGAGGAGTTCGACCTGCACGTCGTTCAAACCTCCCGCTAGAGAATTCAGGCTCGGGGGAGCTTCTCTTCAGAGGAGAGCCGACAGATGAAACGGACGACCTACGCGGTGCTCGTCGTGGCGCTGCTGGTGGTTTCGACCCTGCTGCTGGTGCCCGGGCAGGCGCTGGCGGACGTGCCGACCAAGGCGTCGCCGACCTGGCAGCCGAACGGCATCGTGTACGCGATCGCCTACGCGCGCGGCAACGTCTACATCGGTGGGGCCTTCACCTCGGTGCGCCCGCCGGGAGCGGCGCCGGGCACCGGCGAGGTGGCCCGCAACCACCTGGCCGCGTTCAACGCCACCACCGGCGCGCTGCTGAGCTTCAACCACAACGCCAACGCCACCGTCTTCAGCCTGGAGCCGTCGCCGGACAAGACCAGGCTGTACGCCGGCGGCGACTTCACCGCCGTCGACGGTGCCGCCCGCGGCCACCTGGCAGCCTTCGACCTGGCCAGCGGCGCGCTCAGCGGCGCCTGGAAGCCGAGCGTGACCGGCAGGGTCAAGTCGATCTCGACCTTCGGCAGCGGCGGCACGCTCTACGTCGGCGGGACCTTCGGCAACGCCGGCGGCCAGGCGCGCACCAACCTGGCGGCCTTCACCTCCGCCGGGGCGCTGCTGCCCTTCAGGGCGACCCCGGACGCCAGCGTCCGCGCGCTGATCGCCAGCGCCGACGGCTCCAGGATCGTGATCGGCGGCAGCTTCAACCACGTCAACGGCACGGCCCGCCGGGCGCTCGCCATCCTCAACACCTCGGGAGCGGTCCAGCCGCAGCAGTCGTCGATCCCGACCTGCTCGCAGGTCACCTCGTTCACCCGCACAGCGACCGCAGTGTTCCTGGGCAGCGAGGGCAGCGGCGGCGGCTGCTTCGACGGCACCCTGGCGCTCAACCCGATCACCGGCGCGCAGCTGTGGCGCGACAACTGCCAGGGCGCGACCCAGGCGGTGCAGGTGATCGGCACCTGGCTGTACGTCGGCTCGCACGCCCACAACTGCAGCTCGGTGGTGGGCGGCTTCGGCGAGACGTTCCCCGCGCACCACCTGATGCGGGAGAACGTCAGCAACGGCCATATCGACCCGGGCTGGTTCCCCAATACCAGCGGCAACAACCTCGGCCCGCGCTCGCTGGGCAGCGACGGCGTGAAGCTGGGCGTCGGCGGGGACTTCCACTATGTCAACAACAAGCCGCAGCAGGGCTTCACGCAGTTCGGCTAGGACGCCAGGTTGCCGGAGGAGACTGTCGTGGAGGCCAGCGCTGGGCGGCGCGTCTCCAGCGACCTCGCCTGGCTGATCGACCTGCTCTGGGGGCCGGCCGTCGAGGCGGGCGTGGCACGGGTGCGCACCGACGGGACCGTGCCCGAGGGGTATGTCGCGGTGGAGCGCTTCGCGGTTGTGCCGAGCCTGGCGCGGCCGCGCTTCCTGGTCCCGCTGGCATCCCGCCGGGTGGCGTGGGCGTCGACCAGCCGCTACAACGCGCTGCGGCCCGCCAAGGTCCGGGCGCTGCGAGCGGCGGTCGGCGCGGGCATGCGCGTCGGCGCCGGCCAGTGGGCGCTGCGCGACCGGCTGGTGGTCAGCGTCGCGGCGGGCGCGGCCCAGACCTCCCTGGAGGAGCTGCTCATCGGCGCGCACCTGCGCAGCCTGCTCGGGGCGCCCGACCTGGTCATGGGCATCGGCGTCAAGGAGCCGCATCCCAACCGCAAGCCCACCTTGCAGGTCCTGGACGGGGCCGGCGAGGTGCGCGGCTATGTCAAGGTCGGCTGGAGCTCGCTCACCAGCGAGCTGGTGCGCAACGAGGCGGACGCGCTGCGCGCCTGCGCCGCGCACCCTCCGCCCGGTCTGGGGGTCCCCACGGTCCCGCTGCCCGCCCGGGTGCGCCGCCACCGCCAGCCGCTGCGGCCGCCTCCGGTGACGATCACCCGCGGGCTGGCCGCCACCGCCGGGCGCCGGGCGCTGCCACTGGGCGCCAGCCCCTGGTGGTCGAGCGTGCGCGAGCGGGTCGCCAGAGTCGCCTCCGGCGCCGCCTCCGCCGCCGCCTCGGCCGCCGGCGGGGCCGGGGAGATCGCGGCCACGTTGGAGGGCTGCCTCGCCCGGATCGAGGAGCGCTGCGGCGACATGCGCTTCGAGTTCGGCCGCTGGCACGGCGACTGGGTCCCGTGGAACCTCGCCTGGGACCGTGAGCGCCTGTTCGCCTGGGACTGGGAGCACTCCGGCGGCGACGCCCCGCTCGGCTTCGACCTGCTCCACTGGCAGTTCCAGGTCGCGTTCGTCCAGCAGCGGCGGAGCGCCGCCGAGGCGGCCTCGCGCTGCGCCGCGCTGGCCACGCCGTACCTCGAGCGGCTCGGCATCGAGCCGGCCGCCGCCGGCGTCCTGCCGTGGATGTACCTGCTGGAGCTGTACCTTCGGGCGCAGCGCATGCAGGCCGCCGGCGCGGGCTGGAACGCGCGCTTCCACCCGGCCATGCTCCAGGTGCTGCGGGCCGCTCGTGCCTGACGAAATTGACGATATGGTATCCGGCATGCATCCCGGTTCGACCCCCGCGGGCCCTTGGCCGTCGGTGAGCGTGGTGATCCCCACCCGCGACCGGCCCGAGCAGCTCCGCCGCGCCGTCCGCCGGGTCCTCGACCAGGACTACCCGGGTGAGATCGAGTGCCTGGTGGTCTTCGACCAGAGCGACCCGGCGGAGGTCCCGGTGGAGCAGGCCCCGCGGCGGCGGCTGCGGACCGTCGCCAACCGGCGTGCCCCCGGACTTGCCGGGGCGCGCAACGCCGGCGCGCTGGCGGCCGTCGGCGAGCTGGTCGCCTTCTGCGACGACGACGACGAGTGGCTGCCCGGCAAGCTGGCCGCGCAGGTCGAGGTCCTCCGGGAGCATCCGGAGACCGCCGTGGTCGCCTGCGGGATCCAGGTCCACTACGGCGACCGCGTGATCGAGCGCCTGCCGCCGCCCGGACCCGTGCCGCTGGAGCGCTTCCTGCGCAGCCGCGTCATGGAGATCCACCCGTCGACCATCCTGGTGCGGCTCCAGGCGCTGCTCGGCCCCATCGGCCTGGTCGACGAGGAGCTGCCCGGCAGCTACGGCGAGGATTACGAGTGGCTGCTGCGCGCGGCCCGGGTGGCCCCGGTCGCGGTGGTCCCCCGAGCGCTGGTGCGCGTCCACTGGCACCCGGCCTCGTTCTTCACCGGGCGCTGGCAGACCATCGCCGACGCCATCACCTACCTCATCGACAAGCACCCCGAGCTGCAAGGCGACCCCGCCGGGATCGCCAGGCTGGAGGGCCAGCTCGCCTTCGCCCACGCCGCGCTCGGCCAGCGCGGCGTCGCCAGGAGCTGGGCGGCGCGGGCGCTGCGGCACAACTGGCGCGAACGGCGCGGCTACGTGGCCCTGGCCGTGAGCGCGCGGCTGCTGCGCGCCGAGACCGTGATGCGGCTCGCCAACTCGTTGGGGAGAGGGGTGTAGGGCGTGCGACCACTCCCCCGCTGGCCCCTACTGGCCCTGTACCTGGGCTTTCCGGTGTGGTGGCTGCTCGGGCTCGGGTCGTTCATCTGGCCGGTCCTGGCGGTGCCGATGCTGGGGGCGCTGGTGCTGCGGGGCCGCATCCGCTTCCCGGCCGGCTTCGGGCTCTGGTTCGGGTTCCTCGTCTGGATGCTGGGCTCGGGGATCGAGCTGGACTCGAGCGCCAGGGTGCTCGGCTGGGCCTACCGGGCGTCGCTGTACCTGTCGGCCACCGTGGTCTTCCTGTACGTCTACAACTCCCCCCGCGATCGGCTGCCGCCCCGCACGATCTCCTTCGTGCTGACGGGCTTCTGGGCCTTCGTGGTGATCGGCGGCTACCTCGGGCTGGCCTTCCCGCACGGCTCCTTCGGCACCCCGGTGGAGCACTTCATGCCCCAGAGCCTGCTGGCCAACGGCTTCGTGCAGGCGATGGTGCACCCGGCGTTCGCGCAGACCGCCGGCGCCAGCCTGGGCGTGGCGCCGCGGCCGCAGGCGCCCTTCACCTACACCAACGAGTGGGGCGGGAACTTCGCCCTGCTGGTGCCGATGGTGCTGACCGCGATGTCGCAGACGCGGTCGGGCGGCGGGCGGATCCTGCTCGCGCTGCTGCTGCCGGTCGGGCTGGTCCCCGCCGCGCTGTCGCTCAACCGCGGCCTGTTCCTCAGCCTCGGTGCCGGGCTGGTCTACGCGGCGCTGCGCTACGCCATCCGCGGCCGCGTCAAGGCGATGATCGGCATCACCGTGGTGGTGGCCGTCGCCGGCGCGGTGTTCGCGGTGCTGCCGGTCAAGCAGCTTCTCACCGAGCGGCTCACCAACAGCTCCACCAACCAGACCCGCGCGTCGCTGTACGCCGAGGCGCGCGACCGGGTGGCCGCCTCGCCGCTGCTCGGCTACGGCGCGCCCAGGCCCTCGGAGGTTGGCGGCACCAGCCCTGCCGTGGGCACGCAGGGCCAGCTCTGGATGGTGCTGTTCTCCCACGGGATCCCCGGCGCCGCCCTGTTCGTGAGCTTCTACCTGTGGGCGGTCTGGCGCACCCGCAGGGCGCTGACGCCGCCGTGGTTCTGGGCCCACGTGACCCTGGTGATCGGGCTCGTGCAGCTGCCGATCTACGGTATGCTGCCGGCCGAGCTCTCCACCGTGATGGTGGCCATCGCCATGGCCCTCCGCGAGGAGGAGGCCCTGGCCCGGCGCCCGGCACCGGCGCGCCGCCGCTCCACCGCCCCTTCGACCGTCGAGACACAGCCCGCATGACGCAACGCGAACGCGCCGCCCCGCCGGTCACCGTCCTGTACGTCGGCGGCACCGGCCGCAGCGGCACCACCCTGCTGGAGCGCATCATCGGTCAGGCCAGCGGCGTCTGCGCCGCCGGCGAGCTGACCTTCCTGTGGGAGCGCGGGCTGCGCGGCAACGAGCGCTGCGGCTGCGGCGAGCGCTTCGACGCGTGCCCCTTCTGGACCCAGGTGGGCAAAGAGGCGTTCGGCGGCTGGGACCAGCTCGACCTCGACGAGCTGGAAGCCCTCCAGCGCCAGGTCGACCGCCACCGCTACCTGCCGGCGATGGTGATGCCGCGCCTGGCGGGTGCCTACGGGCGCCGCATGCGGCGCTACGCGGCCGTGCTGGAGCGCGTCTACCGGGCGATCGCCACGGTCAGCGGCGCCAGCGTGGTAATCGACTCCTCCAAGAACGCGCCGCACGCCTACCTGCTGCGCCACGTCCCCGGAGTAGACCTGCGCCTGGTCCACCTGGTGCGGCGCAGCCACGGGGTCGCCTACTCCTGGACCAAGAAGATGCGCAGGCCCGAGGTGGCCGACGCCGAGGCGTACATGCACCGGCAGCCCGCCGCCGTCACCGCCCTCTACTGGATGAAGGACAACCTGCTGCTCGACCTGCTGCGCCTGCTGCGCGTGCCCTCCCACCGGCTGCGCTACGAGTCGCTGGTGTCCGATCCCCGTGGGCACGCCGCCGCCATGCTGCGCCACGCCGACCACCGGCTGGACGACCCGGGGCTCGGGTTCATCGGCGAGGGGCACGTCGAGCTGGCAGTCAACCACACCGTCGCCGGCAACCCCATGCGCTTCCACCAGGGGCGCCTGGACCTGCGCGCCGACGACCAATGGAGCCGGGCCATGCCCCGCGGCCTGCGCCTGGTGGTGACCGCGATCACCTGGCCGCTGCTGCTGCGCTACGGCTACCGGCTCGGTGGACCGGGCACGCCGGGCCCCAGGCGGGCCCGGTGACCACCCAGGCGGCGGGAGCGGCCAGCGGCGCCCGCGCCGGCGCGGACGCCCGCTCGCTGGCCCGCAGCGGGCTGGTCAACCTGCTGGCCAGCGGCGGTGGGCAGGTCTTCACCTTCCTGATGACCGTGGTGGTCACCCGCGGGCTCGGCGCCCGCGGCGCCGGCGCGTTCTTCGAGGTGATCGGGCTGTTCACCATCCTGTCGAACAGCGTGCGGCTGGGCGCCGACACCGGGATGGTGCGCGCCGTCGCCTCCAGCCGGGCGCTGGGCGCCCTGCACGAGCTGGCCCCGCTGGTGCGCGCCGCCCTTTGGCCGGTGCTGCTGGCGGGAGTCGCGGCCGGGGCGGCGACCTGGGCGCTCGCTCCCCTGCTGACCAGCGTGTTCCTCCACGGCATCGACCGCTCCGACGGCGTCAGCGGCATCCGGCTGCTGGCCTTCTTCCTGCCGATGGTGGCGGTCACCATCGTGGCCCTGTCGGGCACCCGCGGGTTCGGGACGATGCTGCCGTACGCCCTGATCGAGAACCTCGGCAAGCCGTTGGTGCGCCTGGTGCTGGTGGCGGTCGTGGTGGTGGCCGGCCTCGGCACCGTGGCGGTGCTGCTCGCGTGGGCGGCGCCGGTCGCGGTCGGCTTCGTGGCCGCCCTGTGGGTGCTGCTCCACCAGGTCCGCCGGGCCGCGGCCCAGGCGACCACGCCACCGGGCGCCGGCGCGTCGCGCGAGCTGGTGTCGCGGTTCTGGCGCTTCGCCGCGCCGCGGGGCCTGGCCGGCATCTTCCAGATCACCGTGATCTGGCTCGACGTCCTGCTGGTCGGGGCGCTGCGGTCGACCCGCGAAGCGGGTATCTACGCGGCCGCCAGCAGGCTCGCAATGGTCGGCGGGCTGGTGACCGAGGCGGTCAGGATCGCGATCGCGCCGCAGATCAGCTGGCTGCTCGCCCGCCGCGAGCACGCCAGGGTCGAGGGCGTCTACCAGGTGGGGACCTGGTGGACCATGACGCTGTGCTGGCCGCTGTACCTGACGCTGGCGGTATTCGGCCCGGTGGTACTGCGCATCTTCGGGCCGGAGTTCGTGGCGGGCAGCTCGGCGCTGCTGGTGCTGTCGCTCGGCATGCTGTTCAGCCTGGCCACCGGCAACGTCACCGTGATGCTGCTGATGGGTGGCAAGAGCTCCTGGAACCTGCTCAACGCCGCCGGGGCGGTGATCCTCAACATCGGCCTCAACCTGCTGCTGGTGCCGCGTATCGGCATCACCGGGGCGGCCTTCGCCTGGGCGGCCAGCATCCTGTTCGAGAACACCGCCGCGCTGATCCAGCTCCGGATCCTGCTGCGGCTGAACCCCCTCGGCCCCGGCTGGTGGCTGGCGGCCGGGCAGTCGGCGCTCTGCTACGCGGGCATCGGCCTGCTCTTCTGGCGCCTGCTCGGCCACACGGTGCCGAGCCTGGTGGTGTTCGTGGTGGTGGCCAGCGCCCTGTACCTGTGGCTGGTGTGGCGCGCCCGCGGCGTGCTCCAGCTCGACGCCCTGCGCGAGGCGATCAGGGCCCGCCGCCGTGGCGCCACCGTGGCCGACGACCCACAGGAGGCAAGTGCCGGATGAGCACCAGCACCGCGCTGGCCGAGGGGCGGGGCGGCCGGGTCGGCGAGCCGCTCAGGACCGGCGTGAAGCGCTCGCTGCGGCTCTACGGCGAGCTGACGGCGGGCCTGCGTGGCCTGCCGGATTTCCTGATCATCGGCGCCAAGCGCGGCGGCACCACCTCGCTCTACAACTACCTGCTGGAGCACCCGGGCATCCTGCCGCTGCTGCCCTCACGCGAGCACATCAAGGGCGCGCACTACCTGGACAGCAATTTCCATCGCGGGACCCGCTGGTACCGCTCCCACTTCCCCACCGGCGCCTACCGGCGGCTGCGGGAACGCGGCGGGCCGGTGGCCGTCGGCGAGGCGAGCCCCTACTACCTGTTCCACCCGCTGGCCGCCGAGCGGGCCGCCAGCCTGATGCCCGACACCAGGGTGATCGTGCTGCTGCGCGACCCGGTCGAGCGCGCCTTCTCGCATTACAAGGAGCGGGTGCGCCACGGCGCCGAGCCGCTCTGCTTCGAGGAGGCGCTGGAGCGCGAGCCGGAGCGCCTGGCCGGCGAGGCCGAGCGGATCGTGCGCGAGCCCGGCTACTCGAGCTTCGCCCACGAGCACCACTCGTACCTGGCGCAGGGCCGCTACCTCGACATGCTGCCGGCCTGGCTGGAACGGTTCGACCGCGAGCGGATGCTGATCCTGCCGAGCGAGGACTTCTACGCCGACCCGCAGTCCACCGTCGACCGGGTGACCGCATTCCTCGGCCTGCCGGCCTGTCGCCTGCGCAGCCACACCAGGCACAACTACCATCCGGCCGCCGACATGCGACCCGAGACCCGCCGGCGGCTCCGCGCCCAGTTCGCGGAACACGATCGGGACCTCGCCAAGCTGCTCGGCCTGCGCCTGGACTGGGCGTAGCCGGCGATGGGAGGACTGCCGCGGGATCGACGCGTGGTCGCCGCCGGCGCCGCGATCGCCGTGGCGCTGGTGGCCGGCTCGCTGCTGGTGGCACGGTCGCTGGCGGGTGGGGACCACGGGATCGACGGGATCGACCTCTCCGCGATCAAGCGGCCGGCGGCGGGGACGTGGCTGGGGAGCTGGGTCGGCAGCCGCTACGGGCACAGCCGCCCCGAGCGGGAGCGGGCGGTGCTGGACCTGGAGTCCAAGCTGGGCCGCAAGCTGGCGATCGACCACACCTATGTCCCGTGGGGAACCTCGATCGGCTGGCAGCCGGCCTGGGACCTGGCGGAGGGGCGCATTCCGATGATCTCGTTTGGCAACGGAGGCGACACCCGCGAGGTGGCCGCCGGCCGCCACGACGCCTACCTGCGCTCGCTCGCCGAGCAGGTGCGCGCGCTCGGCCGGCCGGTGCTGCTGCGCTACGCCTACGAGATGGACGGGGACGGCAACCGCGGCTGGGTCCGTTCCGGACCCGAGTACGTCGCCGCCTGGCGGCACGTCCGCCGGCTGTTCGACGGCGTGGGGGCGCGGGCGGCCTGGGTCTGGGCGCCGAACGCCAGCGCCTTCGGCGACAGCGCCCGGGTGCAGCGGTACTGGCCGGGAGACGGCGAGGTCGACTGGATCGGCGCCGATGGCTACAACTGGTACGGCTGCCGCGACCGCACCGACTGGCGCAGCTTCGACCAGATCTTCCAGCCCTTCTACGACTGGGGGATGGCGCGGCACAAGCCGCTGATGGTCGCCGAGACCGGCACCACCGA